>Ga0272449_1000629_pt1 | contig 40844 bp, 42 predicted proteins | sample YNPCB0241_FD_198679 | JGI IMG/M metagenome (GOLD analysis project Ga0272449, IMG submission 198679) | Hot spring sediment microbial communities from Yellowstone National Park, WY, United States - YNP-CB-024-1 | ecosystem: Environmental > Aquatic > Thermal springs > Hot (42-90C) > Sediment...
AGTTTTGGTAAGATATACCTTTTAGAGATTGTTGATTTACCTGAGCGTTTAAATTTGTTATTAGAAAAATGTGCAAATGTTATTAATAAAGTTATTTTTACAACCGAAAGGGCTCATGTGTATCTATACATTAGTGGCGATGAGAAAAGATTGAGCAACAGGTATTTTTTAAGTATTATATCAACTGCTAATGAAAGCAAAAAAAAAGAGGTGTTTATGGGAAAAATGGAAGAGAAGGTTCTTATTAGAATCTTTATTGGGGATACTGATAGGGATAAGGTATCTAATAAGTACCTTTATGACTTATTTTTAGAAAAGGCAAGGGAAATGGGGTTTATTGCTGGTTTGATATATAAAGGAGTTATGGGCTTTGGTAAGGCTGGAAGGATTAGAGCTGTTGATACTGTTGAATTGTCAAAGGATTTGCCTGTTGTGGTAGAAGTTATTGGGGATGAGGATAAGATTGGTAATTTTTTAAATTTTTGTGATGAACATGTAAAAAGTGGTCTTGTTACACTAGAAAAACTGATGGTTTATCAAGGAAGTGATTATAAATAAACATAAAGGGGGATATCATGAGCACTATAATTGATGTTTATGCAAGGGAAATACTTGATTCAAGGGGTAATCCAACAATTGAAGTAGAAGTTTTACTTGACTCTGGTGCAAGAGGGGTTTTTTGTGTACCATCGGGTGCTTCTACTGGTGAAAGAGAGGCTTTAGAATTAAGAGATGGTGATAAAAAAAGGTATCTTGGGAAAGGTGTTTTAAAGGCGGTAGAAAATGTTAACAAGATAATTGCAGAAAAGATTCTTCAGGAAGGTATTGATGCTTTAGACCAAATATATCTTGATAATTTTTTAATTCAACTTGATGGTACAAAAAATAAGTCAAAATTAGGTGCAAATGCAATATTGGGTGTATCTTGCGCTTCTGCAAAGGCTGCAGCTGAAGAGCTTGATTTACCACTTTATCGTTATATTGGTGGCACCTTTGCTCATGTACTTCCCACACCCATGATGAATATTTTAAATGGTGGTGCCCATGCTGATAATAATGTGGATATACAGGAGTTTATGATTGTACCAGCTGGTGCAACCACGTTTTCTGAGGCATTAAGGATGGGAGCGGAAGTATTCCATAACCTTAAAGCAGTTCTTAAAAAGAAGGGGTATACAACATCAGTAGGCGATGAAGGTGGTTTTGCTCCAAATCTCAAATCTAATAGAGAGGCTTTAGACCTTATTATGGAGGCAATAAATCTTGCTGAGTATAAGGCAGGTAAAGATATTTTTATCGCTCTTGATGTTGCTGCATCAGAGCTGTATGAAAAAGGTAAATATAATTTCAAAGGGGAGAAAAAGATTTTAACAAGTGATAAGGTTATAGAGCTTTACGAGGATTTTGTAGATAATTATCCCATAATCTCGATAGAAGATGGTATGGCTGAAAATGACTGGGTAGGTTGGAAAAAGTTAACAAAAAGGCTTGGGGATAAAATACAACTTGTTGGAGATGATGTATTTGTGACGAACCCAGAAATATTCAAAAAAGGCATTGAGGAAGGCATAGCTAATGCTATTTTGATTAAATTGAACCAGATAGGGACACTTACAGAAACAACAATGACAATTGAAATGGCAAAAAGGGCAGGGTATGGCATAGTGATTTCCCATAGGTCTGGTGAAACGGAAGATACAACTCTTGCTGATCTTGCAGTTGCAGTGAATGCAGGGCAGATAAAAACGGGTTCTTTATGTAGAACAGATAGGATTGCTAAGTATAACAGACTATTGAGAATACAGGATGAATTAGGTCCACAGGCAGTTTATGCCGGATTGGATTATTTTGTGAAGAGATAAAAAGAGGTGTTTATCAAAGGATTTCAAGAACTTACTTTAACAGATTGGCCTGGAGTTATATCTTCTATAATTTTTACTGGAGGATGTAACCTTAGGTGTTTTTATTGCCATAATTGGAGTCTTGCTTGGGAGCCAGATTCGTTAGAGGATGTACCTGAAGAATTTATTTTATCTAAACTGCGTGAGAAAAAAGATTGGATAGATGGTGTTATAATTTTAGGTGGTGAACCCACAATTCACGGAGAAACTCTTTATAATTTTCTTTTCACTTTGAAAGAAGAGGGGTTTAAAATTAAGCTATTTACCAATGGGACTAGACCAGAAGTTATTAAAAAACTGATTGATAAAAACCTTCTTGATGCTATAAGTCTCGATATTAAACATGCACCTGGTAAATATAGTATGTTAGTTGGGCAAACAGCGGATACTTTTGAGCCTCGTATTTGGGAAACATTGGATATAATAAAACAGTCTAAATGTGAGCTTTTTTTCAGGACAACCGTTTTAAAGAATATCCATACCATTGAAGACCTTAAGAAGATAAGTAGTTTAGTGTATCCAAAAAAGCTTATTTTGCAAAATGTTAATATTGATGGCACATCACCTGTTTTTCAAGATAAGATAATTTCTTTTTCTCATGAAGAGTTTGAATGCATAAAAAATAATTTAGATTAAGGTGGAGGCAATGGATATCAATGTAATTTTCGATGAAACAATATTTTTACTAAACAAAATAAAAGATAAAGAATTGTCAAAAATTTCTGCGGTTGCTCATGTGATTTATAAAACCTTTAAAGAAGGGGGAAAGCTTCTTATTTGTGGTAATGGTGGTTCTGCTGCTGATGCACAGCATATCGCAGCTGAGTTTATTAACAGGTTCAGGTTTGAAAGGAAGCCGCTTCCTGCAATAGCCTTAACAACTGATACATCTGTTTTAACAAGTATTTCTAATGACTATAGCTTCTATGATGTTTTTTCTAAACAGGTAGAGGCCTTGGGTAAAGCAGGTGATATATTGTGGGGCATTTCTACTTCTGGAAAGTCTCCAAATGTAATTAGAGCTTTTGAAATTGCAAGGTCTAAAGGTTTAGCTACAATTGGACTATCAGGTGAATTTGTTGATGAGATGAACAGGCTTTGTGATTATTATATTTCAGTACCATCGAGAAATACTCCAAGGATACAGGAAGTACATCTTTTGATTGAGCATGTAATATGCGAGATAATTGACAATCTCTGGAGAAATGACAATGTATGAATATCTTGATAATAAGAACATAAAGCAGTATTCCCTTTATGAAAGGGATAGTAAAGTAAAACTTGATGATTTTGGCAGACCTGTAGAAAAAAAGGCAAGTTTTGAAGAGTTTCTTGAAAGCCTTCCTAATATACTTGCAGGAAAGGATTTAAGAGAGATTGCTCGAATAATTGCGGAAACTAAAAAAAAGGGAAATAAATTTTTGATTGGGATGGGTGCTCATGTAATTAAAGTTGGGCTTTCACCTTTGATTATAGATTTAATGCAAAAAGGAATTGTTAATGGTATTGCGATGAATGGTGCATGTACCATACATGATACTGAGATTGCTTTAGTTGGGCATACCTCTGAGGATGTTGCAAAGGAAATTGCTAATGGTACTTTTGGTATGGTAAAAGAGACAACAGAGTTTATAACTGAGGCTGTAAAAAGTTACAGTGATTTAGGTTGTGGAGAAGCAATCGGGAGGGCATTGTTAGAATCGAATGTTCCTTATAAAGATAAAAGTATCTTAGCGATGGCATACAAGATGAGCATACCTGTGACTGTTCATATTGCTATAGGGACTGACATAATTCATATGCATCCCCAATTTGATGGAGCAGTGTTTGGCTCAGCAAGCCACAGAGATTTTCTTGTTTTTTCTAGACTTGTTTCTCAGTTAGAAAGGGGTGTTTATCTAAATTTAGGCTCTTCAGTTATCTTGCCAGAAGTGTTTCTTAAAGCGGTTTCACTTGTGAGAAATTTAGGGTATTCTTTAAAAGATATAACAACTATTAACATGGACTTTATACAACATTACAGACCATTAACAAATGTCGTAAGAAGACCTACTTTAGAAAGTGGAAAAGGTTTTTCTCTTACAGGACATCATGAAATAATGTTCCCACTGTTATGTGCTGCAATAAAGCATTACCTTTAAAATATCTTGCATTGATGATGTTCATTAAGGGATAATATAAATGATGCATGAAATAAGAAAAGCCCAAAAAACATTTATTTTCTCAGCAAACTATGGCTTTAATCCTTTTTATATAAGTTTCTTAAATGAAATGAAAAAAATAGCACAATTCCATAACTCGCAGAGTATTTTAATAGCCTGTCATAGAATCAGGATAGCCTAATGTTTAAAAAAATTATAAAGGAAATTTGATGGATTACCTACCACTTTTAATTGATATGAAGGATATGAACTGCCTCGTTGTTGGAGGGGGCGTAGTAGCTGAAAGAAAGATAGAAACAATAATAGATTTTTCACCTAAGATAGAGGTTGTAGCACCTGAAGTTACAGCATTAATAGAAAAATTACATCTCGAAGGTAAAATCGTTTGGCACAAAAAGGTTTTTGATAAAGATGATATTAAAGGTAAATTTATTGTTTTTGTAGCTACAAATAACGTAAAGTTGAATAAAGAGATAGCTAGACTTTGTAGAAAAGCAGGTATACTTGTTAATTCTGTAAAGCCAGGGCTTGCTGGTAATTGTATAATGCCTTCTTTTTCAAGCTGTGATGGTATGATAATTTCAGTCTCTACTTTAGGACAGTTCCCACTTATAGCAAAAAAATTCAGAGAAGAAATGGAAAATAAAGCTGAAAAATACAGAAAACTACTTGTGCTATTGGCACCTTATAGGGAGCTTTTGTTGACTTTATCGCAAGATTCAAACTATAATAAAAAGCTATGGCATGATTTGTTTAAGTATCCTCTTCTAGAAAAAATAGAAGAAAATGCAATAGAAGAGGTAGAGGCGTATATAAAAAGTTTTTTTAAAAAGTTGGGATTTTTGTAAATGGAAAATATGTTATTATATATAGGCTTTACTGCTTTTTGCTTATCAACACTTTTTTTTATCATTCACATGATAACAATGAAAGAGTTGTCTGGTAAGGTGGGTAACTATTTTATATTAGCGGGGACAATATTATTCTTTTTTTATCTTTTGTTTAGAGGTGTAAAATTTCAACATTTTCCAGTTACTTCAATTCATGAAGGGCTTGTTTTTTTAAGTTTTTTATTGGGGATGCTTTTTTTATTGTTTTATCTAAAATATAGACTCAAGATAGTAGGTATTTTTGTTGCGCCTGTAGTTACTTTTTTTTCTTTAATTTCAATACTTGTCCATAAACCTACATCACCTGCTATGGAGTTGTTACAAAGTTTTTGGTTACCTATTCATGTAGGTTCAATTTTTATCGGTAATGCCCTTTTTGCTTTATCCTTTATTTTCAGCATTGTCTATGTTATTGAAAATTTTAGATTGAAAAGAAAAAAATTTGATAGTTTCGGTAAGCAGTTTCCATCCTTAGCAACACTTGACAATATTAATTATATCTGTATTGTTTATGGGTTTCCCTTTATGACGCTGGGAATGATAACTGGTGCGATTTGGGCTCAATATGCTATAGGGTCATACTGGAATAATGATCCAAAAGAAATATGGTCTTTAATCACGTGGATGCTCTATGCTGCTATTTTACATTGTCGGTTGATAAGTGGTTGGCGTGGGAGGAAAATTGCAGTTTTTTCAATATTTGCATTTTTAGTTCTTGTATTTACATTTGTGGGAGTTACATATCTTTTTAAGGGGTATCACGTATTTAAAGGCTCATGAATATCTGTGTAATTGGATTAAGTCATAAAACAGCTCCTGTTGAAATTAGGGAGAAAGTTGCCTTTTCAAGCCAGCAAAAGCTGGAAGAGGGGCTTATGCTTATTAAAAAGCTTGATGGGGTAAAAGAATGTATTATTATTTCTACCTGTAATCGTGTAGAAATGTACCTTGTTGGCGAAAGTAACGGAATTTTTGATAAAATTGTGGAAGCATTATCTTGTTATCATGGTGTAAAAAAAGAAGAACTTATGCCTCATCTTTATTTGAAAGAAGATAGAGAAGCTATAAGGCATATCTTTAAAGTCGCTTCTGGACTGGATTCAATGGTGCTTGGCGAACCACAAATTACAGGCCAGTTAAAGGAAGCTTATGGTTATGCAGCAGGAAAAAATGCAACAGGATTTTTTACTAACAAAATTATGCATACTGCCTTTTCTGTGGCAAAGAGGGTAAGAACAGAGACCAAGATTGGCAGTTTTGCAGTTTCAATTAGCTATGTTGCAGTAGAGCTTGCAAAGAAGATTTTTGAAAGTTTAGAAGGTAAAAAGGCAATGCTAATTGGTGCTGGGGAAATGGCAGAACTTGCTGCAAAGCATCTTTTATCGAATGGTATTAAGGAAATAATTGTTGCAAATAGAACTTATGAAAGAGCCTGCTATTTAGCGAATGAATTTAATGGCATTCCTTGTAGTTTTGAAGAGTTTCCTGAAAAACTTAAATTTGTAGATATTGTTATATCTTCTACAGGTGCCCCAACTTTTATTATAACCCCTGATAAGGTGAAAGAAGCAATTAAGGCGCGTAAAAACAAACCCATGTTTTTTATCGATATTGCTGTACCAAGGGATATAGACCCGAAGGTCAATGAACTTGATAATGTATATGTTTATGATATAGATGATTTGCAAAATGTAGTTGATGCTAACCTTTTAGAAAGGCAAAAAGAAGCAAAAAAGGCTGAAATTATTATAGAAGAAGAGTTAGACTCCTTCCAGCAGTGGCTAAAGTCATTAAATGTGAAACCGATCCTTGTTGCATTAAGGAAGCATTTTGAAGATGTTAAAAATGCTGAGTATGAAGAAGCCAAGAAAAAATTATCTCATCTAAGTGAAAAGGATTTAAAGGTTATTGAAGCGCTTCTTAATGCCGTGATTAATAAGATGCTCCACCATCCAACGGTATTTTTGAAGAATCTATCTACGATGGACAATGCATACCAGTATGTAGATGCAATAAAAGAACTTTTTAATTTAAAAGGAGTGGAAGGTGAACAAAAGGAAAGTTAGGTTAGGGACAAGGGGAAGTCAGCTTGCGTTGTGGCAGGCAAACCATATAAAAGAGAAACTTGAGAAAACATATAATTTAGAAGTTGAGGTCATCAAAATAAAGACACAAGGTGATAAGATATTAGATGTTGCGCTTGCAAAGTTGGGTGGTAAAGGGCTTTTCGTTAAAGAATTAGAAGAGGCTTTACTGACAAAAAAGATTGATTTTGCAGTCCATAGTATGAAAGATGTACCTGTGCTTTTGCCAGAGGGGTTACATATAACGGCTATTACAAAAAGAGAAGACCCAAGAGATGTATTTATCTCTAAAAATTTTAATAGTCTCAATGAACTTCCCTTAGAAGCCAAAGTTGGTACAAGCAGTTTAAGAAGACAATGTCAGCTTCTTGCTTTAAGAGGTGATTTAAAGGTGGAAGTATTACGTGGCAATGTTGAGACAAGAATAAGAAAGATGTTAGATGGCCAGTATGATGCAGTGATTTTGGCATATGCGGGGGTAAAAAGGCTTGGGCTTACGGAATATGTAAAAGAGGTTATTTCTGATGAACTTTCTTTACCTGCAATAGGACAGGGAGCTCTTGGTATTGAATGCAGAATTGAGGATAAAGAAATGAATGAAATTTTGCAGTTTTTAAATGACGAAGATACTTCACTTTGTGTACGTGCTGAGAGAGCTTTCTTAAGGGTACTTGAAGGTGGTTGCCAAGTGCCTATAGGGGCATATGCAAAAATAAGTGACAACAAACTAATAATAAAAGGGCTCGTGGGAAGTCTTGATGGTAAAAAGGTTATAAAAGAAACGATTTCAGGTGATAAGTATGACAGCGAAGCATTAGGTGAGACGCTTGCTAAAATAATCTTAGAAAGAGGCGGAAAGAGCATTCTTGAGGAAATATACGGAAGGGCAATTTAAATAATGGCAGGCAAAGTTTTTCTCGTTGGTGCTGGACCTGGTGATGTTGAGTTGATAACCTTAAAAGGAAAAAAATGCCTTGAGATGGCTGATGTTGTTATTTATGACTATCTAGCAAACCCTGAACTTTTAAACTTTGCACCCAATGCAGAAAAGATCTATGTAGGGAAAAAAAGTGCCAACCATACCTTAGACCAAGAAAAAATAAATGAACTTATTGTGAGTAAAGCAAAAGAAAATAAAATTGTTGTTAGACTGAAAGGTGGGGATCCGTTTATTTTTGGTAGAGGTGGTGAAGAGGCTATTGTTTTAAGAGAAAATAATATTGAGTATGAGATTGTACCTGGTGTAACTTCAGGTTTTGCTGCTCCACTTTATGCAGGTATACCCCTTACAATGCGTGGTATAAATTCAACGATTGCTTTGGCTACAGGGCATGAGACTGAAGATAAGGAGTTTAGTCTCATTGATTGGAATGCTTTAGCAAAGATGGGAACTGTGATATTTTATATGGGTGTGAAAAACATGCCCACTATAGTTGAAAATCTTATAAAAGCTGGTAAATCAGCTGATACACCTGTTGCATTAATAAGATGGGCAACTTGGCCTAAACAGAGGGTATTAACAGGCACTCTTGAGGACATAGTTGAAAAAATGTATAAAAGTGGTTTTAAAGCCCCTGCGATTATTGTAATTGGTGAAGTAGTTAGATTGAGAGATAAGCTTTGTTGGTTTGAAAAGAAACCTCTTTTCGGTAAGAAAATTATAGTAACAAGAACAAAGGAGCAAGCTGGAAAATTAAGCAGTAAACTAAAGGAATTGGGAGCAGAAGTTTTTGAGATTCCAACAATAGAGATTATGCCACCTGTAAGTTTTGAAGAACTCGATCAAGCAATAGAGAATATCGAAAGTTATGATGCTTTAATCTTAACAAGTGTAAATGGTGTAAAATATTTTTTCCAGAGGCTAAAAGATTTAAAAAAGGATATTCGTATTCTCAAAGGTTTAAAAATTTGTGCCATTGGCCCTGCAACAAAAGAAGCTATCGAAGAAAAGGGGTTAGTTGTTGATATTATGCCCGTTAAATATGTTGCTGAATGTGTAATAGAAGAGCTAATGAAGTTTGGCATAAAAAGTAAAAGGTTTTTGCTTGCTCGTGCAAAGATTGCAAGGGATGTAATACCTGAAAATATCAAAAAAGAAGGTGGTATTGTTGATGTAGTAACTGTTTATCAAACTGTAAAGCCAGAAAAAAGCGCTTTGGAACTAGTAAATACACTTAAGACAGAAAACATAGATTATATAACTTTCACAAGCTCTTCTACTGTGAAGAATTTTTTTGATATGCTTGGGGGATATGTTCTTCCAAAAGAAGTTAAATGTGTATCAATAGGTCCAGTCACATCAGAAGCTTTAAGAAGCTATGGCATCGACCCAGCTATTCAAGCAGAAATTTATACCATTGATGGTCTCATTAGTGCTATATTGAATTATGAAACTACGATTAGGAGGTAAAGATGGAGTTCCCTTACTTAAGGTTAAGAAGATTAAGAAAAAGTCAAACAATCAGGGATATGGTGAGAGAAACACATCTTAGTGTAAAAGATTTTATCTATCCTCTTTTTGTTGTTCATGGAAAGAATAAAAAAGAAGAGATAAAGTCAATGCCAGGCATTTTTAGATATTCCGTTGATAGGATTATGGAAGAAGTTGACGAGGTATACGAGCTTGGTATACCTGCAGTTATACTTTTTGGTATACCCTCACATAAAGATGAGCAGGGAAGTTCTGCATTGAGGGATGATGGTGAAGTTCAGCAGGCTGTAAGAAAGATTAAAAAGAAGTATCCTGATATGGTAGTTATTACTGATGTTTGTTTATGTGAGTATACATCCCATGGCCATTGCGGAATATTAACTAAGAAAGGGGATGTTGATAATGATGCAACCCTTGAAGTTTTAGCAGAAGAGGCATTATCCCATGCAAGGGCAGGAGCAGATATAGTTGCCCCTTCTGATATGATGGATGGAAGAGTACTTGCTATAAGGGAAAAACTTGATGAAAATGGTTATGAGCATATACCTATTCTTTCTTACTCAGTAAAATATGCCTCTGCCTTTTATGGCCCCTTTAGGGATGCTGCTGAATCGACCCCTGCCTTTGGAGACAGAAGAAGCTATCAGATGGATCCTGGAAACGCAAAGGAAGCGATTAGAGAAGCAACATTGGACATAAATGAAGGTGCTGATATGATTATGGTCAAACCAGCCCTTTCTTATCTTGATATAATTTCACTTTTAGCAGATGAGTTTCCCTATCCGATAGTTGCCTATAATGTATCAGGTGAATATTCGATGGTAAAAGCAGCAGGTAAATTAGGGTGGATAGACGAAAATAGGGTAATGATGGAGATACTTCTCTCTATTAAAAGAGCAGGTGCTGATTTAATCATTACCTATCACGCTAAAGAGGCAGCTAAATTACTACAATTAAAGTGATGTGACTGTTCTATTGCAATTTAGCTATTTTGTTGATATCCTTATATAATCATGAAAGGCTTGATGATACAAGGGACATCTTCCCATGTAGGTAAAAGTGTTATTGTAGCTGCTATATTAAGGTTCTTAAGGAACAAAGGTATTTTATGTGCACCTTTTAAGCCTCAAAATATGGCTTTGAACTCCTTTGTTACACTTGATGGTTGTGAAATAGGTAGAGCACAGGCAGTTCAGGCTGAAGCTGCAAAGGTAATCCCAACCAAAGAGATGAATCCTGTGCTTTTAAAACCAACAACAGATTCAAAAGCACAGGTGGTAGTGCTTGGTAAGCCTTGGAAAAACTTAAGTGCAAAGGAATATGTTGAAGCAAAGAAAGAGCTAAAAAAGGTTGTAAAGAATAGTTTTTTAACCCTAGCTCAAATATATGAAGTCATTGTAGTAGAGGGAGCAGGGAGTCCCGCAGAGATTAATTTAAGAAAAAATGATATTGCTAATATGGGATTTGCAAAAATGTTTGATATTCCTGTTTTTATCGTTGGGGATATTGATAGGGGTGGTGTTTATGCTTCTTTTTATGGTACCTATGCTCTGCTTACAAAAAAGGAGAAGTCCCTTATTAAGGGCTTTATTATAAACAAATTTCGTGGCGATATTACCCTTTTAAAGGATGCCAATGAGTTTATTGAAAGAAAAACGAAAAAAACAGTACTTGGTGTGATTCCTTATTTTACAGGGATTTCTATTCCGGAAGAGGATGGGGTTGCACTTTCAGAAAAGTTTTTGAAAAAAAATGATATAGAAAGTGCATTAAAAATTAGGATAATAAAGTTGCCGAGAATATCTAATTTTACTGATTTTGCACCTTTTTTTGGTGAGGATAGGGTAGATGTTGCGTATATTTCTACTGTAAAAGAAGCTAAAGATGCTCATGTTATAATGATTCCAGGTTCCAAGAATACTATTGAGGATTTGATATTCCTTAAAAAGGAGGGGTTTCAAGAATTTTTAAAAGAGTTTTTGGCAAAAGGTGGATATCTTATTGGTATTTGTGGTGGTTACCAGATGCTTGGAGAAGTTATAGAAGACCCTTATAACATAGAAAGCTCTGTCAGAAAGATAGAGGGGCTTGGGTTCATTCCGATGAAAACGGTGATGGAAAAAACTAAACAGCTAAGGCAGATTTTATTTGAGACATTAGATGGTTCTATAAAGGATATGCAAGGTTATGAAATACATATGGGAAATTCATACATAAGTGGTAATTCACCACTTTTTAAAGTCTATCATGATGGTAAGAACTTTTACGATGGTTATGTTGCCTTTAATGGTAGGGTTTGGGGTTCATATATTCATGGGTTGTTTGATAATGATGAATTTAGACATAAATGGCTAAATGATGTAAGAAGACACTTTGGTCTTGAAGAGGTTGAAAGCAGCTACAGTTATATTGAGGAAAAAGAAAAAGCCTACGATAGGTTAGGAAAGATTTTTGAAAACTCTGTAGATGTTGATAAATTTTTGAAAATACTGGGTGTTTAGATGGATATAAGCGAAAGATACAGAAGGTATCTTGTAATTGAAAAAGGGCTTTCTATCAAAAGTATTGAAGCATATATGAGGGATTTTTTTGAATATGCGAACTTTTTAAAAGCAACATCAGGCAAGGAACCAGAGGCATCTGATATAAATGATGTAAAAATGTTTGTTTTTGAGCTTCATAAGAAAAATAGTGCAACAAGCATACTAAGAAAACTTTCTACTCTAAGAGTATTTGGTAAGTTTCTTGTAAGAGAAGGTTTTTTAAGGATAAATATCTTTGAAGAACTACCCTTGCCAAAGAGGGAGAAAAACCTACCTGCTTTCCTTACTGTAGATGAAGCTTTTCATTTAATAGATGGTTTGAAGGGGGATGATTTTATATCTGTTAGAAATAGAGCAATTTTTGACCTTCTATATTCTGAAGGGCTTAGGGTTGGGGAATTGACATCTCTCAAATTGAACCAGATTGATTTTAATCAATCGTTGATTAGGGTTTTTGGAAAGGGTGGTAAAGAAAGGGTTATACCTTTAGGGGAAAAGGCAAAAGAAAATTTGAAGCAGTATCTAAAGATAAGAGATAGTGTGGTCAAAACTAATGAAGAGCATGTTTTTGTTAATATTAGAGGTAAAAAGATTTCTGAAAGAACTATTCAAAGATGGATTAGTAAATTAAGCCCAAAGAAGATAACACCTCATGGTTTGAGGCATAGTTTTGCTACACATCTATTAGAAAGTGGTGCTGATTTGCGAAGCATTCAGGAACTATTGGGACATGAGAGTATATCTACAACTCAGAAATATCTTCACTTAAACTTTGATAAACTTTCGAAGATTTATGATAAATGCCACCCAAGGAGTAGAAGACATGGCGAGTAAGCATAACAATATTAGAAATACCACAGTTATTGCGGTAAAGCATAATGGAAAGATAGCAATGGGTGCTGATGGACAGGTTACCTTAGGAAACAGCATAATATTGAAAAAAGGTGCAAGAAAGATACAGAGACTTTATAAAGGTAGTGTTCTTGCTGGTTTTGCTGGTAGTACAGCAGATGCTTTTTCCCTTTTAGAACGATTTGAGAGCAAATTGGAAGAGTTTCGAGGTCAGCTAAAAAGGGCGGCAGTGGAATTAGCTAAAGAATGGAGAACGAATAAGATTTTTCAAAGGCTTGAGGCCCTTTTAGTGGTAGCTGATAAACAGAATGTTTTTATAATTTCAGGTAGTGGTGATGTGATTGAACCTGATGATGGGATCGCAGCCGTTGGTTCAGGTGGAGCTTATGCACTTGCTGCTGCAAGGGCACTTGTTCGGAATACAAATATGGAAGCAAAAGAAATTGTTAAAGAAGCTTTGAATATTGCCTCAGAGATATGTGTTTATACAAATAGTGAAATTATCATTGAGGAGATTTAGATGAGCAGTATACTTGGCCTAACACCACAAGAGATAGTCAAAGAGCTTGATAAATACATTATTGGTCAGAAAGAGGCAAAAAAAGCAGTTGCCATAGCACTTAGGAACAGGTACAGAAGGAAACTTGTTGAACCATCACTGCGAAAAGAGATAATGCCCAAAAACATAATAATGATAGGTCCAACGGGTGTAGGTAAAACGGAGATAGCAAGAAGGCTGTCAAAACTTGCAAATGCCCCCTTTGTTAAAGTTGAAGCTTCCAAGTTTACAGAGGTAGGTTATGTAGGAAAAGATGTAGAGTCAATTATTAGAGACCTTGTAGAAGTTGCGGTAAATATGGTGAAAGAAGAGGAACAAAATAAATTAAAAGAAAGAGCAGAGGCTATTGCAGAAAAAAAGATTATAGACATTATAATGAGAGAAAAAAGAGATAGTTATGAAGAGTTTTTGACAACTGAAAAGGTACGAGCATTATTAAAAAGTGGTATGCTCGATGATAAATATGTTGAAATTGAGGTTTCTGAGAAAAAGCCACCTTTCCCAATAATTGAAGTTGGTATTTCTAGCATTAGTGATATTGATGCAGGTTTAAAAGATGCCTTTTCACAGTTATTCCCACCAAGGACGAAAAAGAAAAAGGTTACTGTTAAAGAAGCAATTAATCTTCTTGCCCAAGAAGAGATGAATAAAATGATTGATATGGATAAGGTAACCAAAGAAGCATTGAGAAGAGCTGAGGAAGATGGGATTGTTTTTATTGATGAGATAGATAAAATAGCAGGTAAAAATACAACATATGGTCCTGATGTTTCAAGAGAGGGCGTACAGAGGGACCTTTTACCAATAGTTGAAGGATGTACTGTCAATACTAAGTATGGAACTATAAAGACAGATTACATTCTTTTTATTGCATCTGGTGCCTTTCATGTTTCTAAACCTTCCGATTTAATACCAGAACTTCAGGGCCGTTTTCCCATAAGGGTAAACTTAAATTCATTGACAGAAGATGATTTTGTAAGGATACTTGTTGAACCTGAGAATGCTCTTGCGAAGCAGTATATTGCACTTCTTGCAACAGAGAATGTGGAGTTAGAGTTTACAGAAGAAGGCATTAGAGAGATTGCAAAGTTTGCTCATATGGTTAATGAAACTACAGAAAACATTGGCGCCCGAAGACTTCATACAATAATGGAAAAGTTGCTCGAAGACCTTTCTTTTCATGCCCCTGAAATTTCTGGTACAAAGGTTGTTATTACTGCTGAGTATGTTAGAAGAGAATTGAAAGACATTGTAGAAAATAGAGATTTGAGCAAATATATTTTATGAGGTTTAAATGGCACAAGGTTTAGTTTTTGTTTATGACAGAGAGATATTTTATAGAAGTCTTATTGAGGATATTCTTAAAGCTGAAGGGTATAATGTTATTGTATTAAAAAGCTTGAACGATTTAGTATCCCCAACAAATAATGTTCTTCCTGACCTGTTAATAGCTGATATTGCTGAGTTAGGTGAAAGGGATGTTGATTTTTTTAATATGTTAAAAAAAGCATTTCCTACACTTCCCTTTATAGCTATGGTTTCATCTGAGAGGAAAGAACTTGTTCCACGATATATCAGGTTTGGTGTATTTGATTGTATCGAAAAGCCAATTATAAAAGAAGAATTAATTCTCTCTGTTCAGAAAGCGATTGATTTTTCTATATATAAGTTGGAAGAAAAGGAAAGATTATCAAAAATTAAAAAGCTAGTAAAAGGCACAGAGGAACTTTTGTCTGCTACAAGAAAATTTATGCTTCCAATCCCGTTAAAGTATCCTGGAAGTATGTTGGTGCAATCAATTCTTAATTCCATTGTTATAGCCTTTGATGCTGAAAAAGTTTCATTGAGCTGGCTTGATAGAGAAAAGAACAAATATACTGTTGTAGCCTGCGCAGGATATTGCATGGATGTAAAGCTATTCAAGCCAAGAGCAATAGGTGAAGGCATTATAGGTTATGTTGCAGAAAAAAAAGAAGCTATTTTTGTTTCAAATATATTAAAAGACGAAAGGTTTCGTGCATCTCCCTTTAAAGACCAATATAAAAGCTTGTCATTTATGTGTGCCCCGATAATTTTAAATGATGAGGTTGTTGCAGTTTTGAGTGTGAGTGATAGAAAAGTGCCTCGTCCCTATACAGAAGAAGATTTTGTATTATTTAAGTCTTTTGTAACACAGATAACCTTTGCTCTTGAATCATCATCGATTATCACTCAGTTAGAAAACAGTTTCAAAAGGTTGAATATTTATAAAGAGTTGTCCTCATTAATCATTGAAATAGTTGATTCAGGCGATATTCTAAATAGGATGATGGCGTCTGTGACAAACATACTCAACGCAAGTGGTTCTGCATTATATGTTATTGATGAGAATAAAGAGTATTTTCTCTGTGAAGGCTCTTATGGTTTAAATTTCAAAAGCAAGTTTGTGTATAATGAGCTTTTAAATAAATTTCTCGAAAGCTCTCAGAATAATAAGTCTTCAAAAGCCCTTTTTAATGCTGTTTCGAAGTTTTTTGAAGGGGATGTTCTACATAATTATGTATCTTATCCAATTTACATGAAAAACTTTCCTTTAGGCTTTCTCTTAATAATTAATTTACTCGAACCTGTAAATTTAGATAATGATATTATGCAAGATATATGTAGACTTGTATCAGTGGCGTTTAAAAATAATTGGTTATACAAAAATCTTTGTATCACTGCTGATGAGCTTGTGAAGGTAAATAAAGAACTAGAAGAAGCTAATTTAAATTTATTAAAACAGCTTGCAAAAGGAGAATAGTATGAAAAAAGCTCAAGAGAAGGTCAAAGTTTTACTTGAAAGCTTGCCTTATATCAAGAGATTTTATGGGAAAACGGTAGTCATAAAGTATGGTGGACATGCAATGGTAGATGAAAATCTAAAAAATTCATTCGCATCAGATGTAGTTTTATTACAGTATGTAGGTATAAAACCAATCATTGTGCATGGTGGAGGACCGCAAATTGATGATTTAATGAAGAAATTAGGGAAGAAAATAACCTTTGTGGAAGGTATGCGTGTAACCGATAGGGAAACAATGGATATCGTTGAAATGGTACTAGGTGGGACAATTAATACTGAAATAGTAAGCCTTATAAACAAACATGGTGGTAAGGCAATAGGTCTTTCTGGTGAAGATGGTTATATGATTAGGGCAAACAAATTGTATGGGCAGAAAGTAACAGATAAAGGCATTGAAAATATTGATATTGGCTATGTTGGAGAAGTTGAGTCAATAGATGTAAACATTTTAAATACACTCATTGATAATGGCTATGTTCCTGTTATAGCCCCCTTTGGTGTTGATGAGGATGGCGAGAGTTTAAATATAAATGCAGATTTAGTAGCCGGTAAGATTGCAGAGGCTTTGAAAGCGGAAAAGTTAATATTACTCACTGATACAGAAGGTGTGCTTGATAGAAATGGCAAACTCATTTCCTATATATCTTATGAAAAAGCAGCTAAGATGTTGGACGAAAAGAAAGAAATTTCAGGTGGTATGTTGCCCAAAATAAAATGTTGTGTAGATGCTTTAAAAAACGATGTAAAGTCTTGTCATATTATTGATGGTAGATTAGAACACGCAATTTTATTAGAGATTTTTACTCAGACCGGAGTTGGTACAAAAATATCGATGGAGGATGAATAATATGGGCTTTATTGAGAAAGCCAAAGAAACAATAATGAATACTTACAAAAGAAATAATGTAGTTCTTGTAGAAGGCAAAGGAAGTTATGTTTTTGATGAGCAAGGCAATAAGTATCTCGATTTTACAAGTGGTATAGCTGTTTGTAGTCTTGGACATTGCCCAGATGAAGTAATATCTGCGGTTGAAAGACAAATGAAAAAGCTCATTCATACATCTAATCTCTATTATACAATCCCACAAATTGAATTGGCGGAAAAACTTGTTAAGCTTTCAGGAGGAGGGGTAAAAGTTTTCTTTTGTAATAGTGGTGCTGAAGCTAATGAAGGGGCTATAAAATTAGCAAGAAAATATCATAGACATAAGGGAAGTAACAAATATGAAATAATTACCTTTTTTAATTCCTTTCATGGTAGGACCTATGGTGCACTATCTGCAACCGCACAAGAAAAGTTTCATAAAGGTTTTGAACCAATGCTTTCAGGTTTTCAGTATGCGGAATTAAATAATATAGAAAGTGTAAAAAGACTGATTAATGAAAATACAGCAGGTATTATGCTAGAGCTAATACAGGGGGAAGGTGGCATAAATGAATGTGCAAAGTCCTTTATTAATGGGATAATGGAAATATGCTCAAAAGAAGAAATTTTACTAATTATTGATGAAGTTCAAACAGGTGTTGGTAGAACAGGAAGGTTTTTTTCCTTTGAACACTATGGGATAAGACCTCATATATGGAGTATAGCTAAAGGTATAGCAGGTGGCTTACCTATGGGTGCAATTATAGCAGTAGATAATGTAGCTTCTGCATTAGAACCTGGTACTCATGCCACAACATTTGGTGGTGGACCTGTTATATGTTCAGCTGCTCTTGCAGTTGTAAACACAATTTCAGATGAAAAATTTCTTGCTTCTGTAATTGAGAAGGGTTATTATCTTGAGAATAAAATTAAAGAATTGCAGAAAAAATATCCCTTGGGAAACATAAAAGGTAAAGGTTTACTAAGAGGAGTTGAGTTAACATTAAAAGAACCGTCAAGGGTAGTAGATGCGGGATTAAAAAATGGCTTGCTTTTAAATGTAACAGCAGGCAATATATTGAGACTTTTACCGCCTTTAAATGTCAAATATGAGGAAATTGATGAATTTATTGATAGATTAACAAAAACGATGGCAGAGGTTTAAAGGACATGAAAAAGGATTTTATTAATCTTATAGATTTTTCTGAGAATGAGTTGTTTTCAATTATTGAAAGAGCGGGTGAATATAAAAAGAAAAGACCATTGTTAAAAAAAACAGAAAATCTTTTGTTGGGTAAAACAATTGCATTAATATTTGAAAAATCATCAACAAGAACAAGAGTTTCCTTTGAAGTAGCTATACATGAACTTGGTGGTAATGCAATCTTTTTAAATGTTAAGGATATCCAGATGGGAAGGGGTGAGCCTGTAAAGGATACAGCAAGAGTGCTTTCTTCCTATGTGCATGGTATAGTTTATAGGTGTTACAGCCATAAAATGTTAGAAGAATTGGCTAAATACTCGTCCATACCTATTATTAATGGTCTTTCCGATTATAGCCATCCCGTTCAGGTTTTATCAGATTTGTTTACGCTATACGAACATTTTGGTGATATTAAAAAATTAAAGGTTGCATGGGTTGGTGATGGAAATAATATGGCAAATTCATGGATTGAAGCCCATTTAATTTTTGGTTTTGCACTTTCAATGGCATGTCCTTCTGGTTATGAACCAGATACGAGGCTGTTAAAAAAGGCATTAAAAAACAAAAACTTTAAACTTACAAACAATCCAGAAGAGGCTGTAAAAGGCGTTGATGCAATAAATACAGATGTCTGGGTTAGTATGGGTGATGAGGCTGAGGAGCAGGAAAGAAAAAGAATTTTTAAGAATTATCAGGTTAATAAAGCTTTGTTGAAGAAAGCAAAAAAAGATGCAGTTGTTATGCATTGCTTGCCTGCCTATCGTGGTAGTGAGATAACAGAAGAAGTTATAGAATCAAAACAATCTTTGGTTTTTATTCAGTCTGAAAATAGACTACATACTCAGAAAGCAATATTAGAGTTTTTATATAAATGTTGAAAGGAGAAGGAATATGGCAAAAAAAATTGTTCTTGCCTATTCTGGAGGTCTTGATACATCTGTTATACTTCACTGGCTGAAAGCAACATATAAAGCTGATATTATAGCTTTTGTTGCTGATCTAGGTCAGGGTGATGAAGTTGATACAATTAAAGAAAGGGCATTAAAAACAGGTGCATCAAAAGTTTATGTAGAAGATTTAAAGGAAGAGTTTGTAAGAGATTATGTATTTCCAATGTTAAGGGGAAATGCCATTTATGAAACAGGTTATCTTTTAGGAACCTCTATAGCAAGGCCATTAATAGCAAAGAAACAGGTCGAGATAGCAAAGAAAGAAAAAGCCTATGCAATAGCTCATGGTGCAACAGGTAAAGGTAATGACCAGGTAAGGTTTGAACTTACTGCCTATGCCTTAGAACCTAACATAGAAGTGATAGCGCCTTGGAGAATTTGGGATTTTAAATCGAGAACAGATTTGATAGATTATGCAAAGAAACATAAAATTCCAGTTCCTGTAACAAAAAGTAAACCCTATAGTAGTGATAGAAACCTATTTCATATAAGCTATGAAGGTGGTATTTTAGAAGATATAACAAAAGAACCACCTGAAGATATTTTTCAGATTACCTGTTCTCCAGAAAAAGCTCCTGATAAGCCAGAGTATATAGAGATTGAATTCAAAAGCGGAGATCCTATTGTAGTAAATGGTAAAAAGATGAAACCCCACATACTTCTTGAATACTTGAACAAAGTTGGTGGCAGAAACGGCATAGGAAGGGATGATATAGTGGAAAACAGGTTTGTTGGAATGAAGTCGAGAGGTGTTTATGAGACACCAGGTGGTACTATACTCCATAAGGCAAGAAGAGCTTTAGAAGCTATAACATTAGATAGAGAAGTTTTAAGAATGAAAGATAGTTTAATGCCTAAGTATGCTGAACTAATTTATTATGGTTTTTGGTTCTCTCCAGAGAGGTTATTACTTCAAACCTTCATAGATGAAGCATCAAAAAATGTTAGTGGGAAGGTAAGATTAAAGCTTTATAAAGGCAATGTTATTATTGCAGGAAGAGAATCAGAAAATAGTCTTTATATGGAAAAGATGGCAACCTTTGAAGCTGATAATGTATACAACCAGAAAGATGCAGAAGGTTTCATCAAGCTAAATGCATTAAGATTAAGAATTAAGGCTATGCTTGAAAAATAGTGATAAAAAGCTAAAAATTAAAAAATAAACTTGACAAAAAGCGATACAAAATGTAATAAATATTTTGCTTTAAAGAAAAATAAAAGCAGGGGGGGTAATCATTATGGGAAATTTGCTCGTTTATGTACTACCTGCGCTTGGGCTTCTTGGTATTATTATCGCATTTGGACTTTACAAAGCTATAGCTTCCAAGCCTGCAGGTAATGAAAGAATGCAGGAAATAGCAGGTTTAATTGCAGAAGGTGCAATGGCATTCCTTAAGAGAGAGTATAAAAGCCTTGCTATTTTCATTGCAATTGTAGCAATATTGTTAGCTATTTTCTTAAATGTACAAACAGCTATAGCTTATGTTTGTGGTGGTCTTTCTTCAGTATTAGCAGGTATTTTTGGGATGAAGGCTGCAGTAAAAGCAAATGTTAGAACATCTTGGGCTGCGAAAGAAGAAGGTGAAGGAGCAGCATTGATGGTAGCCTTTTATGGCGGTGCAGTAATGGGTATGGCTGTTGCAGGTTTAGGCCTTTTTGGAGTTGGTATTTTCTTTATAATCTTCGGACAACCTGAAACTGCCTTTATAATCAACGGCTATGCAATGGGTGCTTCATCCATAGCGCTCTTTGCAAGGGTTGGTGGTGGAATTTACACAAAGGCAGCAGATGTTGGTTCAGACCTTGTTGGTAAAGTTGAAGCTGGGATTCCAGAGGACGATCCAAGAAACCCTGGTGTTATTGCTGACAATGTTGGTGATAATGTTGGTGACGTTGCAGGAATGGGTGCTGACATTTTTGAGTCCTATGTCGGTGCTATTATTGCAACAGTTGCAATCGGTGCAACAGCGGTTCCTGGCTCTATTGAGGCATCTTTAGGTTCTAAATTTAATTTAATGGTTTTACCAATTGCTTATGCAGCTGTTGGTATTATTGCTTCAATCATTAGTATAGCTATGATGAAGGCTTTTGCAAAATCAGGTCCTGCTGCAGCACTTAGAAATGCAACTTTTGCTTCATCAATATTGTTTCTTATCTTTGCATGGATTGTTACATACTATTTAGATGTCAAAAATGCTGTTTTTCTAGCTGTTCTTGCAGGAAATGTAATAGGTGTTATAATAGGTTTGGTAACTGAATACTACACTTCAAGCAAGCCTATAGTTACAATAGCCGAACAAAGCCAAAGTGGTCCTGCTACAAATATAATCACAGGTATTGCAGTTGGATTAAAAAGTACTGCTATTCCTGTGTTGTTTATCTGTGCAGCAATTTTTGTTGCAAATATGGTTGCTGGTGTTTATGGTATAGGTGTTGCAGGTGTTGGAATGCTTGCAACTGTTGGTTTAGTTATGTCTGTTGATGCTTACGGTCCTATTGCAGATAATGCAGGTGGTATTACAGAAATGGCGGAGTTAGGAAAAGAAGTAAGAAAGATAACTGATAAATTAGACTCCTTAGGAAACACAACAGCTGCTATTGGTAAGGGGTTTGCTATAGGTTCTGCTGCTCTAACAGCTTTAGCACTCTTTGTTGCTTATAAACAAGCTGTTATGGTTAAATATCCTAATTTTACAATTGACCTTACAAAACCAACCGTTGTTATAGGTCTTTTAATAGGAGGCATTATTCCTTTCTTAATTGGTGCATTTACAATGACTTCCGTTGGTAAAGCCGCTTATGACATGGTTCAGGAAATTAGAAGACAGTTTAGAGAGATACCTGGACTTCTTGAAGGAAAACCCGGTGTAAGACCTGATCCAGCAACATGTGTTGATATCAGCACAAAGGCAGCATTAAGAGAAATGATTTTACCTGGCATAACTGCAGTTATAGCACCTGTTTTAGTAGGATTTATTCTTGGTCCTGAGGCATTGGCAGGACTTCTTGCTGGTGCAACAGTTGCAGGTGTTCTACTTGCTCTTATGATGGCTAATGCTGGTGGTGCATGGGACAACGCAAAGAAGTATATTGAAGCTGGGAATTTAGGAGGTAAGGGTTCCGATCCACATAAAGCAGCAGTTGTTGGTGACACCGTTGGTGACCCATTTAAAGATACTTCTGGTCCTTCAATGAACATCCTCATCAAGTTAATGAGTGTTGTATCTCTCGTTATTGCACCACTTCTTTAAATTAGTTAAAAAGTACTTGACTATAAAAGGGCGTCTTATTGACGCCCTTTTTTATTTAAAGATTATTGACACGATTTTTAATAGAAAAACCCTTCGGTGTATAGTTTATGCCTTTTACTTGGTAAAGGACCTTAAAAACATCTCCTATGCCACCTGGTAAAAGAAAGTTTTTTATTTTTATAATCTCTCTTTCATATTCATCGTAGCTATCATTTTTGAGTTTTTCTATCTCTTCAATTATACCCGTTCCCATAAGAAAATAGTACTGCTCAACAAAGCCAGTAGTTTTAAATCCAAAAGATTCGCCAATTTCTTTCAATAGTGTAAAATCAATGTGGCAAGTTATATCTTGTTTGCCTGGTCTTATATATGGGTTTTCTAAAGCTGTGTGTCTATAGTAACACATCAATGTGCCTCGATTATGAGATATGTTTAAAAGTTCTTTTCTAGGATAGCCGTAGTCGATGGTGAATATAGCTCCTTTTTCAATTTTTTGTGCAATAGCGTTATAAAATGTTGCTGCATTTATAGGGATTTCTACTCTAAAATTGGTTGGGATTTTAATATTATGTTTTTTGATGAAATTAAGAACGTTTTCATCTGGATCAAGCAATACTTCCACAAAGTTGCTATTTTCAAAGTTTACATATACCTGTCTTAATTTTCCATTATCGTCAGATTGTATAATTTCAACAGGCATGCTATCAAAAAGCTCATTTGAGTAAAAGATGCCTGTAAAAGATTTAAGTTCTTCGGGTGTGTCAACAAATTCAAAGTTATGAAAATACTTTTCTAACTCTTTCTTTTGCATTTCTCTATACGGTTGATGAGGTTCTATTACGTAAAATTTAATCTTTTCGAGTAGATATGGTGTATTTTTTGAAAAGTATTCTCCCATATCCCTTATAAGATAACCATTACCTGCTCCTGCTTCGACAATACAAAGATTTTCATTATCAAGCTTATTCATTACTTCTATAAGACTTTTTCCAAGTATGTGTCCAAAAATTTTATGTACACAGGGACTAGTGTAGTAATCACCCGATCTACCTATTGGTGGCTTTAACTGTCTATAATAACCAAAGTTTTTGTGGTAAAGACATAATTCCATATATCGTGAAAATGATATAGGTCCAAAACTTTTTATTTCTTCAACGATGATATCAATTAGATTGGTTTCTTTCATTAGTTCCAAAATAAACTATTTGAAATAGCTTTTCCAAGAAATAAAACTGCACGAGCTAAAACCTTTTCGCTAAAAGTATAATAGGGGCTATGAAGTTGAAATGATTGCTCATTCTCTTTAGCACCAAAAAAGGTATAACAACCTTTGACCTTTTGAAGATACAATGAAAAATCCTCAGATCCCATAATTGGTTTCAAAGTTAAAACTTTTTCCTTTTCATAAATGGTATATGCTACGGTTCTAAGATATTCACAAGTACTTGCATCATTTACAACCATAGGGTAACATCGTATGTATTTAATGCTACATTTTGCACTATAAGTTTCACAAAATTTTGGAATAATACTTTTTATTTTTTCTTCTAATAAGTTTTGAACTTCAACATTAAGAGTTCTAACTGTCCCCCATATTTTGACGACTTCAGGAATGACATTAAAAGCATATCCGCCTTCAATCTTACCACAGGTTATAACGGCTGATTCGAGGGGAGAAACATAGCGAGGTACAATTTCAGAAAGAACTTGTACAACCTTTGAAGCAATTAGTATTGTATCAATGGTCTTTTCTGGTGCAGATGCATGTCCCCCTTTGCCAATAATTTCAATTTCAAACTCATCTGCCGAGGCCATTACAGTTCCTGGTGTGATAGAAATCTCATCCCAATACAAATCGGGCATTATGTGGAAGCCTAAGATTCTATCAATACCATCAAGGCAGCCTTCTTCAATCATCTTTTTTGCACCACCTTCTGGTGGGCTTTCTTCAGCAGGTTGGAAAATCAAGCGTATTTTACCATTAAAATACTCTTTTGCTTTTAGTATTAATAATGCTAGACCTAAAACAATAGCCATATGGCCATCGTGACCGCATGCGTGCATATAACCATCATGTTCAGAAGCAAAATCTAAGTTTGTTTTTTCATGCACAGGTAATGCATCCATATCTGCTCTAACAGCAATATTTAATCCCTTTTTACCTGTATCAATATCTGCAATAAGTCCAGTACCAGCAATTCTTTTAGGTTTAATACCTAATTCATTTAAAATTTCTGTTATATAAAGAGATGTTTTTTCTTCTTTATATGCGGGTTCAGGTATCCTGTGTAGTGCTCTGCGATAACTTATGATTAAAGGTTCAATATTTTTAACAACCTTTTCCATGTTATTAAATTACAGAGAAGTTCTTTTAAAGTCAAGCATTAGATTGCTTCATAAGCCATAAAACAATTTCATTCATTATAAGAAAATATTTTTCAGGTATGTAATATCCTTTTTTTGTCTTTTTTATCAAATGTTTTTCGCAAAGAAAATCTAAAGTTTTTATAAAAGATGCTAAATTTATTATGTCTTTAAATTCTATAAGCTCTTCTTCATGTAACCCCTCTTTTAGCCTTAATTTAAGAAAAATTGTTTCCCAAAAAGTCTTTATTGGGTCTATTTTTTCTTTTTTACATTTTAGAGGGTCAACGATATAGCTTTTTAAATCTCTTACATTTTGTATTCTTAAGTAATTGCCATTTATGTTTTTTATAAATGTCACGGCAGACGGACCGAATCCTAAATATTCTCCCCTGTACCAGTAGTTAATATTATGTTTACACTCCTTGCCTTTTTTACAAAAATTTGATACTTCATAATGGCAATATTTTAGTGATTTTAGTATTTTGCAAATAGTGTTGTAGTCCTTTGCTTGTTCTTCATCATCAATCTGGATGTTTTTAAACCAAGATGTCTTTTTGTCCTTGCTTAAAAGATAACAGGATATATGTTGAGGCTGTAGTTTTTTTATATAACTTTCATATTTTTTATATTCTATTGGATGGCCTGGTATTCCGGCAATTAAGTCTATAGAGATATTGTTAAAATATTTTTTTGCAATCCCATATTTTTTAAGTGCCGTTTCTAATGTATGGGGTCGACCAAGTAGTTTTAAAGTATCATTATCAAAGGATTGTATACCAAGAGAAAGCCTGTTTACTCCATAATCTTTTAGTAACTTTAATTTTTCTTCATCTATGCTTTCTGGATTGGCTTCAAATGTAAATTCTACAATGGGCTTATTAATGATATGCAAAATTTTTTGTAGAATTATTTCTAAATTTTTTTTGTTTATCAAAGTTGGAGTGCCACCACCTACAAAAATAGTTACAGTTTCATGATGTTCTACTAAATTGCTATATAATTGAGTTTTTATTTCAAACTCCTTAAGAAGAGCTGTTACAAAAGGAGCTATATAGGAAGTATCTTCAATTGAGTAAAAATTACAATAATTACATTTCGTTTTACAAAAGGGGATGTGAATATAAATACCTAAGGGCATTAAAATTTAGTCTAATGCAATTTTATAGGTAGTCTCCACTATATTTCTATCAATGCTTGAAGCGATGGCTGCTTTTAAGAATTCATAGTCTTTTGATGGTATTTTACCATTATCTTCAATCTCTACTTCCCAGCCGATACCATAATGTGATTCCTTAGCAATCCAGTTATAAATTTGACCTTTGTAGTTAATATTGCCTTCAGCATAAAGGATATCGTCTTTTTTATACTTCGCACCAAATGTTACTTTAATCGTTCTTTCCATAATATATCTCCCTTATTAGTTAGTATATACATAGTATTGTTTAAAGTCAACGATAACGGCTAATTTATCACTAGTACAGATACAATACCTTTTGCAACCAACTTGTTAATGCTATTATATACATTAACTTCTATAACTCCCATCTTTTTCCCAAGATGAACTATTTGAGCAAGGCCTGTTAATTCCTCACCAATGTTAACAGTTTTTAAATATTTCACTTCAAGGCTTAATGTTGTGATTTTATTGCCTGAAGGGATTAGCTTTCCAGGAAAAAAAGCAATTGTATCTATAAAAGATGCTATAACCCCACCATGTAGAGAGGACATGTAATTTTCCATTTTTTTTGTAATTTTTATCTTTCCCTTAGCAGCGTTGTCGGTAATCTCAGTAATTTTAATTCCAAGTTGTTTTAAAAAACCAATTTTTTCATAACCTTTAATGACTTCTAAATAGTCCATGTTTTTATTATTTAAATATTTTTGATAAAAATCAAACATTTTTTTAAAGTTTTTGTTAGTGTGTTTTTGTGACATTTAAGATTTTTTAAAAAATAATAAATTTGCTGTTGACAACAGTTTTTTAAAATTCTAATATTTAATTATAACCGCTTGGATCCATAGGGACCGAGACGGAAGAACCCAGAGCATCAGCCTTCGGGATTTTTCGTCTCGAAGGCTTTTTTGTTGGAGGAAAAATGAAGATAACAGTACCTCTGTTACTGGAAAAAAAGAGGAAAAAAGAAAAGATTACTATGCTTACAGCTTATGATTTTTCCACAGCATTAATTTTAGATAGAGCGGGTATAGATGTATTATTAGTTGGCGATTCTGTGGGACCAATTTTTTCAGGTTATGAAAATACACTTCCTGTGACAGTTGAGGAGATAATTTATCATACAAAAGCTGTTGCAAGAGCAAGGAAAAATGCGCTTTTGGTAGCAGATATGCCTTTTCTTTCATACCAGTGTTCTTTGGAGGATGCAGTTAAAAATTGTGGACTTATGTTGAAAGCAGGTGCTGAGGCGGTTAAGTTGGAAGGGGGAAGAGAGATTGCTGACCTGGTAAGAAAGCTTACTTTATCTGGTATTCCTGTGATGGGTCATATAGGCCTAACTCCTCAATCTATACATTCGATGGGAGGGTATAAGGTTCAAGGAAAAACAGAGGAATCAAGAAAAAGATTAATTTCTAGTGCACAAGCTTTAGAAGAGGCTGGCGTATTTTCAATAGTGCTTGAATGTGTACCTGAAGATTTAGCTAAAGAGATAACTGAAAATATATCTATTCCTACTATTGGTATTGGAGCTGGGAGATATTGTGATGGTCAGGTCCTTGTGATAAATGATATTCTTGGTCTTTTTGAAGGTTTTAGACCAAAGTTTGTTAAAAAATATGCCGATTTAGGACCTGTAGTTGAAAAGGCTGTAAAAGATTTTATAGAAGAAGTGAAAACGGGGAAATTCCCTGATGAAACTAATATATTTTCATGAAGAGGTAATATGAAGGTTATAACATCTGCGTTAGAGATGCAAACAATTTCAAAAAAGCTTAGGCTTGAGGGTAAAACAATTGGGTTTGTCCCTACAATGGGTTATCTTCATGAGGGCCATTTAAGCCTTGTTAGGGCATCTAAAAAAGATTGTGATGTAACAGTAGTAAGTATCTTTGTAAATCCCATCCAGTTTGGACCTAATGAAGATTTATCAAGGTATCCAAGGAATTTTGAGCGGGATAAAAATATGCTTGAAAAAGAGGGTGTAGATTTTATTTTTTATCCAAACGTGGAAGAGATGTATCCTGTTGGTTTTAATACAACAATAAATGTTGAAGGAGTTACTAAAAACCTTTGTGGAGCTTCGAGACCAGGCCATTTTAGGGGTGTTACAACAGTGGTTGGTAAACTTTTTAATATTATATTGCCGGATATAGCATATTTTGGTCAGAAGGATTATCAACAGTTAATAACCATCAAAAAAATGGTAAAGGATTTAAACTTTCCTATAGAAATAGTTGGTATGCCAATTGTGAGGGAGAAAGATGGGCTCGCAATGAGTTCTAGAAACACTTACCTTAACGCTGAAGAACGTGTTTCTGCTTTATGTCTTTATAAATCAATACTTCTTGCAAAAGAACTCATTGCTAAGGGTGAGAGAAATGTTCAAAATATTTTAAAATCTGTAGAACAATTAATTAAAAGTACCCCTTTTACTAAAATTGATTATGTTAAGATTTGTGATCCTGAAACGCTTGAATACATAGAAGAAGGAGAAATTAAAGGTCACGTTTTACTTGCTTTAGCAGTTTTTGTAGGAAATACAAGACTTATTGATAATGCAATTTTGGAGGTATAAAGTGTATCTCACAATGTTAAAGTCAAAAATTCACAGAGCCGTTGTAACAGATGCAAACCTTCATTATGAAGGTAGTATTACAATCGATTTCAATTTGATGGAAAAAGCAAAGATAAAGCCCTATGAACAAGTACATATATATAATGTAACCAATGGAAATAGGTTTATTACATACGCTATTCCAGGAAGAAGAGGGTCAGGTACAATCTGCATTAATGGGGCAGCTGTTCATAAGGCAAACAAAGGCGATGTCATTATTATCGCAACATATGGTATATTTTCAGAAGAAGAGTTAGGAAACGATTATAAACCAGTAAATATTTATCTCGATGAAAATAATCAGGAAATTATTAAGTGAAAACATGCTACAAAGTTTCTGCTTTGTATGAAAATAGTGAGATAAAAAGAGACGTAAATATAGTAGTAAATGAATATGGTGTTATTGAAGATATTGGACAAAAAGTAGAATTAGATACTATAGATAGGGAAGTAGAGTTAGATGGAATAGTATTTCCTACCTTTGTAAATGCTCACGCCCACTTAGAGTTATCAAATTTCGTAACAGGTAAACAAAAAATCCCTTTATGGGATTGGATATTGGAAATAGTTCATAAAAAAAGAGCTCTTAATCCAAATGATTATAAAATTGCAATAGAAGAAGGATTCAATTTTTTTTCTGAAAGGCATATAGGCTGTATTGGTGATATAAGAAGTGTTTTGCCAAATGAACCTTTTTTTGATGAATACCGAGCCAAGTGCATAGTTTTTTACGAAGTTTTGGGGTATGTTGAAAATTTATTTAACGAGAAGTTTGAACAATTGAAGTCTTTTTTGAAGCATTATAATGGAAGTAAGGGTATATCTGTACATTCCCTTTATACAACTCCATTATCAAAAGCAAAGGCAGTACTTGAATATGCTAAAAGCCGGGGTTTGCCTGTAATGATGCATCTTGGAGAGACGGAGTATGAATCAAGGCTTTTGTTCAACAGAGAAATAGAAGGATTTAATAAGATTTTTTCTACGGTAAATTTTGAATATGTAGATGTAAAAAGCTACAGAGAAATTCTAGAAAAACTTAGATTAAGTAGTAATGACATATTGGTTCACTGTGTTGAGTTTAAGGAAGAAGATTGGGATTATATAGCAAAAAATAGGATTAAAGTTGTTCTTTGTCCAATGAGCAATCTCTTTTGGAGTGATAAACTTCCAGATATTGACTGTATTATAGAAAAAGGGATAGAATTTGCAATTGGAACAGATAGTCCTGCAACTAATGCATCTTTAGATATATTGAAAGATTGTGATTTGTTAATAAGATTGTCTAAAGATAAAGAAAGGGCAAAAAGAAAAGTCTTTTTAGCCCTAACATATATGGGAAGAAAGATTTTAGGTTTTAGCATGGATGTGTTTTGCAAAGGCGCAAAATTTGATTGTCTTTTTGTACGGAATGCATATGATGAAGATACACTTTTAGAATATTTGTTTATTAATGATAAAATCATAAGAATTAATGGTGCAAATTAAAACATGTTGAAACAAGTTTATTCAAAAATTAAGAATTATTTTTTCATTGGATTAGCTACCTTTATTCCTGTATACGTTACCGTCATTATTTTTATAAAAATAATAAGTTTTTTTGACAATCTTATTGGGCATATAATCAAACATTTACAACTTTCTCCATCCTTTATGTTTCTCCAATACCCTGGTGTAGGGATTGCTTTAAGTGGTATTTTCTTTATCTTTCTTGGTTTTTTGTCAAGGCAGTATCTTGGGAATAAAGTTATTACACTTGTTGAAAAAATATTTTCAATCTTTCCTATTGTAAAAGAGGTTTATTCAGCAATTAAAAAGCTTGCTCATTCTATTATAGATGGGGAAAGGAGCCATTTTAGTCGTGTTGTGTTAGTTCCTTTCCCTCATGAAAATGTATATGCTATTGGTTTTTTAACAGGAATGGAAGTAGATAAAGAGGGTATGAAAAAATGTTATGTTTATGTCCCTACAGCAATCAACCCAACATCAGGATTTCTCATAATGGTTAAAGAAGAACATGTTAAAAAAAGCGATTTAACCATAGAAGAAGCCTTTGCTCTAATTTTATCAGGAGGGATGTCTTCTCCTAAAAGGTGAGCAAATTTTGCATAGTTATTTTATTGATTTTTTTTTCTTAACGTTATGCACCAGTTGCTTATCTGTTTTATTTCTTCATTAAGATTTCTTATTCTACAACTGCATGTTTGAATAACTTTTTTTAAAAATTTAATAGCTGTTTTTGGGTTTTTTTCTTCGAATTTCTCATAATCTTCTTTGGATAAAACAAGTAATTGTACATCAGTATGGGAAACAACACTTGCATTGTGAATACCTTCATCAAAAAATGACATCTCACCAAATATCTCACCTTTTTCCAAAATGGCTAATACTTTGTTATTCTCTTCATCGACTTTTTTTATAACCTTTACTTTTCCATCTAATATGAGCATGAACAGATGTGATGTATCACCTTCTTTTAGGATAACTTCTCCTGGACCATATGCAAGTGGTACCATCAACTTGACTATAGATTTAATCTCTTCTTCAGTAAATCCTTGAAAAAAAGTTAAGTTTAAAATATTACTCATATTAAATATTTAAGCAAAAAATATTCCAATTTTTAAATGCTAAATTTATAATTTAAGCATGAGTAAATCTGTTTTTATAGCTGATGCACATCTCAAAAATATTGATGATGGGGAATACGTAGATTTGCTTGAATTTTTGAATATTATTTGTGATGAGAGCAATAATATAAAGGCATTATACATATTGGGAGATCTCTTCGATTTTTTTATTGCCTTTCCACAAGTAGTTTTTTATCAACACATGCCATTGCTTTCTCTACTTCAAAAAATTACCCAAAAAGGCATTAAAGTTTTCTATTTTGAAGGAAATCATGATTTTTTTCTTAAAAAAATTAACTTTTCTGGTTTTCCTATAGAGATAGTAGAAAAAGCATTGAGTATCAGGTTAAATGGTTTTAAATGTTACATATGTCATGGTGATTTAGCAAATCCAAAGGATTATCAACACCGCCTTCTTTCTTCAATTGTAAGAAATCCATTGACATATATGCTTGCCTATATTCTACCACCTCATTTTGTTTATCATTTTGCTCATTGGTTTTCATCATTTAGTAGAAAAAACATAAGTGGAAAAAAGGCATTCGATAGTGAGATATTCAAAGATATTGCTCCTTTACTAATGAAAAAAGGTTATAAAAGTGCAATCCTTGGCCATTTTCATGTAACAAAAAAGATAGAAGTTCCATTGAAAGATGAGTTGTTTCAATTCTGGCTTGTTGGAAGCTGGAAAGAAGATAGAAGCTACCTATTATTTGATGAAGAAAGAAAGGTTTTAGAAGCAAAAAATTTTAATAGGTCCCTAAAGCACCTTTAGAGCGAGCTTTCTTTTCAAGAATGATAAAAGTAAATATTCCAAGTAGCAAATAAAACAAAGAATTTACAATAAATAGGTAGAAATTTTGGTTAGTAAATATGGCTTGTAAGCTGGTTTTTTCAAAAATAATCTCTCTTATTATGTTAAGTCCTAAAGTCATTGGTAAGGTTTGAGCAAATACCCTTAAAAAATAGGGGAATGTGTTAAGAGGTATAATCGCACCAGTAAAAATTAAGAGTAAAAATCTTGTTATAGTAGTAACAGGCCCTAATCTTTTAAAAATCAAAGTTAAACCAGCGAAAAATAAACCTAATCCATAAAGGCCTGCATATGTTATAAGAAAAAAAATGAAAACTGTTATTGGAATGTAAATTTTTACTTTAAATGTAAGTTGAAAAGTTATAAATAGTAAAAATGCAAAAAACATGTTTATAAACAATCTAGAAACACTTCTTCCAAGCATGTTAAACATGAGTGGGTAAGGGCTTAAAGCTATCTGTTCAAGTATGCCGATATGAAGATCCTCTCTTAGAGAACTGCTTAAATGCCCAACAGCATCTAAAGCAAAAAACCACATCAAAAAACCAACAATCCTATGAGAAACGCTAATAGGGTCTGAATTATTTAAATGATGACTTCCAAAAGAGGTTGTTGAAGAGTAAACAATCCCAAAAAAAATAAAAAATAACATGACTATAGAAGAAAACCTTTCAATACTATATCTTTTTGCATAAACAAACTCTCTATAACATTCAGCAAAAATTATGCTGATGATTTTTTTCATGCAAACTCCTCCATAAACAAATCTTCAAGAGAAGGAGCAATTTTTTCAATATCCTTAATAATAAAACCCTTTTTAATCAAAAATTCAATACAACTATTCAGTTCAAACTCTTTAGGCAAAAATTCAAGAACAAGCATATTATCACTATTTACGATCTTTCCAAACATACTTGTTAACAAAGATGTGTTGTTTGTATTACCTTTTTCAACTTTGATTATATATTTTATTTTTTTCGAGTTCATTTTAATCTCTTCAATGTCATATGAAGATACAAAACAACCTTTTTTCAAAAAGATTATCTTATCACAAATATTTTCTAAGATTGAAAGCTGGTGTGAGGTTACAATAACTAATCTATCACTGTCTCTTGCAAAGTTTAAAATGTATTCTTGCATTTTATTTCCTGCTATAGGGTCGAGACCAAGGGTTGGTTCATCGAGTAAAAGTATTTGGGGATTGTGCAAAATTGATATGGTTATTGCGATTTTTTGTTTCATGCCTTGAGATAGATTTCTAACAGGTGTATTAAGTTTTTCAGATAGTCCAAACTCTTCGAATAGTCTTATAGCTTTATTAAGAGTTTCTTTTAATGGTAATCCTCTTAGATATGCAAAATACTTAGCATTTTGAATTGGTGTAAAGTTCCAGAAAATATTTCTTGAACCTTCTAAAATAGCACCAATTTTTTTTAGGTTATACATACCATTAGGGTAAAGGGGGTTATTATCAAAAAAAACATTACCTCTATCAGGAATAAGAAGTCCACAAATAGATTTAATCAACGTAGTTTTTCCTGCACCATTAAGCCCAACTATCCCATAAACCTTACCACTTTTAAATTCATAAGTAAAATCATTAAGAGCGGTAATTATAAAACCTTTGTTTTTATAAATCTTTGTAAGATTCTTTAACTTTAGAACCATTTTCTTGCCTTATGAAAAAGAGAAAAGCCATTCTAGGTCTTCTCGAAGAGTCATTAACAACAAAATGGATGCTGTCAAAAATGTATCCTTTGCTAATCCATTCATTAAGCACTTTTTCTATCTCTTCATCAGTAACAATACTTAATTCAACAACTTTATAATGCATGATATTTTATTATATGAAAAAAACAAAACATTGGACAGTTATAAATTTCACAGTTATTACAAATGTCAATGTCACATTTAATTCCCAGTTTAAAATGTCACATTTTTTTGTTAATAAATCTTCCCACAATCTTTTTCAAAGAATACTTTACAAATGTGATACTTTATGTGTGACATTTTAAAATAGTAAAAGCACTTTTTCAAAGGGGGAAGAATTTGGTGTTCCCCACTCCTTAAAATGCAGGAAGGATAACATATCAATGTGACATTTTAAAATAGTAACAACAGTATTTGATTTTTTATTTGACACAAAATGCAAAAGAAGTAAGATTAAATTAACCGCTTGGATCTTGTTTTAGACCGAGACGGAAGAGTGTGGGGTATATTATCACCATTAGTGACAGGTCAATTATCCATTTTTAAAGACGGGTCTGCCCCTTCTAAATAGCCATTAGATTCAATATGTTGCAAGTCATATTTTTCTCCAAAACCACGTTTAACTGCAAAAACAGCACCTTTTTTCAATAATTTCACCTCGTCATCTTTGGAAAGCCTAAGTTTACCTTTAGAACCAAGCCCAGAAGGCACTTCTAAATACAGCTTATCTACTATTCGCTTGATGTAATCTTTTATCTCATCTTTGTGAAGGTTGCTTCGCAATAGCTTTACTCCGCAATTGATATCATATCCTACGCCACCGGGAGATATAACACCTGTCTCAAGATCAAAGGCTGCAACACCACCAATCGAAAATCCATATCCTGTGTGTATATCAGGCATTGCTATGGATTTACCTACTATGCCCGGAAGTGTTGCAACATTAGCCACCTGTTTTATGGCATCTGGTTCAAGATGTCTCTGCAGATTTTCATCAACATAAATAATGCCATCAACGTACATGCCTTCAGCGTATCCTTTAGGAATTAGAATACGATACTTATCTAACCTTTTTATTTGTTCTGACATATTGACCTCCCGAAAACTCCTAGATACGTAACTGAATTGGTTTAAATATCAAAAATTATTTGAGCCAATAAACCCTGCTGTTCCTTTTTGAAAACAAGATTGTGATAAGTTGCTGCTTTAATTAAAATTCCGCTCTTATGTTTGTCTTTATCGAAATAATCTCCCCAGATGCTTGCAACCAGTTCGTTGTCGTTAAGTTTTTCAAAAACAGCTTTACATCCTATAAATCCCTTTGCGTCGAAAAGAAAAATCAGTTCGTTTAACCAGTTAACTAAAAGGCTTTCTTTATCGATAGACGTTAAGGTTATTTTTATGCAGTTTTTGGGGCAAAATCAGAAGGCGAAATCAGTTTGTATAAACCTTTAGCGGCGTTTTCGAAAACCTCTTCCATGTTGTTTCCCCTGATTACAAGTCCAACATCTCCTGAAAAGTCTATAACTTTGCAAGCTCTCCTCATATATTTTCAATTATAGCACAAATTGAAACGTAATTTGTGCTTAAAAAATATTCAAAAATCAAGATGCTTGAAAAAAATTGTTCAATTAATCAGCAAATATGTTTAAATAATAATCAAAAATTTGGCACGAATATTGATTTACACTCAGTACGAAAAAAAGCTACGAGGGGTTTATGAAGAAAGAAAAAATTTTATTTGCATTAGTTATGCTTTTTCAACCAATTTTTGCCTTTGCAGATGATGTTGCCGCTAATACTGCAGGGAAAATTGATGCAGGCGATACCGCATGGCTATTGGTATCTGCAGCACTTGTTATGCTGATGACGCCAGCACTTGGTCTTTTTTACGGTGGTATGGTAAGGCGAAAGAATGTTCTATCAACAATAATGCAAAGTTTTGTTTCGTTGGGTATTGTAACAGTTATTTGGGTGCTTTATGGTTACAGCTTAGCATTTGGTCCTGATGTTTATCACTTAATAGGTGATTTTTCATGGGTGGGTTTAAGGGGTGTTGAATTAACGCCCAATCCCGATTACGGTGCTACAGTGCCACATCAACTATATATGGTTTATCAGCTTATGTTTGCAATTATTACGCCTGCTTTAATCACTGGTGCCTTTGCAGAAAGGTTTAAATTTAAGACTTATCTCGTTTTTATAATCTTATGGGAGACCTTTGTATATCTTCCAGTTGCTCACTGGGTATGGGGCGTAGGTGGCTGGATAAGAAATATGGGAGCTCTTGACTTTGCAGGAGGACTTGTTGTTCATATCAGCTCTGGTGCGAGCGCCCTTGTTGCAGCAATCATCACAGGTAATAGAAAGGGTTACAAGACAGAATCTATGCCTCCACATAATCTGACAATGACAACGATTGGTGGTGCTATTTTATGGTTTGGCTGGTTTGGTTTTAATGGTGGAAGTGCAATAGGTTCTAATAGTTTAGCTGTATCTGCCTTTATAACTACACACATTGCTGCTGCAACTGCTTGTGTATCATGGATGATAATTGAGTGGATGCACAACAAAAAACCAACGGGATTAGGCATAGTTTCAGGTGGTGTCGCGGGTCTTGTTGCGATAACCCCTGCAGCGGGCTTCGTTACGCCTATGGCGGCTATGTTAATAGGATTTGTCGCTGGTATTTTATGCTTTTTTGGTGTTTTACTTAAAACAAAATTTGGGTACGATGACTCCTTAGATGCTGTCGGTATTCATGGTGTAGGTGGAACATGGGGTGCAATTGCAACAGGACTTTTTGCGACAAAAGCCGTTAATTCTGCAGGTGCAGATGGCTTGTTTTATGGCAATCCAACCCTTTTATTTACTCAGGTTGTTACTGTAATTGTTGGATGGATATATCCACTAATTGTGACCTTTTTAATACTTAAGTTTTTAAATAAAACGATGGGGCTAAGGGTTAGCGAAGAAGACGAGATAGAAGGTTTAGACCTAAGCCAGCACGGTGAAACTGGATATACTTTTTAGATTAGTAAAGGGACGTATAAACAATACGTCCCGATATGTTTTGATATGTTTTAAAGTTCTTTATATGGTTCTGCCCTCAACGTCCAATCGCTATCGGGAAAGTTGTTTTTAAGAAGTTCGTATGCGGTTTTTAAATGTTTTGGCTCGTGGCTGCTTTTGTATCCACATACACCATGATAATAGATAGCCTCTGGTGTTGCTTTGCTTTTAGGATAATTATCAATAAGTCTTTTAAATGTATCGATTGCTTTATTATAGTTTTCCAGTTCCATATATCCCTTTCCTATGCCCAATAAGATAAACGGAACAAACTCATCTGGGGATATGTAACCCACAGTTCTGTTATATTCTTTACCATCACTATCTAATACAATTATTGTTGGTGTCCACTGAAGGTTATACTTTGTTGTGAGTGGTTTGAAATCAAATTGAACCTGAATGGGTATTACTTCGTTATTCAAGAAATTAATAACTACCTCATCTGAATACGTAACCGCATTCATTTTTTTGCAACCAATTCAATAGGGGTTAAAGAAATCGAGAATTACAAACTTGTTTTCCTTTTTTGCCCTCTCAAGGGCTGTTTCAAAATCTTTCTCCCACTTTAAAACATTGCTCATATTTTACCTCCTCGATAAAGTTTATACTTTAAGTTTACCATAAAAATATTAAATGTAAAATTTTGCAAGGTATAGTTTTCTGTATCATATTTTGAACTGTTTTTTTTGAAAAAAATGTTTGAATACTAAATTATTACATGATATTGTACAATGCATGGTTCATGTTGTGAATAATAAAACAGAAAAATTGTGCAATTCGTTAAAATCTCTTTCAAACAGAGAACTTATCAGTATTGAAGAGGCTAATGAGCTTGTGATGCTTTTTAAACTTCTATCAAATGATACAAGGCTTTGTATGATTCATGCCCTTGTTTTAAAAAGTGAAATGTGTGTGACTGAGCTTGCAAATGAATTAGGGATGAAGCCTCAGGCGGTTTCAAACCAGTTACAAAAGTTACTTGACAAAGGTTCCGTAAAATCAATCAGAAATGTAAATAACATTCTTTATAAAATTGCAGATCCTTGTTTGTTAGGACTTCTTGAGCAGGGGTTTTGTATCATTGAAGAAGAAAAAAACAGATAAGTGATAAAGGGGGAAAAATTATGGAAAAGAAAAAAGCAGATTTAAAAAAGGTAAAAAAAGCTTCTGGTCAATAATCAAAGACTGTTATTACTAATTTCAATGTCAAATTTAATTCCAGGTTTAAAATGTCACATTATTGTTCTTTTTCTTCAATTTACAATAAATAATTGACCTGTCACCTTTTTTACTTCTTCAAGCTTGGAGATATGAAGATAATCTTTTAGCTTTTCAAGAAACTTGTCTTCAACCCCTTTACCTGTTGAAACAAACTTGTCTTTTAGTTCGGCAAGCAATTTTTCGCCTTCCTGCGTAGTAAGTGCTCCTTCTTTCACTAACTGAGAAATGATTTCTTTTGTTTTCTCTTCTGACAACGCAAAAACGCCTATCCCTGCATAAAGCACCTTTTTGATGATGTCTATCATAGAATTATCCCTCTTTTTTTTCTTCTTTAATTTAAGCACACTTTTTTATTTGTCAAAGCGACTGTATAATTTTGACATTAACGTAAAAAAGTTGCGTTATTTATAACAGGAAGGCAGTTATTAAAATGAGGATATATTAATCAGCCGATAATTTCTGACAGTTTTGTTTTATATGCCTGAATTTTGCTTTTTAAATCCAGCAGTACTTCTTCCCTTGCCTTTATTTCCAACTCGCTTTTGTCTTTTTTATCTATTCCCTTTTTAATTGCATTTTCAATGCCTTCTACAGCAGAACTTATCTTATCAAACATCTCCCACTTAAACCTGACCTTGCTTTTATTCAGCCTTTCAGCAAAGTCGTATCTAATATTTCCAGACTGCATATCCACCGCTGTCACTAAATAATTTTTTAGCTTATTCAACAAAACTTTATCTCCGATAAATTTTGGAAGCATCATTGTAAATGTTGTGGAAAGGGCATCTATCATAAGTGATTCTCGTTTGAACCGATAGTAAAAATCAGACTTCATCTCCCAGACAGCCTCTGTTTTGATAAACTCCCTGTTTTCTCCAAAAAGTTCAGATGCAAAAGTGACAAGCTCTTCAATTATGTTATCAACATCAATACTGAACCTGTTACAAATCTTTTCGAACATCTTTGAAAGCTTCTCATCTTCCTTTGGCATCCACTTATCAAAAGCAAGCTTAATTTCGCTAATCACTGCATCTTCGAGAGTTTTATAAAGCTCATTAAGCGGAAGGTTTTTATTTTCCAAATACTTTTTTTCCAACTCTTTTTGCAATGCTGTAGTTAGCTGTTTTTTGTGATTGTTAATGTCTTCTTCAAGCACATTTTTTATCAGGTTTTTAATTTCACCCTCTAAAAGTATTTCAAAGTCACTCTTTTTCTGCAGGATTTCTGTTTTTTTCTCTTCAAAAAGCTTAAGCTTTTCCTCCAACTCGCCCAAAGGCATCTTCATTGACTTAATCTCTAAGTCAATTTCAAACTCAGTCTGCATTAAAGTCTTTAAAATATGTTTTGTTACTGCTTCAAGAAGAACATTGCCTTTTTCTTCCATCAGGAATCTATTTAGCTCTGCTAAAAAATCCTCTATACCACTTTTTTTAAGCAAGTCAGGATTATTCTCTTTCTTTGCCAGAAGAGCCATTTTTGCAGAGATGGGATAAATTTTAGGACTTTGATAAATCTCTGATAAAACATTTTTTATAAACTCCACCGATTCCAACAGCTCTTTATCATTTAAATAATCCTTTTTGTTCAGGATAAAGAAGATTTTACTGGAATACTCTTTTACATCTTTTAAAAAATCAAGTTCATTTTGGCTCATTGGTTGGTCTACAGAAACAAGAAAAAAGACAGCATCACTTTTTGGCAAGTAACGATAGGCAACATCAGTATTGTGCTGATATACCGAACCAACACCCGGCGTATCAACAAGTCTTACTCCATCTTTCAGATATTTAGACGGATAGGTAATATAAACTTCTGCTACATCCTTTATGTTTTTGGGATTTCCTTTTTCGGTAACGTAATCTGCAAGTTGATTTATCTCAATAGTTTCGCATCTGCCATCATTAAAACAAACAGAAATCTTTGTGTCTTCTCCATAAGTTATTATTGTTGCGATAGATGTGAGTGGAACAACAGCAACAGGGAGTAAATCATCTCCAATTAAGGTATTAATAAGGCTTGTTTTACCACGCTTAAACTGCCCCATCACAACAATATTAAAAATGTTGTGTTCCAATTTCTCTTTAAACTGGTCAAGTGGCATTTTGTGATTAATTTGCAGTGTTTGAATTTCACTAATAAGTTTTAACAGTTCATTTTTCTTTTTTGCATATAAACTTTCCACACTTCCCTCCTGCAAAAAAAAACTCCTACCTTCTTATTCAGAAAGTAGGAGTTATCAGCCTTTACAGGCATTTTAAGGCGAACTCCATCGCCTGCAACACCATTTTTAAATTATCAAATGCTTAACTATTTGTCAACAAAATACATTGTTGTGGAACCAGATAGTATGGACAAATTAACCAGATTGGAAATTATTTATTTTTACGCCTTCTTTGAAAAAGGGGGCGAGGGGGATTTTATAGTTTCCCCCTTTCTTAAAGGGGGCAAGGGGGATTTTATGTTAGATTGAAACTCCCCCGAAAAACCTTTCCTAAAATCCCCTGCCCCTTTTTGTTAAATAGGGAAAGCAAACACAAAAAGGGAAACACGGGACAGCTCAATTACCCATACAATCGATGTATAGCCTGTTGCTTAAGGTAAATCAAGACCTTTGCATGGCGGTTCAAAAGATTTTGGTTGACAACTATTTGACATTATTGGTTTAATGGTTTAAAAACAACAAAAAGGGCCCAATAATGTCACAGATGAACACAGAAAAAAGTTTT
>Ga0272449_1000630_pt1 | contig 40762 bp, 29 predicted proteins | sample YNPCB0241_FD_198679 | JGI IMG/M metagenome (GOLD analysis project Ga0272449, IMG submission 198679) | Hot spring sediment microbial communities from Yellowstone National Park, WY, United States - YNP-CB-024-1 | ecosystem: Environmental > Aquatic > Thermal springs > Hot (42-90C) > Sediment...
GAATTCGGCAAACTGCAAGAAATAGCAACAAAATTGCGAGTTTGCGAGGAAAGTCTTGGTCCTTGAAGAATGAGGCTGTCGGGATTCGAACCCGAGACCTACGGATTAAAAGTCCGTTGCTCTACCTGCTGAGCTACAGCCTCAATATTGGAACTTACTCGAGCTTCGAACCGAGTCTTCCCCAAATCTTACAAACAACTGCAATCGAAAAGAACCTGACCCCTAAACGCCCTTGTGGGAGAGGCAACCTTCAATCTACATAAATCCGTCAGAAAACAAGCCCGCCACCCCGCGGAGTGACGGGCCATTGCCGGCAGGGGAGGAAATCAATCGCTCGAAGTAATGATATCCCATTCCGCTCGCTTAGTCAACGCTCCCCCACCGCTCTCCGCTGCTCAAAAGAATGCTCCAAGAGGCCTTCCGCGACACCCCGTCGTCGGGGAAACCGGCATCCCCCATCTGCGACAAAGCCCCACAGGAAGTAAACTTCGATTGGCAACAATACCCCGCTCGGTGGGGATATGTTTCCAACTTCTGGGGCGGGAGGACCCAGCCTGCGTGCTCCACTCTACTCCCGAGGGTGCCCTTCGTCTGGCCCTCCTATCCGATCTGCCCGCTTACCCTCCGGCTTGGTTCTTGGGTCGAGCCCGGGACCTCCAACTACCGGGGACAAGGAAATCCAAGGGAGCACATCCAGCACTTAGCCCACCGATAATTTTCAGAGTCGGAGTCACTTCGGAGCCCCACCAAAGCTTCCGCCGGAAAAAACTCACGACATCGGCAACCAAGCCTTGTTTGGGCAAATTCCCGGGTAGCAGAAGTGATCGCGGCCCGCCACAGACAGCGGGCCTCCCCCAGCGGTGGCATGAGATACCCCCCAAGATTCTAGAGAGAGACTAGCCCCCATCAGCCGCGAAAATCTTCGGACTGGGGCAGAACCATTTCCGGATAGGTCTACAGCGATAGAGAGTCTTGTTCCCAACAACCGATACCGGAGGCAGCAGTCATCCTGGCAGAAAATACTCGGCCCTAGACGGCACAATATCGCTGTAGAAATAGCAAAAAAGAGGGGTTACACTACTTATCGCGGTGCCACCAGACGAGCCATACAAGAAAAAGAACTAAGGATCGATCCCCCAAGTGGGCGATGCAGGACTTGAACCTGCGACCCCCAGCTTGTCGAGCTGGTGCTCTAGCCACCTGAGCTAATCGCCCAACACCCCTCGCCGAAATTGGGGAAGAATTCGCGGAACGAATAAAAGCTGCCCACCAGTTTCTATCAAAAAATCTCCCAAGTGGGTAGAATCTTGTCCCCTATCTAAGGCCCTGCACCCGATAGCCTCTTCACCCCCGTCCACCCGCGGTTTGAACCGCACGAAGCCACTTGCCCTAGTAGCCCTAACCGCCGGAGGGGAGTCTGGTTTTGCTTCCCACTTTCTCAATATACGCGGCTATCCTGGTCCTTGCAAGGTACCTTAGGCTAGTTGTCTCGACGGGGGCGGCGAATTATGTTGGGGTATACGCCCAATTTTGACGTCTGCAACCTCGGCAGACCACGTCGTTTACGAACGTGCGGCAACTATCCATGGTAATTGAGAGTCCATGATAATATCAGAGTCTGTTGTTCAAAAACCGCGTTGTGAGAAATCCACCGAAATTGGAGAACCACCCATGCTAGAGGCGAGAAAAGCCATGGCACCCGTGAGAAAAGGTCCCTACCTGCAGCCGAATCTCCGGCGGGCTTTTCGGCTCAGCCGGAGGTTACTGGTGCCCTTGCTTCTGACAATGGCTCCAGCAGCCGCGAGTTCCGGAGGAGAGGCCCAAGGAACCGGAACTCACGGGCGGGTTCTCACGGTGGGATCCCCTGCGGAACTACGGCAAGCATTGCGTGCGGTTTCGCCCGGAACCACCATCCGAATACTTCCCGGGGAATACGCCGCGGGCATCTTCGTGGCAAGTCTTCACGGTAGGCCCGACGCTCCTATGACCATCGAAGGTGCCGACCCCCAAAATCCTCCGGTCTTCGTCGGCGGAGAGACGGGGTGGCAGATTACCGAAGGCAGTCATTTCGTCTTACGACACCTCAGGTTCCGCGGTCAAAAGGCCAACGGACTGAATATTGACGACGGAGGCACGTTCGAAACCCCCACACATCATATCGTTCTGGAGCACATTAGCATCGAGGATGTAGGCCCTCGCGGAAATTTCGACGGGATAAAACTGTCCGGAGTCACTGACTTCCAAATTCGCCACTGTCGCGTGGAAGGTTGGGGCGGTCAGGCGATCGACATGGTGGGCTGCCACCGTGGCACAATCGAAGACTGTTTCTTTCGAGGTAAGGAAGGCTTCTCGCAGAGTACTGGACCCCAAGCTAAGGGTGGCTCGAGCGACATCACCATTAGGCGTTGTGTGTTTCTCAACGCGGGGCAGCGGGCGGTGCAACTGGGGGGTTCCACCGGGCTGGCCTATTTCCGTCCGAAAGGTGTCCCGTACGAAGCCCGCAACATCCTTGTGGAAGATTGCTTGTTCGTGGGCGGTGATGCAGCGGTCTCCTTCGTGGGAGTGGACGGGGCCACTTTCCGCCATAACACGATCATTCGCCCCAATCTGTGGGTCATGCGAATCTTACAAGAGACGCGGGAACCTGGATTTGTTCCCTGCCGAGGAGGTGTGTTCGAAAACAATCTGATCGTGTTCCGTTCGACTTTGCGGGAGGTTGTCAACGTAGGCCCGGCCACAGCCCCAGAAACGTTCCGCTTTGCGGAGAATTGGTGGTACTGCGAGGATCGACCTCAGGCATCGCGAGCCCGTTTACCGGCGGCCGAGACCGCGGGTGTGTACGGGCAGGATCCTCGATTGAGGCAGACAGCGGAGGATCGGTGGGAGGTGCTCAACCCCGCTGCCCGGAAGTACGGTGCCCGGTTATGAAGGTACCCCCTTTCACTGGATCCCGTGAGGTCAGGATTTGGGAAAAGTGAATCTATGTAACGCGTCGGGGACCTTCAAAGAAGTTCCGTTCAAAAAAGCCGCAACTCCCATCGGGAAAAAACCACCGAAGGAGCATGCATCCGCGACTTGTTTCGCGTAAAAACTCTTGGCCCCCGTTTCGTCGAACGAACTTTCCCCGTCGTTGGAGGTCTGCTAGATCTTCCTAGAATTTGAGCTGATTGGGTCGGTTGGGTAGGGGGCATCTCCTTCGGTGCCAAGTGGGCCAGTATTTGAAACCCTGGGATGAAGAGCGAACAGGCGATTGGCCCGGAAGAATGTATTTCCCCGGGGTGCTAAGGACACTATCCTGGCTGGGCCGGCTCGGAATTGGCAATGGGGGTATCTTCCCGCACTAAGATCAAAGGAAACTCTTCAAGAGGATTACCGATTCGCAAGGAGATTCGGCCCGCCAAAGCCTCTTCGAAGACTGTACCGACGAATTCCGCTCGCCAACCTGAGGCCAATTTGGGAGGGGTCGGCAAGGTCTGATACAGCCGATAGGCAAGCCAATCGCGGATGTCGTTGGGAGAACCCACCAACCCCACTGCAATTTGTTTTTCGTGGCAAAGTTGAATGAGGATCGCAAAAAGAATCTGGCACAGCACCTTGGCCTGGGGGACCACCGGGGGAGCCGGGATTGGCAATGGCCATTTGTCCTCGGGAAGAGTAAGAGCACCTTTAATGCACAGGCTCAAGCTGGGAATCATCCGTTGAAGCCGGGGTTGCTCGAAACCGTGCACTGCTGCAATCTGTTTAGGATCGGCGGTAGCCCGGCGAGCCAACTCGAGGAGCAAGTCATCACGAAGGATGCTCCGGGGGGACCGATTCTGGGCTCGCGCGAGCTGATCCCGCCATGTCCAGAGGCTCCGGAGAATGGCTAGCCGCCTCCGGTCCAGGTTCCTTGCCCCAGCAATTTTCCACCAGCAGGATTCGGTTAACCGCTCTTTGATTTCCGTCAGTTGTCTTTGTGTCTCCTCCTGAAACCATCCCCATCGGCCATGATGGGCCAGTGCAGACTCCAGTTTTTCTCTGAGTGCTGGCAGGTACCGCACATCCGCTAAGGCATATTCGATCTGCTCGGGGGAAAGGGGACGCCGTCGCCAGTCGGTCCGAGTTTCTGCCTTTCCGAGAGTCACTCCCAGAAACTTTTCCACCAGTTTGGCATAGCCTGCTGGGTATTCCTCTGCCACAAAGCCGGCGGCCAATTGAACGTCGAACCATCCGGCAGGCAACTTTCCCACGGCCTGGAAGCAGAACTCCGCTTCCACTCGGCCACCGTGGACAATTTTCTCCGGGGAGGCCTCGCAAACCACCTCCCAAAAAGGGCTCAAATTGCTCACCGTCTGAGCATCGACGAGCACTTCCATATTCCGAGTAAATATCTGGATCAAACACAGGCGAGGACTGTAGTTGGGCCCTCCCACAAACTCGGTGTCGAAAGCAAACCAAGGCTCTTGGCGAAGCTGATCGGCTAACTTTTCCAATTGCTCGGGAGTGGTAACCGTCTCGTGCAACACCGCGACCAACCTTTCCTTTCCGCCTACAACCCGCTTTGAGATAGCCATCTTCTTCCCGGCCGAGATTTCGAACAACTTGGCCTATTTTTCCAAGTGGAAATATCTTGGGGAAGGGCCCCGTTAACAGCTCATTCCTCTTAGCCACCTCAACAGTGTTTCCCTCACGATAGTAAAAAAACCGAACTGGATGCCAGGCAACGATCCTTGGGGCTTAACGGCCAACGAGCATCCGGTTCTCCCCAGAGGCAAGCTGGTATCTCAGGCAGCACCTCACAACTCACCATTCGAGTAGGCACTTTGGGGCCAAGTAGCAGCTTGGAGGCAATTCCCGCCTTGCCGAATGCATGAACCCCCGAAGATCGAACGGAAGACCTCTTTCGGCCGGACCAACGTGCCGGTTTCTCAAGATCTTTGCTTTATGCAATCACTAATCCAGGCACCGGTTGAATTCCGGCGGTGGCTGCAAAAGGCTAGGTATTTGCTTCCCTGAGACCCACACCACTTTTATCCCAGCTGCCCACCTAACTTCAGAAAACACTGTGACAACGCGACACTGGACAGGAAACAGCCTTTGTGCTTATTCGCGAGACGATGAAACGATAGCCCTCAATGGGAAGAAGAACCATTTTCCGGCCAGTCTGAATTCACCTGATTCGAGCAAAGGAAAAAACCCGATAACTGAGGAAGCATTCCGACACTGAGAGTGGCCAGCTTTTTCCCAGCCAAACAACAAAGAATTGTTCCTCAAGTTACGAAAGTTCATTCCAGCCGAGGCCGTTGATCCGCCCTTGCCGCAAAGGTAAAGTGGCCGTTATGCCCTGCCATGGAGCACGAGCAAAGTCCGGAGGCTGATTTGCCCCTAACCATGCGGCTTGAAGCGATGCAAGTCTGAAGCGGCAAACGAAGGAGATTGATGCGATGGCTAGTATCCATTCGCGACGAAGGTTTCTGGGGGGCACCGCGGGTCTTACGGCAGCTTCGGTAGCTGTGCCGGCGGTGGCCCATTGGCAGAAAAGTCCGAACGAGAGAATCCGCATTGGTTTGGTGGGACTTGGCGGCCGGATGCGAGCCCACATCGCATGTCTCGTGGAGCTTTCGAAAACGGAGAACGTGGAGATTGCCGCCCTCTGCGATTGTGACCGTCGCAGACTGGAAAGTGCCCCTAAAGACTATCCCGAGCTTGCGGGGCTGCGGTATGTCACTTACACGGACCAACGCAAGCTGTTTGAGGATAAATCTATCGATGCAGTGAGCTTCTCCACCCAAGATCACTGGCATGCTCTCCAAACCATCTGGGCGTGTCAAGCAGGCAAGCATGTGTACGTGGAAAAACCTCCCAGTTGGTGTATCTGGGAGGGCAGAAAAATGGTGGAAGCGGCCAGAAAGTACAACCGGATGGTCCAAGTGGGAACTCAAAACCGATCAAATCCGATCGTTCGGGAAGGAATGCAAAAGCTTCGGGAAGGGATAATCGGCAAGCTATACATGGCTCGGGCCATTTCCTACAAGATTCGGGGACATCTGGGAAAACATCGTCCAGCTCCGGTTCCGGAGGGATTGGACTGGGAGGCATGGGTTGGGCCGGCACAAATGGTCGAATACAGTCCGTTCATGCACCGGCGGTGGTACTGGATTAGCAATTTTGCGGTCGGGGATGCCGCCAACCAGCTGGTTCACGACGTTGACAAAGTCCGCTGGGGCTTAGGGCTAGATGGCCCTCCGACCACCGTGATGGCCATGGGAGGCCGATTTCCCCCCGCCGAGGACGACGACGCCGACACTCCAAATACTTTGGCAGCCATTTGCAAATGGGAAGGACATAACCTGATGGTCACTGTAGAAAATCGACATTGGTACACCAATAGCGAAGCCCGAATGCGGGACGAGTACCCCTTCGTTTCCCCCAACCAATGTGTGGGAGAAATCTTCTTTGGAACCGAGGGGTATATGATCTTTCCGAATTACTCGAGCTATTACACTTTTTTAGGACCGAAGAACGAACCGGGCCCCTGCAATTTCGCTGATCCCCTCCCAGACTGGTGGACGGAAAGCATTCCCCACTTTAAGAACTGGATCGAAGCGATCCGGCTTGGGGATCATCGGCATCTGACTGCCGACATCCTCGAGGGGCATCTTTCCACAATCATTTGCCACTTGATTAATATTTCCATCCGCCTAGGAAGAAGTGTCCACTTTGACCCGAAAACAGAGACGTTTCCAAACGATCCGGAGGCCAATCAGTTCCTCCGTCGCCAGTACCGGCCTGGATATGAGGTGCCGGAAGTGGTGTGAAAAGATCAAGTAGCGGGCCAATGTACCTCCACCTTGGTTCACGGAAGAAGTATCTTTGACCGGGGCCCGCCTGTCGGGTTTTCTCCAAGTCTTTGCAGCCCTTCGAAGCTATTCCACGGAGGAGCTATCCCAAATACTGGAAACGTCTTCTGCCTTCGCACCGTGGCGGGACGAGCCAGTCCACGAGACTTCAAAGCTTCGCCCGGGGTTTCATGATTTGCCTTTCGGTCGACTTGCGAGCGACAGGAGGAAAGATGGTGGAGTGCGGGGGCTGAATCCAGCTAAAGGCCGGTTACAGCGACAAGTCCACCTCGGAGGGGTTTATCCTACCGGTCTTTCAATCCACTCCCGGTAGCAACTGGTACAAAGATAAAGGATAACCCGGCGGTAAACCTGCTCCATCAATTCCTGAGCCGAGTAAGAACGGAGTTCTTCCAGGAGGGTGCGAATCTCCCGGCGAATGTCGCGGGCCAAATCCTCCACCGAAAAGGAAGGAGGAGTAGGGTCGGCGAAGGCCTCGATGCGGATTACATAAAAATCCCCTTTTCCCGGGTGCAATTCGCGTTGGCACCGATCGCACCAAAGGGGCACATCGTCCTCAGGCAGCTCGGGAGGCGGTGTATAGTCCATCCAGCTCATAACTGCATTCTAGCGGGCCGGGAAAAGACAAGCAATTGACCGACACCGAAAACCCGACCGGAGACCGGCTAACGGCTTTTCTTCCTGGGCCGAGCTGCCTCGGAACGTTCCCTTTTCTCTCCGCTGCACGGGGGAGAAGGACGCGGCCGGCGTTTCATGATTTCGGGAACCGCGGAAACTGCTGGTCCCCTTCAGCCGAAAGGCCCTTAGGGGCCAAGTTTTGCTGGTTGTAGAACAATCACCCAACAAGCCTCTCATGCCGGAGAAGGTAGCCCTGCCCTCGAGCTGGCAACAGCTTCGCTGAAGAGAAGAAAGCCCTATTTACTCCCGTGGAGCCATTGGAACGACGGGGACGCCTGCAGTTTGCCAGGGATCCGGAGGCAAACGTTCCCGGCGATTAACCGGCCTGACACAAGATCCGGAAATGGACCAGCCTGAAGAGCCTTATCCCAAGCGATCTATAGATCGTAAATATTCGGATCCACCCGCGGAGGAAGGAGTTTTTTTGCCAGCGTTTTCAATCGGGCGGCTTTTTTGGTGGGTTTCTCCGATTTCTCGAAGATAGGCTCCTCGTTCTCTAAAGCCTCACCCAAATCTTCCTCGATTTGGTCGGGATCCTCTCCAGCCTCCAGCCGGCGGATAGCCTCCTCCATCGCGGGACCGAACTGAACCCCCATGGAGTCTCCTAACTTTCGCATAAGGCGGGCCATCTGCCGGGGATCTTCCTCATCCATCGAATCCATTTCGTCGGCAAGATCGTCGAAAATCCGCTCTAACTTTTCCTCGTCCAAACCCGGCGGTAAATCATCTTCAAAATCTTCTTCCCCACTTCCCTCCGGTTTTTCCGAGGCGGCGGCTTTCTTTCCGATCGAGAAAACCGAAGGACGACGTTCCAGCTGTTTTTTGCCACAGCGAGGGCAATCCGGCCGTTTCGTCGTGTTAAATGTCCGAGCGAAGAAATTGAAGATCATGTGACAGCGGCCACAGTAGAACTCATAGATCGGCATAAGTGTCTCCTCCCGAAGGCAATATACGCTATTTTGATCGTAAATAAGAAGTTACCAACTGCCCGGGCAGGAGGCATCGGAGGTAGTTGAGTGAGGTCGGGAATCCCCGGGGTTTATTCCTTCCGTAACTTCTTCGGACTCCCCAAAATTGTAACACTTCAGCAGAATGGAGTATGTTTGCCATAACTCCTTTTCTATAGCGACGTTAAAGTTTTTGGTCCCAGTTGCTGACAATTGTACTGCCAGAACCTGAACCCAGCGATATATAGGAGCTTGCATCAAGCGGCTGCGGGGATTGGTCCAGGCTGGCAAATAGCTACCCAGAATTTAGCTTTCAATGTTTACCGTTGCCGAACCATGCAAACAAGTGGAACTAAACCCCGTGCATTGCTGGCCGCACACCGCATGGTCAGACTTCCCCGGGATAGCCGAACCCCATTTGCCGAGTAGCATTCCCTATCTACGACAAACCGAGGGGCTACGTGCGGAAGCTTGCTTTCGGCTTAAATCCTCAAAGGTCCGGCGACCAGGGTCTTCGGGGAAGGCAGACTAACGGAAGCTTAAAAGCTGCTCTCGTGCAACCGTGGACGAGGGAAGCACGGAAAAATCGGAATGACCACCGGGGGAGCAATACCGCCAGCCAATCAGAATGTCCTAATCTTTGCTCCGAAAACACTCCTCCGGATGGAGGCTAATCTCAGCCCCGTCCTCCGAAGCGGAAAGCCCTTAAGTCCCGATGGGTGAACCTTCACGATAAGGGGAGCAGATATTGGAGAGGAGCCCGCCGCCCGCCTGAAAGTTTCCTCCCATTCTTCTTGATTAGAAGTTGATTACAAGTCCCGGGCAAACCAAATTATCAGAAACTCCCGTCGGAGGTCCCCAGCCCGTTGCACCTTAAGGCATCTCCGATACTTCGAGAACTACCTTAGTCCTACTCAAACCCAAGGTGTTGTTCGATCTGCCTTGCTTTAGTGGAGAATCCTGAAGCTTTGTCCAGTGGGTTTGATCCCCGGAACCCTTGGACGGTAGCACTGGCGGGGTCATCGGGGAAAGGAGCTCCTCGAAGCTCGGCTACAAGAGATCTGCACCCTCCAAGCCAGCAAACACCACAAACCGTCAATAAGACAAGAAAAACCCAAACGTGTCCCTGAGAGGATTTGCTCACAACCGCTCTCCGTTCCACCCTTTGCCGCTCCTGGCTCCACCAAAAACCAAGCCCGCTTATTCCTGAACTACCTCGTTACGGTCTGATGCCCCCGACTTCAGGGGCCAAAGCCCCCGGTGTGTCAATCGTTACGCCAGGGGCTTTCCGCCCGGAGGCTTCGTGCGAAGTCGGGGCCCAAAAAAGTCCAAACATTCCTCCGGCGTATTGATATGGAGAAGGCGATCCGTTCCTAGCCGAAAGAACCAGGAAGACCAACGATAGCGATAACAGCACGGCTTTGAAAAGCTCTCTCAATCAACCGCGGGCTGCCCGGGGGTCAGGCGATAGTCCGATTCCAGAGAAGCCGGCCGATAGGCAGGAAACTAGTACCTTCTGGCGGTTATAGCGAATGAAAAGCCGCCGGCCAGATCAACTGAAGTTACACAATATGATGGATATTCTGGAGATTGTCTCCGGGAAACTCTTGGTGGTCCTTAGGGCTTGAATGACCTAAGATTTTGGCCGGGTCAAAGTGTCCCAAATCCAAAAACCCCTCCATCCATCTCCCCGCAACGCGGCAGCCGGGAGAGATCCTATGCTCAGCGGAGACCCACCGGTTCCAACAGCCCCCAGGCTGTGTGTACCGTTTATGAAAAGATGGAGATTGGCCCTGTTCCAGAAGGGGGAAGATCCAAACGCCGGTTAACCCCAGACCAGCCCCCGGGATCTCCTTCGCGGGTAAATCCCCGGGATGGACCTGGGGCTTTAGATCCCTTCGCGGCCTTGCGAGCTGGAACTCGGCACCAAAGGACGCTCTATTGAACCCCCCTTTGCACCTTCCTTCCGTTCGAGTGCCCAAGGGAAATTTCGAATGCCGAACGGAACTTGGGAATCCCGAACGCTAGTTGCCGCAATGCTTTTCTAGCTTCTCGCGGAGTGTGTCGGCTGTGAAGGGTTTCACAATGTAATCCGACACCCCAGCTTGAATCGCCTGAAGAACCCGCCCCTTTTCGGCTTCGGTCGTAATCATGATGATGGGGACGTTAGGATCGCGGCTTCGGATCTCCTGAACAAGTTCCAAGCCCGTTTTCCCCGGCATGTTCCAGTCGGTAAGAACCAGATCGAATTCGCCGGGCTTGAAAAGGGCTGCAGCCTCGTTGCCGTCGGCCGCCTCCACAGCCGTCGTAACCCCCACAGCTTGCAAAGACCGGATTATGATCTTTCGCATTGTGCTGGAGTCATCTGCAACCAGGACTCGCATGGAAAACGCTCCTCCGTTTTCTGCGGACCTGAATTTCTTTCCCCCTATTGTTGATGCCGGGCACATCTGTACAAGGTTTTCACCATCCCAGTTTAAGGTGCCCCACAACACTCTAGCTTACGCCCTCTACTACAGGCAAATGATACAGAGTCGGGCAGAAAGCTCGACTTGGCAACCTCAAGGGAAAGTCATCGGGAGAATGGGGGTCAGCCGTGTTTGGCAAGCGTGAACTCGGAACTCAGCGGAGTCGTCACTCTTGTTGCTTTCTTGCACGTGTTGACGTTATTCAACACTAGTTCACGCCGAGATATCCGTCGATCCTTACTTTGCTCAGTTTTATCTATGCCCCTGCCCTCGAAGCTGCAACCGGCTCATGTCGCTCCAGCCAGTCCGATCCAGAAGGTTCATACTGGGCAAGATCACACCTGAAGGAAAAACCTGACTTTTGGGAACCCGCCGGAGAAATGTTCTCTTCTCTTCAAGCAAACCACGAGAGTCTAAAACGACCTATATTTGAAAGGCAAAGGAACTGCCGAAGCGGACTTTAGGCGAAGCAGCCAAACCCCTGCCCTGCGATCCGTATTCTAGGTGGTTCTGCCAAGTTGTAACCGGTGGAGGCCAAGGGTACGTAATTTGGGAAGGCAACTACAGAAAAGGAGGTAGCATATGTCCACTGCAGAAACCCTCGTCAAGCCGACGACTCGGAAACAGGAAGGTGCTAGCACCATGCAGTTGGTGAGCTTCCAGCTGGGCCAGGAAGAATATGGGGTCGAAATCACCAAGGTCCAAGAAATCATCTTGATGGGAGAAATCACCCGGGTTCCCCAAACTCCCCCTTACATTAAGGGCCTGATTAACCTTCGCAGTACGGTGATTCCCATCGTGGATCTTCGTTTACGGTTCGGCCTGCCCGAACAACCTCCCACCGACGAGACCCGGATCATGGTAGTTAATGTCCGGGGAAAAACGGTGGGGATCGTGGTGGATGCTGTCAATGAGGTGTTGCGGATCAATCGCGATCAAATTGCACCTCCGCCGCCCACGGTGGCCGGTCCTGGCCGGGAGTACCTTACGGGGCTAGTGCGGCTCAATAAGGGCCTGCTTATCCTACTCGATATTGAGAAATTGCTCGACGAAGAGGAAATCTCGGCCTCGATGTAATCCCTTCGAACCTTATCGTATTTCCCCGAGCTAGGGTGGCTGGAAACGATCCGCAAAATGGGATCCTCAGACAGCCAATCCACTCTGGGGTGGATTCTGCTAGGCTGTGCCGCCCTGGCAATTACCCTCCTACGGGAAGCATGAACTGCGAAGCTGCGAGGAGGAGCCCGGCCCACCCTCGGAAATTTTGGAAACAGAAAACTTGAGAGGCCTCGAGTGCCGAGGCCGTACAAATCCGCGGCAGAGTGCCTGAATCCGTGAAAGTCCTATCTTCAACACCACCTGGATGGGCCTTATGCCCTTCATCGTCACAACCCACCCATTAACGGGAGGAACGATGAGCGAGGTGCAAACTTCCGGAATTCCGTCCGCACTTAGTTGGGGTCCCATTTGGGGACCGGAACCCCTCAGCGATGTACAAATGAACCGATACATCGACTTGATTTATGCTCGGACAGGGATCCGGATTTCGCCCCAAAAGAAAACTTTGCTTGCCAATCGACTCCGGCGGCGGATGCGGGAGACCGGCATCAATGACTTCGATGCCTATTACCGTTATTTAAGTGGCCTGCCGCCAAAACATCCCGAATGGGATGCCTTCTACCAAGAGATCACAACTCATGAAACTTACCTCTTTCGGGACGAAGCTCAATGGAAATGGTTCCGAGAAGTTTTTCTTCAAGGAGTCGTCACGGAAGCAAACAATAAACGGCGAAGCCTACAACTGGATATCTGGTCAGCAGCATGCAGCACAGGCGACGAGCCGGTGACTATCATGTGCTGCATTGCCGCTACCATTCCAAACTACGAGCGGTGGTCGATTCGGATCCTTGGAACAGATATTGGTATTGGGGCCCTCGAGGAAGCCAAAGCTGGCGTCTACGATGAGCGGGCCATGCGGCTAGTTCCGGAAGACTACCGACGCCGGTTTTTCACCCGCCTTCCCGATGGACGCTGGCAGGTAAAACCGCTTCTCATGAAATACATTACCTACCGCCAACACAATCTGCTTTATCCTCTGACGTCGGGAATGTTCGACGTTGTGTTTCTGAAAAACGTGCTGATTTACTTCGATGCACAGTCGAAAAAGCAAGTAGTAGCCAATGTGATTAGCAGGATAAAGCCGGGTGGATATTTGATCACTGGACCGGCGGAAGGAGTTGGCGACCTCGGCCCTACCATGAGTCGGATCAGTGCATGGTTATTCCGAAAAACTCCCCAAGCATCCAAACCCAAAGTGGCAGTAGCTGCCAGCACGAGTTGGGGGAGACCAGAAAACGCTTCGTGAGCCTTCCGCCAGAAAAGTACGGCGAACTTCCTCCCTAACGTTACTTTCTTGCGGGGCATCCCGCCCGCACCTTGGAGCAGGGGGTTGCCCAGCTGGCAAGTCCCAAGGATCCGGCCTAGGTTAAGAGTTTGGTTTCAAAAAGTAAATGCCGACCTGGCTAAAGGCAAACCGCCCAGGCGTTGCGTCCCTCAAGGATTGCCCCCTGCTATCTTGCATAATGTGACAAAGTTTCCTCCCAATTCAAGCGGAGTCTGTGGTAACCGCCCGCAAGCCTCCTGATTGGTCAGTGGTCAAATGACCAGTATCCCAGTGCCGTGGACAAGTGCTAACTGAGAAAGGAGTTTCCGCAAGGCTTTATTTTGGGAACCCGGGGAGTCTTCGCGAATGACCATAAATGCTGGACATCAAGACGAAGTGATGGCCGAGTTGCTCGGAGATTTCCTCGATGAATCCGGGCACCTCCTCCATCGGATGAATGAGGCCCTTCTTACACTCGATCAACAATTGCGAGAATTAAGTTTTGCCGGGGATGCTGGCGGCACCATGGATTTCGCCGGAAGCGACCTTCTTAACGAGCTGTTCCGGGCAGCCCATAGCTTGAAGGGGCTTTCCGGCATGCTGGGGCTCAAAGAGATCAACTGCCTCACCCATCGGATGGAGAATGTCCTGGATGCAGCACGCAAGGGCCAACTTCCCGTTGACGAGCGGGTTGTAGAGCTACTTTTCCGCTCGGTGGACTGCTTGACGGAACTCATCGAAGGGCTGCGTGATCCTGCCGACCCTCCTAGCGATCCCACTCCCGTGGTAGAGGCCATCGGGGAACTTTTACGACAATGCGGCGTCGAGCGGGCAATGAGCTCGCAAGCCGATGCCGAGCGGATCCTTGCCGAGATTACCAAACTTGAGGATCTGGTTCAGTCGGCAACGGCCCCAACTGAGTCCGGGGAATTTCCCGCAGGCAATCTACACCGTCCTTCGGAAGTACCGCCAATTACCGCAGCGGCGGATTCCACAGGTATCCCCGAAAGAAAACCCGACTCCCTTGCGGTTGCGGCCGAGGAATGTTCCGCTCAAAAAAATTCATCCCTAGCGGGTGGCACGAGGGACCTTCGCCTAGAGGAGCCGGTAGCGGACAGCAGCTCCATATCCCAGCCCGCATGCCCCCCTCAGGCGGAAATAAATGCTGTAAACTGCGAACTTGCACCTACAGGTATCCTTGCGGGTCGCGAGGGCCGGGAGTTTCCGCCCCAAAGCCCAACAGCTGAGCAGGCAATTAACCCCCTGGCAGAAATCTATGACGATCCGGAGGTACCCCAAGGCTATCTCCCGATTTTTGTGGACGAAGCAAGGGTAGCTTTAGATGAACTCCACGATCTTCTTCTAAGCTGCGAAGCAGGCGGGAGAGAGAGTATCTCCGAAGAAATGATGATTGTGGCCCACCGACTGAAAGGGGCGGCAGCTGCCGTGGGACTCCACCGTGCTGCTAAGGTGGCCCATCTCATGGAAGATCTCCTCCAAGAGTTAACGGAACAGGGGTTGAGCCCGTCCCCGGAGTGCACCGAAATTTTGTTCGCGGCAGTCGATGGGCTGCGAACTTATGTAGAAGCGTTAGCCAAAGGGAAAAATGATGCATCACTTCTTGAAGCTGCCGCTTTAAAGCTCACTACTAAAGGAGAATGCATTTGTGGCAATGTTCCGCCAATAACCTCTCCAGCTCCCACCGAGGAACCAAGCCCGGAGAGGACTGCCACATCCGGCCAGCCTAGCGAGGGTAACCTCCAGTCAGCCATCGCTTCCCACGAGAGCTCCTCGGCTGCGGAGGCTCGCGGCAGCCCAGAATCCGCCGGCCAATCATCCCCCCCCGAAGAGTTCCCTCCCGATTGGTATCCCTTCTGGGAGGAAGCTTTCCAACACGTTCCCCGACAACTATTCCCGGGACAACAGGTCTTTGTGGGAGTAGTACTGTTTGCCGAAGGGCTTCAACTGGTTGGGCTAAAGGCCCGGTTAATCATAGAAAAACTCACGAACCTGGGGGAAATTCTTTATTGCTATCCTCCGGTCGAGTCCCTCGAAGAAGCGGATGCTTTACCCGGCCTTTTGTTCACATGTGTAAGCGATCAGCACACTGATGTAGTTCGGCGACAGCTTAGCATTGGCGGGGTGCAGAAGATCCATCTGACCGCCTGCTCCTCCTTAGAAGGCATTTCGACAATGGAAGGTGAGGGATGCCCCTTATTGACGCCCCAAGAAGAGAGCGTGGGGCCGGAGCCAACGGATCGACCCAGCTCCGTGCAGTCCTTCACCGAATTTGAACCCCGTTGGCATGAATCTCTTGGAGAAGCACTTTCTGCCTCAGGGGGCCAACTTCATGGGATACCAGTTACTGTCCAGCCAGTTAGAGCCCTGAGCCCCGAGGCCCCTGGCATCGAAGGCATTCAGGCTGCCGAGGAAAGCTCCTCGAAGAATCGGAACAAGCTTTCTTCTTCCGGAAGGAACCAGAGTGATGGTGACCTGCAGAGGGTACCGTCGACCACGCCAAGGAGGATGACTGGCGGGAGCGGCTCCACCTCCGCAACCCCAACTTCCACCTCGGTAGGATCTTCCACCCCAACTTCCCCCCAGGTTGGGGAAACACTTCGGGTGGATATCGAACGGCTGGATGAATTAATGAATCTCACTGGCGAGCTAGTAATTCAAAGAGCCCGCTTAACTCAACTGGTGGAAAAACTTCGAACAAAGGTCAGTTCGGGCAGCATGGCACAAAGCCTTCGCTCGCTTCGCGAGATTCTGACCCGCACTTGGAACTATCACCAAGAAAGCACCACCGGCACAGGGTTGACGCCAGGAGGGCGAAGCGACACCGTTTGGGGTTTGCTTGACCAATTGGAAGAGGAATGTCGGCAGTGGTTAGCTTTGCGAAGCATCTCAAACGAACTTCGTACAAGCGTTCACCAACTCGACCGGATCACCGATCGCCTCCAGCAGACGGTGATGAACACTCGGATGGTGCCCATTGGCCCCTTATTCCACCGCTTCAAACGGGTAGTCCGCGATCTCATGCGGGCTAATGGGAAGCAAATCCGCCTGGTAATCCTGGGCGAAAAAACCGAGCTCGATAAGAGGATGATCGACGAACTGGCCGACCCCCTCATCCACCTGGTGCGAAATGCTGCGGACCACGGGATCGAGTCCCCGGAGGAACGGATCCGACTGGGTAAACCGCCGGAGGGAACGCTAGTTCTCGAAGCCTGCCACAAAGGGAATGCCATTGTCATCCGAGTAAGCGACGACGGTCGCGGGCTGGACGCCGAGAAAATCCGCCGCAAAGCGGTCGAAAAAGGATTCCTTTCGCCAAGCGAGGCCGAGCGGCTTACCCCTCAGGAACTTTACCAGCTCATCTGGCGGCCTGGCCTGAGCACCGCAGAGAAGGTGACGGAAATCTCCGGTCGCGGAATGGGCATGGACATCGTAAAGGCCAAGATCGAAGCTCTTAACGGTAGCGTGGAGCTCACCACCGAACCAGGAAAAGGAACCACTTTTACCATCAAGCTGCCTCTGACCCTGGCGATTCTTCCGAGTTTGCTCGTCCGAGTGGAGCAAAACATCTTTGCTTTACCGGTGGATACCATCGTAGAAATTGTTCAACTCCGGGCCGACCAAATTGCCACAATTCAAGGTGTGCCCACTGCCATGGTTCGCGACAGGGTGATCCCCGTTTGTCGGCTCCAAGAGATCTTCGTCTGGAACGAGCTGGGGGCAATTGCCCCTTCCAGCCAAACCGAGGGGAGTTCCCGAGAGGATACAGATCAAAAGAAAATCACTTTAGTTCTTCTGGGCGACCGGCAACGGGAAATTGGGCTGCAGGTGGATTATGTGGTCGGCGAAGAAGATCTGGTGATCAAATCCCTTGCAGACAACTACCGGAGTATCCCTGGCCTTACTGGAGCCAGCATCTTAGGAGACGGCACTGTGGCCCTTATTTTGGATGTTACGGCCGTCATTGAAATGGCCAATCGCACGGCTAGCCGGTGAACCGGGGCTGGGACAGGTTGAACAACGTGGTTTCGTCCCGGGTGTGACGAGGGCAATTTGGGAGAGGGATGACAAATCTTCATCATTGAGTCTGTAGTAAAAAATCAACACAAATCCACTCGGTCATTAAAGCCGGAAATCTGCCACGCACTGTCGGGCCTTGAGGAGGTAACGTTCCGCAAAGCCACCGTTTCACCCCGGTCAGATGTTATGCAGGTGTGCTAAGCTTTATTGACATAGCATCCACGGCGAGTGTGGAGATTCATCCCGGGAACGGTACTATCCCAGGTTAGACAGCTTGGAGGAAGCGGGAAAAGCACTTATCAAAGGGACCAAAGAAAGCTCAGCGTCCGTTTGGTTTCGAGGCATTTATTAGGAGCAGGCGATGACGTCTAGTTTGCATCCCTTCACGTTGCCGCAAGCACAGAAGCCCGAGACAGTAGCCCTATTTGCCCAGATGTTGGCTTCCGCCACGAGAGAAGCCTCCATCGCCATGTCTCGGTGGGTGGGGAGCGTGGTAGATCTCAGCCTGGAGGAGGTGCGGGCCGTTCCTCTGGCCGACGTCGCAACCACCTTGACTCTCGAGGCAGTTCCGAGTGTGCTAGTGGTCGTCAGTCTTCGGCCGCCTCTTTCGGGAGATATTATCCTCCATTTCGACGAAGAAAACGCCCGCGGACTGGCAAGGTATTTAGTTGGCCGTCCTTTAAGCAACAAAAACGGCTTTAACGAGTTGGAGCAGTCCGCTCTTCTGGAGACGGGCAACATCCTTGGGTGTGCGTATGTAAACGCTTTAAGCCGCATGATCAATCACGAACTTATTCCCATAGCTCCCTGGCTTGTGTGCGATTTCGCCGAAAGTGTCATCGAGCAGGCACTTATCCAACAGGCGGAACGGTCGGATTATGTCATCATCTCCCGTACACGGTTTAGAAGGGATGACGGGGATTTAAACTGGTTCGTTTTGTTCCTGCCAGGCCCGAGCCTTCAGAAGGCGATGGAACACTCGATCCAGGCATCCTTGCCACGCCTGAAGTAGACGAATCCACATCCGCCCAGGTCATAAGAACCCTCATGTAAACAGGAAGCAATTAGTAAATTTCTCCCAGGCCGAACGAAGGTGAACATGGGGAAGAATACTGGCGGAATCCGGATGGACTTCCATATTCCGGGAGCACCTTCTGCCGGCGAGAAAAGAGGAAACTTACTCATATGGCCCGGGCATTACCACAGGTTTCATCACGACATACCGGTAGCCCGCAGACTCTGCCTCAATTTTTTTGTGGGCGGTTGGATTGTTTATTACTGTACTAGAGTGCCGGGCCTGGAAATCTTGGCATCCAAGAAATGATTTGTTTTGGCTAACAGAATTCGATCGGGTTTACCGTTTACCACTTGAGCCATAGGGCTGCCAGTGGCTCTAGGTGGTGAAAACTTCGGAGGAGACTTAACTCGCTCGGGCACGGGCGGTACAACCTTCGGTAGCGAGGACGTGATTTGCATTTGGAAGAGAGCGACGTTGGCATGGACATCTTCACACCCAGTCAAGAAGTTATTAATGTCGGTATGGCTCAGGTCTGCATCAGCCGATCGCCGACAAAACTGACGGCTGTCCTCGGTTCTTGTTTGGGTATCTGCCTTTATCATCCAAAGAGTAGAACCGGTGGCCTGGCTCATACGGTCCTGCCGCAATCAAACGGGCAGGCAACTCAAGCCCCGGGAAAGTTCGTCGACACCGCTATCCTTTACCTTGTAGAGACATTTCGCAAGTCCCTCGGAATCTCTCCAAACGAACTGCAAGCAAAGTTGACCGGTGGGGCTTGCATGTTCCCCACAACGGGACCCTTGCAGATCGGGGATGCCAATATCCAGCAAGCCGTCACAAAGCTCCAGGAACTTGGGATCCCAGTGGTCTCGCAAGATGTCGGGGGAACCAAAGGGCGGCGGATTACCTTTGATTTGGCCACCGGCCGTGTTGAGGTCCAACAGGTTGGGGAGGTTCCGCGGGTCCTCTAAGCTTCCGCTGGACACTTCCTCTGAGGAAGGTGACTTCGCTAGTAACAAACAGCCCTCCCTGCCCGAACCGGCTGCTTCTTCAACCCGAGAAATCCGCTCTTCTGAACGGAAGGAAACCCAAGACCGATTCGCTCGTTGGGATACTCCCATTAACCCCACACTCAAGGCCTTCTTGAGCAAGCCCCAAGCGGAATCTGGCCCTCGAACCTACGTGCTCCAGTTCCGGATCCATCTTTAAAAAGTCAGATCAGTTTACCCGATTACCGCAGTTTTAGGCGGGGGAGCGGAAGAGGGGTCCGGTGGTGGCAGCATCGGCTAACTGAAGAAAACGGGAGACCGACTAGATCGCGACTCCTAGCCTTCGACAATTCCTACCGGGGGGTTGGCATCTCCTTCCTGCGATATACCGCTTGGGACTGTCCCGGAGTTTTCCTTGCCGAGATTGTCTTTCCCTTTGCGGTCCCTCGGCCCATATCGCCCACGGTATTCTTCCACCGGGTATTTACGTTCGTTTTTCAGCATCTTTTGCTCTAAGGCAGAGGCCAAGTCAACTCCCGTATGATGCGATAAGGCAAGAAGATAGGCCAACACGTCAGCCAGTTCGTCGCAAAGAGCCTCACGAAGCTCGCGATCCTCACCTACCCTCCAGGATTCCTCAGGAGTAAGCCATTGGAAAATTTCCATCACCTCGGCCGCCTCGATCGCCAGAGACATTGCCAAGTTTTTGGGAGTGTGATATTGCGTCCACTCCCGAGCCACCACAAACTCCTGCACCAATTGCCGAAGCACTGCAAGGGGAGTGGTTTTATCGTCCACGGAATTGCCTTTCCTCTCTCGGTTGCCTCGCTCCACAGTGGCGGAATTTTCACCCTCCGTAGGTGCGACCGCTCTTTTCATCAGCCACCCATCCATGGGCATCAAACTTCGAATGCCCGCCGGAGATCCTCTTCCCTCCTCCGTTAATTCGAGAGATAACCGAACGGCTTTTGCCCCGAGCTTGTCGGTGCCCCCAAACCGCTCTTAAGAATCTCGTCTGATCACCTCTATTTTGGCCTCAATGAGTTTTCGCCGGGAGTCGTCCCAAGGTTGCACGGGTTTATGGGAATTCCGCAGCGAAAGCAAATTCCGGGGAAAAGGCAGTCAATCCAATCACCCCAAGGGCCGATAGAATAGCCTTCGGAACCGGGAATGGAATCAATCAGCCCAACCAAGGTATCCTTGGCATCCCATTATTGTCTTTCTCTCTTTTTTCGAACTAATGAGCTCACTGCGTCAAATCGCGTAAAGGATCGAAATTTTGATCTCTTTCGTCGAGGCCGAAATTGTAATCGAGCGAATGTTCGGCCTCTGTGAAGCGGTATTGGGCCCAGTGATATTTCGATGGGCCGATTAGATCTTCCGCCGCGTAAAAATATTTCCGCATTTCCGCCAAATCCGAAGGACGAATGGGTTCCCCAGTCGGCCGTTGGGCCGAGCGGGAAATTAAAAGCACATAATAGCTCCCAGGAGCCACTACTACCATAAATTCCCCGCCAGCTCCCGTCCGCTCCACAGCTCCTCCCAATTCGGTCACCGCCCGATACCCGGGGGAATTCGGCCGGAGGGCCTCGTGCACCCGAAGCCCAGCCACCGGGATCGTCTGCGAGGGGGTTCGGTCGGCCGGCAACAGGATGACCGCAGCACCCGCGTCAGGCCGACCCGAAAGCGGGTCCGGCCGATAGGTTAACCTCCCCTCCACCAACACTCCGCCAGAGATCCTCCCCCTATGGCCCCGTTGGTACGGACTACCCCGCGAATCACTCCAGACATACCTACCAACCCAAAGACCGCTCAAAAAGCTCACGACCATGGCCCCCGCTATCCCTACCGCTACCCCCACCGCCCAATCCCTACGGCGTTTCAGTGGGAGATTTCCGAGACTGTGAGTCGGAGTTGGTGCGAGGGTAACCTCAGAAACACGGGTGTCCGCGGTGACTGCCGCCGGAGTTGCCCCCGGCTGCTCAGTCCCTTCACCTTCTTTCTCACCCCAACGTCCCGCCTCCTCGGTGCTCGAACCGATAGCCGGTTGGCCTGGAGGAATTCCATCCGAACGCCCAGCAGCAACCTGTTCTCCAGAGAGCCAACCGATGGCATCCGCTCGGTGAGGGACAGCCAAATCTTGCTCTACGGTCCGGGAGATTCCCGGCAGAGCTGTGCCAGGGTAACCGAGCAGGGCTTCGCCTGATCCAAAACTTCCCACCAGGACTTCATTTTGCCCCGGAAAGACCGCCCCCGATTGCCGCACGTTGCCGGTTCGAAATAGTTCACCTTCCCGCCCCAGGCCAAACTGCCGATATCCACAAAACGGACACACCACCGTATGCAGTTGGGAATTTGGGGGCATCCTAAACGGCTGCAGACAATACGGACACTCAATTTCAAATCGGGAACCTCTGTCCGTCATACAGATTAAGCCCCAATGAAAAGCAGCCCTTAGCATCGATTCCGATAAATTTCAGTTTCTGCCAATCCCGGGTTCAATCTCCGGTCATTCTCCCTGTTCATTCTCCAGCCTAGCTCCGGCGGTTTTTTGCGAAACTATCCTGTGACCTTTGGACACACTTCCCCAAGGTGCAGGCTGCCCCTGAGATAATCCGGTTACGCAGGAGAATCAGGCGTCCTTACCTAGTGGAATCTTTGGAACCGAAGCCCGCCTCGTCCAGCCTATCGGCTCCCATTTTTACTAGCAGGACGGAGTTCCTTGCCGAACAACGCTGCCGAGATCCCCTTTGACCCAAAAAATTCGCCCCGATCACAGTCCCTTCTCGGGGCCACCCCCAATCACTATTTTCCCCTCTCTGAAGCGGGACTGCACAAAATTCTCACTGGTGCATGCACGTTCGAGACATCTTGGCTACCCAGGAGCTAGTTCCCGGGAAAGTATCCATTTTCCCCTCGGCTCCCCTAGGAAAACCCTAAGCGATGGATAGCATTTTCGGCCCGCTACAACCGCCGTTCCGAAGCTCGTGTTGGAACCAAATTGCCCCCGGTAGTGATAGGACCCGAGTGATGCAAAAACCTTTCCTTTCCCCCAGCCCTGGAATGGAAAACAAGAAGTTACTTTTGGTCGGCGAGTCGCCTTGCTACGATTTCTTGAGCCCCCGAATCACAGCAGTACCAACTGGAAAAACCGTTTTTTAAAGGAGGTCGCTATGAAAGGCTCTCTTTCGCGACGTCGGTTTCTGAAAGCTGCCGGGTTTGTAGTGGGTGTCGCAGGATTGAGCCGCGGCCGATTCGCAAAAGCCGCCCCAAGGGCCACCGTTCACGAAATCAAAGTGATCAGCCACGAGTCGAATCTCTACCACGGTTGGCCTACCGTGGCTCGGAGAGCCAACGGGCATCTTCTCCTGGTGTACTCCGGGGGCCGCGAGGCCCATGTTTGCCCTTTTGGGCGGGTGGAACTCATGCGGTCCTATGACGAAGGACAATCCTGGACCTATCCTCAGGTGCTCTTTGATAGCCCGATTGACGACCGGGATGCCGGAATCGTAGAGACCGCTCAAGGTACCCTCCTCGCCACCACGTTCACCTCGCTGGCGTACGTACCCATCTTGGAGCGGGCAATGAAAATCCCGTCGGAGTCCCCGGAGGCCTGGCCGGCCAAACGACTCGAGCGATGGCTTGCTGCCCACCACCGGGCGGATGAGACAGGCCGCCAGGCTGTGCTGGATTGCTGGATGATCCGATCCGTCGATGGCGGCTTGACTTGGTCGGGACGATATCGTTGCCCTCTCAACAGCCCTCACGGCCCATTTGTGCTGCGGGATGGCAGGCTACTTTACGCAGGAAAAGCCTTATGGGCGAAAGAAGAACGCGTGGGAGTCTGCGAGTCCACCGATGACGGCCAGTCGTGGTTTTGGATTGCCGACATCCCAGAACGACCCGGTGACTCCCGGCGACATTACCATGAGCCGCACGGCGTAGAAGCTGCCGACGGAACTATCATTGTTCAGATCCGTAACCACAACAAGGAAAACGAGCGGGAAACCCTCCAAACCGAGTCTACCGACGGAGGCAAAACCTGGTCGGTACCGCATCCGATTGGAGTCTGGGGGCTTCCTTCCCATTTGCTCCGCCTGCGAGACGGGAGACTTCTCATGACGTACGGCTACCGACGTCCTCCCTACGGCAACCAGGCTAGGGTGAGCGAGGACCATGGCCGCAGCTGGTCCGAGCCGATCACCCTTTCCGACGATGGAATAGGAAGTGATCTGGGTTATCCATCCACAGTGCAGCTTTCGGACGGTTCCCTCCTTACGGTTTGGTACGAAGTCATGCGGAATTCACCGTTTGCAGTGTTGCGACAAGCCCGCTGGAGCCTAGATTAGGACCGAGTGCTGTTGGTTCTCCGGAACTATATCCGAAACTTCTGTATCAACCGGGAGCTTTCCCACCCTTTCTGCCCTCAGAGGGCCCCCTAAGCGGAACTTCCCCACTAACCGGCAATTCCCGAGGTAATCTCTTGAGGACCCATTTTTGGATTGAAAGTTCCCCACCAAGCTGGAGGGTCGCTTTAGAGAGTCCCTTCCCAGTCTCAAGGCCTCTCAGAGTGGGGGGAGGATGACGAGGCTGCCGGCTTTATTCGCCGGGTGTGGCTCCGTTCTGTGGATAACGTCGCACAAAGGTAGAAAGGGCAAACGGCAAGCCGGCCTTCTGAAAGGTGAATTGCCCAAAGAGAGCCACATAACCTTTCTCCGGAAGGTTTACCCGTCCGGTATACCGGCCGTCCTGCTCCTGCATGGGTTGCGGCGACCACCGAGCCTCGCGGAAGTCTTTGGTTTCCGAAAAGGCGACCCACAATCGAGCATCGCTGGGCTTTTGGTCCGCCCACATCTGCAAGACCACGGACTTGTCCTCCTCCGCGAAGTTCCAATCAACTGCCGGCATCGGCTCACCCCCAGCCACGTGGCGGAAAAACGCCGACAAGGTAGCAACAGCCAACTCGCGTCCACCCTCTAGTCCGTGGCCGGCGTTAGGTACTTCTAAGAGGTACTTCGGCCCAGCGAGATCGTACCAATAAAGCCGGGTGGCATCCACGACCCAATACCGATCATTGGTCCCATTAATGATGAGTTTTGGCAGCCGTAAGTGCTGGCGATAAGTGTACGGGTCCATCATCTGCCGCAAGAGGGACTCCCGTGGAGTCTCCTTTTCCAGCTTTTCAGGTGTAATCAAGCCTTTTCTCGTGTAATCATCGAGTTGCTCGCTAAACTTACCCCATGTCTCCAACTGATACCGCATCTGCACGCGGAAATTGAGCACATCAATCACAATGGGGGCGATCGCAATCACCCGCCGATCCACCACTGCCGTCAACCAGCTCGTCCATCCGCGTTTTGATGCTCCCGTGACGACAAAACCGGCCACTTTTCCTCCCCATTGTCCGGCAGCAATTTCCTCGATGGCATTCATCGCTTTAACAGCACTCTTAACCATTGGGAAAAGCAGTGGCCACTCCGGATCTCCACTCTCGAGATAGCGAAGCCACGTCTCGGAAATAAGGTCATCTTCCCTTCGCCCGCCCAGAAGAGGCTGATTTGGAACTTGGAACAACATGGCCACGCGAGCCCCACATAGGTTGGCCAAATGCTGTCCCAAAACCACCTCGCCCTCACGGGGCCGCCGGTCATTTGTGCCTCCACTGATGAAAAGCAGCACGTGCTGCGGATACTCGATATTCCGGGGTTCGTGAATGTGCAGTACGTGTTTCCAAACGATCCCCTTCCACTGTTGGCTGGTTAAATCCACATCGTACAGCGTGCCAGTTTCCAAACGGCGAGTTTCGCGAATTGACCATTGGAAAGCACCTTCCGGCCGAGCCACATAGTCGAAGATCCCCGAAGGAATAGTGGCATCCCTCAGGTCTTCCGATCGTTCTTCCGCCGCCACCAAACTAGCCACCACCACAAGCAACGATGCTACTCCAAGGAGAATCTTCCACCCCCAAATCGTCTTCATCATTACTCCCTCACGTTGGTTCAATTTACCATGTCATCTCCGGTACGAATGTTACCTAGCCCGCAAACCCCTCCTTCTCTTCCAATCGAGGCCTCCGTTTCCTTCCCATACACCCCGGTCAGCCGCTCCTGAAAAATCACTCCCAGCAACCTCTAGGAAACCATGTATGCTAGCACCTGCAAGAAGCAGGGGGCGAGCTTTTCCCGCTTAAAAGGCGTGGGATTTCTAAGCGACCCACCGGGCTACCAAGCAAAACTTTGGATATCCGTACACATAGGGGCATCTTAGCCCAATCGCCTTAAGGCCATTATATGTACGTGATCTCCGTCACCAACAACTTGTATCCACGGGGCGATCGGTTGAACTCCTTTCGTTGCCTTTCGCAAAAAATTGCAAGAGACATCCTTTTTGTCAAGAACCTCCATGGAAAACAGTTTGCCCAGGAACATTCTCCCACCGTAGGCCCACAGACACCTCCCACCACCCAATTTTCGAACTCCTCTGCGAATCCCGACTTTCCAGCCGGGGGCATTTTTCGGCTCCCGGAATGGCCCGCAAAGAAATCCGGCTCGACTCAAACGAGTTTTCCTTGGCCAGACCACCCCTCTAATCGCTGGCAAGGCGTCAGTAGCTAAAAAGGTAACATCCACTCCGTTAAGGACAAGGGGTTTAGACAGGGTAGTCAGGAGCAAGAATCTGTGCACAGCACCTTGGGGCCCATATCTAGGATTAGTAACCTCCGTGTTTTTGAGGCATGAAGTCTCCGGACTGACCATATTCCGGCCAAAACCGGTGACCAACTTGGAACTTACGAAAGGGGGTGAACTAGTCCCTGAGGATTTCTACAAGAAGGAGCAACAAATTTTCACCACGAATGAACGCGAGCCGGACAGATCTCGCCCAAGGCTTGCACTAAGAGTCGGGCCAACCGCGTGCTCAATCGGTAGTCAACTCGATGCGTCCCAAATTAGTCGGCTTGCCCGCCTCCACTTTAAACCGAATCTTAGAGGTGGCGGGATCCTTGTAACGGCCTTTCAGCTTGTCCGGACCACCGTACTGGCCAGAAATCAGATCCCATTGGCCCCACTCAAAAGTAAGTACGTACTCGCCCTCCGGCACCCCGTCTGCCTTCTCATAGGTGGAGATCGCGAATCGCCCCTGCTCATCCGTGAAAGCGGACGAAAAGGTCGGATTTTCTTTATCCAACCCAGTAACGGAAATACAGCGGACGGCCAAATTAGCAGCTGGCTGGCCATCCACGTACACTTCGCCGGTCACAGGGTACGTCGGCTTCCGCGACGCGTCCTGTTTACCGCAAGAATTAAAGCTTATCAGCAAAAGGACCGCCAAAATGACACCGAAGCCCAACCGTTTCATCGTTTCTCCCCACGAACTTTCAGCCCGCATTTCCCCTCGAGAAGGTACCCGTCCTCAAACCTTCCCGAAACATGGAACCGCTCAACTGACGAAGGGTTGGAAACACCGAGTCTTCCCCGCTCGAACGAACCACAGGACGACATTAAGGATTTTGCCCCGAGGGCCAACGTTTATGGCCCTACGGCAGCTGAACCGATTCCCCTTTTGCCCGGGTGCTAATTGCCGCCAAAACAAAAGCATCGATCGTCTGGCTGACGAAGCGGACGGAACCATCGGCAAACAGGAACTGAACTCCACCTGGGTGAAAACTATAAAAGCCGGCACCCCGCCGATTGGTGCAATTGATGGCACATGGTCCACCGTCCGGGCCGGGGGTGCCGTCGAATAGCGAGCCAGAATACCAATGCTCGCCGTTCAGAAAGTCCCCCCATCCCCCGCCATTAATCCTGCGGAACGAATCCCAAGGCTGGCCCGAAGGTGCCGGACGACCACCCGCCAAATAGATTTCGCCTCCACCTACACGTTCTCCTATCATGGCGGTGTTGCTCGTACCGTCCACAATATTTGCGATGTTGCTTACCGTCCGGGAGATTTGAGCCGGATTATTCGGATCATTACCGGCAAATTGCAAAACCCCTTCGCGAGCTCCTCCTACACCGCCAGGAAAGTTCGCATACGCTAACCGGGCGAAATCCCCCCGCACACCCGAGATGGCACAATAGTCCGCGGGAGCCGCCCTCCACGTGAAAGGCCAACCCGCAGGGTTTAAGTCCGCGTTGTAAATTCGACCGTCCGGGGAACCCAAAGCAGAGGGACAGACGTACACGCTCAAAACCGTCTGAATTACCGCCAAATTTTGTTTCACCTGCGGCACGGCAGCAAGCTCGTTGACGGCCGGAAACCGCGAATCGTACTGCTGGTATAATGCCGTCTGCTCCAAGTACGGCAGTATCCGCGTGCCCCAAACCTGGACGTTCACCCGCTGAATATTCCCGGAGGGGATGTCCAGCATCCAGGAAAATGGGAAAGTGTTATTCACATCGTGATAGTTGTGCAATGCCAGCCCCAACTGCTTCAAGTTGTTCGAGCATTGGCTCCGCCTGGCTGCCTCCCGAGCCGCCTGAACGGCCGGCAAGAGTAAAGCGATCAAAATCCCGATTATCGCTATCACCACGAGAAGTTCGACCAAGGTAAACCCACGTCGTCGCATGCCAAAACCCTCCCACCACAAAAGACCATCGAAAAGAATCCCAACACCAATCTTTACCGATTTCCCTCCTAGACATGGGGGCTCGTAGGCCCTGCGAGAAGCCGGCTTCTTACATCCACTCAATCGTTTTTTATTATCCGCTAGAGCAACCCAAAGAAAAACCTAAGAAAGAGGAGCCTCATCGAATGCCCTCTTAAATGGGCTGAGAAACTGCCGCCGGGCTTCTTCTCTTCCCCATCGGCCAAAATTCCCGCCCAACCCACATGGCTCTTCAGCTGTTTCCCTTGCTTTTCAGTTTACCTCACCCAAGCACAGAAATCGAGATTTTGACGCCAATTTCCACCCCGCCCTGGCGACCAAAAACTACCCTGGCTCCTGGCCCTTGGCGGCAAAATCCAAAACCTAGACCTGGATATACCCGGAAAGCTTTCCAGGGAAAACAAACACCATGGACCCGGGAAAACAATCCGGCCAGTTAAATCCCCTACGAAAAGACCCGAAACCCTTCCAACCAGAGCCATTTATTCTCGATCTCGGAATACCACCCCCGTACCCCACCCGAACGAACTTGGACCGAGCCGAACGATGACCCCGGATGGGTAATCTCGATTGCTTGGGAACTTCCAAACGAAGCCCATTCGGACCCACGCTGACTACGGGCAAGATGACAGCTGGCTCCTCACCTGATGAAACCACGAAGACCTAAAAGTCTTTAGCGACCAGATCGGACACTTATAACCCGCCCATGGCACCCCAACATGGGGCCGGACCGGCCTTGTCAGGTGTAGGAATTGGAATTTTGACTATTCCATCCGACAAAATATGCGGTACAATACAAAAAACGGTGATACAATAGTTTTTGGACGGGGCTGAACACGCTGCCGTTGGTAAGCGAACGATTCTCAAGTACGAGTTGTCCCCCAAATTGAGGAGGCATTTTCTCGAGGATTTGGTCGGTGAAGCGGCTGCCATTGCCCCGACCGGCTCCCAGTTGGCCAAGTCGCTATCAGATCCTAACCCCGCCCAGAGCAATTTTGGGGACCTTCGAAGTTAAGTGAATGCCCAGGCGGGCAGATGCTCGTGTCGCTGCCAAAACTCACGCGGGGTTGGCCGGTTTACTTGAGTATCCCCACCTTTTGAAAGCGTTTTTGGGAATCTGGAAAAAATCGTATCCTCGCGAGGGTTCCAGTGCTTTCCGGAACTTTCCGTGGAGTTGACCTCTGAAAAGAGTGAGTAATTTAGGGAACCAGGCGAAAATAAAAGTTTCGGTATGACATTTCTCGAAGGGGCCGTATTACGGCCACCTACGAGGAGTCCGAACAAAGCAATCACCTTTAACGGTCGCATGGGATGAGGTCTCGAAAGTCGGATTCGAGGCCCAGCATTTGGTATTATCACATGCTGGGGAGTTTAATTTTTATCGGGAACGGTTTAATCGGGTCCTTGGGAAAGGTCGTTTTAGGGAGTTAAAGGAAAGTGGCGTGGGAATATAGCGAAAAGACGAAGAAGCTCTTTTTGGATGCCATTCATGGAAAACCCGGAACCCATTTGGGGGAGATTGAGAATCCGGATGGAGTCGGGGAACACGGTTCCATCGTGTGTGGGGATGCTATGCGGTTTATGTTCCGCTGCGAAAAGCATCCTACCGACCCCTTGCAAGATGTGATTGTGGAAGCGAAGTACCTAACCTTTGGTTGCACGTCGGCGATTGCCTCGTCGGAAGCTCTTTGTGCCTTACTGGAGGAGAAAAGATATACACCGATTGAAGCCCTCAAGATTCGAAACACCGACATCATCCGCTATTTGGACGGCTTACCCGCTCAGAAGATCCACTGTTCGGTCATGGGAACAGAAGCCCTTCAGGCTGCGGTGTTCGACTGGGCTCGCCGCAGGGGGGTCGACCTGCGACTTTTGGGAATCGACATCCGTCCAGAGGAAGAGGAAGGTCGGCTGGTGTGCAAGTGCTTCTCCATTACAGAACCCTATCTCCGACGGAAGATTCGGGAACTGAATCTTCGCACAATTACGGAAGTGATCCATGCCACAAAAGCGGGCGGCGGGTGCACTTCGTGCCATTACGCGGCGGGAGGTATTCAGGATATTCTCGATGATATCTGGGGGCGGAAAACCTTGCGAATTGTGCCAGACATGCCGGTGTCGGCAAATCCCGCAACCCCCTCGATACCAGCCGGGTCGGTAAACGGAAATCAGCCCGGTCCTGCCGAACCTCCGCCCCCCTGGGAAACTTCGCCTTACCGATTCGTCAAGCAGATCGAAAAAGTGATCGAAGAGTACGTTCGTCCTTTCCTCAAGCAGGAAGGCGGGGACATCGAAATTGTGGATATTAAGGGCAATTTGGTGTATTGCCGGCTCACCGGTGCTTGTAGCGGATGTCCTGGAGCCGCTCAAACCTTGAAGCTAACCGTGGAACAGAAGTTAAAGGAAACGGTCGACGAAAGAGTCCGGTTGATCCAAGTTTAAGGGGATTTTCCCGACCCGGGCGTTTTGGGAATCCACGGCAGCCTGATTCCGCGTCCATCGAGGAAGCCGGGAAAGGTCCGGGGTTCCCAAGATTAAACCTCAGTCCGCCGATCGGGGCTTAGGTCAGGAACTGTTGAGATTACACGGGGGACGTAATGGTTTGAGAAGGCACCAATTGCTCCGTATGGGGGTAACCCAAGTTGTTTGATGGATGGGGCAATTTGTTCCCTATTTGATCTGGGAAGGCGGAAGCAGTTCTTTGCTGTGAAGTTTGTTTTGGCTGCCTGACAGGTAGGACCACCTGGTGTGGCCTACTGCCTCGTGGGGATGGAAAGGCCAACCCCGATAGGTTGGCAAACTCGGTGCCGCACCGGTAAGTTCGGGGTGATCTGGGAGGGTCCTAAGAGCAAGCGGGTTTCCGCTTGGAGATGCCAGATGGCTGAGCCGGTTTTTTTCCGGTTATGGGCTTGCAGATCTTTACGGACGGTAAGATGGATCGAGATACGGGAAAACCGTCGCAGCACGTGATGTAGGTTGAAGCTGATAGCAAAGAGGTAGTTTTGCAGCCGAAGAAAATGCCGGGGGAACCGAGCGAGAGATCCGCGGTTCATTCGCCCTCGGAAATAAAGGGAGACCAAGGAATGCGAATTGTCTACGTGGATAACAATGCAACGACTTGTGTGGCCCCGGAAGTTTTCGAGGCTATGGTGCCTTATCTCACACGTGAGTATTTCAATCCCAGTTCCATGTATGAACCTGCACGGAGGGTCGCGGAGGCCGTTCGGCAAGCGAGGCAGCAAGTCGCCCGGTGCTTCGGCAACATTCGATCTAGTGAGATTGTTTTTACTTCCTGTGCCACGGAAAGTAACAACACCGCAATCGTGGGTGTAGCTAAAGCAAACCCTCAACGCCGCCACATTGTAACTACGGCGGTGGAACATCCTGCTGTGCTGGAAGTGTGTAAAGAGATGCAGCGGGGCGGTTACGAAGTTACATTTTTGCCGGTAGATCGTCACGGGAACTTAAATATCAAAGACTTTGTGCGGGCTCTCCGGCCTGATACCCTGCTAGTTACTATTATGCATGCCAATAACGAAACAGGGGTGATCTTCCCTGTGGCAGAACTGGCCCGTATCACGAAGGAAACCGATCCCAATATTGTTTTCCATACCGATGCCACCCAGTCTGTGGGCAAATTACGGATTGACTTAGCGGGCGAGTACCGCCACGTGGATCTCCTTTCGTTTTCCGGCCACAAACTTCATGCTCCGAAAGGGGTCGGAGTTCTCTTTATCCGCAAAGGTACTCCTATCCGACCCTTTATGGTGGGCGGGCATCAAGAATCCGGTCGGCGGGCGGGCACGGAAAATGTCCCCTATATTATCGGACTGGCCAAAGCAATGGAACTGGCTTATCAGAATCTGGATGAAGAGAACAGACGTTTAGCAAGGATGCGGGACCGGCTGGAAAGGGAACTTCGGAACAGAATCCCATATCTTGAAATCAACGGCGAAGGAGCTCCGCGCTTGTCTAACACGCTGAACCTTTCCTGCCACTTCATCGAGGGGGAGGCCATGTTGTTTGAGCTATTCGAGCACGGAATCTGTGCCTCCAGTGGTTCAGCATGTACTTCGGGCTCACTCGAACCTTCTCATGTACTGACAGCCATGAAGGTACCCTTCACGGCGATTCACGGTTCGATCCGATTCAGCCTAAGCCGGTACAACACAGAAGAGGACATTGATCGAATTATCGAAGTTTTCCCCGAGGTGGTGGAACGGCTTCGGCGGGCCTCACCCTACTGGGATGCCAAACGAAACGCCCCACGAGAAGAAGCTTATCACTTGCTCCAAGAGGCTGTGGCTGTGCATTAGAGAACGTGGGGTATTCGCCGGGCAATAGTCACCTCAACTCTCTCCCGACAGCCGGTGTTGGGCTACCTATATGTCGGCCAAACTAGCCCGACTATGGCTCGGGACACTCCGCACTCAAAAACTAACTCACCCCGCCCAGAAAACTTTTAATGGCAGTTCCTGGCATTTTCCTTCCGGGTACCGAGCACGCAATTTCTCTTCGGTCCACATGCACTAGAGCCAAAAAACAAACTTGGAAGAGGTCCGAACCGGTCAGTTCTGCCGGCACATATAGGAGGTGTTTTGAAAGCCCCTGGGCTTTTCGTGGCGGCCTTATCTCAGGATATCGCGAGGGGACCGAAAAACAGAGGTCCAGTGTTCACGAATTGCTTGGGAATTGGCGGTGCGTTAAGATGAAAGAAGCAAAGCATCTTTCGCCAATTCGGGAAGTATTTGGGTAGAGCAAACTCAAACTCGGCTTGCTTTTGGGGAGAAGTTCTCCGAGGGAGAAGTAGTTGCTAATCCATGGTCTTTGACTTTGGGGCTGGCATTACTTCTGGCTTTTCTTTGAGCGGAAGAATATGACCTACAGGAATGCAATTTCCTTTTGGGGCCCGCTTTGCCTTGTCGCTTGCCTGATGGGAGGAAGCCAACACGGAGCTGGCTACGGGGGTGAAGCCCTAAATGGGGGAGATTTGCTGGAGCCCACAGTCCCCGATGCTTTACGGAACGTTTGGCCCACGGCATGGGAACGTGAGTTTCAAGCTCGAGTAGAACACACGATCCGTTTTTTTGATACCGGTGGGAGAGGCCGATATGGAACCACCTACTTCGAAAGCGAAAAGTCTTCCTATCCACGAGCAATGTTCGATTTTCTGGCGGGGCACCGGAAACAGGCCTTAGCGTTTCTTCAGTCCGAAGATGCCGACGCTAATCGGTGGCATGCCCACACGCTAGGAATCGATCTTTACCCGTGCTTCACATTGAAAGGACAGGTGCGGAAGTATTTCCTGTTCGGGCCGCTGCTCGATCCCGCATATCGTCGGCGGATATATGAAGCGGCAAAGATATGGACGATGGAAGATCCTGCGGAACGGCCTCATCCGATATTTGGTCGTGGCAGAGGCGGTGAAGGCTGGACACCGGAGATCCGCGGCTTTTGGGTGGACAGGCGTTCCACGGACAATCTTCGTATCATGCGAGAGGTGGCTGTATATCTCTTCGCAGAGGAAACAGGAAATCGACCTACCCAACAGCGATACCGGGAAAAACTTACCGACTTCGTAGTATCGCTTTACCGGCTCGGGATGAGCGAGTGGGATTCCGAAAATTATCTTGGCCACACAGTAACGGCTTGGCTCAATCTTTACGACTTTGCTAAAGACGAAAAGATGAAGGCATTAGCCAAGGCTGCCCTCGACTGGCTCTGCACAGCTGCCGCTTTGAAGTACTATCGTGGCGGGATGCTGGGCCCGTGTGCCCGAGACTACGGGGGCGGCAACGTGGTATTTGGTGCTCTTTCGTCTCATGCCTTCTATCTGTGGTTTGGCGACTGCCCCATCTCCGATCCACGTCCCGCAGAAGACAACATTCATGTGGTTACCAGCCCGTATCGGCCGCCGCAAGCTGTGGTGCATCTTGCCCATAAGAACTTTCGCAGGCCGGTAGAAATGATCAATAGCAAACCACGGTATGCTTACTGGTCGAACCACCAGACAAGATCCCGGCCTTGCTTCTGGGAGACTGTCTATATTGCCCGGACTTATCAACTAGGCAGTCTGGCAGCCGAGTCACTAGAGGGAATGTCTTTGTCCAATTACCGTGTGATGAGTTTGGGAGCCTTTAATTCACAACGGGGTATCGATTATGTGATTGTCCAAACGGATCCGCCCGGTGAGCATCCAACGATAAAACCGGATGAACGACTCGCTCAGTACCGAAATATCCTTATATGGTTGAAAGATGCCCAACCGAGGAATGCCTTCTTCTTGCAATACCCCAGAAACTCTAGGGTGCATCGCCAAGACGAAAAACTTTTTCTTGGACTGGAGAGCACGTTCTTACTTGTCTGGACTTTTGGTCTTCGCCCATGGCAGCAGTACGTGGGTAAAACGAGCAGAGCTTATACGGACGAAGAGTTTGTTGTCGCTGAAGTCCCTGAGAAAGGCCTGTGCGGGTTAGTGGTAGAGGTGGCTGAAGTCCCCGATGTCGAAGATTTCGAGACCTTTCTCTCCCAAAGCAGAAAGGCATTCCTCGATCTCAGTGGCTTGCATGCACGTCGGGAAGTTTTTTACCAAGCCAGTTTCGGTCACACGCTCCGGGTACGATACCGGAACGACACTTGTTTTCCTGAGATGGAGCGGGATGGGATACCATTCCAGCCAACGGATACTCTGGACGTATATCGCCCAGTGGACTTGCCATTAGAAGAAGCTCCTGTCGTGCAAAGATGGAATTCTGGCGAGCTCACTGTGCGAGCTGGGGGCAAGCGATTAACGATCACGGTCTCTCCCGAGGGCAAAGTCACATGGGCGGACGAATAGAACCCTTGCCACCCAGGCTTGGTAGGGGATAAAGCGGAAAAATGGGGAAAAATATGCACTCTCTCGACACTTGGTCGGGATCACATGGTAGCTTGCACAAACTGCCGGTGCCTGCCGATGAAAACGATGTGGTGCTGGGTAACGAACTCGCGGCAGATTTTTGACGGAATGTTTGGCCGGCGAATTTGAGCTGCTTTAGTTTTTCCGCATTTCTGCTCGAAATAACGAAGGGACTTTGGGGGTTATTCTAATGGTTGGGACTTGGGGAGGGAGAATTCGGCGGCCGGGTGAAAACAAACCCGACAGGGGGCCCCACCTGCTCCACTGTTAACAAACCTGAAACCTTGGGTTTCGTAACCGCAACATAGCGAAGAGTTTTCTGAACTCCGAAGGGGCCAACACACCCTATTGGCTTGTTGATAGGCGCAAGAACTTTGCGGGACCCAAGATGAGTGCGGCACCATAAAAAGGACATTGTGAGAATTCAACCTTCCGGGGCCAGTGCCCCACATACTATCCAGTTGTTGCTTTTCTGAAATATAGTGTGATCCCTGTGGATCTATCAGAAGTTTCGATCGAATTCTACACACCTTCGAAACTTCCGGAAGTCGTGCTTGTTAGGGACCCAGTCCAGCAATTTTTTGCAATAACCTGGAAAGGGACGGGAGGTTACGGCTTTTGGTATCACAGCACCTACCGAAAAAGGCAAACAAGCTGAACCTCGTCCATCCGTAAAAAGCCGAGGAAGCCCACACTCGGAGCAAAGTGTTACACGAAGAAGTACGTGGCAAGACCTACTAGCATCTGCGGCAATCACATCTTCGCCGGTGATAAGTTACTGCCCAAAGAATAGTTCCCAACGGTTCGGAGCGGACTGGACTTCTAGGTGGCCGTCGCGGAAGCGAGCAAGGCAAGGGGTACTGAGATTCATTCCGGCCTTATCCCACCGGATTTCTCCACTAACGCCTTGCCACGGAGAAAGCTGTCGCAAGGCGTCGTTGATCCGCGCGCGATTTAGCCCTGCCACTTCGATGGCCGCCGCACAAATACTTACTGCGTCGAATCCTGCAGCAGCCAAATAATCCGGCGGAAATCCGTACCGAAGTTGAAAGGCCGTCACAAACTCAAGGGTCCGAGAAGTCTTCCTCCAACAGAATGGAAAAATAACCTCGCCCGGATCTTCACCGACACCGATCTGGAACATTCGCTGCCCGAAAGTAGGCCCGCCGTACAACGTTCGCATATACCCTGCTTTCCTCAAAAGTCGTACTGCCCGGGCTGCCTCCTGGGCATCCGCGGAAATCATGATGCAAGGAGGATCCATCCGGAGGACCTCCTCCACCGCCCCCTCCAGGGCGGAAGTTCCCGGCTTAAAATCGGCCCGAAATCGAACACCCCCACCGACCCCCGCCAACTTTTGCATCAATTCGACCGAAAATCTTCGGGAATCGTGGTCACTTGCCGAAAGCAAAACCACCTCCCGGTGAAGACCTTTTGCAAGCCAATGTTCGGCCAAGAGTTGGGCAAGCAGATCGTCCCCGGGCAGGACCGAGAACACCCAGGGCACATTGGCTAAATGGCTCGTTTTATCTGTATTGCCCGGGCTAACAATTGCAATTAAGGCCTTAGCTGCAACCTGGGCGGCAAGATGGGTCGTCTCTCCGTCGATTCCCCCGATGACCACCCAAATGCCATCCTCGTAAACCCCACGGGCAAGCTGCGTGACTGCTCCCATCCAAGGATTAGGGGACCAATAACTAAGAAGCCGGAGCGGCTTTTTGCCACCTGCGAGCTGGACCGTTTGGATTTGCTCGAGGGCTAAAACACACCCTGCCCAAATCGTGCCTGCTTTTGGATCCTCCTGAGTTGCAGGTCCAAAAAAGCCCAACCGAACTTCGTTTACGTCCGCTGGTTCTTCCACCTCCCGACCGGGACCGAAATAAAGTGTTGCGTTGTCCCGTAAACGAAAAAAGGGCCGACGCTCCTGCCGGCCCCCAAGAAATGATTCTTCAGTTTCAGACGCTCCGACTACCACATTCAGAAGGAGGGCAAATCCGAGAGCAACCCTTAACAAAAAACCGATGGCAATGGTTCCCTTTGCTTGACAGAACCGAGGGGAGATATTCCGAGCTCGCAAAATCCGCATCGAGAACGAATTTCTGGTCAATCTTGCCCGTGTTTTCCAATTACGGGTCACCCCTAGGCGGCAACACCCCGGAATCGGCTTAAACGAGGCGGCACGGCTTAAGACTTAGGACAGAGTCCCCCCTTTAGCGGTCAATTACCTCCGGGGACTGCTGGCGTGACCTCCTGCCGCTGAGCCGTCTGCTCTCCCGCCGGGCGAATCAAAATCTCCCGCGGCGGTAATCCTAATTCCTGTCGGCTGTAATAATGCCACTGTCCGCCGACAAACTTGGCAAGATATACTTCGCCACCGTCGTCATTGACGGCAGTTAGAGGAATCTCGCCGGTAACGCCGACGAAGGGTTCCGGCCGATAGGCCAACACGTCACGAATCTTTGCCCGATTTAGGCCAGCCACCTGGATCGCCCAAAGCAACATGTTCATCCCGTCGTAAGCATGAGCGGCATAAGTCTCGGGATCCTCGTTGTAACGAGCTCGAAACCGCTCTTTGAACGCCAGCAAAATGGGGTCATTTCGATTGGGATTCCATGGAGAGGCACAGACTACCCCTTCCGCATTGGGCCCGGCGATTCTCACAAACTCATCAGAAATGCATCGGTCACAAGCGAAGAAGGGTTGATTCATCCCCATGGCCCGCATTTGGTTGAGGGCCCGTGCCCCATCGTCGGGATTACCCCAATGGACAACACCGTCCGCTTGTGCAGCCTTGATCCGCTCCAACTGGATCGAAAAGTCCTCACACCCGACAGGATAGGCCATTTCAACCACGATAGGTCTTCCTAAACGACGACTGCCGTCGATTACCTCTCGCACCCCAAAACGTCCGTAGCGGTTGCTTGAGCGAAGAATTGCCACTCGCCGTAAACCCAGCTTCCGGTACATGTAGTCAACCAATAAGTAAGCCATTTGGCGATCATCGGAGATGCAGCGGAACACCCAGGGAATATTCGTTTCGATATAAGTGGGATCAGTATTGCCACTTGTCATCATGGGCAATTCGATCTTAAGCCCCACCCGGATTGCAATATGGGTGTTGGCTCCATCGATGGAACCCAAAATTGCCCAAACATTTTCCCTATATGCCAAATGGATTACTTCATTCCCGGTTGAACCCCAAAGACCGTTGTCGTTGCGAACAACCAATTCGAAGGGAATTCCTCGCCGCCAGTAACCGCCCCGCTCATTGGCTTCTTCGATTGCCAGACGAGCTCCCTGGAGCATTTTGATACCCATCCACTCCTCATTGTGGCTGCGACCTCCCACGGCCACAGATACTGTCGGTACCAAAGGACCGATGAAGCCGATCTTCACCGTTTCCAAATGTTCCGGCTCCGGAATTGCCCGTCCCGGTCCCCAGTACTCCATCTGCTCCAAGAAGTGCCGTTTATGCGGCTCCACATGTCGGAAGGGTGTTACATCGATCGGTGTATATGCGTAAACAGGTTCCCGCTTCAAAGGTAACTTCGGCACCTGATACGCGTTGAGGGAATTGATCTCCTGCAATACTTTCTGCATCCCCTCGGAAAGCTGAAACGGCGGCAGCCAAGGCCGCAAGGGATCTGGTGTCCCCGAACCAATCCAAACCGTCTCCCCCAGAATCCCCACGATGATCGCTAACGAAGGCAACACAAACATATCCACGTCCTCCCCACGATCTCCCCAAACCTGTGATTCCAGCTGAAATTCAGCTCGCTCCAAGCTACTGCATAATCTTCCTGCAAAACTCCCCTCGTGTGTGCTTAAGGATCCTCCTATCAAAAGCACCCGAACTAGAAAAACACGTGGGCGGCTTCCAGCGACAGTACTCTTAGCTGGCGAATAAATTTTAGGATTACGTTAAAGTCTCCTAGGCACGTTCCATTGACTCCCCGAAGGGAGACCTCCTATCCACCGACTACGTCGGAACCTCTTGCCACAGCTTGAAAAATTATCCTTCGCACAGAGTGCAAACGAACATGCACGCGGCAAGTCCCGGGTTTTTGCGATCGTTTGTCCGGCTATTCTCCGGAACCAGCCAGGACTGTTGCTTCCTGATTAGATGGGGATTGACGCTGCCTTTGATATTCTGCCAACCATGCCGGGTTTGGCCGAACCCCGGCATAATATCCTTCCCCGATACCCCACCCTAAGCCCTTGGAGGTACCGACCCACACATCGGTCTCGTCAACATCGATGCAAATACAGAAGTTATGCGGGATTGTGCGTTCCAGATCCAGCTCGATCAACTTCTGACCACTGCGGAAAACCGCAGCTTTCCCCCGCAACGTCTGGCCATCGCGGGTATATGCGATATAGGTGTCCGAGTCAAAATGAGCGACCACCCCTAAACCTTTATCGTGGGCAAAATAACACTCCTGGCCACTACGAGCCCGAAGGTTGTTAGTGAAATCGCTCGGCATGCCCGTCTCGTGGGCATAAAATCCCCGCCAATGCCGGCCGTCGTATCTCGACAGTCCGAAATAACTGGATACCCACATGATTCCGTCGATGTAGTTGACGCCCGTCGTAATCACGTGGATGATCCCGTCATCCCGATAAAGATCGATTTCCATTTCGCGGTCTGGGTCGAGATAAACTTTCCAACGTTCGGTGGCAACGTCAAATTCCAGGACTCCACTCCCCCAAACCGCAAGGTGGACCTTTCCGTCGCGATAGTGGACGCCATAATTCCAGATTTCCTCCATGGGGGCATTTTTTTCTGTGAAGATAGTCCATTGCCCTGTTCGCAAATTCAATCGGCTCGCCCCTGCAGTAGTAGCGGCCCAAACATGGTCGTTCTCCACCGCTACCCCATAGACGACGTCGCTTACCAATCCGCTATTGAGTTGATGATAATGATCGAACCGACCTCCACTAAACCGGGCCAGTCCTCCGCCGAATAGCCCCAACCAGACATCCCCTGTTTTCGGATCGACATCGATGGCCGTGACCACTCGCCAAGGCAGACCGTCCTTTTCCTTCCAAGTGCGGATCTGTCCCGTTCTTTTGTCGAAGCAGGCCAAGCCGTCTTCCGTCCCAATCCAAACCCGAGGTCCATCCACTTTCACCGAGAAGATGTGATCATCTGGCAAACCGTCTTCTTTGGTGAAGTGCCGCCACTTGGTGTAAACGAACGGAAGAGGCACGTTGGCTAGGGACGTGGTAGCAGCTGCCAGCTGACTTTCGGCCGTCACCGGGGAAGATTCGCAGGAGGACTGCGGCCCGGTTGGTTCGTTTGCGGCCGAAATGGCTAGTAACCCCCAAAAGACGATCCAGCAACCGAAGAACATTCCGCTGATTTTCCGAATCATGATCACCCTCACCACCTATTGCAATCCCCAAACCATTGACCGAATGAGAACCCTAACCTCCGCCTGGGGACCAGCCATAACCCCTGGCGGCCCCCGACGTTCTTCGCCGGGATTCCGATAACTAAACTGCAAACAATCTCTACACGCTTTTAGCGTGATCTGAAAACTTTCCACAGTCTCCTTGCAGGTATCGGTCCAGCCTGTGGACGCCCCCTTTTCTCCATGACAGCACCTTCAGAGTTACATGGGCTGGGCTTCACAACGTCTTTAGAAATTCGATCAAATCGTTGAGTTGATCCTTCGTCAAATCGTTGGTTACCCCGTGTCGGTCGTCGGGGTTGTACAGCGTCCAAATCTCCTCCAATGTATGAGCGATACCATTATGCAAGTAAGGAGGAGAATCGTAGATGTTATTCAAATGTGGCGTGTCAAACTTTCCTTGCCTGTCAAGCCACATTTGGGTTCCTACGTCGTGCTGCCGACGATCGGTGTAGAGAGGCGGCGGATGACAGGTGATACACCGA
>Ga0272449_1000631_pt1 | contig 40743 bp, 25 predicted proteins | sample YNPCB0241_FD_198679 | JGI IMG/M metagenome (GOLD analysis project Ga0272449, IMG submission 198679) | Hot spring sediment microbial communities from Yellowstone National Park, WY, United States - YNP-CB-024-1 | ecosystem: Environmental > Aquatic > Thermal springs > Hot (42-90C) > Sediment...
TCTGGCGGCTACAGAAAACAAAGAGAAATTGCACTTATTTTCGTATAGATTCTTACGTGAGGCAATGAATATGCTTTCATATAGATTTTCTCATGAGGCAACAGGGATAAAAGTAGGTCTTCCTTAAAAATTGTAGTGATTTATGGGGCCTATAACTACTGTATTTCGTTTAAAATCAGTAAGATATAAAATTTTAAGCGAGTCAAAAATATCTTTTAAATTGAAGAATGATTTATTGTCATTCTAACTTTTAGAAAGGCACTAGAGAAGGGTTTTTAAAAAGTTACTCCTTTACCCTGATACAAGCGATTATTTAAGCGAAAAAAATGGCTAGATATTAATGATAAAAAAGGGCCACATTCACCACACCTTTTAAGGATGAGCTGATAAAAGTCTATCTGATAACTGCATTTTTGCGGAAGAGCTTAGAGCTAAGATTCCTCCCGAAAAACTCGGGCAAATTATAGGCGAAAACGGTCAGGTTCAAACAAAACAGCAATCACTTTTTACATCGCGTTTTAAAGCACATTTTCAGGAAATTCAGTTGGCTAAAAGATATAGATAAAATCTTATAGCTGTGCCAGCAAGGATCTAGATTGCCTTTTTTACCCAGAGGAGATTCTACTTTCCAGCATATCTGCTTATAGCCTATATAGTTTTTGTAATAAACCCTACGGAGACGAAACTTAATGAAAAGTAATAGTGAATAAGATTGCTAAGAAAATATTTGTTTCAAAAAATATCACTTTTTAACCAAAATTCGAGATTGACAAATTAAAAAGAAACAAAATAAAATATTTGTAAATATAAATTATCCTTGTCATAAGGAGATTGCTCCTTGATAGTTGAGATTCTTAGCAGATTATTTTTGGTTTCTTTTTTTATCGCTACTATCGCGCCTTTAAAATTTAATCAGCATATTATCGCTCTAGTTAGGGCGGAAGTGGTTAAGATTGATTATGTTTCCCTTGCGACCCTGAATACCAATAAATTCATGGCTAAAGAGACCAAGGAAAAAGGCACCATTTTAACACAGATGCAAATAATATCATTAAAGATAGTTGATATTTTGTCAGTCAAAATTTTCTCTAACGAACTGGCTGATTGGGCCAGAAAAGATAAAATTGTTGAAGTCAGAAATCCCTGGATAGACCAGAAGCCAGATTTTAAGTGTGGCGATCATATCCAGGCCTGGATTCAATATGTTAGTTCCAGTGAAGATGCCCAAAAGCCAGAAAAGGATGCCCAGTGGTGGTTTTATGATCCTGGAGAGAAAGATAGAAATAGACCTCCCCGGCAGCCCTTCAAAAATATTCAGATAATTTCAGCTGGTCTCGAAGGGGAGTAAGGCATTGTCGGCAGAAGCTTTATTTGTAATTGATATGCTCAGCTCGTAAAAAGGATAAGAAGCCAGAGCCTTGCTTAATTTGATTGAGCTTTTTAAATTTTAATAAGGAGGTAGCTTAATGTCGGGGAAAAAATGGGTAGTTAAGGTTTTGTTTTTACTCTTGGGCGTTTTTCTGCTGAGTTCATTTCTCTATTCAAATTCTTTGGATAAGGAAGAAATATCCAGCCTGACTGAAAATTTAGCCATAATCATTTTAAATAGTAACAGTATCCAATTGACCAATCAGGCCAGAGATTATGTTATTGAACAGGGGGGTAAAATAGGTCTTCTTTTTCCACCCCATGTTATGATTGGCTGGATTCCTCCAGAGCTGGCGGCTGCCTTAATTGGCCAATTCGGTATAGAGAAAATATCTTATAATCCCCTTTCTCCAGATGAAGTCACATATAAAGACCATCAGACTTTTGCCGCCGTCAATTTTTTTAACGCTTTTTCTTCAGGAACGTTAAGAAATGAACAAGCCATTGCCGCTGAAATTAAAGGGGAACCTTTAATAAACGACGCTTTTGAGCAGCCTCCTTTAAATTATAAAGAATATCTGACTAATTTGCCCGTAGGAGTTTCACCATCTCCTGGAAATAGTGACAGTATGACGGGAACAGTGGCTGTCTGTCTTTTCTTTGTCGAAAGTAATGGCGCGATAGATGAAAATCGCTATACATGGACGCCGACCGATGTCAGTAATACTCTAAACAGGGCTTCTAATGGCCTTTTATGGTGGGTTAATAGGGCTTCTCTTGAAGGCTATAGTTTATCATTTTCTGTATACTATTATCCTCCAACCTTATCATATATGCAGCAGGGTTATGAGCCTATTTTGCACTCTTCTTCTGACGATTACCTCTGGATTAACGCCGTCATGGCTAATCTTGGCTATACCACAGGTACTAAATTTGCTCGCGTGACTGCTTTTAATACATGGTTGAGAAATTATTATGGAACTAATTGGTCTTATTCAGTTTTTATTGCTTATAATCCTTCTCCTGCTCCTGACAGATTTACTGATGGCTACTTCGCTTATGCCTATATGGGTGGTCCTTATACCCAGCTGCTTTTCAGAAATAATGGGTGGGGCGAAGCTAATTTTGGTTTAGTTCTTACTCATGAAACAGGCCATATCTTCTGGGCTTGTGATGAATATTATCAGGCTGGTTACGGCGGTTGTACTTCCTGTGGCCCCTGTGCCCCTTCTGGACCCCGTCCCTATGTTCCCAATGCCAACTGTGAATATTGTAATCCCAACTCCGTGCCCTGTATGATGCGTGGTAATAATGATGCCCTGTGCATTTATACAAAATATCAAATCGGTTGGCTTCCTTTGCCATCTGAATCCTCGAATACAAGTAGCTTTACGATAGCTCAGGGTGGCGTCTATACAGTCACTTTTGCTGTAAGTAACTCGAAAACTTATACCTCTGCTGGATATCTGAGCGTTTCTGTGTCGTCTGGTCTGGAGATAGTCGAAGTGGACGGGTTAGCCATTGATCCTTATTCCAGAACTTCCCAGACCCAGAGCGGGGTTTCCTATGAAAACTATCCTGTAGGCTTTACTATTGCCAGGTGCGATTCTGGCACAACTGTTTCCAGTTATCAATTAGTTGAGATTATTGCTTCCTATAACACAAGCCAGAGCAGAAGCTTCAACTTTAAATTTAGAGCCAAAACAGGAGCCGGTTCTTCACAGTGGATAAAGCATCGAGCTGCCTTCGTGGTCCCTGACAATTATTTCATTAGAGACCCTGTTAGCGGTTCTTACATTGACCAACAGAATTGTTATGCAAAACAAATTGAGGTGACAGTTAGCACTGGAGTTCCGATAACAATTACAACTTCCCCTGCTGGACTTCAAATTATAGTAGATAGCTCAACCTATACGGCGCCACAGACCTTTTATTGGGCGGCAGGCTCATCACATACTTTAGGTGTTACTTCTCCCCAGAGTGGAACGACAGGAACCAGATACGTATTTTCCTCTTGGTCAGACGGGGGTGCCCAGACTCACAAAATTACAACACCTTCATCAGCGACTACTTACACGGCCTATTTCACGACTCAATATTCCCTGACGACCTCGGCGAATCCAGTTGGGGGAGGGACAGTAAATCCTTCAGGGACCAACTGGTATAATTCGGGGCAGAGTGTTCAGGTTCAGGCTACAGCTTCTTCGGGGTATATTTTTGCCTACTGGTCAGGGGATTTAAGTGGGACGCAGAATCCGGCCAGTATAACGATGAACGGGCCGAAGGTAGTTACGGCCAATTTTTCTTTAATCACACCTGGGGGCAACAAATTGAGGCTACTGGTTCGTTCTTCTGCGGGGAATGAGATTTACATGAATTCTCTTACCTCATCAGGCTCCTGGGAGGGATGGACACTTCTTTCTGGGCTGACTTCAGACACTCCTTCGGCCGGTGTTTACAATAATCTTATGCATCTTGTGGTCAAAGATGCTTTTAATAATAACATTTGGAAGAACAGCTGGAATGCTACAAGCTGGTCTGGGTGGACACTTCTTGATGGGCAGACTCCGGCCTATGTTTCGTTAAGTGAATTCGGTAATAAGCTGTATATGGCTGTAGTTGGGGAGGATAACTTCATATATCTTCGTTATCTTGATAGTAGCGGGGTGTGGAGTAGCTGGCAGCGTATGAATGGGACGACGACGCACACACCGGCGATAGCCGCCTTTAATAATCGTCTTTATATGGTAGTCAAGTCATCCACGGGTAATAATCTTTGGTGGAATAGCATGGATACGGCGGGCAACTGGTCTGGGTGGCAGTTACTGGATGGGGCAACAGGTGAGGCGCCATCGCTGGCGGTGTTTAACAATCGGCTGTATATGGCGGTTAAGGGGACGGATAATTTCATCTATTATCGTTATCTTGATGGTAGTGGAGTGTGGAGCAGCTGGCGGCGTTTGAACGGGACAACGACGCACAGTCCGGCGATAGTGGCTTTTAACAATCGTCTTTATCTGGTGGTGAAGTCTTCGACTGACACGAGGTTGTGGCTGAATTCGATGGATACGGCTGAGGTCTGGGGGAGCTGGCAGCCTCTTGATGGCTGGACAAGCCGCGCCCCCGCCATTGTCGTCTATTAATTACATTTCCAAACATATAATTTAATGTCTGATTGACTCTTTTGTTGTAAGAAGAAAGATTTCCAAGCATATCGAAGCGAATTCAGATCGGGCTAGTTTGAGGACTATAGAGCTAATTTCACGAATAAAGATGAAGTGTGGAAACGAGATTTTCTCTAAAAATAAAGATCAAGAACATCATTTATATCTCTTAATGCTTTCAATCCTTCAAGCCTGCCAAAAAACGCAAAATAACCTTATTATTAAAATTACTTAACAGAATTCGTTAAATTCATTTCAAGAAGCAATTGAGATGATTATCTCATTTCGTCCTCTGTCTATAATAATTAGTTAAAACCAGCAAACGGCTATTTTGAGCTATAAGGCCATAATTAAACAGATGTCGGTTTATCGTTTTTTATATAATACAAGCAAATTTCATATGGTCTAATAAAATTTTTAAAAAGAAGCCTTTTTCCAAGAATTATTTTAAGGAGATGTCAAACTCAAAATTGATTTTAATCGCCATTTGTTATTTAGGCTACGACCATACATTCTTTTGCTTCCGCAGGCACTACATTTATATGAAAAAGAGCTTTAGAAAAAGACCTTTATTTGACATTAATACCATTTTTTTGTAAAATTTTTTTGTAAATAAATTTACAAAAGGAGGAGGGATGAAGAGCCTAAGCAAAATCATTATTTTTATTATGATTATTTTTGTTACATTTAATATTGCCTATGCTGAAATCCTAAGGGTAAGGGTTATTGTTTCCAGAGCTAATATAAGGCAAAAACCAAGTCTGCAGAGTTCTATATTGACGCAGGTATCTAAGGGGATAACATTACCGGTTATAAAGGTTGAAGGGGATTGGTACTTTGTTAAATTGCCTGCAGATGAAAAAGGTACAGAAATTACAGGTTATATTCATAAAAGCATAGTTGAGGTTGTTGAGGAAGTAAAAGAAGCTACGAGAGAACAAAAAGAGAAAGAGGTTAAAGAAGAGAAAAAAGTAGAGGTTGAAAAAGAAGCTGAAAAGGTATCTGAGAAAGCAATTGAAAAACCTCTCGCAAGCCAAGAAAAGAAAACAGTAGAAATAGCTAAATTCATTAAGGGTGGAAAATATTTTACTCCGCAAATTGGCATAAATGCCTGGACGATTCCATTCGGGGTTCACTTTGAATACGGTCTTACAGAAAATATAGGCATATGTCCAAGCGTTCTAATGTGGCTTTGGGGCGAAGAATACTGGACAAATACTCTTGTAGATATTTCGACGGATATTGTATATCACTTTACTCAAATAAAAGCAGATAAGATTGATCTTTTCGCGGGAGCAGGATTGGGATTTGCTATTTATTCTTGGCGCTGGAAATCTGGATTTGAATGGATGACTACGGGAGGCTCTGGAAATTCAGGACTTTTTCTATATAGTGTGCTTGGAGGACGCTACTTTTTTTCAAAAAATACAGCTGTCCACCTCCGCCTGATCGGGTCATTTTTGATTTGGGCAGGATTTGGTGGAACTATAGGCATTAGCTTTGGATTTTAAGCCAATAATTTATTATGCAACATAGCAATGAGAAAAAATATATCCACTCCCTTTTGTAAATTATTATAATTTTGGAATAATTTATTTTTAATATCTAGGGGCTGAAAGAGACGCTGTAGTCGGACTCGCGCCATCGGCCATAAAAGTCCAGCTTCCCCAGGAACGAGCAGTAGTCATCGAATTGTACCAGATCTGGTTACTTCCAACTCCCTTCACTACCAAATACAATAAGCTACGTCCTTGATAATTACAGATAGCTGGCGAATCATCGGTAAAGCCATTCATCCCTGTCCAGGAACTGAATACTTCTCCTTTGTCCATTGACCTGTAATAGATTCGGTTATCTGTGCCGCGAACAAAAATATACAGAAGACCGTTGAACTCAGTTAGGGCGGCTGTTGAGGGGCTCATTCCATCCATAAGCTGCCATCCAGCCCAGTTCCCCGCAGTATCCATTTTGTTCCACCAAATTTTATTATCAGTTGCATCTTTAACGATAAGATAAAGATAATTGTTAAAGGCGGTTATAGCCGGAGGCATGGTGGTGAATCCGCCTGGGACAGCTGACCATGGGGAAAAAGTGCCGCCAGTAGTCATGTAACGTATATAAATCCTGTTGTCAGTTCCCCTGACAGCCAGATAGAGCCTGTTGTTGAAAACAGCGGCTGACATCTTATCCGGTGTTGCTCCATCTATCTTCGTCCAGGTGCCTAAACTGCGTCCTGTATCAGGTATAACATAATTATACCAAATATCATTATTGACATCGCTTTTAACAAATATGTAATCACGATTAATAAAAATAGCTGTAGTCGGGGTTTTGTTGCTATAGCCAGTAAGTACCCTCCAGCTTAATAGGGAGCCCGTAGGGGTTATTTCTCGTTGATAAAGACGATTGTCGGTCCCTCTTACTGTGACCCATAAATTATTATTGACCTCCAGGCTGACGGATCTGGTGGTGTTGCCATTGCCATTAGTTGTATTGGTAAAAGTGACATTATCATTATGAAGGCCTTCAGAAAGGGTAAGGCAATTGGAGTTAATCGAGAGAGTCTTGATTGTAGAGCTGCTTGGAGTTAAGCTTCCGCTTGTGGGGGTACTTATTGAAAGCCAGGTCTTAGTCTTCGTTATCTGCCAGTCTATAGTAGTACCACCCGTATTTTGAAGTGTATAACTTCCTGAGCCGCTCGGAATTGGGCCGCCTCTAAACATGTACCAATAGTACCCAGATCCGGGTGTCACCGACAGCGATCCCGGGGTGGTGGCTATGGTGAGCGTGACAGTCCTTGTTGTGTTACCAACACCATTGGTAGTATTAGTAAATGTCACGGTCGCGGTGTAGGTGCCAGGACCTAAACTATTGGCGTTTGAATTAATAGAAACTGTCACTGTATGCGCATTGCCCGCAGCCAAAGTTCCGCTGGTTTGGGATAAAGTTACCCACGCCTGGTTGGCAGAAACAGCATAGCTCACAGTCTCAGTTCCTGCATTTTCGACCAGATAGTCCATGGATGCGGGATAGAAGGGGCCTCCCTGTTGTCCGCCTGAAATAAAATTGTTAGCAGGAACCACACTCATTTTTGTTGATGTAGATACAGGAAGCCATTCAGCATCAAAATAAACATCGTAGTCATTGGAAGTATATTGTTCGACCCAGCTGACCGAAGCCTGATAAATTCCAGAGGGATTCTTACTGATTAAAATAGCAGGCGGGTCAAACACTAACGAGGTAGCAGAGCTCTTAATGTTTGCCAAAAAGCTCCAGCTTGTTGGAGTAACAATTGGTGCTCTGTAAACAAGCACCTCATGTTTGCCTTCCCACCAATTATCTCCCAAAACTACCAGGTAAACATAGCCGCTGCCTGAAATATAATCTATCTTTGCGTAATAGCTATCATAATAATACGAATTTTCTATAACAGATAAACTCCACTTAGATCCTCCATCTGAAGTATATAGCACATAAGTGTCTTTCTGAAACAGATCAGTAACACTAATAGCTATCCAGGCCTCATTAGCATTTTTGGCGGTTATTGAAATATTATTTATTCTAAAATTATAATCAATATAAGAAACAGAATTCCATGTTTCACCATAATCTGTTGATTTAAGAACCCGTAGACGATAATATCTACCATAGGGATGAGTAAAAGCAATCCATAGCGTGTTATCTGTGGTTTCATAAGATATGGAGGCACAGGTATTAGCATTAACCGGCTCACTATCCAAATACCACAATGTTTTTGGATCCTCCCAGGTTTTTCCGGCGTCCAGGCTTCGAACAAATCTCAATTGAGGGGAAGAGCCGAGTCGAAAATATACTATATACACATATGAATAATCACCGAAATCTAAATAATCAGTGGCCAATTGAGGACCTAAATCCTTAGTTCCAGTAGAATTCTCAGGTTGCGAATAAATATATTCATTAAAATCCGTTACTTTTGGCCTCCAGAAATGAATATCATAATCCATATTTGAAAACTTACGCACAAAAACAACGCCCATGTAATGATCAGCTACTTGTTTAATTTGAGGATTAGATAACTCGTATTCAGTATCTAAAGCCCAGGCTTCATACCAATCTCTTCCGTGGTTCATGGACCTCGTCAGCCTGATTTTATCAGGAGCTGTACTCCCAGACCATCTTTCGCAGACATGGTAAATTTCAGAATGGTTTGAGGAATTGTATCTCGCCTCCAAATAAGGGTAACGTTCATGATTACTTGTATTTGAAACAGATCTATCTGGGGATTCCCAGAGAACAGAAATACCTTTTTCTGGATTAGGTGACTCTTCTTTGGTCACAGTGGCTCTCTCTATTTTCATTGGTTCTTTATCCACAGGAGAAGTCTCGCTTAAATTGCCCTTAAGTGACCTGAAAAGCTCAGCTGCCTTCTCATGTTCACCTATGGAGCGATAATACTTGGCCTTTTCAATTATCTCTGCTTTAGCCGGGTCTAATTGCTGCTGATATATCGGCTGACGGAGCAACTCCTCATCAATTGCAGAGCTTTTCTGCATTTCATTCTTTCTTTCTGTCTGAAGAGCAACAGCAGCAACAAGGGCCACGGCTAAAATAATCAAGAAAAAGATAACCCATTTTGCTAATTCTCTCATCCTGACCTCCCTATTAATTTTTTTAAAAAAATATGTTTAAATTTGTCAAGTCTCAGACATTGTCTTATTGTCGTAATATTGAAAGGCAAAAGTAATTTAGAAAACATAATTAGATAAAAAGTTGTCGACTTTATAATTTCATTTTTTTAACATCTAATTTTGAATTTTATGGAAAAAATTTGAGAACAAGCTGGTGTACAAAATTGGTTGCAATTTGATCTATAGGGATGAGCCATCGTAAACTCTCCTTTTAAAACTGAAACATTTAAGAAAGGAGGTTTTCCTTTACGATGGCTCAAAGAGATTATAAGGCATTTTTGGAAAAATGGCTAACAGGATTTTTGCTGGAGGATGATCCGATAAAGGCGATGTTAGAGTGGCTGTTAGGGGAGCTGATGAAAGTGGAGGCTGAGGCTAAAGTGGGTGCACCTAAGGGCAGGCACAGTCGGGAGAGAAAGACCTATTTTTCAGGTTACAGAGTAAGGAAGCTTCATAGTCGGCTAGGGACCGTGTATTTGGTGATACCCAAGGTACGCAAGGGAGGTTATGTACCGTTTTTTCTCGTGACGAGGAAACGCTCGGAGGCCGCATTGATAAGTCTGGTTCAGGAAGCTTTCATCAATGGCGTCTCGACGAGGAAGATGGAGCGATTAGCCCGCAGCCTAGGAATAGAGAGTCTTTCGGCTTCTCAGGTATCAGAGATAACGAGGGAGCTGGATGAGCGGGTGAAGGAGTTTCGGACGAGGCCTTTGAAGGCCGAGTATGTTTTCGTCTGGCGAGATGCTCTTTATGAGAAGGTTAGGTTTGAGGGGAAGGTGGTATCTGTAGCGATCATGATAGCTTACGGGGTAGATGAAGAAGGGAGGAAGGAGATACTGTCGGTGGAGCCGATGTGGGAGGAGAGAGAGGAGTCGTGGCGGGAGTTTTTCCTTCGGTTGAATCTTGTCTTCGTCTGGTTACTTGCTATCTCATTGAGTACATGGAAGACTGGGCCAATGACTATGCTTACATCAAAGCTGATAAGCTGGGTCCTTTATTAGAGCAGGAACAAATGTTAGCGGCTAATTAGGAGCTAAAAATGGGGAGTTTACGATGGCTATTTTGCGAACAAAAATTGACATGTCCCCTAGGAGATACGATTAAGATTAGATTATTTATAATAAAAAATTGCTGAAGCCAATACACTTTTATGATGATCAGCCGAACAATTGACAATTGCTATTAATTTATGTTAAAAAAATAAGTAAAAGATCGAACATGAAATATTGTCGCTGTTTTTCACAAATTTATCAAAAAATTTTCTAATAATAAGGGGGGAACATGTTTATTAGGTATTCTTTAAACTCATTTAGGAAAAAAGGAAGTCTGTTGTTAATTTTCTTGTTTTTTTTTGGAATTTTTGGGTTATGCGAAATCTTTATTAGTGAAAATAGCTTCGAAATAGATGCTGCAAACGATAAGAACTATGCTGAAGAATTTGTTTTTGAAGAAGCATTTCCCGTACTTCCTGAGAAAATTAAATTTAAATTGATTTCACAAAATGAGGGATTTCTGTTGATGGATAATGAACTCTTATGGACAAAAGATTTTGGTAGCACATGGACCGATATATCTCCTTCGAAAAACTCAAATATTGGAGATGTGTGCTTCTTTGATAAAAATAATGGATGGGCTATATTGATTCGAAGGGACCAGTTTAGATTTCCTTCTTTAGAATTAGCTAAAACTTTTAATAGCGGGCTTTCTTGGAACAAAATAGATTTAAATCTATTCCGAGAAGATGAAATTGATTCTTTTATATCTAACATTTTTTTATTCGTATTAAATGAAAGAATAGGATATATAGTTACAAGAAGGGCAACAAGTAGTAATTTTAGCATAGGTTGTTTGTTTCGAACATTAGATGGTGGCTTGACATGGGAGCGCTTGCCTATTCCCATTGCTGAGCCTGTAAATTTTATTTCAAAAGATGTTGGCTGGGTAGTAGGTGGGCCATGCAATAATTTATTTTACATGACACGAGACGGCGGAAAGACATGGGAAGAGATAAAAATTCCTCTTTCTGAAAATATTAAAAACTATAGATTTAAAAATCCAAAGTTTGAGAGTATCGAAATCGGTATTATACCTGTAATGGCTTCTTATGGAGATTTTGCATATCTTGAATTTTATAAAACTGAAAACTGCGGAAAAAGTTGGGAAATAATTGGAAAGATTCCTATTAAAGATGAATTTCAGCCACTCACCCCCTTTATTTATAATTCAAGAAAATGGATATTAATAGATCCTGTTGATAAGAAGATTTTTAAATATGAGAGAGTTGTCAGTCAAGGAGAAATAAAATACCTACCAAGTATTGAAGGATTTGCTTCTATTATAGAAATTGATTTTATTGATGAATATAAAGGATGGGCATTATTTCAAGAAGGAATAGTATCATGGCTTAGCGCTACAAGAGATGGTGGACTATCTTGGCAGGTGATTAAACAAAAGAAGAAAGATTTTTTTTATGAAACCGAAAAAAAAGAGATAATAACTGCGTTAGCTACGAATTTTCAAGGACAAGGTTTTGATATTTGTCAACTTCCAAGCCCTTCTACAATGCAAACCTGGTGGACTTATAGCCCATATTATTTTGTCAATTTATATATAGGTGGAGTTTCTCGCGCATGTCCTAATCAGCCATACTTAACAAGAGAAAATATATTAACCCTTTGGAATCAGGGATGGAGGGGGTTTGTTCTTACTTGGGTTGGGCCTCAGGCGCCCTGTTCCAATTATTCAAATCGTATAAGTTATGAATCCAATACAGCATATCAACAAGGGAGAGGTGAAGCTTCTAACGCTGTAGCCATAGCTCAAAATCTGGGATTTACCACTGGAGAACCTATTTATTATGATTTAGAGGCATACAATACTACTGATACGGCTTGTCGTAATGCAGTAAAGTCTTTCATACAAGGATGGGCAGATAGACTTAGAGAACTTGGTTATATTCCTGGGGTATACGGTTCAAGCTGTGGCTCAGGAATGGCGGATTTTATATCAATGGCAGATGTCGTATGGCTTGCTCATTGGATATACCCCACTTACAATTCATCAGCAACTGTTTGGAATGTTAGTTGTGTTTCCAATTCACTGTGGCCGAATTACCAAAGAATTAGGCAATATACTGGGGGACATAATGAAACTTACGGTGGTATTACTCTCAACATTGATTGCGATGTTGCAGAGGGAAAACTTGCAACTCCTTCTACCACCCCTCCGCCATCTGCTGAAATAACGACAAAATCTGTTGCCCCTTCCACTATAACCTTAGGGCAGAGTTTTACCGTAACTGTAACTGGGAGAAATAATGGCGGCACAGCGGGGTGGGGAGGAATTTCGGTATCATTTCCTCAGTTTATCTCCACTGGAAGCTGTCCTGGTAGCAGTTATTCGGGGAGCGAAGCCACCGTTTCGGGAAGCTCTACCACATTGGCTCTGGGATTTTATCACAAGGGTTGTACCATTAGTAGCTCCGGTGGTTCAATGAATGCCCAGTACCTCCTTGTGGAGGGGAGTAAATCCTCATGGGGAAGCAATGAGTCACATTCAATGACACTAACGGTCACTCCAAAAGTTATTGGGACTTTTACCATATATATTAGAATGGCTTTGTGCCAGGCTCCGAATTGCAGCTCTTCTCTACCAATTTCGCGAGATCCTGCCTCCGGCAGTCCTGCAGACCAGCAAGGATATATTGTTTATTCCTTTTCAGTAACAGTAAATCCAACCCCCGGTTATTTAACGGTAACACCTGCAGATAATTTCAATTCCAGCGGACCTATAGGAGGTCCATTTACGCCATCGAGTAAGAATTACACTTTGCAGAACACAGGAGGACAGGCTTTGAACTGGACAGCTTCTAAAACCCAGAACTGGGTGAGTTTAAGCCAAACCTCCGGGACATTGAATCCTGGGGCCTCGACGACGGTGACAGTTTCCATAAACAGTAATGCTAACAATCTTCTTTCCGGCTCATACAGCGATACCGTAACCTTTACCAATACGACCAATGGTCAGGGCAATACAACTCGTTCTGTTAATCTGACAGTACAGGCGGTAAATTATCCTGATATTCATTTACCTTCTACTACTCTTAATTTTGGAAATAAGTCTATAGGTTCATCTACGGAAATGGATTTAACGATTCAAAATGTTGGGAGTGCTACCTTGACCATTAACTCCATTAATCGAACTTCAGGAAGTAGTGAATTTTCTGTGGTAAGTTTTTCCTCGAGTATTCCGGCTGGATCGTCAGGTTATGCCCGCATTCGCTTCACTCCTGCAGCGCCTGCTGGCCAGAAGAGCGCCACATTTGCTATAAGCTCTAATGATCCTGATGAGTCTACCGTTACCTTTACTGCAACTGGGAATGCTGTTACAGTTACGGTTTCCAAGTTAAGGCTACTGGTTCGTTCTTCTACGGGCAATGAGATATATATGAATTCGCTGACGACATCAGGGGTGTGGGATGGTTGGACTCTTCTTTCTGGTTTGACGACGGATACACCCGCAGCTGGGAGTTTTGAGAATCGCCTTTATTTAGTAGTGAAAGATGCAATGGACAATAAAATCTGGCGGAACAGCTGGGATGGGGCGATTTGGTCAGGTTGGGTATTGATGGATGGATGGAGTCCGACCTATGCTTCTCTGGCAGTTTTCAACAACAGGCTTTATGTGGCGGTTAGGGGGACGGACAACAAGATTTATCTTCGTTACATGGATTCTTTGGGTACATTTTCAGCCTGGTCGGTGGTACCGGCTGGCTGGACGACAGCTGCGCCAGCTATTGCTGCCTTTAACAATCGTCTTTATCTGGTAGTAAAGTCATCGACGGACGATAAGATTTGGTGGAACAGCATGGATGCGGCGGGCAACTGGTCTGGGTGGCAGTTGATGGATGGGGCGACAGGGGAGGCGCCATCGCTGGCGGTGTTTAATAATCGGTTGTATGTGGCGGTTAAGGGGACGGATAATTTAATTTATTATCGTTATCTGGATGGTACTGGTATCTGGAGCAGCTGGCGGCGTTTGAACGGGACAACGACGCACAGTCCGGCACTTGCAGCCTTTAACAATCGTCTTTATCTGGTGGTGAAATCATCTACTGATACGAGGCTCTGGATGAATTCGATGGATACGGCTGAGGTTTGGGGGAGCTGGCAGCCTCTTGATGGCTGGACAAGCCGCGCCCCAGCCCTTGTCATCTATTAAATTAGCTTTTCAAATTTATTCGATTTTTGTAATTTCCGGTTAAGCCGACTTTTCTCTGCTAAAAAAGAGATTTCCATGTTAATTGATGTGATGTTAGCTTCTTCATGTTTATTGCACGCGAGGCTAATTAAATTATCAGTAAAATAAAAGGACATAGAATTAAAAATCTTCCTGAATCCCTGACCAAAAGACTCAATCGGATTTCTAAAAACCTTTAATTCTAGAGGTATACTGATCCAAGGACTTAATCATCCAAAAACCAGAAGAACCTAATTCTATTTAACAGAAATATTTGCTAAATTCAGCTTAAAAGCGAGAAACATACTCGGTTCAGGTCGCCCCTTTGGCTTTTACAATTGATTAAAACCTGAAAACATCTCAGGTTTTCTTGCCTGTCCGAACATTTTTGAATAAATTTATATATTTTTAAGCAAACATATGAATAGCTACAAGTGATAGGCATTCTTATAAGCTCAGCTCTAAAGCATGCCTATGAACTCCTTGTGGCCAGAAACCACAGGCCTTCTCTTTTTGTGTCTTTTTCCTGGGCCTGACTATTTTTAAATTAAGCGAGAAGTTAGGTCTGTTAGAATTGAATCAGGCATTAATGCGTTTCATCTCCCTCTGTCAGAATAAGAAAGGAAAGGAAGGGGCGTCCCCTGCTTGACCTCTAATTTCCTCCAGTCTCAAAATTGGCCTTTTGCCGGCGTAATATTATCAATAATAATTTTTATTTTTTCTCCATTTCTGGCCAGAGACATCTCCCGTGCGCCTCTCGCGTCGCCAATTTTGAAGATTCTTATCTTTGCCTTAATTTTTTCCATCGCTGCCGAGCTTCTGACCTTCAGTCTTCAGGCATTGAGATCAATTCGATTCCGGGTATATTTTTGTTTGATTGGAGAGTCTGGACTCAGTGTTATCCTTATTTTAATATTCGCAAAATTTTTGCCCGATCTGTGGGCATCTTCAATAGCTTTGATTACACTCTTTTTTGTCAGAGCCTTTCCGAGCTAGCACTATCTGAGAAAGTTCTTATTCAAACCGCATCAGCAGAGCAATCATGTTTGGGCAGCCCAAAAGAACTGCTAGAATTTTCCCGCCTCTTTTACTGGCCAGCTTTCTTTCCTTTATGCTCTATCAGCTGACAACCCTTTTATTGGGTATCTATCGCTTCTCGCATGAGGTGGGACTTTACGCTGCGGCTTTAAGAACATCTTTTTTCCTCTTATTTATTCTTGACTCTTTTGATGCCGTTTTTGCGCCGCTTATTGCCAGTCTGACCGGTCGTCAGAAAAAAATTAGAAAATATTTTCAAGGTAATTACCAAAGGAGTTATTTCCCTTTCTTTGTCTCTTTTCTTAATCCTTGTTTTTCTGGCCAGCAAGTTCTATCGCTCTGGGGAAGCGGATATAAAGAGGGATTTTAAGGTCTTCTTATTTTAGCTATCGGCCAGATGATCAATTGTACCACAGGCCCTGTGATTAATATGATTGATATGAGTGGCCGAACCAAACTCAGTTTGGCCAATGCTGTAGCCACTTTTCTCCTCAATTTTACCATTAACCCTATCCTGATTCCCGCTTACGGCATAGCTGTCGGAGCAGCGGCCTTAGCAGCCGCCTTAGCTTGAGTCAATTTAACCCGACTGATCGAAGTCCGATTAATTCTCAATATTCATCGCTACAGGTTAGATTTTTATAAACCATTTACGGCGGGATTTATTTTTTGCCTTGTGATCTTTATCCTTAAAAATTATTTTCTTCAAGGAATGGATGAGGAGCTAAATTTGCTTGTCGGCTGCGCCATCCTTATTCTTGCATATGGAACGTCTTTGGTGTTGCCGGGAATAGAAAAAGAGGAAAATCTCCTCTTGAACAAAATTAAACAGAAGCTAAGTTTTTTCAATCGGCGATTCTTAAATGTTGATGAACTCAGAATCCTATGGATTTTAAAATTGAATTTTTATATCAGCTATTTTATGTGATTGGATTTTTGCTTCAAAAAGTATTTAAATGTTTTCCTTTTGTTAAGAATGGTTTTGCTACTTAATTTTATTCTGCTGCCAGATCGCCTTCTGAGTAGTTTTTTCTGGTAAATTCTGGTGGGTAAAATAAGTATGACTAATTTTTCAAGCTTGGTTAACCGGATAGAATAAATAATCCAGCAGAGCTTGGATGATATTGCCATTAGCCATAGGCTACCATTATTTTCAGTTGAATGAAGTAGAAGAAAATATTTATTATTTTATTGACCGGAAGCCTTGAAATGCGAGTTAATTATAACGGTCAGCATATAGTGCTTCCGGATTTTTTAAGTGTCGGCGCGGCCAGATGAGGCACAACCTTTCTTTATTCTTTACCGGCCAGGCATCCCCGGATTTTTTCCTTCAATAAAAGAGCCACTGTTTCTGGTTTTTTTGAGCAAAATAAATTTATTTTCGATATCAGAACAGGCAAAAGTGGGCCTATTACGTTGAAACCCTCGAGGATTATCTGCACCTTTTCCGAAAGGCAAAAAGAAGCAGCTAATAGGAGAGGCTTCTTGCTGGTATCTTTATTTTTATCAATCAACTCTGGGCAATATGGTCAGGCTTTACGGCGAAAAAAGGATCGGCTTAAAATTTTAATTCTTCTGCGTAATCCGATCGATAGAGCCTGGTCACCATACTAGATAAAAAAGGGGATAAAAAACTGACTTTTACTGCTACCATTTATCTCATGGTAATTAAGGAACGACAGGAAAAAAGCTAAACCCCTCGTTCGATTATTTTGGTCACGGAAAATATTATGCTCAGTTAAAAGCTTTTCTGGAAAGCGTTCCGAACACGATGGTTATTATCTACGAGGATTTTATTCAAAGGTTTGACCAAACTATGGATGATATTTTTGGCTCTCTGAGTCTTAAACCAGTCGATCTATCAAGATATAAAAGCACCCGAATAAATGTGGCCGGGAACCCAACAAACCGACTGAGCCAGATTCTTTCGCACTTTATTTACCAGCCCCATACCGTTAAATCTCTGATAAAGGAGCTGATTCTACGTAGCTGGCGGGCCCGCTGGAAAGACAATCTGGCCTGGTTATTTTTTGAGCCAGAGCCGATGCCAGCCGATAACCGGAAAAAGTTAGTCGGAATTTAAAGAAAAAGAGATAGATGCCTTCCGGTCTTTGGGCAGGGAGCTTGGCGTAGAAATGGTCGGTTTTAAGGCCTTCTCCACTTGTCAACCCGGTTATGCTTGCCCCGATATTGACCGCCATTTTGCTCCGAAAAAGTGATTTACGCTGGTACGACTATTTACCCGATTAATTATTCAGTGTCTCGCCGGCTGAAGAAATATAAATGCAAATTTCCCAGGACCAAGCTCATCCTTTTTGCTGACGGTGAAATTATCGCCTGTTAATTTGATTTTTACTATTCCTGTTCCTTTGGTAGTTTAAATCCCCAGAGCTTCCGCGAAATCTGGTCCGATCCCAGGGCGAAAGAATTTAGGCGGCGTTTTCATAAAAATAGAATAGAGATGAAATTATCTTCTGGCGGGATTGTGTCTTTGATTATACTCGATTTCCCGGATGTGTAATTGCATGGGAGTACTGAACACTTAAGCCTCGAGCCTATTTCTGTAATTGTTATTACTTATAACGAGGCCCACAATATCCGGGATTGTCTTGATTCGCTTCTGGCGCAAGCTTATCCGGTGACAAATATGAAATTATCGTCGGCGATTCATCAGATGATGAAACGACAGAAATCCTCAGGCAGTATGAGCGAGTAAAGCTTATCAGGTCAGAAAAGAGTTTCAGTCAGCAGAGGAATAAGGGACTGCAAGTTGCCCAATATGAGATTGTTGCCTTTACCGATGCCGATTGTATTGTCCCGCCAGAGCGGCTCAAGGCGTTTAATCAGGTCTTCAAAGAAAAAAGATTGCTGCTATCGGCGGCAGCAGCTTTTCTCCGCAAGGAACTAATTGCTTCAGCCAAGTTTTCCCCTCTGGTCGGTTTTGATTTTTTTGCCCTTTTTTTCCTGTTTATCTCGAGGCCAATAGTGGCCGTTTTTCTGGCCGCCCACCTCTGGCTTTCTTTTCTTTCGCTTCTTTATATCTGCGCGCGCCCTTTTCCTCTTCTTATTAAGAGGCGTCGCCGCATTGGCGTAAGTCTTTTCGCTATTTTAACCGTTATTCCCTTTTTAATCTGGTTGCGCCAGGTGTGTATTAACGTGGGACAGATCCGCAAATGGAAAAAACAACACTCATCAGCCTCTCATCAAAGAAAAGCAGGCTGACCCCCTTTGGCTGAAGAAATTTTTTTTTAAAGCTGGAGGCAAAATCAGAAGTTGTATTCAACGTAGAAATAGAAGCGGGAAAAAGAGAGGTTAACTTTTTGCTCGAGGACATCAATCTGCGGCTTGAGATAATGCCATTTATAACTGATGACAAAGGCCATATTTTCCACGAGGAAAAAAGCCAGATTGGCCCCGCCGCCAAAGGAAAGCGCGGTGAAAGAGGAATTTTTAAAAACTCTGTTTTTTACTTCTAAATCAGACGAACGAAAGGGCGATTTATCTTCAATGGCGAAATCCTCAAGGCCCGGATATTTGCCTGTTGCCAGACCCAGCGCCGGTCCAAGGGAAAGCTGAATCCGCCAGCTTTCAAGCGGGACAAGATAGGCAAAGCCATAAAAAAGAAATGACGAATTATTAAATTCCTCGGAAAAATAATGATGCCTGGTGTGGCCATAATAATAGGGATGGGGCATTGACAGGGTAAAATTACCTTTCGCTTTGAGGGGAAGAGCATTGAGCCCCAGGCCGGTCTTTAATTTCAATCTGTTTAGGGAAAAGTATTTGCCAACATTTATTTCAAGACCAAGAGGTATGGTCAGGCGAAATTGCTGCTTCATTGAGCCTTCCTCACCATAGGCAGGAAAAGTTATCGCCATTGAGGTTGTGGCCTGATGGAAGACGAAAATGCCGAGATTGAGATTAAAGAAAATGGCCTGGCGAGGGAAGATAAAGGCATTGCCCCCCCTGGCTTTCTGGCCGGGAGTGCTGGCTTCGTCAGGCAGAAATTTCGCGGCCGAAGTGATTTTTTCGTTTTGTTGATAAGCTGATGCCAGTGAAGGCCGAGGGAAAGCCAGAATAGAGATTAAAAGAAAGAGCAAAGCGATAAGGAGCAAAGCGGCTCTTCCCATTACTCCCCCCATTAACTTTGAAGCCACCTTTTTCATCGTCGCCTCCTTCTTTAATTATTCATTTTTTTAATTCAAATGCAAGTTTTCCCGTTCGAGCCGGTTAATCCGTCAGCGAGTTCAGGGTTTTGCTTTATTTCACCCTGAGCGTTAGAGCGTTTGACCTCACCTTTGGATGACTCTATTTTTGCCATCAAGGCCAAACGGAAATTTAAAAAACCCATAAAGCGCCCTTATGTTCGAAAGCACTATTTTTGTCTGACTCCTATTACTATGTCGTTGAGGGAGGCTTCAGAATTCACCTTATTCAGGACTCTGTTCAGCAATCTGGTCAATTGGTCTTTGCTGATTGAATCGTGGACTGGACCCGTCCTTATTTGGCTGGCTGATTAGGCTGCTGAATAGGCCGCGGATATAACAATGGAGGCTAAAATTAAAGAGAAGGGAGAAGAAGGTATGCTCTTGAGCCCAGAAGCAGATTGCAGCCTGAGTCAAAAAATTCTCAGATAGCTCTCGAAAAAATTTAAAGTCCCAGCAAAACCTGGGAAGGAAAATTTGTCTGTTGCTTTCAATGATTTTTTACTTACAAATTTTTGGTTTAAAAATTTGGTTTAGCAAACAGAAACAGGTGAAAAAAGCGTTGTTTTAATATATAATAATTGCCCTGCGAAAGACAGGCGAAACCGGGGTAAAGATTCGCCCGCGGGCGAAAAATTGGTCGGGATAAGATGATAAGAATAGAGCAAAGGAGGGCTGAAATCTCCAGGGAGGAAAAAGAAATTTTAAAAATGAGGTTCAGGCATGGATATTCTGGCATAATCATTTTTTTAATCACTTCTTTTCTGGTGAATGTGGCTGCAGCCAGAAGCGATGAAGTCAGAAGAGATGGCGTCAGAAATCGTGAGGCGAAAACCCAAGGGGTCATAAGTTATGAGGTCAGCAGCCAGGTTGACCCTTTCTATCTTCGCCTCCTCGAGGAGGGGAAATCGCTCTTTGCCCAGAATAAACTGGCCGAAGCGGTAAAAAATCTGGAGATTGCTGCCTTTGGCCTGATTGAAGAGCGAGCTCACCTTCTTGAAGCCTATGTTTATCTGGTCATCAGCAATTATCGCCTGCGCCAGGTGAGCCGGGCCGCTTACTTCACTGCAGAGATTGAGCGCCTCAATTTAAAGCCGGAATTCGATCGGGCGAATCTTTCGGCTGAGTTTTACCGTCAATTTCTGGAGACGGAAAGCATTCTATGGCGCCTGGCTCTGGCAGCTCAGGCCCGGCCTCCGGCTAAAGCCAGAGTGGTCCCTGCTTCTTTGGTGATTCGTCCTCAAGAATCGGGGAAGATGAGTTTGTCTCTGGAGGCGATGAAGAAGGAAGGTCTTCCTGTGGCGCTTTTGAATGACATGCTTCCGCCGCCCCAGCCGACTGCCATTCAGGAGGCGATCAAGCTGGAAGAAGTCGTTAAACATGACCCGGGCAATGGGGCAGCTTCACTTCGTCTGGCCATGGTCTATGAAGAACTCGGCCAGTGGTCTAAGGCGCGTAGTGTCCTCAAAAAATATCTGAAAATAAATCCTGATTGTGCGGTGGCCCATTTTGAGCTGGGTCGTGTACTTTTGCAATTACGAAAAGCTAAAGAAGCATTAGAGGAAATCCAATCAGCGGCCTCTGTCCTGGAGGGTGACATAGAATTTCATTACCAGAAGGCGCGGGCTCACGAGCAGCTGCAGCAGATAGAGGAAGCCAGGCGCGAGTGGGACCGCCTCTCCCAAAAATGGGGACACAAACATTTTTCGCCCGCATAGAATAGAACCACGCTAGAGAAAAGGGGGCAAATATTTCTGTATGTGTTTGTGTCCCCATTATTTGGGGGGGTGGGGGGCCCATAAATCAGGCAGGCCCTGGTCGTTAATGATGGCTTCAGGCACCACCGTAACCATGGCCTCGGCCTTTTCCCAGCCCACAACCTGGGCAGCTCGCTCAACCCCCCTGCTCAGTCGCGGCACGCGCCACCGCCCATCATGGGCATCAGAGGCAATAATATGAACAAGATCAAGCTTCAGAAACTCCAGCGCCGCCTTCTGAACCGCAGAGCCGAATTCCCCCTCAAGGCTCATGGAAGTTATCTGGACCAGAGCGCCCATGGTCACCAAATCATAGAGCAGGCCGGGCCTTTCCCTGAAAACAAGGCAACGCTCCGGATGACTCAGAATAGGGGTAAACCCACCGAGCATTACCTCAAATAAAAGGTCTTTAAGCCCGGCAACAGGGTATTCGCCTGGAAGCTCGAGGAAAAAATAACTGCCGCCATTCACCCGGAGCGCGCGGCTCGCTTCAAGTAACTGCGCTAAATCGTGGCGCACATAAACTTCCGCCCCACGCACAAAATTCATGGGGCAGGCAAGAGGCTCTTTAACCCAGGCATCAAACCTGGACTCAAGCAGGGCGAGGTTATCGCTGTGCTTGGTCAGCCTGAAAATATGGGGTGTCAGGCCAATTGTTTTAATGCCATCCTGGAAAGCAATTTCCACCATATGACGGGCCTCAGCCTCGCTACGCGCACCATCGTCCCAGTCCGGCAGAATATGCGTATGAAGGTCAATCATGGTTAATGTCAATTATGATTAATGATAATCATGGTTAATAACAATCATGGTCAGACTCAACCACTGCCCATCAAGCAGTTCCCAATTTGCTCTGAAATTCCCTCTCCCGATGATAAAAAACAGATTTCTCGCTGTCAACCTATTAGAATACCCTCTTTAAAAATATGGCTCTTCCCGCGCCTTTTTATAAATTTTGGCTATTTTTCGCTTCTCAGGCAGTGCTGAGGTGTCGGAGGAAGAAAAAATGTTTGTGTCCCCATTTTCAGAGGCGGGCTTTACGGATCAGGCTGCGGGGCACAACCAGCCTACCCTGATAGTGAACATAATTCAGCAAAATCATAACCCGCTGCTCGCCGCTCAAGGTGCGCTGAAAGATGCCTTTAAGACCCCGCCATGGCCCCTTAACCACCTCAATCAAATCGCCTGGTTCAGGCGGACCTAAATCGTCCTCAAGAATGATAAACCCATCAACCTCTCTGGCCTTTATTTGCTGAATAATAGCAGCCTCAATGGGAATTGGGCCCAGCTCATTTCCCACAACCCGCCTCACGCCCCGCGTAAAGCGAACCAGCCTGTATTGCGAGGGATAATCAAAATGAACAAACTCATAGCAGGGGAAAAGGGAATGAATCCGCCCATCTTCCTCCTTAACCCGGGGATAATAGACCCGTAGCCCCGCCTCACGCAACAGCGTTTCAACAATCGCTTCTTTGAGTGGCTTTGTTTGAAGAACAAACCAATTTTTCATTTTATTTTTTTGTTCAAGCGCTGTTTATCTTCAACCGCCCCGGTCCTTTTTTCCCTTTTACCTTTCCTTCGACAGCAGCGATTTTAAAAAAAATTTTAATTTTTCGCAAGCAAATTTCTTTTGACTCCTGCGCCGGCTTGAGACACAATTAAAGGGTCTTTTTAGGACCGTGATGGAACGGCCAGCCTGGAAGCGGCCTTGTAGTGGCCTTGAAGCGGCGACCGTCTAATTACTGATTTTTAATTACTGACGACTGATTACTGACGGCTAATTACTGGCGATTAATTATAATCAGAGACAGAAAAAATGGCAGCAGATGAAAAGAAACGCAAATCGCCCTTCCCCCGATCATGCAATCATCATATATCCTCCTTATTTCGCCCCAGTTTCCCCATAGTTCATCCTCCTTATTTCTGCCTTCTTTATCGGGTTAATTTTCAATGAGAGTGGCTTATGTCCTGCCGTCAATACATATACCCTCAGGGTGGCGCTCCTTCTGCTCCGGCCTCATCAATGCACTCAGCCATTATGTTGACCCGATAATTTTCGTTGCCGCCAGCGACATGGAGGTCGCCACATCGCTTTTCCCGCATCAACGTGTCTTTTCTCTCCCTTTAACCCAGCGCGCCCTCCTCACCGATCTTCATGCCTGGCCCGCTTTGAGCGCCTTCCTCTTTGAAATAATAAAAAGGCGTTTCAGACGCCGTGGTCATGGCCATAATCATGGCCGCGACCATGGTAATATTTTTGATTATACTCATGGTTATGGGGAAATTGACCTGGTCCATTCCCTCGAAGCTTACCCCACCGGCCTCATTGGATTCCTTCTCGCCCGCGAGCTAAGAAAGCCCCATGTTATTTCTGCCATCGGAACCTATGCTGTTTTATGGGCCAATTACAGGATTCATAAATTTATTTACGGCCAGATTCTGAAAAGAGCCAGGGCCATTTTCCCCATCTCTCAAGGAACAGCCGCCCTGATTAAAAAACATTTCGGCCAGTACCTTCACGGCGTCCCCATTCAGACAATTCTCTGCGGCAATGATTATGCCCGATCCATCAGCCGGGAGGCGGCTCTCAACCGCGAATTTCCTGAAATTCCAACCATTCTTTCCGTTGGCGTCATCATTCCCCGCAAGGGATACCATATCAGCCTGGCCGCTTTCGCTAAAGTTAAAGAGCAATTGCCACAGGCGCGCTACTGGATAGTCGGAAGCATTGATGATGTTAATTATTTTAAGCAGCTCCAGCATTTTATCGCCGCCCATCGCCTTAAAGATGTGGAGTTTCTGGGCGAGGTGTCAGAGGAAAAACTCCGTCAATGTTATGAGCAGGCTTCGCTCTTCCTCCTTACGCCACAACAAATCGGCCTTTATTTCGAAGGCTTTGGTCTGGTTTATCTCGAAGCTGGAGCCTATGGCTTGCCTGTAATTGGCACAAAAACAGGCGGGGTTCCCGATGCAGTTAAGGACGGAGTTACCGGTTTGCTCTTTGAGCCCGGGGATGTGGAGGGCCTTTCCCGCGGCCTCCTTCTTCTCCTTACGAACCGCGACCTGGCCCGGAAATTCGGTCAAGCCAACCGCGATTGGGCCGAAACTTTAACCTGGGAAAGAAGCGCCAGACAATACTATGAGGCCTATTTAGATTTAATTAAAATTTAATTAAGCAAACTTAATTGCTCTGTTGCTCTGATTGCTCCCTTCCGGGCTAATGAGGTGCTTTAAATAAGAGCGTCTTTAAAATTATAGAGGCCCTGTACCCCACATTTTTAAAATATGTTTATGTCCCCAGATTAGGGGGCCTTATGCCTTTCCTTAAAAAAATGTTTGTGTCCCCAAAAAGGGACTTGACAAAAAGGGGCAAATTTCATAAAAAGATAAAGCCTTTTAGCGTTAGTTACGCCCGGCAAAAGGACTGAGACTGAAAAGAAAAAGGAAAGAAAAGGCGTTTTTTCAGAGTTGATGCTGACGAGGCAAAAGGGATTAAAGAACCAAATTGAGCCAATGGCGGTAGCCTGTACATTTAACTGTCGCTAACTCCAATATTATCAATCATTTACAAATATTTAAAATTTCTTAAATGACCGAATTTCAGCGACTCAATTTATGAAAGCTCATTCAATTCATTTTTTAATTTATTTTTCTTGCTCCTTTCATTTACAACCACCAAAAAAATTAAAATTTGCCATTACGACAGCCACCACCCAGACTGTCTCCATGCAGGGGAAAAAGGTGAGGTTTGCCCTGACGGCCATCCACACGACGGGAAAAGAAAGCGCCTATGCCGTGTTTTAATTTCTTGAGGATATGCGATCAGAGAAAAATAAAATCAGAGTTGCGGCCAGCAAAAGATGATGGGAATCAAGCAATTTTCAGCTGAGGGCAGGGATAAGGCAAAAGCCCTGGTTTGAAAAAAGAACGGGGGTTTAATCAAATGACCTTAGAATTTATCCTGAAAATAGGGGGGATGCTCCTTGGGGTTCTGGCGCGGATGCTTCTTCCTTGGCTGCGCAAGCTTATCGCCGGGGAAGCCACCGGCTTCAGCCGTCGCTACCTTTATCAGAGCCTGGCTTCCTTCATCCTTGGCGTAATTATCACCATGCTTATTTTCCCCAAGTTTGAGGCTTCAGCCGGCACTGCCTCGCCCGACCCTTCCTCCTCTCCGGGCTTTGAGGCTTATTTTAAACTTTTCTGCTTAGCCTTCGGCTTCGGCTTTGGCTGGAACAGCCTGGTGATTGAGGCTGGCCAGTGGCCCGCTACCATGCGTCATAAGTTTCGTAGAATTATAAATTAGGATTGGTATTAATCATGAAAGCTGCCTAAAAATAAAATTATTTGAAATGATATTGTTTGACCCACCTTTGATATGGGAAATAAAAAACATTTAGTGCCGATACAGAAGGATATACATCCATTTTCAAATTACGTTCTACTTCTTTGGAATTTATTAAGATCATAATAATTTCACTTTGGAGATCCAAATGAAGAGAGCATTAGTTTGCGGTGCCGGCGGGTTCATTGGTGGCCATTTGGTGAAAAAGCTGAAAAGAGAAGGCTATTGGGTACGCGGCGTGGACATCAAACACCATGAGTTCGCTCCCACTCAGGCCGATGAATTCCTGCTATTGGACTTGCGAGATCCCGAGAATTGCAGGAAAGCCCTGACCCTACCCGACGGGACCTTCGACGAGGTCTACCAGTTAGCGGCCGATATGGGCGGCATGGGCTTTATCTCCGTGGCCGAATGCGAGGTGCTGCACAACAATGCCCTAATCAATCTGCACATGACTCACACCGCAGCCGAGATGGGCGTGCGGCGCTACTTTTTCTCCTCGTCGGTGTGCGTTTACCGCGATATGCATCCCGACGAACCGCCCTTGACTGAGGATGACGCCATCCCGGCCAACCCGGACAACGAGTATGGCTGGGAAAAATTATACGCCGAGCGAGTGGCCATGGCCTACAGCCGGCGCTATGGGATGAAGGTGCGCATCGCCCGCTTTGAGAACTGCTATGGCCCGGAGGGTACCTGGACCGGGGGGCGGGAGAAGGCCCCGGCGGCCATCTGCCGCAAAGTGGCCGAGGCGGAGGATGGAGGCACTATTGAAGTCTGGGGCGACGGGAAAGCGATCAGGGTCTTCACCTACGTGGACGACCTAGTGGACGGGATCTACATTCTGATGCACTCCGATCTGGAAGGCCCAGTGAACCTGGGGAGTGACGAGCGGGTGACGGTGGCCGACTTGGTGCGGACAGTGATCGAGGTGTCGGGCAAGAGGCTCAACGTGAAGTACGTGCCGGGGCCGGTGGGCGTGCGCTCCCGCAATTTCAGCAAGGCGCGCATCAAATCGCTGGGGTGGGAGGCGAAGGTGAGCCTGAGGGAGGGGATCGCGCGGACGTATCCGTGGATTGAGCAACAAGTGGAAAAAACACGGGAAATTTCGGCGAGGAGATGAGTTGTTGCTCAATCCTTTTGCTTGCACGTTATTAGCATAAATAGTCCAAAGGAAAGTTTGAGTACATGCGCATTTTTCAGGTAATTCACGCCTCAACGAACTCGAATGTACCGGGTAGTATCACTTGGTATCGCAATTTATATGAGCCGCTGATCGAACTTGGCCACGAAGTCGTGCTCGTGCCCACAGACGAAGTGCGCAAGGCGGGGCGCAATAGAGCGGCAGCTCGGGCGCGCTTTAGTGAAAAATTGGTGGAGATTTTTCGCCAGGAACATGACAAAAAACCGTTGGATTTGTTTTTCGCTTACTTGACAGATGACGAAGTTGATCCTACTGCAATTGATCTCATTCGTAAAAGTGGAGTACCTACTTGTAATTTCTCATGTAACAATATTCATCAATTTTATTTGGTGGAGAAAATCTCACCTCATTTTGATTATTGTTTGCATTCGGAAAAGGATGCTGGTCAGAAATTTAAGGCAATTGGGGCTAATCCCCTTTGGTGGCCCATGGCTTCCAATCCCAAATATTTCCGCCCATTGAATCTTCCGCGCACAATATCAGCATCGTTCGTGGGGGCCAACTACAGTCTCCGAGCGCGTTACATTCTTCATCTTCTGGAAAACGGGATCGATGTGCATGTATATGGACCAGGGTGGGTATGGGGAACGTCGAATAAGTGGCGATCCATTGCCAAAAGATGGAAGTATTTATTTCTTTCTCTGTCGGCTCGCACGCCGCAGGCCCAATATGCTGCTTCAGCGCATCTGGCCGATCACGATCTTCGCCGCTACTTAAGTGCACGCTTCCCAAAGAATGTTCATCCGCCAATTTCGGATGAGGAGTTAATTGCGTTATATAGCCGCTCTCATATTAGCCTAGGCTTCCTCGAGGTATATGACCGGCATGATGCCAGCCGTCCGGTGACATATCATCTACATTTGCGCGAGTTTGAGGCGCCGATGTGTGGAGCTTTGCTCTGCACAGGATACTCAGACGAATTGGCAGAGATGTTTGAGCCAGAAAAGGAAGTCATAGTGTATCGTAATCAACATGAACTATTGGACAAAGTGCGATACTACTTGGCCCACCCGGAACGAGCAGAAAAGGTGCGGCTTGCGGGGCGAGCACGGGCTTTACGAGATCACACCTATCAGCACCGCTTTAAGCAGTTGTTTGCTACCATAGGTTTATCCGGCACCATATAAGATTATCTCGCTAGATGCGTATTATCGCAGACAAAGACGTAACTCTCAGGCATGAACCAGATGGCCTGGTGAGAAGGCGTCGAAACCGTGATGCTAGACTTCGGGAAGTGGCTCATACGACGGTTCCCTGGTGTTTACTTGATAGGACGGGCTTTTCGGACCAGGTTGGTGATAAACTGTGATGCAGACTTGTACCCGCGGTTGAGTCGGGATAATCTGCGTTATATAGAATGTGATAAATCAAGCTTATCTGTATTCTGTATGCGTAGATTGGTTCCGATAGTCAGAACATCTCCCTTTCCATTGGATGAATTCGTAGTATTATATCGGCCAAAGTTAATCATTGATTGGGGTACCCACATTGGAGCATCCGCCAGGGTCTTTTATGAAACGTGCCGCTGGTATGGGGTAAAGGCAGAGATTCATACCATTGATCTGCCAGAGGATGTGTATCATCCCAAACACCGACGGGAGATGTACGCTCTCTTGTTACGGAATACATCTGTCCATTTTCACCGTGGGGATGGAGCAGAAGTCGCTGTGCGACTAATCAGAGAGGTTAACGATCCGGCGCCTCTCTGCATGTTAGATGGGGACCATTCATATGAAACTGTCACGCGTGAGTTAAGAATGATTTCCGAAGCCGCTCCTTCCGCAACGATCCTGGTGCACGACACTTTTCATCAAGAGGGTAATGATTAGTCTGGCGCATATCAAGCTGTAAAGGATTTTCTGTGCGATTACCTATATATATCGCGAGTTATCGCTTGCGAGACCGGCCGGCCTGGGCTCACTCTGATCAAATTAGGCGATGGACACCAAAGATGATAAAAGAAATCGCTATCCGCATATATGCGGATCGTCCACGATTTAAGCGTTTGGGGCTTGAGGCTCTTTGGATAGCGGTTGGACAAGGCTTGGCTGTGCTTGGTGGCTTAGTAGGTGTACGGCTCCTGACCCAGTTTCTGGAGCCTGCTGTATATGGGCAACTAGCACTGGGGATGACCCTGGCAACATTTTTACAACAAGTGGCACTGGGACCGCTGGGTGGATCCTTCCTACGGTTCTTTCGTCCCGCTGAGGAAGCTGGCCAATTAGGCAGTTATTGCGAGGCAGTTCAGATACTGTTGAAGCGGAGTACTTCAATTTTGGTCGGGATTATTGTGCCGGTTGCGTTGGGATTTTGGGGACTTGGCCATGTCCATTGGCTGGGGTTGATGCTAGCTGCGTTCATCTTTGCGCTAATCTCTGGATACAACTCCTCGTTGGACAGTATGCAGAATGCCGCTAGGCAACGGGCGGTCGTTGCCTGGCACCAAGGGCTTGGGCAGTGGCTCCGCTTTCTGGTAGCGGTCCTCCTGATCAGCGTGCTGGGTCCATCTAGTAGCGTGGCAATGCTTGGGTATGCATTGGCGTCAGGTATTGTGCTTGGCTCTCAATTGACTTTTTTCCGCAAAAAGATATGGGCAAAAGTTTTAGCTCAGTCAAATGATGGGGAGAGCGATACGAAGACTTGGGTAAGGAAAATTTTGAGTTATGCTGGGCCTTTTATGATATGGGGGCCATTAACGTGGGTCCACCTTGCTTCAGACCGTTGGGCACTGCAACTTTTTAGGTCGACTAGCGACGTTGGATTGTATGCGGCTCTTTATCAGGTTGGTTATTATCCCCTTACTTTCCTTTCAAGTATTATAATGAATTTTGTATCCCCAATTTTCTTTAGCTTGGCAGGTAGTGGGTCGAACCCAATGCGGCTGAAACGAGCTCGTAGATTAAATAAATTGTTAATTTTTATCTCACTTTTGTTAACTGCATTATTTACACTACTTGCATTCATCCTCCATAAACAGGTTTTTTCACTGCTGGTTGCTTCTCAGTATCGGGCGATTTCATACCTTCTGCCTTGGATGTTAATGTCTGGCGGTTTATTTGCTACCGGTCAAGCTGCGTCTCTTATGCTGCTTACGGAGCTCGATTCCCGAGCATTGTTGATGCCAAAAGTCCTTACGGCAATAATGGGTATTTTGATGAATGCCTTGGGAGCTTATCTTTTTGGCTTAATTGGTGTGGTGTTTGCCACTGTAATTTTTTCCTTAATCTATTTTCTGTGGGTTATGTTCCTGGCCCACAAAAATATAGGCAGACAGCATGAAAAGCTTAGCCGCAAGAATATTAGAACGTTATGATTTGACAGTCTATTTTGTAAATGATGAATAGGCTCACAAAACAAGGATCGTCATTGTTTAAAATAGCGCATAGCCCAGGAGATTCGGTGAGCAGGTCAAAAAAATTGTTTGTGAATATATACATATTATTGGTAGGATTATTTGCGATAATAGCGCTCCTGACAGGAACTTTCCTACTATGGAGTCTTAATGGCGATTCAACTGGAGTATTCATTTTAGCTGTTTTGATATTTTCAATTGTTTGCTCCTGGGGGCTATTTTATGCCGCTTTATTTATCCCGAGGAACGATTTTGTATTGTTTCCTTTTGTTTATATCTTATCCAACCTCGGTTTCATAATCTTACCCTCTATTTATGCTATATTTACCAGAGATTTTGAAAGTGTCTCAATTTGGTCCTCAGTCGAGTTGTGGACTATTGGGATTCTAATGCAGTCCCTATTCCTATTCTTTTGGCTACTGGGTTACTTTGTTATTGGACCTAAATTCTACCAGTTTTACGCTGCGAGAACTCTATTATATAATGAGAAGATGTCCATAAACGCACAATGGTTGATTCTTATCTGTTTATGGATTATTGGAAGCCTATCATTTTTCAGGGCATTCAAGCAAGGATTATTGTTTTATGGAGCACTAGATAAAATGACGTCAGAGGGCCTTCCTCTTGGTGGGTCCTATTTGATTGGTTTCCTTAGCTCTTTTTTCCTCCCATCAAGCATTGTGCTCATATTTTTTAGAAAAGAAAATACGAATTTGTGGAGTAGAAGTATATTAGCTTATGCGGGCTTATTTTCGCTTTTGGCCTATATGTTAATTTCAGTTTTGGTACATGCTCAAAGGATAGTTTTTATTGAGACTTGTACTATGCTATTAGGTGGTGTTGCATTAACTCGGGGTAAGTTTCGCATGTCCAAGGTTGCTACGATATTGATGTTAGCCTTTGTGGTTACTATTCTATTTACCGGTCCATTTTCTGAATATAGGCAAGGAATATTCGGAACATATGGTATTAGCCCGCCATTATTTAAACTTGCCTCAGATATGAGTGGCTTCGTAGGATCATACAGCATGATCGAGAATTTACGGGCGCTGCTCGTGAGGATGGATCTTGCCCAAAATGCAGGGATTCTTTTTGATTATGCGAATAAACATGGTTTTGCTGGCTTTACTCCATATAAAGGAGTTGTTGCATCTTGGGTTCCAAGAATTATCTGGGAAAATAAACCTTTTCCAGGCAGTTACGATGGTAGTATCGCGACTCATCCAGCTTTCTTATTGGGCTCCATGCAATCAGGAGCAGTTGGCGGGTATCACACTATGACCAAACCAAGCAGCGGAGCTATGTATCTTCACTTTGGTTGGATCGGTATTATCATTGGTGGCTTAATTGTGGGGATAATTTGGAGGCTAATAATAAACAATTTTACACGGAATCAAAATGTCGTTGGTATGCTCATTGTAATCATTTTATTAAAGGAAATAATCGTTCCCCAAGATAGCCTCGATACAGCTTTATTATTCGTTATGAAATACTTAATTCCAATGCTGTTTCTTAACAGAATGCTCAGGCTTAAAACCAAAATGTAAAATGTTCTTTCGTTTTGATTAATTCTAGAATATGAGTTGGGTTCAAATACTTCTGTGAACATTAATAGAGGCATATGTCAACTTTCTAAAAAAAGAGAATGACATAATGTCGTGTCTAAAATTTCGGCGACGCTTAGAATGTTTTAAACTGTTCCATTCAAAAAGTATAGAGAAAGATAATAAAAATAAAGTTTTGATTGACACAAATGAATAGCAACAGGCTGCCTCGTGTGACTGTTATTATGCCTGTTTACAATGCGGAACGATACGTAAGCGAGGCGATAAACAGCGTCCTAGCTCAGACTTTTACTGATTTCGAATTCATCATCATAGATGACGGGTCTACTGACGCCAGTGCTGATATTATTACACAATACAAGGATCAGCGGATAAGATTCATAAGGAAGCCTCGAAATGAAGGGCTTGTTTCGGCGCTGAACTTAGGGATTGAACTGGCCTTAGGGGAATACATAGCACGGATGGATGCCGATGATATTGCTCTACCGGAAAGATTAAAAAAGCAAGTTGCTTTTCTTGATTCACATCCAGATGTTGTCGTGATAGGAACAAAATCATGGAGAATTGACCCCGCAGGAAAAATAATCGAGAGTATGATCTCTGTCACCAGGTGGGAAGATGTGCATCGATATTTACGCTCTGGTGCGAACAGACTTATACATAGCTCAGTTATGATGCGAACAGAAATAGTAAGAAAAATCGGAGGCTACAGAGAACAAGTCCGAGTTGCGGAGGATTTTGACCTTTGGCTGCGAATTTTGGAATACGGGAAGGTATGCAACCTTCCCGAGAAACTTATGCTTTATCGCTCAAATTCGTCAGGGCAGAGATTGACCAAAATCTTGGAGGCTGCGCGTTGTTCTTCCTACGCATTTGACTGCTACCTCCGACGGAGTGCGGGTTTACCGGAAAGAACATTTGATGAATTTGCTGCAAGCACTAACCTAAGCCAACGAGAAGCTGAGTTTTTGTGGTCAGCATTATTAGAGTGTTTTATGATAGGCGATCTTAATAGAGCAGACGAAATATTGAGTATTATGAACAAGAGTTCACAGCGATTCTCCATAAAATTGTTGCATTTTGCTATATCCAGTGGCTTCGGTGGGTTTATTTCATGGATATATAAAAAATATCGTGGTATAAGGAGTTTTATCGGTGACTCCGGGCTTTCGGTTTTCGTCAGCGACTTAAAGCATAGAAAGAGATTAAAAGGCTCATTATGCGTATAGCCATAGACGCAACGGCTCCAGTAATAGGGGGAGGGATAACCTGGTTGAGGGAGGCGGTTCCGGCATTATGGAGAGCAGCTCCAAGGGACGAGTTCCTTTTGTTGATTCGTTCGGACATTCAGAACATCTTCGACGAGAATTTGAGCAATCTCCACGCTGTGCCTATCAAGGTACCTCAGCGACTTCGGCCTGTATGGCGTTTGCTTTGGCAGCAAACCGTTTTGCCTCTATGGCTAAACAATATCGGGGCTGGCGTACTTCTTAGTCCAAATGACATTTGTCCTCTTTTATCTCCCTGTAAAATCATATTAGGTATACAGAATGCTAATCCTTATTATGGGCCACCAGCGGCCACTTGGCTGGGGCGGAGGCGGGAACAGTTTTTAAGATGGCAGACAAAACTATCAGCTTGGCGGGCTGAGAAGGTGTTCTTTGTTTCAGAATGGTCGCGCCAGATAATCAGTCGTAAACTTCGGTTGCCCCTTGAGAAATCCTGTGTGATTTATCACGGTGTGTCAGAGCGTTTTCGGCCAGGAGAGGAAAAACTTGATAAGCGAGGCAAGGAGTCATCACTTTATGTGTTGGTAGTTGGCAGCGTACGTTCGCACAAAGACTATATTACCTTACTTAAGGCATGGAAACTTATTGTAAAGAGTAAAAACCAATATATAAAGCTGCTCATTGTTGGCCCAATATTGGACTCCCGATATTATCAGGAGCTGATTTCGTTATTGCACACCCTGCAAATTAGTGAAAGCGTTTCGTTCGTGATGGGTGTTCCCCCAAGCGAGATGCCAGCACTGTATCAAGAAGCATTCGTGTTGGTAATGCCTTCTTATGTTGAAACTTTTGGTTTACCCATGTTAGAGGCAATGGCATGTGGTATCCCGGTCATTGCCTCTGATATCCCGGTTGCTCGTGAGGTCTGCGGGGAAGCGGCATATTATTACCGACTTGGAGATCCAGATGATTTGGCTGAGAAGCTCCTATCTGTTCTGGGAGATCCCAGCAAGCGCTCTGAGCTAATAGAGGCGGGTAGGGAGCGTGCCCAACATTTTTCCTGGGATAAAGTAGCCGTCGAACTGCTACAGCTCTTGAAAAGCGTTCTTTGAAGGGGATGCCATGCAGAAGAGGGTCTATATTGGGAAAATATGCAACGAAGACATACAAAGCATCGTTCAGGAAGCTCTACATTGGGTTCGATGGGAAGCTAATATCAAGCCAGGAATTAGAATTTTCTTGAAGCCTAATTTCACCTACCCGTTCTATAGAGAGGGGGTAACAACCTCACCTCAGATACTGGAAGCGTTGGTTGCTGTCCTGACAGAAATGGGGGCCAAAGTATGGATTGGCGAAGCAGACGGCGGTTCTTATGCCTGGACTGCTGAAGAAGCATTTGAAGGCCACAAAGTTCCAGAAATCTGCACTCGCTATGGTGCACGAGCTGTGAACCTGAGCAAGCTACCAAGAGAGATGGCCGAAACCAATGTGGCGGGACGCAGGATTCAGGTTGAACTCCCGTCTATGCTTTTGCACGATATTGATGTGTTCATTACTATGCCAGTGCCGAAAGTCCATATCATGACCGGGGTCAGCTTGGCCTTTAAGAATCAATGGGGATGCATTCCTGATGTTAAACGGTTACGCTATCATCCTGATTTTCCGCATGTAGTTCTGGCGATCAACAAACTGCTTCGTCCAAAGTTGGCTGTCTTCGACGGTACCTATTTCCTGAATAGAACTGGCCCAATGGATGGAGAACCTGTTCCTTTGAACTTGCTCATAGTTTCCGATGACCTCGGTGCTGGGGACTTAGTGTGTTGTGAGATTATGAAGATAGATCCGAACCATATTGGGCATTTGAGGCTTGCGATGTGGGAGGGCATGATGCCGAGATCGCTTTCTGAAGTTGAACTCAATACAGACCCGCTTCAGTTTAACAATCAGAGATTTATTCTTAAGCGTACTCTTATGAACTGGATCGCTTTGACGGCTTTTCGGAGCAAGTTTGCGACTTGGCTCCTGTATCAATCAAAGTTTGCTAAGCCGGTTCATGACCTGGCGTATCTAATAAGGGGCCGTCCAAAGGATTTCACTCCCCAATGGTAAGGCGAAGTCATGATGTCACAGAGAATTCCCTCTGAAGAAGAATTCTACGATTCTGTTGCTCAACGTCTCCTCGGCACCGAAGATCTCATTGTGCAGGAGCCTGCGCGCTTCCTTGCGGGCTCGATAGACGCCTTTCAATATATGATGGAGAGGATAGGGTCTGTCAAAGGGAAGAAAGTGCTGGATTATGGCTGCGGAAGTGGATGGCTTGGTGTATATCTCGCCAAACAGGGAGCACAGGTTGAGGGATTTGATATCTCGGGAAAGCTTATTGAGGTAGCTTCCCTGAGAGCAGAAGTAAATGGTGTCTCTCATGCCTGCAGGTTTAGGAGGATGACGGCCGAGGATTTGGAATATCCTGCTCAAAACTTCGATCTCGTCGTGGGGATTTCTATCCTTCACCATGTGGAACTTGGCAGAGCCACATATCACCTCCAGCGTGTCATGAAAAACGGAGCCCTGGCCATTTTCATTGAGCCTCTTGGCGAAAATACTCTATTGAATTGGGCAGGGGGCAGGGTTTTCAATGTGCATCATGGCTTGGTGAAGGACAAAAGTATAGAGCATCCTCTAACCTATCATGACATCCATGCCATGGGGCGCAACTTCGCCGAATATCGCTGGAGGGAGTTCCAGTTGCTTACCATGGTCAGGAGGTTTATCGGCGATGGGCTTACCGAAGCCATGCGTCTGGATAGGCTGGATAACTGGGTCCTGAGAAAGATCCCCTCACTTAAGAGGTTTTGTCGTTTGGTTGTTGTCGAGGTTCGGAAAGGATAGGGGCAAAAAGACACCCCTCATCGGGAATCATGAAGCAAATTGCTCAGAATTACAAGACTGGTGCACTTCAAATGACTGATGTGCCGGTGCCGACCCGTGCCCGACCAGGGCAGGTGCTGGTCCGCACCATGGCCTCCCTGGTCAGCGTGGGCACGGAGAAGTACATGCTGGAACTGGCTCAGAAGTCCTTGCTCGGCAAAGCTCTGGCCAGGCCGGACCTGGTGCGCCAGGTCATCGCCAAGGCCCAGGCCGAGGGCATCCTGGAGGCCTGGCGCCAGGCCATGGGACGGCTGGATACTCCGGTGCCCCTGGGTTACTCATCAGCCGGGGTGGTGATAGATGTGGGGACAGGTGTCCAGGGCTTCGCCGTGGGCGACCGGGTGGCCTGCGCCGGCAGCGGCTACGCGGGCCATGCAGAGGTGGTTTCGGTCCCGGTAAACCTCTGCGTGAAGATTCCCGAAGGTGTGGATTTTGAGTCGGCTGCCTTCGTGGCGCTGGGCGGCATCGCCCTGGAGGCCGTTCGCATGGCCAGGGTCTCCCTGGGCGAAACCGTCGTCGTCATCGGCCTGGGGCTCCTGGGCCAGATCGCCGTGCAACTGCTCAACGCGGCCGGCTGCCACGTCATCGGCATGGACATCAATCCCCAAAAAACCGAGATGGCCCTCCAACACGGCGCCGAAGCCGTCGCCACGGATTATACCGCCCTGTCCGCGATCTGCCGTCAGCAGACGGGGAATCAGGGCGCCGACGCGGTCATCATCCTGGCCGCCACCCCTAGCAACGAACCCCTGGAGCAGGCTGCCGAACTATGTCGAGAGCGGGGGCGCATCGTCGCCGCCGGGCTGGTGGGGCTGGAGGTCCCCCGCAAGCCCTTCTACGACAAGGAACTGGAACTGGTCGTCTCCCGCGCCTGGGGGCCGGGCCTCTACGACCCCCACTATACCGAAAAGGGCCTGGATTACCCCCTCGCCTACGCCCGCTGGACGGCCAGACGCAACATGGAGGAGTTCCTGGCCCAACTGGCCAAAGGCACCGTCCGCGTGGACCACCTCATCACCCATCGCTTTCCCATCGACCGCGCCCTGGAAGCTTATGAACTCATTCTGGAAAATAAAGAGCCATATATCGGGGTTCTTCTGACTTATCCAGGCGAACCATCGCTTTCCCATCGAGTTGAAATTTCTCCTAAGCGTGAATCGCGAAAGGCCACGCCTGCATCTTCTTTATCTTCAACAAATAACGAGATAAATATTGGCCTTATAGGAGCAGGTCAATTTGCCTTAGGGACACTCCTTCCAGCTATGAAAAAAATTAAGGGCTTGCGGATGCGCGGTGTGGCCACATCAACTGGGCTGAAGGCTCGCTATATTGCTGATAAGTTCGGCTTCGAATACTGCACTACTGATTATCGTGAGATATTAAATGATAATGAAATCTCTCTTATTTTCATCCTCACACGCCACGATTCTCACGCACACCTCACAGCAGAAGCCCTGATTGCAGGCAAGCACGTTTTTGTAGAGAAACCTCTGGCTCTCAACATAGAACAGCTTAAAGAGGTTATAAGGGTTTATAAGAGGCAAGAAGAACGGACAAAAGAAACAGCAGATAAAAAGATGCCGATAATAATGGTAGGTTTTAATCGTCGATTTTCTCCTTTTACTCAATGGCTCAAAGAACGCTTTGTTAATGTATCAGAGCCACTTGCTGTTCATTGCACAATTAATGCTGGATTTATACCACCAGAACATTGGGTTCATGACCCTGAGCAGGGGGGCGGACGAATCATTGGTGAAGTATGCCACTTTGTAGATTTAATCCAGTATTTGACCGGTTCGTTACCTGAACGAGTTTATGCTGAATCTTTAGAGTCTCAAGGCTATAAGCCAAGCGATAATGTGGTAATCACGCTGAAAATGGCTAATGGGGCTATCGGTTCGATAACTTATTTATCGGGAGGGGATAAACGTCATCCAAGAGAGAGGGTCGAAGTTTTCGGCGGTGGCGCTGTTGGTATTATTGACAATTTTAAGAAAGCAACATTTATACGAAATGGCCGCAAAAGAAGCTTTCGTAAATTTTTTAGTATCGACCGCGGACATCATGCTGAATTAGAAGAGCTTTTTATGGCAATAAATAATAATAGTTCTGCACCAGTAGCCTTTGAAGAATATATCTATACTACTTTGGCTACCTTTGCCATTGAAAACTCGCTCCTCAAGAGGGAACCTGTGCAAATAGATATAAATTCTTTTTTGAAAGAAGAGACATAGGAAAAAGTGAACATTCTTTTGATAACTGCATATTTTCCTCCTGATACGGGGTCGGCGGCTCATCTTTTTTATGAGCTTGGCATTGGTCTAGTAAATAAGGGGCATTCGGTATCAGTTATAACAGATATGCCGGGCTATTTTGCGCTGGGTTCAATCGAGAAATATAAAGGAAAAAGATGGATTAAAGAAAGAGTTAACGGTATCGAAGTTTTACGCATCGCAGCACCCCGTCCTCCTCGTCATCTAATGGTTGGGAGAGCATTTTGGCAATTTAGCGCTGCTTTCGCGTTTCTTTTAGCTTCCCTAAATCTTAAAAGACACGACGTAGCCATCGTATATTCGCCACCATTACCTCTTGGCCTTACGGCCTGGATTTTAAAAAAGCAACGCGGTATCCCCTTTATTTTAAACGTGCAGGATCTTTTTCCCCAGAGCATCATTGACTTAGGAATACTTAAAAATCATTTCTTAATTCGCGTTTTTGAGGCCATAGAAAGATTCCTGTATAAACGCGCAGACCTTATAACAGTTCACTCAGATGGTAATAAGGACCATATTTTAAAGAAATTAGAAAAAGATAAGAAAGACATGAAGAGAACAAAAAAAGAAGCGATAGAAAAAGTAAAAGTTATTCCTAATTGGGTCGATACTGGATTTATAAAGCCAGGAGATAGAATGAATGGATTTAGAAGGGAATATGGCCTGAATGATGCTTTTGTAGTTTCTTTTGCTGGTGTCCTGGGCTACTCTCAGGACGTCGACGTTATTTTAGAAGCCGCTCAAATTATAGGAAAGCGAAGACTAAGGCCTGAAATCATTTTTCTTATCGTTGGCGATGGCGTCGAAAAAAATCGCCTGCAGGCGAAGGCACAAGAGCTTTGCCTGAAAAATGTCTACTTCCTTCCAATGCAGCCAAGAGAGAGATATCCTAATGTCCTCCATGCTTCTGACGTAGGTTTGGTTACCCTTCATGCGGAAGTAAGGACTCCTGTCGTCCCTTCCAAGATATTGAGCATTATGGCCGCAGGGCGGCCGGTTGTTGCTGCCATGAATCTCAACGGTGATGGACCACGCCTTATTAGCGAGGCCGGATGTGGATTGTGTGTACCACCTGAAGATGCTCAGGCTTTGGCCGATGCGGTTCTTAAGCTATATTACAACCCTTCTTTACGCGAAGAACTGGGTCTTAGGGGGAGAGATTATGCTGAAAGATTTCTGTCACTCGACAAATCTGTTGAAAAGTATGAAAATTTAATAAATTGCTTAATAAAGTGATATTCATTCCCAGTGATGTGTAGCCAAATCATTTGCTTTATAGTTTCCTGAAGCTATAGGGCCAAATTATAAGAGACAAATTACAAGAGATAATCTTTATATCATTAATCTAATTTTAGTTAGGAGAAAATTATGGAATATTTAAGCTTTTATAAAGATAAGAAGATACTGGTGACTGGAGGCGCGGGAGCTATTGGCTCTAATTTGTGCCGCCGGTTAGCGGAGCTCGGGGCTAAAGTCATCATTCTTGATGACCTTTCTTCCGGTGTCAGCTGGAATGTCCCTTCTTTACCTGGAGTACTTTTCGTGGAAGGAGACATTCTGGATGAAATTAAACTTAAGCGGGTCTTTTTCGAACGGCCTCAGATTGTTTTTCACCTCGCTGCTTTTTTTGCCAATCAGAACTCGGTTGACCATCCTGAGCGCGACCTTATGGTAAACGGCATGGGAACCTTGCGATTGCTTGAATATTCAGTCCTGACGGGCGCAGACCGCTTCATTTATGCTTCATCTGGATGCTCAATTTATGGCAGCGAATCGCCTCTACCTTTGAGAGAAGAATTTATGTCCATGCATCTTTCTACGCCTTACCAGATTACAAAAATGCTTGGCGAGCTTTACTGCAATTTCTTTTATCATCACTACGGCCTTAAAGTGGTCAAGCCTCGTTTCTTCAATTCTTATGGTCCAGGCGAAGTCCCGGGCCAGTATCGTAATGTTATTCCTAATTTTATTTACTGGGCCATGAAAGGTTTGCCTCTCCCTATTACGGGAACAGGGGAAGAGACAAGAGATTTCACTTATGTTGGCGATATTGTGGATGGCTTGCTACGCGCTGGCGCCATGGAAAGCGCCGTAGGACAGGAATTTAATCTGGCTTCAGGTAAGGAGACACGAATTATTGACCTGGCTCATATGATAAATGAAGCTACCGGAAATAAAGTAGGCATTCGTTTTGTGCAGAGACGCAAATGGGATACAAAGGACCGGTTGCTTGCTTCCATCGATAGAGCCCGCGAGCTAATTGGTTATAATCCGGGCACTACTTTTGAGGAAGGACTGAAACACACGATTGACTGGTTTAAAGAAAATTGGGATAAAATTGAAGAAGCAGCGAAGTTCGGACCTGGCGTTTCTTCAGCTGTAAGGGAGATTGTGGTTAAAGTAAAATAAA
>Ga0272449_1000632_pt1 | contig 40739 bp, 55 predicted proteins | sample YNPCB0241_FD_198679 | JGI IMG/M metagenome (GOLD analysis project Ga0272449, IMG submission 198679) | Hot spring sediment microbial communities from Yellowstone National Park, WY, United States - YNP-CB-024-1 | ecosystem: Environmental > Aquatic > Thermal springs > Hot (42-90C) > Sediment...
GGTAGCAGGCCTATACCCCTGGGTACAGGTGCAGTAAAATTAAAAATGAGGTATGAATTTCCCAAACAGTGATCGGTATGGGTGCAGACTTCATAAGGGAGCTACAGACAGCCATAAACACTGGCAAAGTCGTGCTGGGCTCTAGGAGGACGATAAAGCTACTCTCGACTGGAAAAGCAAAGCTAGTCATCCTTGCCAAAAACGCCCCCACAATCGTGGCCGAGGAAATAAAGTACAAGGCGAAAATATCGAATACACCGCTATACGTGTTCGAGGGCTCCAGCAAAGACCTCGGCGCAGCCTGCAACAAGCCCTTCTTTGTTTCGGCTATAGCCGTCATAGATGAGGGCGAGAGCGGGCTACTAGACCTCGTAAAGGGACAAGCATGAGCGCCGGCGCGAACAGGCGTCTAACAAACGAAGAGCTACAGTTGATGAGTTTTTTTGAAGACATCACGAAGATACCGCCCAAGGATCTTCTCTACGACGAGGCTTTCCAGCGATACATTTTCCTCGTAGATAGGGGCCTGGCACCCCTCGCAGTGGGCAAGGCCGGCTCCAAGATCAGGATGCTCAAAGAGTTTCTCAAAAAAGACGTAGAGGTCGTCGAGGACGGGTCAAACCTAGAGGAGCTCGCAAAGTCGACACTTTTCCCCGCGAGGGTTATCGAGGTAAAAATAAAGGAGGAGGGCGACAGGAAAATAGTCATAGCAATTGTCCCGCCTGACCAGGTCGGCATAGCCATCGGCAGAAACGGCAGGAATGTTCAGCGTGCACGGCTCATCCTTGGAAGATACTATGGTGTAACAGAGGTAAGGGTTCAGCCAAGCGCCTAAAGGCCCATTATCCATACGCTTTTTATTTCTCCTGGAGCCTGACCAAAAAACTTTATAAAAAGCCCAATTAAAGAAAGTCGAGGTGTATAGATTGCCAGGAAGCAAGTCTCCTCGTGGAATGTTTGCCGCTAGGAAACTGGAACTCAAGAGGAAAAAGTTCAGGTGGAGCGACCTCGAATATAAGCGGCGCATGCTACAGCTCAAAAAGAAAGTAGACCCCCTCGAGGGAGCCCCACAGGCCAGGGGAATAGTCGTAGAAAAGGTGGGTATCGAGAGCAGGCAGCCCAACAGCGCTGTACGTAAATGTGTCAGGGTACAGCTACTAAAGAACGGCAAAGTCGTGACAGCCTTCCTCCCAGGCGACGGTGCGCTCCTCTTCGTAAACGAGCACGATGAGGTAATAATCGAGGGGATCGGTGGACCAGAAAGCAGGGCATATGGAGACCTGCCAGGAGTAAGATGGAAGGTAATCAAGGTCAACGGCGTCTCGCTGAAAGAGATACTCAGAGGCAGAAAGCAGAAACCAACGAGGTAAGGCTTCGTGTCTAATCTCCCCAAATTTCGCCTTCTATCCAAGAAGGGAAACAAGGTTATATTCCAGCTTGAAGACGCTACCCCAGCGTTTGCCAATGCGCTACGCCGCGCAATAATATCTGAGACGCCCTCCCTGGCAATAGACGAAGTAATAATACAGGAAAATACCAGCGTTCTATGGGACGAAATGATCGCCCACCGACTGGCAATGGTCCCCCTCAAGGTGGACACTGAGACTTATGACGCCCTGAGAGAACTCTACGAGGAGGGAAAAGACCCACAAGTAATCTTTACGCTCGACGAGGAGGCCGTGGAAAGGCCGAAAACCGTCCTCAGCGGACACCTCAGATTCGAAGGCGTCGAGGGTGCAGTCATCACAAGTGAAGCATCAAGCATAGAGCCAGTCTCAAAGAATATCCCCATCGCAAAGCTGGCCAAGGGCCAGAAGCTCGTCTTGACTGCCATTGCAAGGATGGGGACAGGAAAGGAACACGCGAAGTGGCAGCCCGTAGGTCCCGTTGGCTACAAGTTTAAGCCAGTGATAAGGGTTCTAAAGGAAGATCTCCCCGAGGACTATGCCTCTAAAATTATAGCTACCTGCCCCAGGAGGGTCTTCGGCTACAATTCTGGAAAACTAGTCGTCCTAAACGAGTGGGCATGCTCGCTCTGCAGGGAATGCGTAGAAGCATTTCCAGAAGCCGTCGAGGTCACGTATAACCCCAACGTGATACAGTTCAACATGGAGACGCTTGGCACCCTCCCACCCGAAAAAATCATTGAGACAGCAATCGACGTCCTAATAAAGAAAACTGAGAGGTTCAGCCACCTAGTTGAAGAATCCGTTAAACAAGCTCTGGCAGGAGAGGTTCAACCCCAATGAGAAAGTTTTTATCTACTATTTTTTTGAATAAAGAGGTGTGTTGATATGAAGAGAACAGGACCCACAAACATACATCTAAGACTGCTGATAAGCAAGCTGAGAAAGTACAGCAGGATGTATAATGCCCCAGTATGGAGAGACGTCGCAGAGTTCCTCGAGAGGCCGCGGAGGAAACGGGTAGAAGTAAACCTTGGCGACATCGACAGGTACATAAATGAGGGAGACGTAGTAGTTGTACCAGGCAAGCTCCTAGGCGGAGGAACAATAACAAAAACCAACGTTACTATCGCCGCGTGGAGGTTCAGCCGCTCAGTCCCCCGCAGGCTCGACGGAAACGTGAAGCTTCTATCTATCGAAGAACTCCTTGAACAGAACCCAGAAGGAAAAGGTGTAAAAATAATCGCGTAGAAAGGTGATTTAGAATGGCGACACAGGAAAAAGTTATAGTTATTGATGGGGCCGGCCACATAGCTGGGAGGCTGGCCAGCGTAATAGCTAAGGAGCTCCTAAAAGGAGAAAAAATAGTCGTAGTCAACGCCGAAAAAATAATCCTAACCGGCAAGCCCCAGAGGGTAGTAGAGAAGTACAGGAAGAGATGGGTAGAGTGGAAGACATACTACAACCCCGACATGAGGGGACCAAAATATCCAAAGACACCTGACAGGCTCTTCAAGAGGATGGTTAGGGGGATGTTGCCGAAGGAAAAAGCCATGGGCAGAGAGGCCCTCAAGAGGCTCTACGTCTACATTGGTACCCCGTCCGAATATACAAACGCAAACAAAGTAAAGATACCCGCCGCCCTCTACAAGAACGAGCTAGTCCCATACATAACCCTGGGCGAACTATATAAAAGCCTAACAAACAAGGATATGGAGGGGTAGATCCACATGAAAATGGTGCTAGCCTCCGCGAGGAGAAAAACAGCTAGGGCAAGGGTAATACTCCGCGAGGGCAGAGGAAGAATATTCATAAACGGAACCCCACTCGAGCTCCTAGAACCCGAAGTCATACGCCTAAAAATAATGGAGCCAGTAAGGCTTGCAGGCAAACTTGTCCAACAAGTAGACATCTACGCCGAAGCCGAGGGTGGAGGCATAGTTGGACAAGCCTCAGCCATCAGGACCGCGATCGCCAGGGCACTAGTCGAGTGGAGCGGAAGCGAGGAACTCAAAAAGCTCTACCTTACATATGACAGGAGGCTACTCGTAGAGGATCCACGCCAAACAGAGCCCAAGAAGCCAAGAGGCAGGTCAGCAAGGGCAAAGAGACAGAAAAGCTACAGGTAAACGGGTCCAGCTCTCCATTCTCTTCTCCCCATTTTACAAGTCCTCATGTAGCCAGCTAACTGTCTCGCCACATACCTCCTAAATTCTCAAGAATCATTACTGGGCGCGTAGAATATTTACAATCAAAACTTTCTAAGCATTTTTTTGTTCCGAGAAAAATGCCACTGGGAACCTAAGCTGTTAGGGCTGGCGTGAACGTGCCGGCGGGGCAGGCTGAACAAATTCTTCTATCGTGCCGTACTTTATGACCTTGTCAATCACGTCGACGTGGGACAAAAACATCCTCCTACAACAATACCTAGTAATACCCATGTCGTCCAAGACTTTTCCGGGGTCCTCCCCGTTACTTACACGCGTGGCAAACTCGCTCCACTTGTCCCCGATAAGGGCGCCACACGTAAAGCACCTGACAGGGAATATCATGAATCCTCAATAGCCCCATTTCCACAGTCATATTTATTAACTTTTCCTACTCCATAGACCCGTGTATAGTTCAGTGCCGAGACCCCTAGTCGTCTCGCTTCGGCACGAAAACCTTCTACACTTCCTCGAGAACCAGCTCCGAAACCTCCTCAAGGCACAGACAAACATATTGCTAGCATTCTCAGAAAACTATTCCTCCTGGGTAAAACAAGTCATAAACGTAGACCCCCCATGCATAGACGGTCCCACGTTAGACACATTCACAAAGAGCCTCGAGAGCCGCCTAGCAGACCCACTCCTCCCAAGCCTCGCAAAGAAAATACTCACCGCTAAGAACCCCAGAGAAGCCGCAACCCTTCTAGCACAAGAAGACCCAAAAAACCAAAGAATATACAAGACCCTACTAGAAATAGCCTCCACAAGCCAACTCAAACCAGAGACAACATGCGGCCAAGAGCCGCCAGTCCAGCTATTAACAATAACATCAACCACACACCCCCTACTCGTCCACGCCCTGCTGACATCAAAAGCCTCCATGACGCCTGCAGCCACATTCACTACCCTCACATGCAGACAATGGCTAGAACTCTACACCCACACCCAAACATTCGACCCCACACAGACATTCATCCTTACAAAGCCATGCAGAATACCATTCGACGCCACCTTCACATACATATTCCAAAACAGCCAACTCACATTCACAAACATAAGCCCCAAAACCCTAGCCATACTATATGAGGAAAAGCCAGACACAATACTCCTAGCCCAAGACACCGACAATATAAGCAGGATAAAGCTACCATGAAACGTATCACGAAGAGAAAATGGTGGGCCCGCTGGGATTCGAACCCAGGACCACCTCCGCGTCAGGGAGGCATCCTACCGCTAGACGACGGGCCCAAAACGTTTCAAATTAGTAGAGCCTGATGGGTAATAAATTTTTCTCCCCAAGCCATAAGACACGCATCCAAGAGCCACAAGCTTTACACCCGGCACAAAACAGGAAACACCTCACTCATCAACTAGCCTACATCAACAAAGCTTCTATTTTGTCAATATTTTCCTTCTAGGAAAACTAAAAGTTATTTATGAAGCTTCTCAATGAGAGGATTATTTTAAAAAGAGATAACGGGAAAAGTCCCGACTTAAAACGGGGTGTTCTGGGAAGCTTCCCAATTGGGAAGTTTCAGAAGTTTCCAATGTGTGATTTTGAGTGCTAGGGCAGTTTTGCAGACTTCTTGACAAAAACCCCAAACGTTAAACATATAAACCCACCTTGAGTAGAAAAACTAGCGCGCGCTGATGCAGATGACTATGACGTTAAAGGCCATAAAGATCAGGTGCCAAAAGTGTGGCTCGGAGCACTTTGTCTCGCCGTCAAAGCCGGGCCTCCACCTCTTCGTCTGCCAGCATTGTGGGGCACAGCACGCAATGAGCTTCGACAAAAACCTCGACCTTAGAGACTTCAGGCTCGTTGAGCAAGTTGACGCCATGCCCTCCGGCTTCTACGAGATATCCGACGTCGAAATGCTACCAGCGAGGCTTAAAGAGGTCTTTACAAAGCTTGGAACCACGAGCGACGAAAGAATCAGGGAGGCAATCGAGCTAGCAAAGAAGCTCGGCCTGTTCAAGGTGACCGGCTGATGGGCAAGCTATCACTCTTGAAGCTCATGATCCGGGACCTGCCCAGCGCCCGCGAGCTCGTGGCGGCATCCAGGGAGTACCGAAGGCTCGTCATATACAAGCTCGCCGAGGCGCTCGGCCCGGAGGCAAAAAGGCCCTGGCACGAGTGGGGAGACAAAGAGTTCGCACACCACGTCTACAGCGTCCTCGTAGACTTCAAGGCCGCAGAGTGGAAGCCCGACGGAAGCCTCGAGCTCTACAAGCTCCAGCCCCCCAGCATAACCAACCCCAAGGTGGCAGAGTGGGCTACGATCCTTGACAGGGTCCTCCCCAGGCTCACAGACGCTCTAGAGGGCAGGAGGAAGTACTTCCTCGACAGGGAGCTACTGATAATATATGCAAAGTTCCTCGACAACCTTGGCTACAACTGGTGGCGGGAGCTCGCCATACGCTTGACCGTTCCAGAGCAAGACATGAAGAACCCCAACCTGACCTTTGTAGACATGGGCTCGGGAATCGGCCTCTCGACCCTCAGCATACTCAAGTTTACAAGTGCAAACGTCATAGCCGTGGATCCCTACGACGACAACCTCGAGATGCTCAGGCACTACGTCGCCATGTCAGGCTACAAGGACAGGGTCAAGACCTTCAAGGGATACGCGGAGAACTTCAGGCTCGACCAGCCGGTCGACGGGGCCTTCATGATAAACCTACTCCACTGGAGCGACGTCCCCAGCGAGGTCATAAAGAACGCCCGGAGAAACGTCAAGCAAGGCGGGAGAGTCTACATCTTCCAAGGGATCCTAGAAGACAAGACGTTGAGGCTGTCTTTTCTGGTCCCTTACCTCCTAGGAGCGCCACGTATAGGCATAAGGCGTAAAGAGCTCTACCAGTGGATAAAGGACGCAGGGCTCCAGGTAGAACAGTCAGAGACCCTGGCAGGCGAGCTGATAAGAGCAGTTGTTCCCTAAAAACACTCTTTTTTAATTTTTTCTATTTTTCCCCATGCTTACAGCCTGTTGCACCATCTTTTCGAGCAGATTGTCCACGCCTGCACCAGTCAACGCTGAGGTCTCAACATATTCTAGGCCATGCGTCCTCGCATAGCCCTCGGCCCCACTCCTGTCCACCACGCGTACCCCGTCTATCTTGTTGCCTACGAGTATGCCTGTCACCCTGCCGACAACCCCCTCGACGACCCTCCTCCACTCGTCTATCTCCACGAAGCTCTCGTGCCTCGACACGTCGAACACATAGACAACCATCCTGGCCCCCCTCAGAAACAGTGGCGCAAGGAACCTGAACCTCTCCTCGCCGCCAATGTCCCAGATAATAAACGTCAAGTCACCATTCTCCGCAGGCACCTTTTTTACGAAGTGTGTAACCCCTACGGTTATCCTCTCCCAGGGGCTGAACCCCTCGCCAGTAAGCCTCTTGGCCAGGCTCGTCTTTCCAACGCCCCCGGGCCCGCAAAACGGAACCTTATATATCATGCATAATCATATCTTAAACGGACGTAACAAAAAAAGTTTTTCCAGCACAGCATACCTGATCCTGGGGGTGTTGTTTATTGCTTCAGAGATACTAAAAAAATGAAACCCTTTTAAGCACCACTGCACATTAAAATGCTCGGTGCATGGGAATGACGGTTGAAGAGGCAAAGCCAAAAACCGAAAACGCGGAGAAAGCGGCATACCAACAGCTCAAATACTTGGCACAGATATACCTGTCCACACGTGAAAAACTCGCCACGTCCCCCGGCACCGAACAAAGATGCAACTCAGAGAGAATTGAGGTGTTTATGCTCTTTACAGCTAGGATTTGAACCTGAGCATGATGCAACTTAGAAAGGATCGATGGTTTTTGGTGTGTTTGTTTTGTGCGGGAGGGACAAGTTTATATAGTGTTTTTTGAAAAGGTATCGAGGCGTTGCTAATGAGTCTCGAGGAGTTGAAGTCTCTTGAGGGGCAGTTGCTGATACCCTTGGAGATGTACTTGGCAGCGGGTATAAGGATTGGCACGAAGGTGAAGAGCAAGTTCATGAAGCCCTTTATCTACAGTGCTAGGCCCGACGGGCTCTACCTGCTAGACGTGAAGAAGACTGACGAGCGTATAAGGATAGCCGCGAAGTTTATCGCGAGGTATGACCCGGCTAAGGTCGTCGTTGTTTCTGGGCGCCAGTATGGTCACAGGCCTGTCAAGAAGTTCTGTGGGCTTGTTGGCTGTAAACCTATTCTTGGAAGGGTTCTGCCCGGGACATTCACAAACCCGGCTCTAGCACACTTCACTGAGGCAGACCTCTTAGTCGTCACTGACCCCCGCGTGGACGAGCAGGCCGTTACAGAGGCAGGCCAGATGGGTATCCCTGTTGTCGCGCTGTGCGACACGGACTCGCCCATATCCTATGTCGACCTGATTATTCCGACGAATAATAGGGGCCGCAAGGCGCTTGCCCTCGTATTCTGGTTGCTCGCCAGGGAGGTACTCAGGGCGAGGGGCGAACTTGCTCCTACAGCCGAGTTGCCAGTGCCTCTTTCAGACTTTGAGGCCAGGATCCTGACGACCGGAGAAGTAGTCTAGGCTGTCCACAGTTTTTAGTGTAAGTTTTTATAGCTCGGAGTCCCCATTTTCATGGAGTGGTATGGCTTCAGGAGTGAGGGTACGCTCCCCAGTTAACGCTGGCTATTTTTACCCCGCAGACCCAGGCGAGCTCGTCGAGACTCTCAGGGCAAGCTTCCTGCATAGGCTCGGCCCGGGCAGGTTGCCGGAGAAGGCTCCACTTGAATACACTGGTAGAGTGATAGGGGTCGTTGCGCCCCACGCGGGCTATGTCTATTCTGGTCACGTCGCGGCCCACTCGTATCTCGAGCTTTCAGACGCCGGCAGGCCAGACGTTGTATTCATTTTGGGGCCTAACCACCACGCGCTTGGGGTTCCAATCGCTGTCGACGAGAATGACGCCTGGGAGACCCCTCTCGGCCAGGTAATGGTCGACAAGGAATTGGCGAAGGAGCTCTCCTCGCTGGAACGCATAGTCCTGTTCGACTATCAGGCGCATTTCTACGAACACTCGATAGAGGTCCAGATCCCATTTCTACAGTTCACTTTTCCAGAGACGCCGAGGATTGTACCGATCTCGATGATGCTCCAGACGCCCGAGGCTGCTGTCAGGGTTGGAAAGGCGATTGCAAGCCTTATCAAGAACAAGGGGCTGAAGGCGTATGTTATCGCGAGTAGCGACATGAGCCACTATGTTGAGGCCAGGATAGCGAGGGAGAAGGACTTCAAGGCAATAGAGAAGATAAAGGCCCTAGACGTAGAGGGGCTGTACGACACTGTTATAGAGGAAGACATATCGATGTGTGGCCCCGGCCCAGTAATGGTCTTGATGCAGGTTGCACGTGAACTAGGATATACGAACGTAAAGCTTCTCAAGTACGCGGACTCCGGCGACGTTGCTGGGGACAAGAGCAGTGTCGTTGCCTATGCGTCTCTATCGTTTGAAAAATAGGGGCGTGGTGGATACAGAATGAATAACGAGGAACTGATTTTCTCGCGTAAGGACCAGCACCTAGTCTTCGCTGTAAAAGAAAAAGTAGAGTCCACGGCCACTACTATGCTCGAAGACGTGAAATTTGTCCACCAGACGATACTAGACTACGACTTTTCCGAAGTAGACGTGTCCACCCAGTTTTTCGGCCACAAGGTAAACGCCCCACTAGTGATAAGCGGTATGACAGGCGGCACACATCTCTCCGGAAAAATAAACTCCATGCTCGCCGAGCTGGCCGAAGAGTTCCATATACCAATAGGTGTCGGCAGCCAGAGGGCGGGCCTCAAGGACCCGTCAGCCGCAGACACATTCAGGGTTGTAAAGGAAAAGGCGCCCGATGTTCCCAGGATCGCTAACATAGGCGCGAGCCAGGTATCCATGGATCTATCGGTGGGCGACGCCGAAAAGCTCATCGAGATGATCGACGCAGACGTCCTTGCCGTCCACCTGAACCCACTCCAAGAAGTTCTACAGCCCGAAGGCGAGCCAGTGTTTAGAAGCTTCCTGGCAAATCTCGAAAAACTTGTCAGCTCTGTCAGTGTCCCAGTTATCCTGAAGCAGACCGGGGAAGGCTTCGCGAGGGAGTCCGCGAGGAAGCTCGTTGGTATCGGCATAAAGGGTATAGATGTGGGCGGCACGGGGGGCACGTCCTTCGCCGTGATAGAGGGCCTGAGGGCGAGGCTCATGGGGCTAGATGTTCTCGAGGAGATTGCAAGAGACTTTGCCGACTGGGGTGTACCGACGGCCGCCAGCATACTCGAGGTCAGGTCGGTTTTCCCAGACATCCTGCTCATAGCAACGGGTGGCGTCAGGAACGGCGTAGAAGTAGCCAAGGTGATTAGGCTAGGGGCAGACTTTGCAGGCATGGCCCTGCCAGTGATTAGGAGCGTCTACACAGGTGGTGTCCCAGGGGGCAGAAGGTTCCTGGACAAAACCCTGAAGGAGCTAAGGATAGCGGTCTACCTCGTCGGGGGAAAAGATCTCAAAGACTTAAAGAAGGCGCCAATAATCGTGACTGGGAAACTCAAGGACTGGATTATACAGCGTGAACTCATAATTAGAAGTGAATAGGCAGGGGGCATGCGCGCCATGGAGAAAAAAATCGGCTTCGAGCTGTTGCCTCACACTGCCGACATAACTGTGAGAGCAGTTGGAAGGAGCCTGGAGGAGGCCTTCGCCTACGCGGTCATAGGGCTATTCGGGGTAATGACAAACGTGGAGAGCATCGAGCCCCGGGAAAAACGAGAGGTCACAGCAGAAGGCTTCGACCTAGAAAACCTGCTCTACAATTTCCTCGAAAAAATCCTTTTCCTGTTCGACACGGAGCAGTTCCTTGTCTCCCGCGTAGACAACATATCCATAGAGCCCCAACCGGATGGATACATTGTCAAGGCCACTGTTTCGGGGGAGCGCTTCGACCCAGAGAGGCACGAGTCTAGGGTACTCGTAAAGGCCATTACCTACCACGGGATGCGTATCTATCAAGAAGGCGGCCTCTTCGTAGTCGAGTATACCCCCGACATCTAGCGGTATCTATTTCTCTGCGAAAAGTATCTCGATTCTTCTAGCTGTGATTTCGACTGTTTTCTTTTTTCCCTGCTCATTCAGCCTTACCAGTTTCCACCTTGCGAGGAACCTTAGATCCCTGGAAACGTTTGGCGCAGACCTCCCGAGGCTTCTTGCCAGCTCGCTTACCCCTATGTCCTTGTTCTTCGACAGGAAATCTAGAAGCTCGAGGATTCTCGTGTTTAGAATCCTTCTTGCGACGTGTGGAGGTAGCTCTTCCCTTATGTACCGTGTATAAGTGAAGTCCCCCTCCTCCTCATAGAGGGAGTACAGCTTTCGTAGTTCGGGTTGTTTCTCGATGTTTCCGGGGGCAAGGTCGTCCCGTGTAATTTTTCTCTCGAGGTAGACCTTTATCATTATAGGAAAAATTTATCATGTCAGGATAAAAATCTTTATGTTTATTGCCAGCTAGAGAGACTAGGTGAAAAATATGGCTCCACCATTAAGGAAGATAACTGACTACTTGTGGGAGATCCCGCAGAAGTACAAGCCTGGAATGAGGGTTCCAGGTCTCGTAATAGCTGACGAAGTGCTAATAGGCAAAATGAAGGAAGACCTCACACTAGAACAAGTGGCAAACGTGGCTGTCTTGCCGGGCATATACAAGTATTCGATTGTTCTGCCAGACGGCCACCAGGGCTACGGGTTCCCCATTGGGGGCGTAGCGGCATTCGACGCGAACGAGGGCGTGCTGAGCCCGGGAGGAGTCGGATACGACATAAACTGTGGAGTGAGGGTTCTCGCGACAAACCTAATGGAGCAGGAGGTTAGGCCAAAGCTACGCGAGCTGGCAGAGACACTTTTCAGGAAAATCCCATCTGGTCTGGGAAGCACAAGTGGCTTGAGGCTCAGCTTTTCAGAGCTAGACAGGGTTCTAGAAGAGGGAGTAGAATGGGCCATAGAGAGGGGCTACGGCTGGCCAGAGGATCCCGAACACATAGAGGAGCGCGGCAGAATGGAGGGTGCAGACGCCAGCGCTGTCTCAAACGATGCAAAGGAGAGGGGCAACAACCAGCTTGGAACCCTGGGTAGCGGCAACCACTTCCTCGAAGTCCAAAGGGTAGACAAGATTTACGACCCCGAGGTCGCGAAATACTTTGGCATCGAGAGAGAGGGACAAGTAACAGTGATGATCCATACTGGTTCGAGGGGTCTAGGGCACCAGGTGGCCAGCGACTACCTCAAGATAATGGAGAGGCTCGTCAGGAAATACAACATGCCGCTCCCAGACAGGGAGCTAGTCTCTGTCCCCGCAACCGCTCCCGAGGCCGAAAAATACTTCGCGGCAATGAAGGCAGCCGCCAACTTCGCTTGGACAAACAGGCAGGTGATCACTCACTGGGTGCGTGAAAGCTTTAGGCAGGTTTTCAAGACTGATCCAGACAAGCTCGGACTAAAAATCATATACGACGTTGCACACAACATTGCTAAGCTCGAGGAACACGTTATCGATGGGAAACGTGTAAAGGTCTACGTCCACAGGAAGGGGGCGACCCGCGCCTTCCCGCCCGGCCACCCGGAGATCCCACAGGACTACAAGACTATAGGTCAGCCAGTCCTTATCCCTGGATCAATGGGCACAGCTAGCTACATACTTGTTGGGACGCCCAAAGCCATGGAGCTGACTTTCGGCTCTTCGCCGCACGGGGCCGGCAGGATGCAGAGCAGGGCAGAGGCTAGGAGGCAGGTCAGGGGACAAGAGATCAAGGCCGAGCTCGAGAACAGGGGCATAGTAGTTAGGGCTGCGAGCCTGGCCGTCGTTGCGGAAGAGGCGCCAGACGCATACAAGGACGTGGACAGGGTTGTCGCCGTTGCAGACGCTGTTGGGTTCGTAAAGAAAGTAGTGAGGATGACGCCGATAGCTGTGGTTAAGGGATAACGTGCATCAAAGCGAAAAAGTTATATTTTTCTCAAAATGCAAGTGGTGGGAGAGTAAATGGCTGAAGGCGACCAGTTCATATCAACGCTTGACGGCGAGGAAATCAAGATATTTGACAAGTGGAGCACACGCGACGTAGAAATTAGGGACCAAAGCCTAAAGAGGTACCTATCACTGAAGCCTGTCCTTGTCCCCCACACAGAGGGAAAACACGCAAAGAAGAGATTCGCAAAGTCGAGGGTCTCAGTGGTCGAGAGGCTTGCCAACAACCTGATGAGGCCCGGGAGAAACGCAGGCAAAAAGATGCTCGCGCTCAACATTGTGAAAAGGGCTTTTAAAATCATCGAACTAAAGACGGGCAAGAACCCCATACAGGTCCTTGTATGGGCAATTGAGAACGCGTCGCCACGCGAGGAAACAACCAGAGTTGTTTACGGTGGTATCCTCTACCACGTGTCAGTAGACGTTTCGCCACAGAGAAGGGTAGACCTAGCGCTAAGATTTATCTCTGAAGGCGCAAGGGCCTGTTCAATGAACAATCCCAAAACAATTGAAGAGTGTCTAGCCGACGAGATTGTCGCCGCGGCATACGGGGATGCCAACAGCTACGCGATACGCAAGAAGGAAGAAATCGAGCGTGTAGCACTAGCTGCTAGGTAAAGGCTTCTCCAGGAGTTTCAGCCTTTTTTGTGTAATATACTTATATTTTTCACCAACATACGTATCAGTGTGAGCGTTTATGGTTGAAGAGCTTTGGGTAGAAAAATATAGGCCGAGAAGTCTCGACGAAATTGTCGACCAAGAAGAAATCGTGAAAAGGCTGAAAGAATTTGTCAAACAGAAAAACATGCCGCACCTCCTTTTTGCCGGCCCGCCTGGTACTGGAAAAACCACTGCCGCCCTCGCGCTGGCCCACGACCTCTACGGGGACTATTGGCGCGACAATACCCTCGAGCTCAACGCGAGCGACGAGAGAGGCATAGACGTGATCCGGAGCAGGATCAAGGACTACGCGCGTACACTCCCACTAGGAGACGTCCCATTCAAGCTCGTCATACTCGACGAAGCCGACAACATGACTGGGGACGCCCAGCAGGCACTCAGGCGGACAATGGAGCTTTTCTCGAAGAACACTCGCTTCATACTGATAGCCAACTATGCGTCCAAAATTATTGAGCCTATACAGTCGAGGTGCGCGGTTTTCCGCTTCCAGCCACTGCCCAAGGGCGACGCCTTCAACAGGCTGAAATGGATAGCGAAGAATGAGGGGATAACAGTCGACGAGCAGGCCCTTGAAGCGATTTGGGAGGAGAGCCAGGGAGACCTACGCAAAGCGATAAACACGCTACAGGCGGCGTCAGCGATAAGCAAGAACGTCACAGAGGAAGTTGTATACGCGGCGCTGGGCCGTGTAAAGCCTAGGGAAGTCAAGGAAATGATCGAAAACGCCTTGAGGGGAGACATTATAGGTGCCAGAGACAAGCTAAGGGTGCTCCTCTACAACTACGGATTGTCGGGAATCGACATCATAAGGTATATTCATCGGGAGGTTCTCTCACAGAAATCAATCAAGCTTGACGAAGCAACACTAGCAGATCTGCTCGTCCTAGTTGCCGAGGCAAACTACAGGATTGTCGAGGGCTCAGATGACGAGATACAATTAATGGCGTTGCTGTCAAAGCTTGCAGTCCTTGCAAACAAGTCCAAGAAGGGATAAGCCGAGATGTCTACCAGTGAGCCTCGACTAGATGTTCCATGGGTCGAGAAGTACCGTCCAAGCAAGATAGCCGAAGTAGTCAACAACGAGGACGCCAAAAAGAAATATGTGGCATGGATTAATGCCTGGCTTAGAGGCAAGCCCCAGAAGAAAGCCGCCCTACTCTACGGGCCGCCTGGAAGCGGCAAAACAAGCATAGTCCACGCGACGGCACGCGAATTCAACTGGGAACTAATCGAGCTAAATGCAAGCGACGTAAGGTCCAGGGAGGCTCTGAGGCAAAGGGTCTCGGGAGCCCTAGACACGGGCTCCGTCTTCGGCTACCAGGGAAAAATCATACTCCTAGACGAGGTTGACGGCATATCCACCCGGGAAGACGCTGGGGGGCTACAAGCCATCCTAGAGCTAATAGAGAAAACAAGGTGGCCCATCGTTCTGACAGCTAATGACCCCTGGGACCCCAAGCTCAGGACACTCCGCGACGCATGCGAGCTCATTGAGTTCAAGAAGATTGGGAAGAGAGACGTGGTAAAGGTTCTCGAATCGATATGCCAAAAGGAAAAAATCGAGTGCCCCAAAGAGGTTCTCTCAGCTATAGCCGACAACTGTAAGGGCGACCTAAGGGCCGCAATCAATGACTTGCAGTCTATAGCGCTAGGCAAGAAAACCCTAAGCGTTGCAGACCTACAGGTTTTGGGCGACAGGGCTGAACAGGAAAACATGTTCGAGATAGTTAGGACCGTCCTAACAGCTAAGAGCCCTGAACAGGCTCTAAGCGTGACGAGGTTGCCGTCTCTTGACTATGAAATGCTCCTCCAGTGGCTAAGCGAAAACATCCCATACCAGTACGAACAAAGCCTCCAAGCCATTGCAGACGCCTACAATGCACTCTCGTGGGCAGATATAATGTTGTCAAGGATGAAACGTGAACAACAGTGGTCCCTCCTCTCATATGCGCTTGAACTTATGACGGCTGGTGTGTCTAGCTCTAGGGAACGCCCACCATTCAAGTTTGTCAAGTACTCTTTTCCAGAAAAAATAAGGATCCTTGCTCGTCAAAAAGAGAGGCTAGAAGAGTACAGAAAAGTAGTAAGGGAGGCGTCCAGCAGGCTACACGTGTCCACTTCAAAGTTCCGGACAGAAGTCCAGCCATATCTCCAGGTAATTTTAGAGGAAGACGAAGAAGAAGGAAAAATGATTCTGAGAAGCCTAGGCATCCCAGAAAACAAGATAAACGTTGTTTTCAAAACAGAGGAAAAGGCTCATTCTTGAGGAGGCTTTTCTCCCCGTTGCCTCGCCCTCAGTTCTCTACCAATAGAATCCCTGAGTATCTTTTCTAGTACGCTTAGAGGAATCCTGTTTATCCCGACCTCGCTATTCTCACTAGCATTTGGAATCGAAATCAGCGTGGTTTTGCCCCTATACGTGCTCCTGCCGATCCTAGCATCTATGAATCCCAGCTTCTTGAGCATTTGAACAGTTTCCCATACCCTGGTATATTTCAATGGTTTTTCGCCAAACCTATTACATACGTCCTCGTATTGGAGAACCACGGTTCCCATGTTTACGTATGCTTTTTCTTTTTCGGCCAAGAGGAGCTCAGTTACAGCTAGTAGGATCAATTTTTCGTGTAGAGACAATTTCTCTATCATCTCTTCGTCTATATAGCTAGGGAGAACACCCTTATTCATAACGTACCTAACGTGTTCAGGCAGGATCACGTCTTTGCCCTCTTCCTCTGCCTTGAGTGCGGCATAATACAGGATCTTTAGCGATATCCTCGCGTCGCCTAGACCCGTTTTTGTCTCTGGAACGTATCCAACGGTATCCGCAATCATGGATATGATTTCCTCCGAGACGGCCTCTTCTTTGATCGCCTTGTCTGCCTGTATCCTGGACCACAGTATGTCTTCGAGCTGGCTCGAAGTGTACGGGTCGAAACGGACTACCCTTGCAGACAAGGAGCTAACAACTGCCTTGTCGAGGTATTCGAGGCTTTCCTCTAGTTGCCTAAAGATAACTATTAGACCCACCCCCATCCTTATTTCCGGCAGTATCTCGTTTAGACGTGAAAAGACATACAGCAAGTCGTTTCCGTCCCCTAGCTTTGCAAGGATGTCGGCCTCGTCGAGTATAATGATTAAGTTGTGGCCGCGCCTATCGATGAAATTCAAAACATACTGTGTTAGCTCTTCAGATGAGAACCCCCTCCTCGGGATATCCAGACCACCATCGTTTCCAAGCTTCCTCAATACTTGGAACTTTGTCCGATACTCATGCGCATTTATGTAGCTTACAAGTACTGGAGGCATTTTTCCCTGGTCAGATTTCTCCTTGATCTCTTTACCTATGCTTCTCGCAACGGCTGTCTTCCCCGTACCCGAGGGTCCCGAATAGATAACCGTCCTTAGGATTTTCTTTTGCCCTCTATACACGTCCTGGAGAATACTCAATGTTTCCTCGATCTGTGTCCTTCTGTGTGGAAGCTTGACTGGGACATACTCATTGCTAAGTTTTCGCTCGTCTAGTATTATCCTTCTACCGTTAAAGTAGCCATTGAAACTCATAGACATCTATCCGTCTATCCTAAACAAATATTTCCCAGAAAAAAGCAATGCATAGAATAATTAATGTTTTGGTACGAGAGAATCTAGAGGAGCTCCTACATTTTTGGACTCTGGCGTGTGTATACCACTTCCGTGAGCAGGACATCGCCGTGTTCATCTACCTCGATGGTATAGGTACCCTTGTCTGTATTTAGGAGTCCAGCCTTTCTTAGTCTTTCCATTATCTGTGTGTAAAATTCTTGTTTCCACCCTTCTAGTTTCCCAAGCCTTACGGATATCTTCCCAACAGGAACCCTGTTTTGTGTAAAGTAAAACACTATCTCTTCGACAACCTTGTTGATGTCGCCACCTGCTATCCGCCTAACTACGAATTTTACCTTGAGTAAATGTCTAACTGGATATTTCTTGAGAACACTAGCTAGAGCCTCTGCGTCTATACATGTGTTTAGGATTATTTTTCCGGCCTTTTTCTCCTTGAGATTGGCAGATGTGTCGTATGGGAATAACAAGTCTAACAAGTCTCTTTCCACCCTGTTTTCGTGGCCACTTTCAACGCTGACAATTACTTCGTGGCAGTCCATTTCTCCACCAAGTATTTTTCAATAAGGTCTGTTCTAACCTCTACACCTATTCCCTTCTGTCTTGGGACTTCCAGTGTCCCATTGCTTGTCAGTTTCCACGGGGGCTCAACGATGTCTTCTTCCCAGTACCTGTCTGAGGCAGAGATGTCGTTGGGGTAATTGACTGCCGGGTGGGATGCTAGCGCCACTAGGAAAGCCCTCCCAACCCCCGTTTCCAGCATTCCGCCTATCCACGCGCCGATGCCCAGCCTAGCTGCGGTTTCTAGGATTTCTTTTGCCCTCAGTATCCCGCCTACCCTTGCAGGCTTTACGTTGACTATTTCGCATGAGCCCAGCTTGTATGCTACTAGGAGGTCTCCCAGCGTCTTGATGCTTTCATCTAGGCAGATAGGTGTAGTGAGCTTGTGGCTTAGGATGCTGTGTTCTACCAGGTCGTCCCATGCAAGGGGCTGTTCAATCATGAGTAAACTATAGTTGTCAAGCTTTCTTAAGACCTGCATGTCCCTCAACGTGTAGGCCCCATTGGCGTCGACCTGTAGAGGTATGTCTCCGAACCTATCCCTGATGGCCTTTACTGGCTCAACGTCGTGGCCGGGCTCTATCTTTATCTTGATACGCCTGTAGCCCTCCTCCAGCCTAGTCTCAACTTCTGAGACGAGCTGGTCAATGCTCCTCTTTATGCCTATACTTACACCTGAGACTATCTCTCTCCGAACCCCACCAACGATATCTGCAATGCTTTTCCCCTCAAGCCTGCCATAAAGGTCGAGGAGAGCCTCCTCGACAGCCGTCTTAGCCATTGGGTAACCCCTTATCCTCGACACTGCCGCGTGAAAATCGTATACGTCTTGGAGTTCTCTCTGGAGGACGATTGGGGCAATAAAGTTGCGGATAATAGTTGACGATGTGTCGTATGTTTCATAGCTATACCATGGCTCATGGTCTGCGACGAGCTCGCCCCAGCCCTCCTCGCCACCTCTCTCCTCCACACGTGCAAGTACAACGGGCCTCTCCTGGACACTTCCGAAACTAGTCCTAAATTCGTCTCGGAGCTTCATCCTGAGATAAAATAGTTCTAGCCTCCTTATCTCCACAGCCAATTCCCCTCCAAAATCTCGTCAAGACTAGACTTTACTACAAGATAAAAGTTGCGTGGCTCGCCGTCTATGTTTCCCAGAACATGTTCGCATATTATGTATCCCCTGGAAAGATAGAAGTGGACAGCGTCCCTAAAAAGGAGCTTCCACTTTAGGGCAGACTCCAGGTCAGTGTCCCTAAGCTTGTTAATGTCGTATGGGAACTCTAGTGCAACAAGGTCTCTTTCTGCGACCTCAAGACTGGTTGCAATCCTCACTCCGCCCTTTCTAGCCGTCTTTATGGGAAAATATGCTTCCCCAGCAATCTCATCAAAAGATGGAGGCGTATACTTTCCACTTAGCCTCTCCCTAACCCTCCTACTATTAATCCACCACTCCACCAGAAACCTGTCAGTCGGCAATCCACGGTTAAGCTCGTCATGTAGCTCGCCATAGTAGTTCACGTAAAATTTCCGCGCGATTACACCGAGCTTCCCAAAGTTAAACCTGGCGTTTCTGCCCTGGTGAGGGTCAAATGTCCAAGTGACGAGGTCATATTTTCTCGACAATGCCCACTCTCTCTGTAACAATTTTAGTTGTTGGGCAATACCCGTCCCCCTATACTCGGGCAAAACACCGAGCATGTGCGAGTATAGATAGTATCCATATTCCTCGCTGTACCCTATAAACCCCAGAGCGAAGCCAACGACTTTTCCACTTGATTCTGCCAGGAGCAAAAATCCTCCACTCTCGTCTACAGCCTTAAGAACATGTACCGGGACGATCTCGCTTGTCTCCATGGACCATGCCTCACGCATAACATCGACCACGCCTTTGTAGTCCTCAATGGTGGATGCCCGGCGGAATACCACGTTCTCCATTGCATCTAGCCATGGCGTCGAGCTGGATAAATGTTTCCCGCCAATCACTGAAAAACATACAGACGCGATAAACTTAATAAGTCTCCAGAGAAAGCTTATTCATAGCCGGGGTGGCCGAGTGGACCAAGGCGGTGGACTTGAGATCCACTACCCCAAAAGGGTGCCCGGGTTCGAATCCCGGCCCCGGCGCCACTCTTGTCCTCCCAAATGTTTGGCTCAACTCTCCGCTCCTAGTCTAATTTTCAGGGCTTTTTCCATCGAGCAGTTTCCCAGGGAAGACAAAAGAAAAAGAAAAATTTTTATTTATAGATAAATCAAAGCTAAGGGAATGTATGTCTAGTGAGTTCAAATACATAGTCCGTGTTGCGGGAGTAGACCTCCCAGGAGACAAGGCATTAGCGTATGCGCTAGCCGACATTAAGGGTATAGGTGTGTCAACCGCACAAGCAGTCGCCATAAAGCTTGGATTAGACCCCAAGAGGCTTCTTGGAACGCTCTCCGACGAGGAAATAGAGAAACTTTCCAATGCACTAAGGGAAATCGAGAAGCTTGGACTACCGGCCTGGATGCTTAACCGTAGGAAAGACCCGTTCCTCGGGGTAGACAGGCACCTAATAACCTCGGATCTCCTCATAACAGTTAGAAACGACATCGAGTTCATGAAGAAGATCAAGAGCTATAAAGGCACAAGGCACATGCTCGGCTTGAAGGTTAGAGGGCAGAGGACAAGGACAACTGGTAGGACGGGTCTAACAGTGGGTGTAAAGCGTGGAAAAGAAACCCCACAACAGCAGAAGAAAGGTGAGTAGGTATGGGTGACCCTAAGAAATCAAGGAAGAAGTGGCAGGGACCAACACATCCATGGAGAAAAGAAACCCTAATGGAAGAAATGCAACTAGTAGGTGAGTACGGCCTCAGGAACAAAAAGGAGCTCTGGATAGCCCGCTCGTTGCTCAGGGAGATAAGGGCAAAGGCAAGAAGGCTTCTTGCACTTCCACAAGAAGAAAGGATACAGCTCGAGAAACCATTGATCTCGAGGCTATACAAAATGGGCCTGGTTCCAAGCGAAGACGCCAGCCTCGACGACGTCCTGAGCCTAACTGTCCGCGATGTCCTGGAGCGCAGGCTCCAAACAATAGTCTACAGGAAGGGGCTTGCAAAGACAATCAGGCAGGCCCGCCAATTGATTACTCACGGTCACATTGCCATAAGCTCGCGCCGCGTGAGGAGCCCAGGCTACCTCGTCAGTAGGGAAGAAGAAAACCTAATAGGCTATTATGAGGGTTCACCAATAGCTAAACAGGTTCAGGCAGGTGCGTAACTATGGCCGAAGAAAAAGAAGTCGAGAAAACTACTGAAAAAGTAGAGGAAACAGCCGAGAAGCAGGAGAAAAAAGAAAAACGCGAAGAGCGCTCTTCAAAACAGGTAAGGGGAGACGTCGGCATAGCTTGGATCTATGCAAGCTACAACAACACCATTATCCACATTACCGACCTCTCTGGCTCTGAGACAATTGCCTTCGCATCTGGAGGAATGGTTGCAAAGGCAGACAGGGACAAGCCCTCCCCATGGGCAGCAATGCAGGCGGCCATCAAGGCGGCTAAGACCGCGCTTGACAAGGGCATAAAAGTTGTACACGTAAAGATAAAGGCTCCAGGAGGCTATGGCCCCAAGACGCCTGGACCAGGCGCGGGGCCAGCAATAAGGGCTCTTGTAAGAGCTGGGCTAATGGTAGACAGGATAGAGGACGTCACTCCGCTACCTACAGACAGCATTAGGAAGCCTGGCGGCAGAAGAGGAAGACGCGTCTAGCCGCCATTGTTTCTCAAAGCCCTTTTTCTTTTTATTGAGAATACTTTTGCAGGGATCAGGCCGGAAACCTTATCTTCATCCATCTGTGCTGCAATGGGTCATCATTTCTATACATGTTTTCCTCCTCGTGGATTTTAAATCTTGTGCCTATTGTTCCCGAAGAAAAGATGGGTATCCTTTTATATACTCTTGACACATTATAATTAGCTGTCATAGTTCGTGGTGTAGAAAAGTGCCTTGGATCGGGCTTCGCAAGGGATGCGTAGAGGAAAAAGATATCGAGAAATATCTAATGGAAAATGGCATCCATTACGTAAGAAAAATTGAGCTAGAGATACAAGTCGGAGACGAATGGGTACCATTCCTTGTCTTCGAGGTTCTCGGGATGATAGAAGGCTTCGCAGAGGAAATGTCACATACTTTTAATTGCCCCTCTCTCGAAAGCGGCCCCCACTTGGTTCTCGGAGAGATTTCCGCTAAACTGTGGGACGAAGGTGCCAAAATTATCTTTCCAGACGGTTCTCAGCGAATAATTCCAATCTACACGTTTGACGCCTTTTTAGACGTCCGGATGCCAACAAACAAGGTCAAAGGGCTAAAAGGCCAGATAATTATCGCTGGAAACATCTTCGACCTACCACTAACACTAGAAGACTTGGCAAAAATCGAAAAGTTGGGTAAAAAATACATAGAAAAAATCGAGAAAGCAGCCTCAGTCTACGGAGTCACAAAAATACTATCCAGTGAAGTCCGAGAAAAGCTCCTAGAAAAAGAGAAAAAAGAAATAAAATACGAGGTTGACTATGACGCGGGACTAGCAATAGTAATGGTAGGCAACAAATTGCAAACAGTAACCATCCCCCGGCTCGTTATTCTGCTCGCAGAGGAAAAAATGTATGAACAGATAAAAGAAGTGTATAGCTCGGCGCCTGAACCCCTTAAAAAGAAGCTTAAAGAATCTCTACTCGAGTACTACGAGTTCAAAAAGGCTAACAGGCAAGAGAAAGAATCGCTCGAAAAACTTTTCAGAGACATTGGTATCGCCCCTAACTAATCTTTCGTGCTGATTTTATGTTTTTAAAGATTGATAGCTAAAAATATATTTATGAGTTAGACGCATAAATTAATCGAGAGACAATGCCCAGATTAGCAAGTAAACCCCAAACAATAACCGCTTCTCCCATTAGGCGAATAGCTACTCTATTAGACGAAGCACGTAGAAAAAGTGACATAATCAGCTTTGGAGGCGGTGCCCCCTCCTTGCCCCCACCACAAGAAGTTATAGATCACCTAATCAACTACATAAAGAGCTACCCGCAAAAGGCCGTAGGCTACGGCGCAACTAGGGGGATGATAGAGCTTAGGGAGCTAATAGCTGAAGACCTAAAGAAATACTGGAACGTAAGCTATGATCCAAAGGAAGAAATAATGATCGTCAACGGGGGAACCGAGGGTATTTACCTAGCGCTGGGAGCAATACTCGAAAAAGACGAAGAGGTAATCGTCCTGGATCCAACATACCTCGGCTACCACGAGCCAGTTAAGCTCTTCGGGGGGAGAGTCCGCACAGTCCCAGTCAGCGTGGAAAACGGGTACCAGCCAAAAATAGAAGACGTCAAGAAGGTAATCTCTCCACTAACGAAGGCCTTTATCCTTCTTAGCCCAGACAACCCGACGGGCAGAGTGGTCACAGAGGAATTCGTGAGGGACCTCGTAGACTTAGCCGTGGAGCACGACTTCTGGATTATTTTCGACGCGGTCTACAAGCATATAAGCTATGGCAGGCCTACGCCATGGGTAGACTCATTTAAGGGTGCCCGGGAAAGAACAATCACGATTAACAGCTTCAGCAAGGAAGCCTCTATTCCAGGGTTCCGACTAGGATACATTACGGGTCCCCCCGAGGCAATCGAGGTCATGGAAAAGCTAAAACAGTACGTTTCGCTTGCGCCGGACACACCCGGGCAAATAGCTATGATAAAGTTCCTGGAAAGCGGTATAAAGGATAGGTACCTCAACGAGATAGTATTACCGACCTACAAGAGGAGACGCGACTTTATGTATAAATGCATACAGGAATACTTGCCAGAGGCCAAGACATCACTCCCAGAGGGAGCATTCTACTTCTTCGTAAACCTGGAGGAATATCTAAAGGCCATGGAGCGCGACGACGAGGAATTCGCAAACAGGCTCCTCTACAGAAAAAGCGTTGTAGTTATTCCAGGCAAATACTTTGGAGAAATGGGTAAGGGTCACGTTAGGATGACCTTTGTCTCGGAGCCGGAAGAGAGAATAGAGGAAGGATTAAAGAGGATGAACGCGTACGTCTACAGCTATATGTAGAAACTGTTAGACATTTTTCTCTAAGCATTTGCTATTGGGGTTTATCCTCCAATTTTCTTCTTTATGTCTCTTAGTGTGTATAGTAGTACTCCTAGCCTGGTGTCTTTGTTGAATAGTACTGCTAGGTATCCTATTTGTCCGAGCCTCGTGTAGATTATTCCCGAGCCGTCTGGGGCGTTGACCGTGATCCATTCTGCCTCGCCCTTGCCGAGCTCCGTGCTGGCCCTGTTGCCGACCTCGCTTAATACTGCTGTCAGCGCTGCAACCTTCTCCTCCAGCTCCTTGTCAGCAAGGCTACTAAACAGGGGCAAACCATCACTACTCGAAACAACAAACCCCTCAACACCGCTAACCCTAGTAACACCCTCAACAACACGTCTAATAGCTTCTACATCTAAGCTCAATTTTCTCACCTTTCAATAAATATTGTATTTTCCGGGTATATTTTTTATTCGTTTAAAATAGCGATAAGATGATACAATGTGTTATGGACACAATTTTTCTTTATTAATGGTTTGTTTTTATGTTGGGCTTTGTAGTTACTATAAGGTTTACTAGCTGTTTCAAGACTCCCAGAGCTACTGTTTTGTCCCATGCAACGAGTGGATAGACAATTTCTGGACTAACGCTAAGTATCTGTGCAACTTGACGTGGCGGTACTGCGCCTTTAACGTCCTGCTTGTTCACAGCTATAATGTGTGGGTAATTGCCGAGGCTCTTCATATACAAGTACAATGGCTTTGCCCTGTAGACTTCCATCATGTTGCTTCCATCTACAAGGAAAATGTAACCATGCATTCCATAGCTTAGTACTCTCCACATGAACTGTAGCCTTGTCTGTCCAGGAGTCCCAAACAAGTAGACAGGCATTCCGTCCACTGTTACTTTTCCATAGTCGAAGGCCACTGTGGTGTATTCTTTTACCTTTTGTTCCCCTGGCGAGGTTACTGGAACCTCTGTCGTGAGAATGGTCTCGGAGACTGTCTTCACAAACGTGGTCTTGCCGCTTGCGTAGGCGCCGCTAACCAGGATTTTGAGATAGCCTTGATGGCCCAGCATACCCAACACCGGCAGTCTTGACTACGTCTTCCTCGTATTTTCTAAGAACAAGGTGTATTAGTCCAAGGTTAGGCTTGGGTGAGGTCGAAAGCGCAATAAAGGAGCCGTTAATAGAAGAAATCACGATGTGTTCTCCATTCTCAAACTCCACGTCGACCCTCTTTACCTTCGAGTTGAAGATGTCTCCAAGAGCGTCAAGCGAGCCGAGGGCCGCGGCAGAGGCTACCGCCAAAAACTCTGCTTGGGGCTGGTCAGGAGCAATAAATGCAACTGGTATACCATCTCTCCAAGCAAAGACAATAGACACTATTGCGTCATGCGTCTCCTTTACTATTTTTGCCAGCACACCTCTAAGTTGCTCTCTAGTTACTTCACTCATTCGACCACACCATTTTAACACATTTTTAAAAACTTTTCTTGCTTACAACATTCGCGAAATATTTGCTTATCGCTTTTTTAGCGGCTTCTACAGTTTCCTTAGTGACTTCCTCGGTGTCAGAGAACTCTAGGATGCCGTAGACAGATAGATCCTTAACCTCGCCCAAGTAAAAGACCTCAACCTTCCTTCTACCCCTCATAAGCGACACGTTTTGAGAATTATAGAGCTTTAAAACATCCAAAAGGACAGCCGGCTCTTCACTACTTTTTCCAAATGTTTCAACAGTGTAGCCCTGAGACGTGATGATACAGGCAAACTTGACTTCGGGGAAATGAAGAGGTACATCAGAAAGGCTTGACAATTCAACCTCTTGTGCCACGGTGGGTGTCGGTCGTACGGCCGGCTGTACGGGTCTGGGTAGGGTGGGTTCACGTGATACTCTTTTTTCAAGTATAAGAACCTTTGTCTCGAGCTGAGACACTTTTGTAGTAAGTTGGACAATGTTGTCCTGCAACGGGGGAAGTATTTCTTTTTTGAGAGTTTCGATTTCTTTCTGTAGCTGGGAAACTTTCTCCTCGATACTGTTTATTTCTGCTGAAATCTTAAGGAAAATTTCTTCTTTTTCGTGTTCTTTCTCTTTTGGAACCCTCCCAAAAAAGGTTTTCAAAAAATAAATAAATGAAATCAGCAAACCAATCGACAGGCCGAGAGAACCGACAGCTATGAAAACTAGGATTAAAGTGTCCAGGGGAAATTGATAAAGGGTCAAAGTACTTGTAGCTAGAGACATCATCAAGAAACACTTGCTTATGAAATATTTATCACTATTGCTAAAAACCAGGCTGTAGCGAGGAAAGTGCTTCTCGAAGCTGGCTAGCCGCCTCCTCTGGAACCACACGGGCTACACGTACAGAGTCCAGCATCTCTATCCCCCCTATGCTTTCAAACGGGATCACGTCTACAAACAGGTGGAAATAGGAGCTGTAGCCAAAGGGCAAGCTGTAGAACAACACGTTGCGGTCACGTGCTATTCCTACCTTGTCCATGGCTATTGAAACAAGCTTCAATGTCTCAGCAAGCCCCCTAATCTCGTCACTCGTCAAGTCAGTAAACCTAGCTACGTGCCTCTTCGGTGCAAGCCTCACATGGTAGTTGCGGCGGGGAGACGATGTAGCCCAAGCTATCCAAGTAGAGTTCTCGTAAAACATTCTCCCGTCATGGCGCGACGTGCAGAGGTGGCAGTCGTTTTCTTTACGCATCTCCTCAAAGGCTTGAAGGATAGACTCCATGAATGCGCCGTGGCCGTCCTCGTTGAGGTCAAAGTATACCTGAGAGTGGAGACGCGGCTGGCTCCCTCCCGCCAGCCTACCGATGTTGAAGAACGGGTAGACGGGTATCAGCCGAAAGCCCCTCCTGAAGCTTTCCTCCACAGAAAACTGTATAGCTTTCTTCATTGAGCTAAGCATAGCGGCTAAGACTTCGACTGGGACATCGCTTAGGGTCTCATAGTACCCCGTAGGAAAGGTGACCAGGTTTATCCCAAGTGCTATCTTTGTGTACCTGTCTTCAACCATCCTTTCGACTCTTTCTTTTATTTCCGGGTCTATGTGTCGGACCATCGCTGGGAAACGGTTAATTATCGTGACTGCGGTGTAGTTTTTAAGAGTGTCACAGAGGATAGGCTCAACACTGAAAGGCGAGTCCAGAGGCTGGTCATTCAGCGTTACTGGGATAGCGTAGTCTTTTCCCTCCAATATATCCTTGAAAGCGTCCTTAACAATTGATTCTCTAGACTCGCCTGGCCTATACGACCTAACAGGGCTAACGTAGCTAAAGTGGCCTTTCCACTTTCCGATAGCTACAACTTTCCCAGTTTTCTCGTCGACGAGCCGTATCTCGGCTGCAGATAAGGGGTCCCACCTCTTCCTAGGCACGTATCTAGCCTTGTCATCAGAAAAGTTGAACCTCGAAACTATGCCCCAATGCATGAAGGGAATATCTTCATAGCTCATTGCCAGTCTGGACACATTCTTCACCTTTGCCTGAAGCCTAACACAACATATTCACTTGATAAATATTCAAGCAAATAAAAGAATTCCTCACCAACTGAGGGCCTCTGACTGCTCATAGCTGTTTCAAACGCCCTCCTAGCTGTATAACCCTTTTCGACTAGAGACAGCATTGTGTAGGCAACCTCTACAAACTGCGAGCGGCACATACGTGGCACAGTCATTCTTATGCTTGGCGTCGTTGCTTCAAAGACCTCTGGAGGGAAACGGGTCAACTGTGCCAGTACACTTCTGTATTCTTCTGGCGAAAACGGCGAAACATATACAACAATTGTCTGGTCTTTTGGTAGAGAAACAATCCTTTCCTTGTCTTCGCGGTGAAGCAAGTAAACATGCACATTTTCACCAATCATCCTCCTGACTAAACCCGCTACGTACTCCTCGTCTTTCAAACAGAGACCCATCACTACAACATTAGAAATATTCCTAAATATGCCCTCGGCTTCGGCCCCCCTCAATATAGCTAAAATATCCCTAAATACAATGTCTACAGCGAGCCTAGGTCTCCTCTCCTCCCTCTTCTTTCCTCGCAAAGAAAATGAAATTCTTGGAAGAGAGAATCCTCCAAGAAGAGCTATGCCTAGACCAGTTCCAGCCATAAAGAGTAGACCAGCAAGCGAGTTCACATAGTTTAAAGTGTATGCGAAAGAGGGAACAAAGACAACGAGGCTTCCCAACGTTATGCCTCTTAGCCTCCCACTCTTGCCAGAAACAGAGGCGACAATGAAACCCGAGATAAGGCCGAGCAGGCTTGCCAAAAGGAATGGGTTCTTTATCATCTCTTCGAAGAGACCAAGGTAAAAAAGGCTCGCCGCGCTGATGGGATTATTGGAAGAAACACTCGAGTATATACCGCCAGGCAATAGGAGAAAGTAATCAACAAATGTATTTTCAGCCCTAACCCCCGAGAAAACAAACAACACCAAGGAGAAAACTAGTCCAGAGGAAACAGCCTCCCGGTAATCTTCCCCCGCGACCTGGCTAAGCAAAACACCTAAAACAAAGGGGAGAGTTACTGGAGCAAGCACAGCCAAAAGAGAAGACAACAGTATCAGCAAGGCCCCGCGCCAATTCTGGACATTTTTGAAAAGGATGAAAAGCGATGCGGGGAGAAAAATCAAGGCGTATGCATACTTACCATCTAGGTAGCTGACCAAAACCGGCAAAAGCGCGGCAAAGGCTACGCCCAGCGTTGGGCTCCCAAGAGAAGCTACAAGTGGAACAAGAGAAAATGGACTATAGGGCTCCTCGATTAATTTGAGGAAAAGTGTCACCGCTATATAGGTGCTGACCCCGGCCAGGAGGTTTCTAGCCACGACCCTGCTCATAGCTTCACTAATAGTGGAAAGGTACACACCAATGTAAAAGGGTATCGCTGGTTACTTTGTCTCCTTAATCTTAATGTCGAATTGGCGCATGCCTAGAGAGATAAAAAGAGTATTATTTATTAAGATGACCCCCGGTTTAAAAGTCGTGATCAACTACAAAAAGCACTTGGAAAATGTTATCGAGTCGATTCTTCATAAAAATGGCTTGTCATTTCTCCTAGTATTCTCGCCTTCCAACATTTTCTATGTAACAGGCTCCGATGCGCCTTCAGCACTGGTGATATCTCAAAACGGGGAAGTCTCTGCGCTGGTCACTAGGCTCGAATATGTTCGGGCAGTATCCGAAATGAGGCTAGGAGAGGCATATGCATTCACGAAGCAGGACGAGGTAAGCGAGTACGAGAAGACAATAAAGGGAGACTTGTACGAAGCCATAGCACAAGTCGTTGGCAGTAGCGAGAAGATAGGAATAGTTGGCGGCAGCCTCGAGCTAAAAGACCAGCTCAAAGGCAAGCTAAACAGAGAGCTAGCAGACTATACAAAGGAATTCTACCTTCTGAGGCGCTCTAAAGACGACGAAGAAGTAAGACTTATGGAGCAAGCCTCTAGAATAGCTGAACAGGCGCTGAGAAGAGCAATAGACCTGATCGAGCCAGGAGTAACCGAGTCAGAGCTCGCCGGAGAAATACTAAGGGTAATAGTCTCGTCAGGCGCAGAGCCCTCGTTCCCGCCAATAGTGGCATTTGGAGAGCACTCTGCACACCCACATGCAAAGCCAAGCCTCAAAAAACTCATGAGAGGAGACCTAGTAAAGATAGACCTCGGTGCAAAGTACCAGGGGTATTGCTCCGACATGACTAGAACATTCGTGTATGGAGACCCGTCCGAGAAACAGAAAAAGATCTATAGAGCTGTTCTAAGGGCACAAGAAGCCTCCATCGACGCTGTAAAGGAGGGTGCAAAGGCTAAAGACATACACATGATTGCATATAATGTCCTAAAGGAGGAAGGCCTCTCTGCATACTTCAACCACGGCCTGGGCCACGGGGTAGGCATAGACATACACGAGGAGCCCTACCTAAACTCGCAGAGCGAAACAGAACTCATAGTCGGAGACGTGGTCACAATAGAGCCGGGCGTCTACCTGGCTGGGTACGGCGGCGTCAGAATAGAGGACATGTTGCTTGTTCAGCGTGGAACAAGCAGGACACTGACATTCTTTACCAAGGACATAGCCCTATAGCGCGCCATGCTTATTTCAAAGCCGGCCTTCAGGGTTCTAGGAATCTCGGAGTGCTTCAGGAAACATGCAAAGAAGTCTGTACTGGCAGCCATTGTATATCGTCGGGACGGCTACATCGACGGGGCCTATTTTACATTTACAAGTATAGGAGGCATGGATGCAACAGACTCGATCCTAGGCCTCTACAAGTCCATGAACAGGAAAGACATCAATGTGATAATGCTTAACGGATGCATTATTTCCTGGTTCAATATTGTCGACCTAAAGAGGCTTAACAAAGAAACAGGCCTCCCAGTCATATGTGTAAGCTACGAGGAGTCCAAGGGGATAGAAAAATACATAAGGGAATACTTCCCAGGCGACAAACAGAGAATAAAAGCCTACCGGGAGCTCGGGCAAAGACAGCTCGTCTACGTCAGGCCTACACAGTCATATGTCTATGTCAGAGCCGAGGGGCTATCCCTAGAAGAGGCTAGACAAATACTCGACGCCACAACGAAGACAGGCAAGGTTCCAGAGCCCCTAAGGATATCCCAGATGATAGCCAGAGCCGTCCACACATTCCTAGAAGCGGCTGACCCCCTTCTACTAGGAATACAGCCCCCAGACACAGGCATACACGAAAAGAATATTTGAATCCAGACAGCCTAGAAATCACTATGTTGAACCTACCCAAGACAATTGTCTGGGAAAATGGCAGGGTCAAACTTATCAACCAGAAGCTTTTGCCACACAAACTCGAATACATCGAGACGGACAACTGGGAAAGAGTCGTAAAATCAATAAAGGACATGGAGATAAGAGGCGCACCCGCAATAGGGGTTGCAGGCGCCTTCGCGATAGCCCTCTTCGCAAACAAGTATGACGGAGAAAACCTAGAAAAATTCATGCAGTACCTGGAAAAAGTCTCCAAGATAGTTGCAACTGCCAGGCCGACTGCGGTAAACCTTTCATGGGCAGTAGAAAGGGTAAAAAACGTTGCAAAAACAGCGACAAGCGTCGAGGAGGCGAGGAGACTCATCCTAGATGAAGCCCTAAAAATACAGAGGGAGGACGAGGAGGCAAACAGGAAGATAGGCGAACTAGGCGAACCACTCATAGAGGACGGAGACACAGTCATAACGGTATGCAACGCCGGCTCCCTTGCAACGAGCTACTGGGGCACTGCTACAGCCCCACTCTACGTGGCAAAAGAAAAGGGTAAAAGCTTCCGCGTAATAGCGCTCGAGACCCGGCCCTACCTCCAGGGAGCGAGGCTGACGGCCTGGGAGCTAAGCATGGCCGGCATAGACGTCGTCGTGGCTACCGACAACAGCATAGGCATTTTGGCCATGAAAGAAAAGATAAACCTCGCAATCACTGGAGCCGACAGGATAACAAGCATAGGATACGTGGCAAACAAGCTCGGCACATACCCCCTAGCGCTCATGTCGCGTGTACACAACATACCCTTCTACGTGGCGGCGCCCTCAAGCTCATTCGACCTTAAGGCCAGGGGCCCCGAGGACATAGAAATAGAGATCCGTAGCTCAGACGAGGTAGTCTACATTGGAAACATGAGGATAACCCCTGAAAACGTGAAGGCAATATACTATGCCTTCGACATTACCCCGCCGCAACTCGTTACAGGTATACTCACAGAGAAGGGCATAATATATCCGCCCTACGAGAAGAATATAAAAAGAATCATTGGGAAAAATTAAACTTAAAATTTAGAATTTCTCGCACCCTACAAAACAAACGATTCAAATTTTAACCAGAAACGATATATCCCCTACAGTGGCTCCGTGATGGACATAAGGCTGATAAGGCTAAAACGGCTCGAAGACCTGATCCACGTCCTAAACGTGGTACAGGTCCCCATAGTGCATCACCTCGCACTAGACTCGAGGCACATCTACTTTATACCATTCTTTCTCAGTACAGACTCCAGCATAATATACTTCTACGAGAACGAACGCAGGCTCGAAGGAAAATTCCTCCTCTTCAACAACTTCACAGGAGAAGTAGACATCACAGACAAATGGACATCTGACACACGCTTCACAATCATCCCGATAATAGACGTGGAGTACCAGAACGTGTTCCCCGAGAAACAGCTCCTCAGCGAGCTTAGAAACCAGCATGCAAAAGAGAAGCGTGAAAAAGAGAAAAAACCCATAATTAAAGAGGAACAAAGCCAGTAATTGTCTTTTCATTACTGTATTTTTACGCAGAGAGTCTTCCCAGGCCTCCCTTGCCAAATTTGATTGTTCTTTCTGAAAAAATGTTTTTATATTGCCCTACTTACCCTTAACTTCGCGTTGGTGTAGTGCTATATGAGTAGTGATAAGGTATCCTCGCAGCCGAGAAAAGTACGAAAGCGTGAAATATATACAGCCCAGCTACACGTCCGGTCTAAGAGGCTAGTCGCCCCTCTATCCAGAGAGCTGTCCCAAAAGCTCGGATTGAAAAGAATACGTGTAAGGAAGGGCGACAGGGTCCTCATTGTTCGCGGTTCTTTTAAGGGACACGAGGGAAAAATCACCTCGGTTGACGTTAAAAGGGGCAGGATACACGTGGAGGGTGCAATGCTCAGAAAAACAAACGGCACAGAGGTGCCATACCCCATACATCCATCAAAGGTCGTTGTCCTAGAACTGGACCTATCTGACCCCAGGAGAAAAGAACTAGTAGAAAGAAAGAAACAGGTGGTGGTAAGTGGTCAGACGAGTTAAAGCCTCACTTAGACACTTGAGACGAAGCGTAGCGCCGCCCTTCTGGCCAATAAAGCGAAAAGAATACACTTGGACAGTTAAGCCCTCCCCAGGCCCACACCCCCTAGACAACTCGATACCACTAGGAATAATCGTTAGGGACGTCCTCGGCTACGCCCAGACAATGAAGGAGGCAAGGAGAATAATTTCCTCCGGAAAAATCATCGTCGACGGAAAGCCAGTAAAGGACTACAAGTTCCCAGTCGGGCTAATGGACGTGATCCACGTTCCAGCCGAAGACAAATACTTTAGGGTGATACCCGACCCGGCCAGGAAGCTCAGGCTGGCAGAGATAAAGCCGGATGAGGCCGGCCTCAAGATAGCCCAGATCAGGAGGAAAATGACTGTAAGCAATGGGAACCTACAGTTCACGCTACACGACGGAAGGAACATTCTTGTCAAAAAGGACTCAGACCTATACCAGAAGGCCCTCTCCTTTAAGACATACGACGCCCTACTAATAACCATACCCCAGCAAACACTACAGACCCACATACCACTCGACAAAGGCACACTTGCCATCGTGTATGAGGGGCGAAACGTCGGCTTCCTTGGAACAATACAGTCTATACAGCAGGTCTTCAAGAGGGCGCGCTCACTCGTAGAGCTAAAGTCCCCAGAGGGAGAAATCTCTAGGACGATCCTCCAGTACGTTCTCCCAGTAGGAACAGAAAAACCACTCGTAACGGTGAAGGTCTAATGGCGAAGACAAAGCTCGTCCTGGAAACAGACCACCCAATGCGGAGAGTATTCATAGGCAAAGTAGTAGTAAACATGGGCATCGGCGAGGGCGGTGAAAGGCTGGCACGCGCCGCCAAGCTACTAGAAGAGCTCACGGGCCAGAAGCCTTCCCTTAGGAGGGCAAAGAAGACTGTCCGCGAATTCGGAGTGAGAAAGGGAGAAAACATAGGCGTAATGGTCACACTTAGGGGCCAAAAGGCCATAGACTTCCTGAAGAGGGCGCTCGCGGCCATAGACTACAAGATCCCCGAGAAAAGCATAGACAAGCACGGCAACGTCTCTTTTGGTATCAAGGAACACATACTCCTCCCCGGAGTCAAGTACGACCCAGAAGTGGGAATCTTCGGCTTCGACGTCATTATCGCGATGGAGAGGCCGGGCTACAGGGTGGCAAGGAGGCGCCGCAAAAAGTCCAAGATACCCAACAGGCACAGGGTCACAAAAGAGGAAACAATAATGTTTTTAGAAAAGGTGTTAGGTGTAAAAGTCATTAAGACACGCAGGTGATGTGAATGGCGAAGATTCATCCACCAAAAAAGAGGAAATACGGTAAAGGCAGCAGGAGATGTGTTCGTTGCGGCACACACGAGGCGGTCATACGCGCATATGGGCTAAACCTGTGCAGGAGATGCTTCCGCGAAGTCGCAGAAGAAATAGGATTCATAAAGTACAGCTAGGGGTGATGACAAAATGATGTTTGACACGCTGGCAAACGCCCTCGCAACAATAATGAACAACGAGTCTCGCGGAAAAGCGGAATGCGTCATCTACCCGTCCTCAAAGCTAATCATTGCAGTCCTCAACACAATGAAGAAGGCCGGATACATAGGGGACTACGAGCTAATCAACGATGGAAAAGGAGGAAAAGTCGTAGTCAAGCTACTAGGCAAGATAAACAAGGCCGGCGTGATAAAGCCCAGGTTCCCAGTCAAGAAGGACGAGTTCGAGGCATGGGAGAGGGAATACCTGCCCTCAAGAGAAATAGGGCTACTCATAGTATCTACACCACAAGGAGTAATGTCACATATAGAGGCAAAACAAAAAGGTATAGGAGGGGTGTTACTCGCATATGTCTACTGAGGAAAAACAGGTAAATACTGAAAACGTCCCAAAAGAAGAAGCCACAGCCCCAACAACAGAAGCACAAGCCAGCACAGAAGAAAAGAAGAAAATATACAAGCCTACCCTCACAGCTGAGCAACAGAAGATGCTGAAGCTACGACAGCTAATATCTAGGTACAGACCCAGATTCATACGCATGAACTCCTGGCGCATCAAGAGGCTGGAAGACACCTGGAGAAGCCCGAGAACATCCATAGACAACCAAATAAGGAAACAGCTGAAAGGCTTCCCACCATTGGTCAAGATCGGCTACAGGGGCCCCAAGCTCGTCAGGGGTCTCCACCCATCCGGCTTCGAAGAGGTAGTCGTCTACAACGTAGAAGACCTCCAGAACGTCGACCCGAAACGCCACGCCGTGCGCATAGCCCACACGGTGGGCAGACGCAAGAGGGCAGAAATAATTAAAAAGGCCGAAGAAATAGGTGTAAGGGTCCTTAACGGGTGATAAATGTGGACGTATCTGTAGCTAGGAGGCTCGCGGCCGAAGTCCTCGGAGTAGGCGAGAGCCGGATCTGGATAGACCCCGAAAAACTCGACGAGGTATCAACAGCCATAAGCCGTAGCGATGTTAGGAGGCTCATCAAGAGTGGGGTCATAAAGGTCCTCCCGCCGAGCACCCCGTCTAGGGGGAGAATCAGAATAAAGAGGGAGAAAAGAAAGAAGGGTAGGGGGCGTGGCCCAGGAAGCAAGAAGGGGCCCAGGACAGACGAGAAGAGGGCCTGGATAGCTAAAGTCAGGGTTCAGCGCCGCTACCTCAAATACCTAAAGGAAAAGGGGCAAATCGACCCCAAGACTTTCCGCCAGCTATACAGGCTAGTCAAAGGAGGAATGTTCAGGAGCCTTGCACACCTCAAGCTATACATGACACAACACAAGATACTAAAGGTGGAACAGCATGGCTAGAGGCTCACACTATAGGGTCGCGTTGAAGAGGAGACGCGAAGGCAAGACAAACTATTACAAGCGCAGAAAGCTAATCCTCTCAAAGAAGCCTAGACTAGTAGTCAGGGTACTCTCCAAGACGGCAATCGTACAGATAGCGATCCCGGCGCCCAAAGGAGACATAATACTGGTCTCTGCACACTCAAACGAGCTAAAGAAGCTCGGCTGGAAAGGATACGGACGCAACACCACAGCTCTCTACCTCCTAGGATACCTCGCAGGCCTAAAGGCGGCAAAGAAGGGCATAAAGGAAGCCATCCTAGACATAGGGCTACACAGGCCCGTCAAGGGCTCACGCGTGTTCGCGGCGGTAAAAGGCGCGATAGACGCTGGGCTAGAGGTGCCAGTCGGCGAAGAGATGCTTCCAACCGAAGAGAGAATAAAGGGAGAACACATAGCGTCCTACGCGAAGCAGATGTCTGAGCAGGACCCAGAGGCCTACAAGGCGTTCTTCTCCCAGTACCTACAAAACGGGCTAAAGCCTGAAGACCTGCCGTCCCACTTCGAAGAGATAAAGAAGAAAATCGAGGAGTCAGTCAAGTAGCATGAAGGTTTTAATATGCCTGTAAATTAGATGGGTGAGACGTATGGCGTCGGAATGGCAACCAAGAACACTCCTGGGAAAAATGGTGCTAGAAGGCAAAATCAAATCCATAGACGAGATATTCGCCAAAAACATCCCAATAAAAGAAGTAGAAATAATTGACACGCTCCTCCCAGACCTCAAATCAGAAGTCATAAGCGTTGGATTCGTCCAGCGCCAGACAGACTCGGGCGAAGTCTCGCAGTACCAGGTAACAGTCGTCGTGGGAAACGAGAACGGCTACGTCGGCGTAGGCATGGGCAAATCCAGGCAGATCGGAGTAGCAATCGAGAAGGCAACTAGGAGAGCCAAACTAAACATCATACCAGTCAGGAGGGGATGCGGAAGCTGGGAGTGCCTCTGCGGCAAGCCCCACAGCATCCCATACAAGGTGGAAGGAAAAGCAGGCAGCGTCAAGATCGAGCTCATACCCGCCCCGAGGGGAGTAGGAATCGTTGCAAGCGACGTAGCAAAAGTGGTCCTCAGGCTAGCTGGAATAAGCGACGTGTGGTCAAGGTCCTACGGCGAGACAAGGACAACCCACAACATGGCAAAAGCAGTCTACAACGCACTCAAAAAGACATATGAATTCTACCCGCCGTCCGACTGGTGATCGAGATGACACTATTATTCGTCTTAAGGCTCAGAGGCTCCCCTGACAGGACGCCAGAACAAGAAAAAGCCCTCGAACTACTAAGACTCCACAAGACCTACCACGCGACACTCGTCCAAGACACGCCATCAATCAGGGGCATGCTGACCCAAACCCTCTCCACAGTCGTAACATGGGGAGAAATAGACAAAGAAACACTAGTCCAGCTCCTACAGAAACGCGGCAGAATGACCGGAAACAAGAAGATAACCGAGGAAGACCTCAAAAAACTAGGATACAACAGCTTCGACGAGCTAGCAGACGCCCTACTAGCAGGCAAAGTGACGCTAGACCAGCTACCCGGCGTAAAGCCCGTATTCAGGCTAAGGCCCCCAAGCGGCGGATTCAGGGGAACAATAAGGAAAAACATCAAAGCCGGAGGCGAAGCAGGCTACAGGGGACCAAGAATCAACGAGCTCATAAGAAAAATGCTCTAGACCCACACTTTTTCCAACAGTTTTATACAAGCCTTTACTATCACCTTAATCAGCTTGTTTCTCAACAACCCCAAAGCATGCCAGAGTCTCTTATATATCCATTATATTCTTGCCCAGAATCCCAGATAACAGCCCTGCAGATTTCAAACATGACACCGCCCTCGCAGACCCCCAACAATACGCCGAGGTACAAAAAGAAAAACGCCTGTCAATTCACTGCATCGGCCAGAAAACCCTTCAGAAATTTTTTTAAAGTCGAATGTCTATAAGCCGAAAAGGTGTCAACATTGGTCATAAGGCGCGAAAAGAAGTCTAGATCCTACCGCGGAAGCAGGACCCATGGCTATGGACGCACGGGGCAACACAGGAAGTCTGGAAGCAGGGGCGGAAGGGGGCACGTAGGATACCACAAGCACAAGTGGTCGTGGACAGTAAAATATGCCCCGGACTGGTACGGTCAACACGGCTTCACACGCCACCCCTCACTCGTCACACAGTTCAACATTATCAACGTCGGCGTACTTGACTCGAAGATAGCTGACCTATACCAGAAAGGCATAGCTACACGTGAGGGCGACGCCTACGTAGTCGACCTAACAAAGATAGGCATAAACAAGCTAACAGGCACAGGACAAGTAAGAAACAAGATAATCGTTAAAGTGCCCTTCGCCACACAAAACGCAGTCCAAAAAATCAAGCAGGCCGGAGGCGACGTCATATTGCTTGCAGAAAAACCAGCAACCGGTGAATAAGGTTGAGCCTCCAAGACTCACTCAACAGCTTCTTTAGAATCCTGCCAGAAGTCTCGAGGCCTGCCAGGAAGCCAAGCCTAAGCGAAAGACTGCTCTGGACAGGCGTCATCCTGGTAATCTACTTTATAATGGGACAAGTACCACTCTACGGCATACCAAGACAAACCCAGGGAGGCATAGGCGCACTAGAGTTCCTGAGAATAGTAATGGCGTCCAAAAGAGGAACCCTAATCGAGCTCGGCATCGGGCCCATAGTAACAGCAGGCATCGTGTGGCAACTACTAGTCGGAAGCAAACTCATAAACCTAGACCTCACAACCCCAGAAGGACGAAAAACATTCGCAGGACTCCAAAAGCTCACAGCCTTCCTCTTCGCCGCCATTGAAGCACTCGCCTACATATGGGGCGGCGTATACGGGGCACTAACACAGCAACAACAAATACTAGTCTTCATACAGCTCTTCATAGCAAGCACATTCATTATCCTAATGAACGACATGCTAGAAAAAGGCTGGGGCATTGGAAGCGCCGTCTCCCTCTTCATAGCCGCAGGCGTGGCACAGCAAATATTCTGGGAACTCTTCAGCCCCATCGGCCCCCTAGACGACGGGCTATATTACGGATTCTTCCCGTCCCTCGTAGCCGCGCTCGCCAGTGGAAACTCTACGCTCATAATGTACGCTATCTCTAGGCCCACCGGATACCCAGACCTCGTAGGCTTCCTAGGAATGATCGCCATGCTACTCGTATTAACCTACATGGAGTCAATGAAGATACTCATACCAGTCTCCAGCACCAGGTTCGGAGGAGTAAAGACACGCATACCCCTAAAGTTCCTCTATGTCTCAGTCATGCCAGTCATCTTGGTCGGCGCCCTATACGCAAACATAGCAATGTTCACCCAGGTTTTATGGCCGAGGGTCAACCCAGGAAACCAGAACCCCTGGCTAAACATCATTGCAAAATACAACTACACAGAGCACGGGCCAGTCCCCATGCCGGGCTCACTCGTCTACTACATCTCGCCCCCAAGATCCCTTGCATCAGCTCTAACCGACCCCGTCCACCTAGTTGTCTACGCGTTACTCTACATTGGGCTAGCAGTCCTATTCGGAGTCGCATGGATCCTCACCTCGGGAATGGACCCCGAGACACAGGCAGAGCAACTAGTAGAGGCACAGCTCCAGATACCAGGCTTCAGGAAAAGCGAAAAAGTCATAGCATCGATGCTCAGGCGCTACATCTGGGGCTTAACCATTCTCAGCAGCATCATCATAGGAGTAATAGCAGTGCTAAGCGACCTACTCAGGGTGATGGGCGGAGGCACAGGAATCCTCCTCCTCGTAGGCATCGTAATACAGTACTACTCGATACTCGCCAGCGAAAGAGCACTAGAAATGTACCCGTCACTAGCGAGGCTCATAGGAGAATAGTTTTATTTTTAACGAAAAACCTTTTAGTCTCTCTACATTTTTACACAATAAAATGGATAAAATTTTAATAACTCACAATTTAAAATACAGTGACCAAATATGCCCAGAAAGGTAACAGACAAAATAATCGAGAGGAAAAAGCTCATCCACGACTTCCTCAAAAAACACGGCCCAATGCCCACAGTCGAACTCGTAAGAGAGCTCGGCCTCTCACACAGCCAAGTCTTCTACATACTCAGGCTCCTCCTTAGAGAGGGCAAAGTAAAAGAAGAAAGAAGAGGCAAAATGGCCTACTGGGTCGCCCTCGAATAAGCCTGGCAAAAACATATAAACAGAGGCCACCAAAAAGACACAGGTGAAAACGCATGGGCGGAAGACAGAGGACATCAATCTTCCTAGAAAAGAAAAAGGAGCTAAAAGAGAAAAAGGGCAAAGAATCCCAAACAAAGTAGTTTTTTAGTCCCCCCGACGGTTTTCTCTAATGTGGCCTCCCCCAAAACCCAAGCCCAAAAGAATAATAGCAATAGCCTCCTCTAACTTCTCCAACCTCAAAGAGCCAGCAAGGACACTACACATAGCACTCCTAGCCCGAGCCGCAACCATCTTCCGAGTAGAACAAATCATAATCTACAAAGAATCAAACAAGCCCTGCACACCCACAAAAACAGTCCTCGAAGCCCTAGAAGCGCCCCAATACCTAAGAAAATACCTAGTCCCAAAGTCCAGGCACCTACGCTACCTCGGAGCCGCCCCTCCCCTACGCTCCCCAAGCCACCTACTCAGAAACGAGCAAAGCCCATACCGCGAAGGCTACATATTAAGGCACACAGGAGACACAGCAATAGTAGACATAGGCCTAGAAAAACCAGTCCAAGCAAAAGTACCACCAGGCCTCGGGCCACGAGTAACACTCACATACACAGAAGGCCAGTGGCAATACATAGACCGGGAACAAATACCAGTCTACTGGGGCTACACAGTAGCTTGCCAACCAACACTCAAACAAACACTCCAAAACTACGTCTCTCCGAAAACACTCGTCATAGCAACATCCAGAAAAGGCACACCAATAAACACCCTAGCCACCCAGCTAAAAACAAGGATAGCCACAGCAGAAACACTCCTAGTAATCTTCGGCACACACAACAAAGGCATACAAGAAATAGCCACACAAGAAAACATCAACCCACAACACTACATACACTACACACTCAACACCGCACCACTACAAGGCACAAAAACAATCAGAACAGAAGAAGCAGTACTCACAACAATGGCAATACTAAACCTCCTAGACCAACAAACAACAACCTAGCCCAAAACCCCCACATAAATCCGCCACCCCCACGAAACCTCCCTCTATCCCCAAACACTTTACACACTCATACAAAGCTAGCAATATTGAAGAAAAGAGAAAAACAGAGATTTCTACATCGTGATACGGGGTGGGAGGAAATGGTTCCCCTAGAAATCTCTGTAGAAACGTTTTCCACGGGAAACTTTAACGCTTTACAGGAAGAAGCCATTTCTGAAAATACATTCTTCCCTAGACCCTCTTCCAGCTCCATATCATTTACCATGCATAATGTGAAAATTAAAACAAAGTTAATGCATTCCATGGAAACTTTTTACGTAAATACACTTTCACACAACACAGAAACAAATAAATAACACCAAAACAAAA
>Ga0272449_1000635_pt1 | contig 40624 bp, 25 predicted proteins | sample YNPCB0241_FD_198679 | JGI IMG/M metagenome (GOLD analysis project Ga0272449, IMG submission 198679) | Hot spring sediment microbial communities from Yellowstone National Park, WY, United States - YNP-CB-024-1 | ecosystem: Environmental > Aquatic > Thermal springs > Hot (42-90C) > Sediment...
CCAGTTGCCACAGTAGTCGAGGACCACGCTGTCCGCCGTGGCCACCGGTTCTGAGGCCTCCATCAAAATAGGGTCAGGGCTGTTCACTAGCTCCACCTCCCACAGCCATCCGTGGCTTGCCGCCACATTCTTTATCAATGCTTGTAAACGTCCACTGTTGGAAACGGGACGGTCCAGGAACCAAACGGCCTCCCGGACCTCCAGTTGTTCTAAGGTTTTTCCAATCAGTTCAAGTGCGGGGATAGTCTCGGCCACCTTGCGGTAATGTCCGTGCATGCTGGCCATGTCGCGGTAGGTAGAATCGCGGGCCAAAAGCAGGATGCCTTTGCCTAGAGCAGCTTCGACCGTCGTTAGAACGTTGTAACCGTCGATGAGGATACGACAGCCTCTCACCGCCTGTGGATCAAGCCTGCGTTGTTGCCGGGCGATAAGTTCCCGATCTCCACAAGCCGATCGCTCCACAGCCAATCGCTGGCGAGCCGTCAACCGATAGCGGTTACCCACTAACGCTAAAGCTGAAGGATTGACATAGCCCCGGGTGAGGAGCCAGGAAAGGTCATATGTGGCCTGGCGGAGTTTCTCCCATTCCGCAGGGGCAAAAAGTTCCACATCCTCTGGATGGGGACCGCGGTGGGACCGACTATCGGGCATCGTGGGTGTCTCCTTCTCCTGCCAGCCACCGCCCCAGAACTCCCACTAGCTCGGCCCAGGGGAAAAGCCCGGCACTAACCCGCAAACCGCTTACTATCGTCCAGCCCACCCCGAAACCTTGAAAACCCCTTCCGTGAAATCACTGCAAATTGCCGCGGCACCATTTCACCGGCTTGGAGGAGATTGGCCGCTACTCAAGAAAAACCAAACGGTTACAGCTCATACCCCCTTTTGGTCGACGTGTTAGCAAATGTTGCAGTGCCCGACTATTCCAAAAGTTATAGCGAAAACCTGCCGGGATTACGTCCATTACGGCAAAAAAGGTACCGGCCGCAGTCTTACGTGAGCGAGAGCCCCAAAAAGCAAATACTCGTGTGCCCAACCCGCGATCGGCCCGGAAAACCCTAAGCCACCGTGACGGCAAATGATCCATTTGTCCCGTTCTAGCGGGTGATTCATTTGTGCTGTTGTAGGGGGCGGAAGGAAACTCCGGCAGGGCAGCCGATTTCAAGTAGTTCCCAGACCCTAATCATCGAGGATAAGCCCGCCGCCTTATCGCTGATATGTCCCCATGAGTTCACCTTCGTCGATGATATGCCCGGAAATCTCCCGCCACAGGGATTTACGATCTTTGCCGGGTTCAATAACCGGTTTACTGTCCAAGACGTAAACTCGGAAGAAATAGCGGTGAACCCCGGTGCCCGGCGGAGGAGCCGGCCCCCGATAACCAATATTGTGGCCGATCGTCCACGAATTTTTCCCTTGCAAGATCCCGTGAAATTGACGCAGGCGAGGTTCCTTGGGAAGTCCTTCCGGCAACCCCGGGAGTTCGGCCGGAATCTTGTACACAACCCAGTGCACCCAAGGCTCAGCCGTTGGGGCGTCCGGGTCCTCGCAGATAAGCACTAGCTCCCTTGCACCTTTGGGAAGATCAGACCAATTGATAGGCGGGGAGATATCTTCTCCGTCGGCCGTGTATTTCACCGGAATAGGCTCCCCGTACGAGAAAGCAGGACTTGTGACTCGGATGGGCATGGCATGACCCTCCCCTAAAAGCATGCAATCCCTCGTTTTGGAGAAAGAGCCTCCCTGTACGTTCGGAGAAAATCCGCACTTCCCCAAACAAAATCCGGCCAAGCTGCCGGATCGCTTTCAGGGTTGGGTCATGAGCAGGGACTAGTACCCCCGGCAAAACCTAGGCTCAACAGCTCGAACACTTCAAGAATGCGGTGCTGGCCGAGGTTTTCGAGCAGCGGCTACTGTAACAAAATGCCCCGAACCCATTCCCCATGGTTCCCCTTTCGGGTGGGACGCCTCAGCCGTGAACACCCAACAAACTCAGTGAGGGTACCCTGCCGGGATACTGTCTGCCTGTGGAGGATCGTCTTAGCCGATCCAGGGCCGAGGTCAATTGTCCATCCCAAGATACACTCTTCGCGTGCGGAAGGCCGGTCTCTGTGCAGGTGCCAGCAGGCTTCCCCTCACCCCCAGAAGTCGGACTGCTATACCGGCGGATCTCAAACCCCCACTAAAAAGGGGTAAAGTCCCATGCTGGCCTGCCCCCTCCCCTCTTCCTTAGTAACTTGGTCGAGGGAATTCCCCAAACTGCCCGCCAACGGGCAGATCTCCTGAACAAATTCTATGGAGGCATGCGGAAAAACTTTCCCTCCGCACAGGCCAGCCAACAGCTTCGGAAAAAGCCGTTTGTTTCTAAGGATACGACCGAAATACCACTCGGCCACCATATAACACCACAGGAAGACAACCCCGCCGAACAAAGAAGCCAGGGGCTTGCCGCCCGATTTGGGAAATGTGATGGGACCCGTTCCCTCCGCCCTATGCTACTCCGTAACTGCCCAATACCTAGTCTGCTTTCTTCCCAAAGGAACTACCTATGGCCGTTCGTAGGTGCCAATCCACTGGGCAGTGGCCACCACGTGGCCCTCCATAGCTTTTAGCAGCTGGGCCTTCGTGGCACCGGGTGCCAGCTCTAGAGGCTTATCCAAGGCATAAAGAGTAAAAACATACCGATGCCTGCCACTCCCCCGCGGGGGTGCAGGTCCCCTGTAGCCGATCGTTCCCCAAGAGTTCTTCCCTTGCACGGCTCCTTTGGGAACGTCGAGCTTTTCCTTGGCCGGAATCCCAGCCGGCAGTTCCCGCACATCCGCAGGTATACCATAAATGACCCAATGAACCCAGGGTTCGGGGGCGGGTCGACGTGGGCTTGGAGCATCCGGGTCGTCGCATATTAAAGCAAACTCTCTCGTCCCCTCAGGCGGGTCAGACCATTTCAAGGGCGGGGAAATATCCTTTCCGTCTTCCGTGTGATCTCGCGGAATCGGACCCTGATTTGCAAAAGCGGTACTTTCCAACTTCATCTGCACACCTCCCGTTTCCGGATGCGACACCGTAGCAAACTCCCGGGTTCCCTCCTTACCGCTTCTACTGAGAGCGGTATCATGCTTCAGATCCCCCGGCCCCGTATTCGCCGATAAGCCTTGGGCCACTGGAGCTTGGTCCGTCACTTGGTGGGATGCTGAACACCCGCCGGCAACCAGGTTCAACACAATCAGCCCCCCACCAAAAAGGAAGATCCCACCACTTTTTAAAATTGAGGGAAGGAGGGACGATCGAAAAGCCTTCGCCATCATCATTGCCACCTCCCGGTATCTTTCCGAAGTATCCCGCCCCCACAAGCGAGGGTTTCTTTCGAATTCCCTTCCGGCCAACTCCCACGCGGTACCCCGGCTGGCTCCTCCAGTATCTGCGTTTTAAATGGGAAACTCTTTTCCCACGCCCCAGCCGGATAACTGGTGACTCTTCCAAGAAGTGGCCCGTGGTCATGGAGGATTTCTGAACAGCATCCGTGCGGGGGAGATTGCAAGGCCAGAAAGTCTCCGAGTCGCTTTGCAACCACTCACCCCGGCTCCTCAACCGGGAGTACCTACGCCGGTAAGCCTTTCGGACCAACTCGAAGTCCCATAAATTCCCCTGCAGCCCCCAGCCCACTGTGCCTGCCACTAAGATCTATCCAAACCGGGGCCAACCTTTCGGGCAACCTCTGTGGGAATCATTTCGCCGGAACTTATGGGAGTAATGAGCCGTCTACTCTTCACATGGGGTGACCGGCCAGGGATCCTTCGACCCACATCGTAGGGGATAAAGGGGACTCTTGGCCCCTTCTCCTTTTACCCTTTGACCACTCCCAAGGGCCGGAGTCGAGCTACCTTTTTCGCCAGACCTGCTTTCTCCACAACATCCACCACCAAGCTGACATCTTTGTAGGCATCCGGCTGTTCCTCAGCCAAACCCGTTTTGCTACGGGCTCGGGCGACGATACCTTTCTCCGCGAGCTCCTGCTCGATTCGCCGCCCCTTGGCATGGCGGATGGCTTCGTTCCGGCTCATCACCCGGCCGGCACCGTGGCACGTAGTGCCAAAGGCTTTCTCCATGCTGCCGGGCTGTCCCACGAGCACCCAGCTCGACCGCCCCATATCCCCAGGAATGATCACAGGCTGACCAATATTCCGGTAGCGTTCGGGAACCTCCGGATGGAGCGGTGGAAACGCCCGAGTGGCCCCTTTGCGGTGCACACAGACGAGCTTTTCCTTACCGTCGATGATGTGTTTTTCCATCTTGGCAATGTTGTGGGCCACATCGTAGACCAGGTCCATTTTCAGCTCTTCCCACGGCCGACCAAAGAAGTCCTGGAAGGCCTCCCGGGTCAACCACATCAACAGCTGCCGGTTAGCCCACGCGTAATTTGCTGCGGCTCGCATGGCCCCCAGATACTTTTGCCCCTCAGGACTGTTAATAGGAGCACAAGCTAACTGGCGATCCGGGAGAGAGATGCCGTATTTTTCCGGGGTATTCCGGAATAGTCGCAGGGCGTCATCACAGACCTGATATCCAAGCCCTCGCGATCCGGAATGGATCATCACGCAAATCCCACCTTCCCGAAGCCCCATGGCAGCGGCGGCCTCCTCGTCGAATATCTCCTCCACTACCTGGACTTCGAGGAAGTGGTTTCCGGACCCCAATGTTCCACACTGATCCAGACCTCGCTCGATCGCCTTATCGCTGACGGCGTCGGGATCCGCCCCCTTTAGGCAACCGTGTTCCTCTGTACACTCGATATCGGCATCGGTGGCCCAACCTCGCTTTTTCAGAAAGCCAACCCCCTCCGCCATAATACTGCGGATTTCCTGCCTACTAAACTTGAACGGCCCCCCCTCTCCAACCCCAGCGGGAATCCGCTTAAAAAGATGGTTGACAAGCTGCTCGATCTTCGGCTGAATATCTTCCAGGGAAAGGTCCGTTCGCACTAAGCGAACGCCACAATTGATGTCATAACCGACACCTCCTGGGGAAATCACCCCGCCTTCCTCTGGGTCGGTCGCACACACGCCGCCGATGCAAAACCCGTATCCCCAGTGGATATCGGGCATGGCTAAGCTCGCCATCTGAATCCCCGGCAGAAAAGCCACATTGGCCACCTGTTCCGGGGCTTGATCGGCCTTAGCCTGCTCCATTAATCGCTCGTCGGCGAATATCAACCCGTCTACTCGCATTCCCGGCTTGTACGAGCGAGGAATCCGCCAAGTGGTTTCATCTACCTGCTGCAATGGTCCCGCAAATCCCTGCTCAGCCACAGTCACACCTCCTTATTCACAAACTCGAACCTTCTTTCCGTCCAACTATGCGGCGGTATGAAATGAACCTCACTAGCTATACCCCATAAATTTGTCGAAGCTCGTTTGGCGACCCGAACGACATGAAAAATTTTTCCTCCGCGAAGATTACCCTTATCCCGTTGCCCACTCGCCCCTGATCTCCTCACCCCCTTGGCAAAAGCCCAGCGATAACTTTTATATCGTTCCGCTTTTCCCTAAAAACCCCCAGTGAACCGAACGACACAGGAGTTACACCGCTTCTCCATCGCTAGGTTCATAGGCAGAGGTTATTCCTCGGACCGGAAATCCCTAGCAAACAGCACTTGGCGAATACACCCACCTCGGGAGTTTCCGCCATTAGGCAAAAACCACTTTCGGCCAAAACGAATTTTACAGAGGAGAACAAGAGAAATGCTAACCTCGGTCCCCCCAAAGCAGGGGGGCCGTATGTCTTTGAGGATCTGAGAAGGACGATCACCAAATATCTAGCAGGTAACTTCGAATCGGGCCCCATTCTCCCGCTTCCGCCGGGAATTCAAGAAGCAGCTCACGCCTAAGTTTCCCCGGCCCCATCACCGAAGGAACCCAGAGACTTACCGCGGGGAGAATAGATGGTTCGAGCAACTTTATGTGGATAACGCGGCTGAGGAGTCTGGGCAAAATGAGGAGAGTCCTAGAACGTAAACACTTCCCGGGTTTTCACTGACGAGTTCCTCGAACTGCCCCACCAGTACCCTAAGGACTGCTTGAAAACCCGGAGAAGGCTGGCCCGCCGACTTGTTCAACTCTTGCCTCGGCGTGGGGCCCTGCCCCATGCCGCCAGAATGCTCGATACAGACACCAACCGATTCTGTCGCTGGCGTTGCCCAGGTTTTCGGAGCCTTCAACCTGTGCGGCCAACCTCCAACTTGTCGCTCACGTTGGCGGGGCAAGGCCCCAACCTTTGTTACTCTCGATCTGCCCCCCGTCGTCTATTCCATCTGGTCCGACACTATAAATCAGCCAGCCCGCCTCGGTCGGTACCACCCGAAGATCATCCCCGGAAAACGGATCCCGCCGGAAATCCTCCGGCACTTGGGCGAGCACCTCGTCTGGTTTTGCTTCGGGCCCCGCTTGCTCAAGACGGCTCAGAACGAAGAGGGCATTCCGCAAGACAATGTTCCGGGCGAAAGCATTTTTGGCCGAATCAAAGGCCGGCACCAGAAGTTCAACCACCGGATTGAGGAAACTCCATCGGCGGCGAGCCGCCACCTCCAAAGAAGCCCGTAACTCCTCTTGGAGATTCTGCCGGTGACCACCGGCCTGCTCCACGTACGCCCGTGCCAGGTCCACGGTGTCCAGATAATTCAGTACCGCTCTTACCCAGAAAAACTCCCGACACCACCACCGGCCACAAGGGATTTTCCGAAACTGCTCAAGACCAAACGCTCGTTCTGTAGCAAGAGCCAGTTGCCAGGCACCCATGAGATCCATTTCCGCCAGGCGAGTTTCAAGCTCGGCCAAACGTTCTTGGGAAACCGTGGCTTTTTGGAGAATGTCGTTTGCACATCGCACCTGCGTGTGAACACAGGCCGCCTGAATCAATCCCCCCACCATCAGGGGGAGCTGAATGTGAGTAAACCGCAAACCAAGACAGACCACCTCCAGAGCCCGATCGGCATCTCCGGTGAGATGGTAATATTCGGCCCAGAGCACCATAAAGCGATTGAGCCTCCGGACCGATTGGGAGAGCTCTAACAACGGGGAGAGAATCACATCCTCTAGTGCGTTTGAACTTTTCCCCCTCCTGCAGACAACCAACAATCCCTCTTGGGAGGCAAGGCGAGTGAGAGTATCCCGAACTACTTTCCACTCTGAACCCTCCGCCAACTGGCCTAGGGATTCTAAGTCCGACTGCGTCGGCCAATCTTCAGCCTCGATGTAACGGCCCCAAAGATCATCCACGTTCGGCTGAAGGCTCGAAAACCTTTCGTCCAACTCGCGGATCTGGTAAGCCGCCTGCTGCCCCTCCCCTCCCGCCTGGGCGAAAATCTCCTCGACCTCCACCGGCAGCCCCAACGATCGAAGTTCCGCTAAACGTGCATCCAAACTCCGGTAGGCCCTCCAGGTTGCAACCGACCAAACAACCGCAATAACCAATACAACGACCACGACGATTCCCAGGACGGTCTTCAGGATTCCGATCAGTCTGCCCGGGGCTCGCCTGTCCCTGGAGTTTGCTGCCGAGCTAACCTCTGTCATGTTCATCCTCCCTTAAAACATCCTCATGCTCAATTGGCACGGGCCGAACCACACCAGATTGCCGCGGAAAAGATCTCCCCAGAAGAAACAGGTTTGCATGAGCCGATTCGATTTATGCAAGGAGATCAACCCTCGGTTAAGTGCATCTACCACCCTCCGCCCTCTTACATTCCGCCCGTAGCTATTATAGCCGGCCAAAAGACAAAAGTTGTTGCTAAAATGAACAAGCATCCTGAAAATCAAAAAAGACGTCCACGGAAGGGTTTTTTGAGCCTCGGGAGATTTGGCTTCCCTGCAATAAGATCCCTCTAACAAACCAAAGGTGGAAAATACCCCGGGTTTAATCGATGGGCATTCTTTGGTTCCCAATCAGGCAGCTGGCAGTGTGAAAATCCCAAGGTGCCGAAGCATTACGGAAATGACCGCCACATCGCAAATCCCCATTAAGGACCTCCTTAAGCGGTTGGACAAGTGCTATCCCAACGCAACCACAGCCCTGCGGTATTCCAATCCGCTGGAACTGCTGATTGCCACTATTCTTTCTGCCCAGTGTACAGATGAACGTGTCAATAAGGTGACGGAGTCTCTGTTTAAGAAGTACCGCTGTGCCGCCGACTACGCCCGGGTGTCTCAAGAAGAGCTCGAACAAGACATCAAAAGCACAGGCTTCTTCCGCAATAAAGCCAAAATGATCCGCGAGTGTTGCCAAATCCTTGCCGAAAAGTACGGAGGCGAGGTGCCTCGGGACATCGATGTGCTCACACAACTTCCAGGTATCGGCCGGAAGACTGCAAATGTGGTCCTCGGCACCGCCTATGGAATCCCCACAGGGGTGGTTGTGGACACTCATGTGCAAAGGGTTAGCCGACGGCTTGGCCTCACCAAGGAAAAAAATCGCGACAAAATCGAACAGGATCTCATGCGGGTCATCCCAAAAAATAAATGGATTGTGTTTAGCCACCAGCTAATCCATCATGGCCGACAAGTTTGTACCGCCCGCAAGCCTAAGTGTTCCTCTTGCTGTCTCGAGGACCTGTGCCCCAAGGTGGGTGTTACCAAATGATTTGGCATAAAGGACAGCTAGGCACGAAGTAGGAGAAAAAGTTTCGCCGGGTCCTTGGAATCTGCCACGGAATTTGTCGCCGCGTTTAAGGAAATTCCTTTGCTCCTTAAAGGACTCTTTCAAAGGAAAGGGATCGAAAGTCGGAGGGAATTACTTTGGCATTCCTGTTGGATTAAAGCCGGGCCACCATGATCATTCAGCAGAGGCGGCACAAAGTCTCCTCTTTCCCTCCCAACCCAAGAAAACTTGCAAGCTCCTTGCAAACCGCTCCCCATGCGTGGCAATTTTGGTTAGTAGCAGCAGGACTTCCCCTAAGCCTTTGTGCCGTGAGATTAAATTGCGACTTGTGGTACGACGAGGCTTATACGATTATCCACTTTGTAAGCCAACCATGGCATCAAATCGTCCGTGATTACTCTGCTCCGAACAATCACATTTTTTATTCGTTATTGCTACGCCCACTGTATTTGCTTTCCGGCGAAGAATTTTTGCTCCGGCTACCGGGCTTCTTCTTTGCTGCGGGAACCCTTTGGTTTACCTTCCTTGCGGCAACTCTCTGTGGGGGAATTCTCGCGGGATGCTTAGCCACGTTGTGGTTGGGCCTGACTCAAATGTTCTTAATCCACGTGATGGAAATTCGCGGATATGGTTTGTCTCTTTTATTGACGGCAATTCTTGGATACCTCACCCTGTCGCCGACTAAAGCCCGCTCTCGAAATAAACTTTTGGGCTGTCTTCTTGGATTTCTTTGTTTAACTGCCTTGGTATACACCATCCCCACAAACTTGCTTTTTGGAATTGCTTTGGCCGGATTTGTCGCAGTCCGGGAATGGGATCCCAAAGCCCGGTATTTTGGGCTTCGTGAATCCTGGTGTTGGTTTGCGGGGGTGCTGGTAGGATGTGCCTTGTATCTACCGGTATGGGAGCAACTCCGTGCCACCGCCGGCCAAGGGGCGGGGTGGAATTGGAGGACAACCCTGGAGATCAGCTTCGCGTTCTTCCGTGCAGCTTTTTCCGACTGGTGGCCAGTGCTGGGTCTTGCGACGTTGGTTTACTTGTTTAGAGGAAGTTTCAGCCGGGGGCAGGTAGCACGGGAGGGCTCCCCTCAAGAACACTCGCGGGAAAAATTTGAGTCGGTTTCCCCTCCCCATCAGTTAGGTTGGCTTGCTGCCGGGCTTTTGGTTCCCTTCGTGGTGGCAGGCCTGCTTGGAATTCACCCCTTTGTGCGGAATTTTCTTCCGGCTTTGCATTTTCTTGCGGTTGGGTGTGGGGTATTTTTGGCCACAGCGTACATGAACCTCAGCCGGTCCATCATGGGGCTTTGGGCTGTTTGGAGGACACCTCATCCGCCCACCGAAATCCGCCGCAGGGCGAACCTTTCGGCAGATCCGGAATCCCACTCTTCGGGCAAGGACCTCAATGAAGGAGTGAAAAACCCCCGGGTGGTGTTCGAGATTCTCCTGCCCCAGCTGGTGCTCCTTCTGTTGGTGTTACCTCGGTTTTGGACCTATGCCGACAGGCTAGAGAAAAAACGGCAAGTCGGGCCGGTTCAAGATGGATATTACAACTACTATGCAGCTCACTTTCGCCCGTCGGAAGCCGTCCGGTTTGTGGCCGACTTTGTTCGCGGACTGAAGCCCCCGAGGAGTTATCGGGTGTTATTTCGGCAGGCAGATTTCTATCCCCTGGCTTACTACCTAGCTAAGGAGGGCATGCCGCAGGAAGCAGCCGTTGCCAACTGTCCAGAGGAACATGTGTTTCTAATTTTGCCGGCACACCTTTCCGTGGCGGATTTCTTGCGGCAACATGGAGGAGATCCGCGGACAGCCGAACACTTCCAAATTTTAAAAGATGCCGGATATTATCGTGTTTTTTGGGCTGTAGCACAACCCTCCCGGGCTGCCGAACCCGCGGATCAGTCTGTTTTGCTCAAGCACGTGACTTCCGCCAAAAGAGCATTCCGCCCACTAGCCGGACATAGGACGTACTTGAAGAGTAAAACAGAGGTAAAGCTCACTGCTGGTATTTAAATGTCTCCCGAGAGTCCCTATTGCAACCATACAAAGTTGACACCCTCGAGATACCTCTGCAAACCAAAGACTTTGCCCCTGCTCTTGGTACTTGCCCTCTTCACGGTTCTGGTTCGAGGGATGGCCTTGTTGGCTGTACCCGGATCGTTTCAGGAAGATAGGGATCTTTATCGCCAGCTTGCAGAAAACTTGCTCCGCGAGGGGAGGTTTGCCCTCGGGGGCAAGCCGACGGCATTTCGTCCGCCGGCCTATCCGATCCTTCTTGTTCCCTGTGTGGCGGCCGGCCCATATACATGGTGGGCCATCGCCACTTTGCATCTGGCTCTGGGAGTTGCGACAGTTCTGCTAACTGTGTTCCTAGCGAAAAAGATTGCAGGCCTGCGGGCCGGCCTTTTAGCGGGAATGTTGCTGGCCGCGGATCCACTCTTGGTGTGGCAATCCACCCAGATTATGTCGGAAACGGCTGCCGTTTTTTTCGTGGTGGTAACCCTGTTTTGTGGCCTTCAGGCTTCAAAACCCAGGAATCTGGCTTGGAGTTTCCTCACCGGCACAGCAGCCGGAATTACAGCTCTCACGAGGGCCAACCTTCTTCCTTGGACTCTTTTGGTTCCTGGATTGCTGGGACTTGTGCGGCAACTTGGGGAGAATGACACTTTTACCCGGGACAAAAAACGGGAGGAAAGCACCCAGCATTCCGAGCACACGAAAGGTTCATTTCAGGCCGTACTTCGCCTTTCTGGAAGCAAGGTGCGGTTTCGTGAGGTAATCAAGACTAGCTTGATTGGTTATGTGGGATTAGGGAGTGTATTATTCCCCTGGGTCTTGCGGAATCGGTTGGTCCTCGGCCATTGGATTATCGGCACCACTCACGGCGGCATCACCTTTTTTCTGGCCAACAATGATTACTTTTACGATCACCTCAAGGAGGGCAGAGCACCGCGAACGTGGCGGTCCGAGGCCTTCCTTGAAGCTTGGGAACAACAGGTGAAACAGTATCCCGGTCTTGACGAGGCTCAAAGAGATGGGCTTGCCTACACTTTGGCAAAAGAGACCCTCGCCCGTCGGCCCAAGGAGTTTTGGATATCCTGCTTTTGGAGAATTCTTTGGCTCTGGACTCCCTTTCCCCCCTCCGAATTGAGCGAGGCGGTGATCGGAGGAATTTTGCCAGTTTGGCTGGTGGGCGGCTTCTATGTCTTCCAGTATGTATGTGCAATCTGGGGCTTTGGGATAATTTTAGCAAATAGGAAAAACAGCGGTGAAAGCTGGTTTGTTCTGCTCTCCGGAGTTGCCCTTGCCCTCGTCCTGACAGCTGTCCATGCCTTTTACTGGTCGAACATGCGGATGCGAGCCCCGGTGATTCCCCTAATTGCCTCCTTTGCTGGCATCCCCATAAGCGGGCCGGCATTTTGGAGGCCAATTGACGGAAATCGCATCTGAACTTTCTTCCACCGCCCATTATTCCCCCAGCCGGCTGAATTTTCCTCTCTTTCCCCTGCACACCGAGTTGTCAGAGGACTGAGCCACCGGATTCAACTTTGCGGATACTTCATTAAAAGTCTGCCTTGGGGAGGCACCCACCCGGGGGCCGTACGGCTTATTGTATTCCGTAAACGCAGGTAGCCCTAAATCTGCCACTCTCATCCGGCCCCCTCAGCGGCCGTTGGCCCAAACTTTAGGGGAGAAAGCCGGCCTTGTGACCCAGAAACTTCCAATCTTATAATCGCCGAAAGCTGGGAAAGCTCCTCGCGGTTCTATCACAAGCGGGTTTTCGAGCATGCTGGTCCCTTAAGCTTTTTCGCTTACCGCTCGTCAAAACCTACACTGATGGAGGACACCAGGCAAAGGGTGTCTCCACGGGATCTCCTTAGTAGGGCAACACCATTTGCCCCAAAAGAGGCAAGCTAGCAAAAAGTTCGTAGTGGAGGATATGAGCCTTACACTCGGGGCCCACTTTGGAAATTTCACTACCTCGACGGAAATCTTCGCCCGGAACGCGTGGGTATACCGGCCGAGGAGTGGTAGCTGCCGCTTCCAAAGGAGCTCCTCCAGGAAAAGTTCGAGCGATAAGGTTCCGAAACAAAGCTCGTTCGTTTGACAGGCGGGAGGCCGTTTCCCAACAACGATCGCTTAAACTAGGCCGGAAGGATCGCGATGAGGATGAGCTGGTGGCGAGCTCGGAACTTCGTGCTCAGCGAATCCTTATGGCCATGATCTTCCAATCTCAAAAAATCGCAGGGTAACAAAGGCTATCGGTCGTCCTTTCGGAAATCGATGCACTCTTCCGGGATTCTGTCAGAAACAAAATCGGAAACGAGACCACAAAAAGGAATTTGAACTTCTTCTGTCCGTGCCGGTCGTCCTACGAGTGGATTATCCAAGGCCGCAATATTGTGGGTTTGCCCCACGGGATGGAAAAAAATTCCCGGAGGGAGATCTGCCTCCCACCGGCGGAAGAGCAACTTCAATTTCGGCTCAGCACCCCTGGAGGACCGGTCCCTTCTACCATATCTTCATCTTCATGTCCTCCTCACTGGCCGGCGGAATTTCCCCCCGCTTTGACGTCGGAAATCAACCTAGTGCCCATTATTGCCCTCGCCCTAGCGGCTCCGGCCCCAGCCGAAAATCCCGGATTTCAGCATTGGTTGCCTTCGGTTTGCTCCTCTTACCACTAATCGTAGGTCACGTAAGTGGTGGTCTTACCGCCTGCGGACAGGATACCGAACTGGTCTTTCCGGCCGTCGATATCTCCCAACCAATCGAAGTGGTCAGCGAAAATGCTGTGGTCTGGTCCGAGCACCAAAGCCAGGTATCTCTCCTGGAGGGAAACCTGGAGTTTCGGCAAGGAGACCACAGAGTTAAAGCCCAAAAAGGGGTCCTCTGGATAGCTACCTCCCAAGTCGACGGTTTGCAAACCTATGTAGTCCATCTTTATGCCGAAGGCGATGTGGAGCTCGAATCTCGGCATCCCGACGGGCAAGCCCGGCTTTCTGGGCCTTTTTGGCAGGGGCGTTACGAAACAACGGCTGGGGTGAAACTCCTCCCCGCGTTCACCCAGGAGCGGGAGGCCCGCGATCATCCCCTTTTCCAACGTGCTTTAAAGGCCCGGCAAGACTGGCTTCAAGGGCGGATCGAGCGGACAAGCTTCCTTCAGCCCATCACAGGCCCTGGCGACTTGCAAAATCTCTCTTCCCCACCAGAGTCCGACTCCCTGCCATCCCAGAAGATGAGCTCCAGGCAAGCACCAGGCCCCTCCGATCTGCCGGAGGCCCGTTTAGCACCACCAACTGGCTGGGACAAACTGCGGATCCGGGTTTACCCCCGTACCGACGTTCCCGTCCACGTTCAGTGGAAACAAGATCCTCAGACCGGCGAGTGGGTAGGGATTGTAACTTCCGGCGTCAATGTGCTGGTCGAAGGGGCAGCTTCTGTGGGGACCTGGCGGCCTCAAGTTATCGATATCTCCACCGATCGAATGGTCATCTGGACCCGAGGGATCGAGCAGCCCGACCTCACCGGCACTCGGCCAGTGGCAGACGACATTCCCGTGGAAATCTACATGGAAGGAAACATCGTTTTCCGCGAGGGTGAGAGGATCCTCTATGCCGACCGCATGTACTACGATGTTCGCCGGCGGATTGGAGTCCTTGTCAATGCCGAGCTCCTGACCCCCGTGCCCAATTACGAGGGGCTCCTTCGGCTGCGAGCCCAGATCCTTCGCCAACTGGGGCCGGACCGGTTCCGGGCTGAACATGCATTTGTCACTTCAAGCCGGATGGGATTTCCCACTTACCGCTTGCAAGCGGGCCTTGTCGAGCTAGAGGCCACCGAGGAACCGGTCCTTGATCCCTCCACTGGAGGCTGGGTCGTCGATCCGGAAACAAGTCAAATCCTCACGGAGCCCCGATACTTTCTCTCCGCCCGGGACAACGCTCTCTATTTGGGACCGTTGCCCGTATTCATGTGGCCGGAAATCACCACCGACCTTTCAGAACCCAGCTTCTTTCTGCGGCGGTTCCGGGTGAGGAATGACAGTGTTTTCGGATTTCAAGTTCTGACCGACTGGGATGCTTACCAGCTTTTGGGAATCCGCAGTCGACCCGAGGGAACCCGCTGGGATATCAGCCTGGATGTAATGAGCGATCGCGGCCTAGGACATGGAACCACGTTTTTGTATCGCCGGGATGAATTCCTTGGGATTCCCGGCCCGGTAACGGGATTGGTGGATTTTTGGGGAATCCAAGATGATGGCCTTGACAACCTCGGTCGAGGCCGGCGGGCAATCCCTCCGGAAAAAGACTACCGCTGGCGACTCCTGTGGCAGCATCGCCAACTTTTGCCCGGCGATTGGCAACTCACCGCGGAAACCGGCTGGATTAGCGACCGCAATTTCCTCGAGCAATATTTCGAGCGAGAATGGGATGAACTGAAAGACCTCATGACGGGGGTAGAGCTGAAACGGATCCGGGAAAACCGCTCGTTGGCTATCTCGGCCGACTACCGCATCAACAACTTTTTCACACAAACTGATTGGCTCCCCCGGGTGGATCATTTTTGGCTAGGAGAAGCTCTTTTTGCCGAACACTTGACGTGGTACCAACATACCACTGTCGGTCTGGCCCGTTTTCGGACGGCCACTTTCCCGGAAACCCCTATCCCCTTCTTTTCCTACCGAGAATGGGAAACCTCCGATGGGGTTACTCCACTGGGAACGGTGTCGGCTTTGCGGTTTGCCTCACGGCACGAACTGGATTTTCCCTTGCAACTTGGCCCCTTCAAAGTGGTGCCTTATGTATTGGGAGAGGTGGCATACTGGGGAGAGGACCGCCTCGGCGAGGATGCCGAGCGGCTCTTAGGCCAAGCGGGGTTGCGGGTCAGTCTGCCCATGTGGCGGGTCGATCCTTACTTTACTAGCGAACTGTGGAATTTAAACGGCCTAGCCCATAAGGTGTCTTTGGAAGCAGAGTTTTTCTTCGCGGAAAGCAGCCTCGATCTCCAGCAGCTTCCTCTTTTTGATCCCTTGGATGACGATGCCATTGAGGTTTTTCGTCGACGTTTGTCCCCCGCTCTTTCCCTTCCACAATTAGATGAGAGGTACTATGCGGTGCGGACAGGCCTGGGAACCTGGATCACATCGCCGAGTATGGAGGTGGCGGAAGACCTCTGCGTTTTTCGGGTGGGCATGAGACATCGCTGGCAGACCAAGAGGGGTCCGCCAGATGCCCCTCGAATTATCGATTGGCTTACGTTCGATACTCGACTCAGCTTCTTCCCCAAGCCCGACCGGGATAACTTCGGGGAGGTGGTCGGGCTTCTGGAATATGATCTCCGCTGGCAAATTGGCAACCGATTGGCATTGCTGTCGGAAGGAATATTTGACTTTTTCCCAGAAGGCCAGCAAATCCTCACCATTGGGGCAAGCTTGGAACGTCCTGGTCATGGACATCTTTACACGGGGATGCATTTGCTTCAGGGGGCGGTGAATAGTACCGTCCTGCAACTGGCCTATAGTTACCGCCTCGGTCCCAAATGGATCACCGCCTTTTCCAGCTCCATTGACCTTGGGGAAGGCGGAAATATTGGGCAAAACTTGTGGATTACCCGGGTAGGGGAATCGCTCCTCTTCAGCCTGGGGGCAAGTGTGGATTCCAGCCGGGACAACTGGGGAATTGGGATCTCGGTGGAACCCAGGTTCCTTGGCCGGGGCCGGATGGCCCACCTAGGGGGTGCCAGGGTGCCACCGGCGGGAGCTTTTGGGTTGGAATAGTTCCAACGTCCTGCCTGGCCCCCTCTCACCACTGCCGATTTTTCCCTACCATTCCTCGCCTATTGCCAAAACTACTTGTCGGGAATTTCCCTTCCGAGAACCAACTGCGGCATGACGTTTGCACAGCCGAACGTCAGGACCTGCCGGTCTCAACCAGGCAAGCCCCAAAATTCAATTGGATGGGGAGAGTACAATAACGGGGGCTCCCGCTTTCCTCCCTGAAAGCCCAAGCGAAAAATGGCTCCCTGTGCGGGGCAAGAGTCGTCGCGGATGGTCTTAAAGCGATGGGAATTCATCGGAGAGAAAGATTCACACTCCGCAAAAAGTGAGAACTCCAACTTCGGCGACATTTTATCGATCGGCGAACTTATTATCGATCGGCGAACTTACGATGGGTAACTCCACAATCCACAACGGACGGCAAAGTGCTGGTACTCCTCAGCTTCCGGTGGCCACGCAGATGCTGCCGACTTCCCCTGAATGTGAAGAACAGGTCTCTTCTTCGGGTGTTGAAACACCGGCTGTCGTACCCAGTTGCCAAAACACGCAGGAAAAGCCAACTTTGGAACCAGGTGGTGGAGAACTCGTGCCGGGCCGTCGGGCTCGGACCTGGCCTCAAAAATTCCGCGATGCCTTTCGGGGGGTTGGGCTCGGGGTTTGGGGCCAGAATAGTTTCCTTGTGCACGGTTTCTTTACAATCGCCGCATTGGTGGCGGGAGCCGTCTTTCAAATCTCGCTTATTGAGTGGCTCATCGTTCTCCTGTGCATCGTGACTGTCTGGACGGCCGAGATGTTCAATAGTGCCTTGGAGCGGCTTGCCCGAGCGGTGAGTTTGAAGTACGATCCCCATATCCGCGATGCTCTGGACATCGGGAGCGGTGCCGTGCTTGTAGCGGCCATCGGTGCCGCAACCATAGGCGGCATCCTTTTTCTCTTCCACTTTTTCAAGCTTGTCGGGGTATTGTGACTTTCAGTCCGCCTCCTACCCGACCTTCGGCACTCCTCCGTTGAGCCCACCAATGTGGAGGCTTGACAACTCCCCTTCCCGCCTGTTCATCTTCGCAAAACCGAAGGAAACAAACGGGGCCGAAAACCAGCGAGCGGGGTGCCTCTCCAGTGTGCCAGAATCCCGAAAAAGAAGAAAGGCACTTTCCAGTCGCCAGGCAGCATTCACCGCAATTGGGACGGCCTTCGAAAGTCTTCGGCCACCAAGGGTGGGTCAGTGGGCTATCTTCCGATTGCTAACTGATAAATGCCCCCGGAACGGCCACATACTGTCTTCGGAATCGGCCGCCACCACCCCTGCACAGAGTCGGCATGAAGCTACAAAGGTTACTGCGATTTCTCTGACAGGGTGACACCACCCGCCCCCTTTTCGAGTGGACGAGCAGTGCCACCCGACCAAGAAATCTCGACTGCTTATCTTCCGGAAAGGGGAAACAACAAAACGGCTCGAAAGGCGGAGATCCTGCATGTTCCAAGGTTTTCAACTCCCGCATGCCTAAAGAGAAAAGATATCCGCAAAGGGATGAATATTCGGAAATCGTTCGAATGTTCGGAAACCTGCAGCTTTCTCGGCAAGTATGAAGATATTTGGTGCCGGTAGATCTCCGTTAAAATCCCCAAAATGTTTCCCGTCCTTATCGGGCGAGGAATTAGGGGGCTTTGTCGGTCTATCCACGAAGGGAGAGTTAGCACTTGGCTCGTTGAAGACAGAATTTTCCCAACGCACGTCCGAATGGGAGGAATAAAGCGATGATGCAGCGGGTAGTGATTTTTCTGGCTCTCCTAAGCATGGTCGTCCTCTGTGTGCTAGGGTATTCAGGGAGATGGACCTTAGCTCAGGGCCAAATCCCTGTAACCCTGGCGAATCCCGCGGAACAAAGAGCCCAAATGATCGAGGAGTTAAGAGCAATCAAAGCTCTCCTGCGGGAACAGAACGCCATACTGCGGGAGCAGAATCAGCTTCTGCGGGCCTTGCAAGCTACAAAGAAAGAACCCATGGAGTGAAACCCCACGAAGCTTTGGAATTAGCTAGGGGAACCCAAATCCCGTAGGATACCCAGGGAATTGGGCAGCTTCGATTGGCAATATGCCATGCGGCAGGCTGACCAACCGCAGCTAATAGGCAAATCTTTGCCGCACTGAGGGTTACCGAAAGGTGGCCTTGATCAGTCCATATGCTTGCCGAAAGTGGGCCTCGGCTCCTATTTGCCGCGGGATGACCTTGTTGGAGGTAATGATCGTAATCCTCCTCCTTGCAATCATCACGGGAATTGTCATCCCGCGGGCCGTAACCGATCGTCCCGAGGTACTCCGCTCGGCTGCAGAGGTCCTGGCCGCCGACCTCGCCTTCGCACGTAGCTTGGCAGTGACCCGAGGTGGTCCCCATAAGGTTGTGCTGTTCCCGGGAACAGGCACCTATTGGATCGAGTATGCGGGAAATAACCCGGCTTTAGCAGAGCTTCCGTCCTCACCGTTTGCAGCATTGGACTCCACATCCCGGCGACTGGTGTTCCGGCTGGAAGAGATGGCCGGCGTAGGTCGGGGGATTACGATCTGGGGCTGTATCCCTAGCCAGGGAAGCGGGGAACAAACGATCATTTTCGATCCCCTTGGCAGCCTTGTCTCGCCGCAGGACATCACCATCGTCTTAACGGCTCTGGAAAACCACCAGCCATGGTATGTGGCAGTCCGCGTGAGGGCAGCCACGGGGCACCCTGAGGTTGGTAACCCTACTCGAACACCCCCAGCAGCGGCACCCTAACCTCGCGAATAACGGTAACAGCACCCCAAACCCTACCATTCGGTGAGGCTTACAGGAGCTTGGAGCGAGTGAGTGGATTTTGGACCGTAACCGATGGGAATGCTGCGATCTGCGTTAACTTTTTAGCCCGGCGTGGCACGAAGATTTTGTGTGCTAGGATTGAAAGCAAAGCCAGTGCCGTTATCCAATCGCCAGAGGCAGCCCAAGAAATGGAACATGCCTGCGTCGTCCGGACAGCTTTACCTACCCGCGAGTTTGGATCTTTAAAACTTGCACGGAACATCCATATCGGAAGCTCTAAATAATTCCGGCCGTCAGAGGCCAGACTCGCATGTGTTGACTTTTTCCCAGTTTACTTGGCCGCATATCGCCGTTTCCGGCAAGCGGTTAGCAGTTCCGGGAAATTACTCAGATGGTCCGGATTCAGCGGGTCCGTAACGATAGTTGTCCCTAACTTTCCGGTCCAATCCCTCGGAACGTCCGGTTCTCCAAATGAGAAGGCTAGAGTCGTAGAAAATGGCCTGGGGAATCCTAGGGCAAAATGGTCACAGCGTTGCGGGATTGCACTTTGAGGATGGCACGTTCCGGATTGTCCAACTGGACGGCCGCCGCCGAAAAGTTCTCCGAATGATCGAGCGACGTTGGCCGGGGCGAGTCCTCCCAGGGCAAAAAGAGGGCTCTAGCGAAAAGTTGGGTGGGCTTCTTCGCCAAGCCTGGCGACAAGGGGGGTTCTTTGGGCGGCAAGTAACCGTAGCCTTAGGAAATAGCGACCTGTTTGTCCAAAACCTCCGGCTCCCGCAGGATACGGCGGACATTGATGCAGCAGTCTGCAACGAAGCCGGCAGCAGACTACCCTTTCCCCTCGAGGAGGCGGAACTTCGCTACCTGCCTGCAGGAACCATCCGGCAAGGAGATTCGCTTCGCCAGGAGGTTATTGTGTTCGCTTGTCGGCGACAAGTCATTGCAGAAAAACTTGCTTTGTTAGAAGAAGCGGGCCTTTGCTGCCGGGCCTTGGAAGCAGCTCCGGCAGCTCTCTTTCGGTGCTATCAAGCTCAATTACGGAGGGAGTCCGACCGCCGAGAGACGATTGCTCTCGTAAGCATCCAGCAAACCGGAACCATTTTTCTTGTGAGTGACCGAGGGCAACCGCACTTCATCAAGCACATCGACTTTTCCTCCGGGCAGCTGGACGAGGCTGTGGCTCGGTATCTGGGCCTTTCCGTGGAGGACGCCGCGGGCCTTCGCCACCATCGCGGAGACCGACGCGAGGAAGGTCGAGATCCCGAGGTCGACCGAGCAATCGCTGAGGCCCTGGAAGCTCCTCTGGATTCCTTGTGCCACGAACTGATCATGTGCCTGCGTTACTGCTCGGTCAGTTTCCGGATATCGCCTCCGCGGGAGGTGATCCTTAGCGGAGTGGAAAGTAATCCCGAGCTTGCTCAGGCCCTCGCACAACGACTGAACATCCGTGTGCGAGCGGGTGACCCATTTCTGCCGTTGGAGAATGCTCCGGCCACTTCTCACAAAGGGGCTTGGGATATCGCGGTAGGGCTGGCCTTATGGGAGGAAAGCTGATGGCCTCCGAGAGAAGCACATTTTCCATCGACTTCCTCCCTCCCGAATACCGCCAACGACTCCAGGCACGGCGGGAGATCCGTCCACGAGCCCTCCTCTTTGGAGCCACCGTGTTGGCCATATTGGGGGCCCATTTTTGGCTGGGCCAGGAATTATCACGTTTGCGGCTGACTTGCAATTCACTTCGGGAGACCACGGCCGTCCAAAGAAAAGTGCAGGAAAAGCTCGAAGAGGCCCAGAAACAACTTAAGCTTTTTGAAGAGCAAGCGGTTCAGTGGCTTACTCAAGAGAACCGTCGACCTGTCTCCCAGATTATCCACGCCCTTATTGTTGCCAAACCCCCGGGGGTTTATTGGGAAGAAATCCATTTCCGCACGGAAAAAACCACTTCCGCTGGCCCGGCCACTGGGGTGACCAATACTCCACCGGATCCAAAAGCAACCCCTAGCGGGGGCCCAGGCGGCCCGGAATCTTCCAGGGTCAAAACAAGTGTCACTTTGGTAGGATGGGCAGCCGCGGCCGAGGATTTAAACCATTATCTTGCCGCCATCACTCGGTCCGCTCTTTTCCGACGGGTGGAGTTGGTCGGCAGTCAAATGGGTAGCTCACGGAAGTCCCAACTGCGTTTCGAAATCCGCTTGGAAGTCTCAGCCCCAACCCCAGTCCTCGCGGTGGAAACATCGAGGCGATTAATGGTGCCCTCCCCTCACCCAAAGGGCTAACGCGGAAAGCTCTGCGGAAACAAATCTCAGAAGCCGGTTAGCGATAGTGCCCGGAACGAGCTTCACGGAATCCCTGAAATGTCCTTCCAACTTTTTAGTGAAGATGTGTTCAGAAGTTACACTGTTTCCCTATCCCCCAAAGGGTTCGAGGCACCTCAACGGCTTGGGCACCGAAACGAGAAATCGGTTGAAGGGACATACCCCTCACTCCAACTCGAACCATGTTGCAGGCTTTCCGATTGGCCCATTCAAGAGTTGCTAGGAACTCACTGTCAACTGTGAGCTTGCTCAGGGAGAATTCGATGGAGAGCCTTGGTTACCGTCCTGAAACTAGGCAAAACACGGGGATAAGGTGACACTTCTGGCGAGAGATTTGGATGTTCGCTCAGTATTCTTCGCGACAAATTTGGCTATGGCTTTTGGGTTCCGCAGGACTAGCGGCTTGGCTTATCTTCGGGATATTCCCAAGACATCGAGAGGTGGCCAAACTCCGGGAAGAAATTCGCTTGCTAAACAGGCTTGAAAGGGATCAAGCCACCTATCAGCGAGCATTGGAAGAAACCGAACGACTTTTAACTCGGGCAAAACAGTTGTTGGCCAAGGAAGCAGGGATCCCGCCTGCCTGTGACGAAGACTCCGGGCTTTTTGCCCCAGTGGCCCAATTAGCCCAAAAAGCCGGAATCATTCTCACGCGTTTTCGCCCAATGGAGGCACAGCAAACCCCTCAAAATAAAACAGCAGAAGGAGTGCAACTATCTGGCCTCGGATCCTTTGAGCAGATTGCCCAATTTCTCGTTTTGTTAGAGTCCCCTCCCCTTTCCCTCCATGTCGTAGAGTTAACTTGGAGAAAGAACCAGGAGAACGGGGAGATCCTGGAGATCGAGGCAATTTGCGAGAAATAGAAAGCTTTGATCGCTCGCTCGAAAAATTCTGAAGATTCCGGATAAATTGAGGGTGCAATTTCCGATAAAGAAACAGCCCGATGGGGTGCTTTTCATTCCCAGTAGACTAGTGACAGGTCGACTGGGATGGAAGTTTGGCTGTGGCGGGCAAATCAATGCGGTCCTGCTGAATGCCCGATGCTTCCAATGTCAACAGGGACGTAAAGCGTTTACGGAGGCCGAGGCCATTTCGGATTCACACGGGAGCTTCGGAACAGGAACTTTACGAAAACTTCGCAAGTTCCCGGGAGTTCCAACAGCCCACAGTAGGATGTGGTGAGATAATTGACACGGGTCTCAAAGCTACCATATAAGTCGAAGTGACGTTAGAACCACCGTAAGTTCAAACCGGGACTCAAGGATTTTATAAAGCCTTTGTAACCGGGGATAAATTGGGTCCTGGAAAGGGTTCCTGGGGAAAAGCCCGCGGCGATGCCTAACTCCGAATATCCGGGGACATTCGAATTGCTTCGGCGGGAAGTTGCGGCCCAGCCGGCCAAAGCCGCCCTCCTAGTGGGGTTGATACTTGTGGGTTTGGCCATTTGGGGGCCCCGGCTTGCAAGGGCTTTTATTCCCTCAGGTAAGACTTTAGCCGGTTCCAGTTCGGTCGGTGGGCAAAGCACTCCGCAAAATACCCCCTTGGTTCAGGCCGATTCTTCAATGGCCGGGAAGGATCCGGCACTTGGGGGATTTGCAAAAGATAGTGAACCCCAGCGAGAACTTGGCTTAAGCCTAATTGCTCCAGCCCGCTTGCAATGGCTTGAGATTTTGGAACAAGTCCTAAATGACCCGACTTTTCAGCCCGTCCGAGCACTTCCTCAGCTGCCGAACCCCTTCCAGGGTTCACCCCGGCCGGATTCGTCTGCTTCTTCCTTGGCAGGCACCCTTGAGCCGACCGCCAAAGAAGGGAGTAACGCGGGGGGAAATTCGGGGGATATTCCCCTGGAAAAGTTCTTACCCCCATTGAAAGCTGTGCTTGTTACAGGAGAGACTCGGGCAGCCATACTTGGGGAAACGTTGTGCGTTATTCGGCCCGGCCAGCATCCTCCAACGATCAAAGTCCGACTCCCAGAAGGAGATGTGACGTTGGTGGTGGTGGCCATTCAACCGGATGGAGTCGTGTTGCAATACGGGGAGAAACGATTCGAGGTAAACTTTTCTCCGACCAGTTCTGCGGCGGAAATTCGCGAGGTTTTCACTTCGGAGTCCTTGCCGGAAGAAGATGAGCCTATTTAACTTGGCTTGAGTCCGTTCTTTCTTGCATCTCCGGGTGGAGGTGTTAAGCCCGGCACCCTAGCACTTTTCAGCAGTTGCCGACGGCTCAACGGTATTCGCCGCAACTCCTGAAAGCCGAGGAGCTACAGAACCAACAGTAATTGGTCGAAGTGACTCCTGGTGGATCTGAAAAAGGGAACCGCTCGAAGAAGCCCCAACAGATCAGCCGAATTCAAATCTGGGATTGGTCTTCTCCGGGATTTACGGGCAAATTTCGGGCATACATGATTGGGAGATTCGAAGGGTTCGGAAGGCCTAATTCCCTTTTTCCGTCGATTTTAGCCTTCCAACCGCAGAGGCATTCTCCGGCGTTGGTAGAAGACACTGACTTTCCCAGTGTTTTATAAGGATTTGTTCAGCATCAAATGCTCGTAACCCATTTCGACCGGCTCTTCTCCTGAGGATGGGAAACTCCGGGATCACGGATCGATCATGCGAGGCCTAAAAAAGGTTGGAATCGGGATCTTTTCCAGTGCGGCGGGAATCCTTCTTGCTCTTGGGATTCGAACCGCCACTCTTTCCTCGAGACCAACCCCAGAACATGTAAGCCTTGACGGCCCGAATTTGCCAGCCGCCTCGCTTGCCCCGAGATATCTCACTCCTGGAGCGTTTACCACCGCCAGCCATCCGGAGAGCTCGACCACAGCGGGGGCCTCGGGTGTTTCTGCGATACGTGGAGCATTGCTCGGCGAGAGCCCCGAGCCTTATCTTACGACTTCCTCCCAAAAATCCCTCACTAGCAGTGTTTCCCCAGAACCTCGGTTGCCGGGTCCCAGCACTCCCCCAAAGGCCTCGGCAGAATCTCCACATGTCTTAACTTTTCCCCAACTGGCCGTGGGAGAACTGCCCCCGCGAATATCGGATCAAGGAGAAACGTGCACCGACCTATCCCAGCATGGAGCGGACACTCAATCCCCTGAAAACAGCCCTGGAAACTGGCCGCGGAAAAACTTGCTCCGAAAAAATAACACTCCCCCTGAGGCCGAAGTGGCAAATGCCGGGATCGGGAGACCTGCCATGCCAGCTCTCGTGGCCGAACCCATTTCCCCGCTCCCTCCCCGGAAAACAGAAGAAGACGAAAGTGGACAAAACCTTTCCCGCACGGCCGGCAATGCCGGGACCGCAGCCTCCTCCCCAGGGGCCAGGAATGAGGAATTAGCCTACGAAACGCAGGAAGATGAGCCGAGACAACCCTTCGAGCAAGGATCTCGTCAAGCCGGTTTGCCACTCCTGCCGGCACAAGGGGAGTTTACCGCGGACACACATGTACGAATCTTCCCCATAGGGAGAAGCGGTCAACCTACCGCTCCGGAATCGGCTGGGACTGCTCCTCCTAATCCGCCCGGCAAAAAGCTGATTATCGAGGTCCAAAACGAGGATATCCGCAAGGTCTTACAACTATTGGCAAGACACTCTGGCACCAGCATCCTGCTTAGCAAGTCAGTACAGGGACCGGTGACGGCCAGCCTTCATGCGGTGGATCTCCACACAGCCCTCGAGGCTTTACTTCGGGCCACAGGTTATGTAGCTCGAAGGTATGAGGATTACATCTTTGTGGGGACTACCGAAGAATGCGACCGCTTTGATCAACTTCGCAGTGGTCTAGGCCTGCGGGTTTATCGGCCCCGGTTTGTCTCGGCAAAAGAGCTCGAATCCCTCTTCCGTCCTCTGCTGACAGCCGGGATCGGTACGGTAACAGTCTCCAGCCCTGCCGAGACGGGAATCTCAGGAGACCCTACCCGAACGGGGGGGGACAGCTATGCTGGCGGCGATCTGGTCATCGTGCGGGACTACGAGAATGTGCTCACCCAATTAGACCAACTAGTCGCCGAGATTGACGTCAAACCACCCCAGGTAGCTATTGAAGCTATGATCCTGGCTGTTCGCTTGGATGATGAAGATCGGATCGGCATCAACTTCGAGCTCTTTCGCGATAAGCCACGCTTTCGCCTGGGATGGGAGAATCCCCCGGCCTCTCTGGCCAATATCCGTTTCGATGCCGGACTGAAAGTAGCATTTCTTGACGGGAGTGTGTCCTCGTTTGTTTCTGCCCTCCAGCAAATCCGCGACACCAACGTGATTGCTGCACCCCGGCTGCTGGTACTCAACAAGCATCGGGCGGATATTCAGATTGGTAAAGAACAGGGCTATGTCAGCACGACCATTACCGAGACGGCCGCATCCCAAAGTGTGGAGTTCCTCCAGACCGGAACATTACTCCGCATTCGGCCATTCGTGACTGGGGACAATATGATTCGTCTCGAGGTTCACCCAGAACTCTCCGATGGCGAGGTCCGGGAACTTGCCGGGTTTACCGTACCCCAAAAAGACATCACTCAGGTGACGACCAACGTGCTGGTACCCAATGGCAGCACGGTGGTAATCGGGGGCTTAATCCGCCGCGAACTCTCGTCGGGCGGATCACAGATTCCCGTGCTGGGAAATTTGCCTTGGGTGGGAGCGATTTTTCGGAATCGCTCCGCCCAACAGATCCGGGAAGAGATTATTGTACTCATTACCCCCCACATCATCCGGGACGAAGAAGCAGCCCGGGAGGCGGTCGAGGCCTCCGAGCGGTTCGAGCGACATTTCGCCGTCGCTTCAGAATTTGCCACACCGTTAGGTAGGCAAAACGTGGCCAAGCGATTCTGCCGATTGGCCCAAGCCGCCTGGAACCGCGGTGACCTCCCTCGCGCGCGAAGGATGGCGGAGCTTGCCCTCCACTTTGATCCGACCCTGGAGGAGGCCCTGGCCATCCGCGAGGCAATCGCGAGGGAAACGATGTGTCGCCCTCACAATTGCCCACCCACCGTTGAGATCTTCAGCTCACGACAATCTTCCGAGGCGGTTTCGCAGCCGCCCGGAAAGCCGGGGGGAGAACCAGGGGTAAACCCTCCAACTCCACAAATGTACCCCTCCACCGAAAGTCCCGCTCACTGGCGGCAGAATCAAGATTTCACCACGGAGAAGGCACACTTCACGGAAATAACATCAACCCTCGGAGATGCCCCGACAAGTACGGTCCCAACGAGCGGGGGTAATTGCCCGGAAGTGGAAACTCTTCCCCCACCGACTTCGCCCATAAATCCCTCCTCCGTGAGATCTCAAGCAGTTTTGCCACTTCAGGCCGGTCGCATACCATGCTCCGGTCAGGCCGGGGATTTCCTGGGAGAAAGTTCTGTAGTTCATCCGGTGTATTGGTGGCCCCCCTCCCGCCCGGTCCTCCCATCTCCCACACTGACTTCATTTGGTGACGTAAAAATACCATCGGATCAAATCCATGAAGTCACTAGGGCTTGCCCCTTAGCATGAGGGAAATCGCTGTGACGGCATACCTCGGGCCTTAGATGAGTAGTTGCTGGATAACGCGGATTAGTCGCAAACACATGAAATTCCAGAAATTGAGCTATAAGCCACTAAATAAGTTGATAGGCACGGTGATCACGGCTACCTGCATCTTCGTTTTCACGCAGGGATGTTCCTTAGAACGGCACCGGCCCATGTTCGGGAACCGCTTTGGGCTCCTGCCCTTTTCTGGGAAAGCAAAGAGGACTGCCGAGGACCTCACCTTCCTCCATAAAGAATGGGAAATGGCCACCCGTGAAGCCGCCGAGGGCAAAACTCCTCAAGCCATCGAACGACTGCACCGGCTGGCCCAGCGGTTTCCCGAGGATTCGGAAATTCGCTTGTTCCTAGCTGACCTTCTCCTTATGGAGGGAAGGACCGAGGAATCGCTCCGCCTTCTAAAGAAGACAGCAGAGCAAGCCCCGCACGATGCCCGGGTTCACTACCTGCTTGCCCTTGCCTACGATCAGGCCGGGCAAATGGAAAAAGCGTTGATTTACTATGAAAAAGCCCTCGAGTGCGAGCCGGACAACGAGGTTTACCTCGCAAGCTATGAACAAGCAATAACTGCCCAAGGGGAACTCGGAAACACTCCCTTTTCACCGAACTAGCCCAACGTTTCCTTTTATCTCTCGCGTATAGGCTACGGTTTACACCCCTTAGGATGAACCATAAGTCTCTTGAGTCAATTCGGCACGAACGAATAGCAATTCTGCCAAAACTCCATATGGCCTGGCTATGTGAATTATTCTGTACATCTTTGCATGTATCCAGGCCCGCTTGAAGGTGTCACACATTGCCGCTCGAAGTAACTTCCCACTAAAGAGTTCCCTGTTGCCAAGAGCCTGGAGAAACCCAGATCGACGTCAAGGAACGACTCTACGGGGCGAGTGTACCTCCCCCTGCACGGCCAAAATACCGGAGCAACACCCCTTTGCCCCCTTTTGAATTACGGTGAGCAAGGCAACCGCCCCACGCTTTCACCCCGAACTTATGGGATTTCTGGTCCGCATCAAGACGGCCTGAGTTCTTCGCCTCCTGCCCACGATCACTGTCAAGATCTCGGAGCTCCACCAATCTCGTTGCCAACCTCGAAGTATTCGCACTATTTCACCAAGAAAACCACCCACGGCCGAAAGTCCGAAAAATCCTCGCCTTCCCTCCCTGTTCCGGCTCTCCGGATACCCAAGCAGTGGGCCCTTCATTTCTGCAACTTTTCTGGACGAAAGTACCCAGGTTCGAACCCTTTCCCCACGAAAAGATTGCCCAGATCTTCCAGCGGTATTTCTTGCGTGGGGGGCATATCTCCACCGTCGAGTCTGTTTCCCATAGGCAACAGTTGCACGACGACAACTTTTCACCCCCTTAAATCCCTTGGATATTTCGACGGGTGGTGACCAAATTTACCTGCAAGCTTTAAGTCGCTGGATGGGTAAAGAAATTTGGCCGCAAACACAGGAAGCTAATCCGAAAATCGCCCCCTGACCTTCTCGAAACCACTGGCTATGCGGTGTTCCTTTTTGCTTTGACCTCCCGCGGGCCTTCCGCCTCTCGCCAGCTTCCTGACTGACCCCCGCCATTTGGTGGGATCGTTGACTGTGATCTTCGGAAACCATCGATTTCTACCGGTCTTTTTGGACTTGCCCGTACTTGTGTCCTAAAGTTTCGTGGGAAGAAGTGTCCTTAGGAGAGCACGGCTAAACTTCGGAAATCTGCATTTCGCCTTCGATGGCCTGGAGAAATGCCATCCCCTATTCGAACATACTAGGACGATGCCCAAGCCCGGTTGACTTAATGAACGATGGATAGTGCAAGCTCCTGGAAAGCAAAATTGGCCGAAGGAAACTTGTGCCTTCAACCTTGTCTGGGTGCAGTGTTCGGCTGCACAGTGGGTCTCCTTTTTGTTAACTTTCATCCGAGTGGGTTTGTAAGGGACACCATCATTGTCGCGGGGGTAACCCTCGTCGGAACCTTTTCAGGTGCTGCGGTCGCCCTCTGGAGGTCGAGCCAAAGCCGGAAGGCACTCCGCTCCCATTGGGAAGTGCTTTGTGATCCCCATACCTTTATGAGGACCGGCGGCTCCGGGGGTGAGTGTTTGCCCCCGTTTCTCCCAGACCCACTTTGGGCAGAACTGAGCCAAATGGTCCGCGAAGCCCTCGGGGTTTTGGGTCGGCAGGTGGCTCAGCTACAGCAAGCCCGAGCAGCTATGGAGGTCCGTGCCCGCCGGGCTTCCGAAGCTCTCTTCCAAGCCCAGAGTATCTTAAACAGCCTTTCATTACCCATCGTGGTTTTTAATAACCGGCAGGAACTCTTGTTTATCAACAAGGCTGCAACCGAAATCTTTGGCCAGTCACCGCTAATCACCCGGGATTTCGCCGAGAACGGCAGCCTCAATGACACCTTGAGAACACTTGTGGCGAGCGGACTCCGTCGCTCAGGACCGCCTTGTAGGGTAGAAGAGGTTCATTTGACCCTTCCGTCGGGTCAGTCGGCTACATTTCACTGTCGGGTGGTTAAGCTGGGGACAGCTGAAGTCTCTTTAACCCAGTCCGGCTCGCCAGAACTTGGAAACCTCGCTCCCAATGGATCTCTCCCTGAAACTGCGGAGGGAGCCTCGGCTCCCGGCTCGCCACATGGCCCTGGTTGCCAGGAGATGTTCGATGCCTGTGGGGAGGCCAGTTCTTCGGACTCCGGGGGCCGGCAAAGCTTCTCGCTCACTTATGCACCAGAGGTCGCTGGAGTTGCCCTTGTTTTTGAACCGAGACCGGAAATTCAAAAAATCCGAGCCCAAGAGGCGGCTTTCCTCTCCGCCGTCAGCCACGAAATGAAAACTCCTTTGGCAAGCATTCGGGCATATGCAGAACTCCTTGCCGATGGAGATGCGGAAGATCCTAGCACTCGGGAAGAATTTTTCGAGGTAATCAACACCCAAGTGGACCGGCTCCAGCGATTGGTCCAAAACCTTTTGGACCTTGCCCGAATCGAGGCCGGGATGATGCAGGTGAACAAAAAACCGATCTCCCTCAACGAGATCTTGCAAGAAGCGGCTGAGGTGGTTCGGCCCGCTGCCGAAGGCAAGTCGCTGGAATTGACAACAGAACTTAGCCCCCTTTACCTCGGGGTATGTGTCGATCGCGATCTCATGCTTCAGGTAGCGATCAACCTCTTGTCTAACGCCATCAAATACACCCCGGCGGGAGGCCGGGTCACCCTCCGCAGCCGCTTGCAAGATCACCATGTCATCTTCCAAGTCTCGGACACCGGTGTCGGACTGACCGAAGAGGAGTGTGCCCGCATCTTCGACCGGTTTTACCGTGTTAAACGGAACGAAAACCTTGCCGAAGGCACCGGTTTAGGATTAGCCCTTGTGAAATCGATTGTGGAAGAGCTGCACGGGGGACACATCTCCGTGGAAAGTACCCTCGGGAAGGGAACCACATTCACGGTGCGACTTCCAGCCATGAGGCAGGGAGTTCCGGTGGGGGCTTAAGATGCTTCCTGTCCTGCCGAAGACACCTTCGGAGACTGCCGAATTTGTGACGTTCAAAAGCCCCCGAGAATTCGGAACGTTTGTGCTCGATAATCACCTCGCGGAAGGTATCGAACAATGGCCGTGCGAATCCTGATTTGTGATGACGAGGTCACTATCCTCCGGGCAGCAATGTTCAAATTGGAGCGGTCAGGTTTTTCCGTCGAAGATGCCCAGGATGGAGAAGAGGCATGGAGCAAGATTCTCCAGCAGCCCCCGGACATCCTCATTTCCGACTACCAAATGCCCCGGCTAGACGGACTGGGGCTTATTGAACGAGTCCGAAGTCGGCCGGAACTTGACGGTATGGAAATCCTTCTCTTGACTGCGAAGGGTTTCGAACTTCCGACCCAGGAACTTCTTAGCCGCTGGAGGATACGAAAAATCTTGCCGAAGCCCTTTAGTCCGCGAGAGCTGGTACAAATTATCCACCAAATCATCACGGAACGGGATGAGGCTCTCGTAGGAGCGGGAAATTCCGCTCTAACGAGGATGTAAATCCTTTGAAGGGAACTCGGTTTAGGGCCGCCAAAAGCCGGTGGAATTTGCCTTCCCTTAGTTAACCGAGAGAATCGCGGTTCGGAAAACTGAGTTTCCGTGGAAGTTTCTAGATACGTGGAAACTTGTATATATTAGGAAGCTTTTTCCTCTCACTGCAGCATAGAAACATTTCGGTCGCCAGTGCTTAATTCCTAGACGGAAGATAGCCAAACCTCTTGTTCGCAGCTCCTGGAACGCAGATTCGGTCCTTGGGTTCATTCGTTCAAGTAGCGGTGTTAAACGACGACTTGAAGGCACAGGTCTTTTCGAGATGGCGGCTCACACTCTCTCGCTAGAAACATTTGGACAGATTGCGGTGGTTCATGCTCCGGAGGAATTGGCCGGGGAACATGCAGAGGTCTTTCGCCAAGCTGTGGCCTCCCTTTCCCAGAAAAAAATTGTCCTGGATCTCGACCACACGGAACTGTTGGATAGTGCCGGGCTGACGAGCCTTATGGACCTGGCCGATGACCTGCGAACTGCCGGGGGAGAACTGAAAGTAGCTACCTCCGATGCCACTAACAGAAAAATCCTCGAAATCACTCGCCTCGATCAATACTTCGAGGTCTACTCAACCGTGCTTGAGGCCGTTCGAAGCTTCCGGCAAGACCACATCTAGGGGAAGAATTCGCCATGCGAGTGGCAGCCCCACTAGGCACAAGACGACGCCTGGGCGAAATCCTCGTGGCGAAGGGATACCTATCGGCCGAGGCCTTGGAGGCTGCCCTAGCCAAACAACGGCAGCTCGGTTCGGGGAAGCTTCTGGGGGAACTTCTCCTTGAAGAGGGGTTATGCACGGAAGAACAAATAACGGAATGCCTTGCGGAGGAAGCGGGCATTCCCTTTGCCAAAATTGATGCCCGCCTTTTTGATCCCGCTGTTGTCGATCTTTTGCCCCGGGAATATATCGAAAATAACCTCGTACTACCCCTTTTCCGTGTACGAGATACCTTATTTGTCGCCACCAGTGAACCTGCAAATCCTTTTCTGGCCGAGGAATTACGGATTTTGACCCATCTGGAAATTCAACTGGTGGCGGCCACCGCCCGGGATATCCGCCGGGCTATTACCAGCCTGCCCAATTCCCGCGTTTTTGTTATCGACGACATCATTGGCGAATCCGCAGAGGCCGACCTAACCCTGATCGAAGAAGCCATCGAAGATCTTGGGAACATCGAGGAGGTTGCTGGCCAGTCGCCGGTGATCCGGCTTGTCAACTACATCATTTACAACGCGGTGCGGGAAGGGGCAAGCGACATCCACATCGAACCGGCAGACCGCTGTGTGCGGGTTCGCTATCGGATCGATGGGCGGCTTCATAAAGCCCTCGAGGTTCCCCTCCACCTCTTGCCCGCCTTGACAAGCCGAATCAAGATCATGGCCTCCCTGGACATCAGCGAACGCCGGTTACCTCAAGACGGCCGAATCCAAGCCGCTTTGGAAGGACGAAAGATTGACCTCCGAGTAAGCATTTTCCCCTCTATCCGCGGGGAAAAGACCGTTATCCGGGTCCTTGACACCAAAAACCTTTCTTTGAATTTAGAGGAACTTGGTTTTGCAGAGGAGGTTCTTGCGAAGTTTCGTCAGCAGATCGAAGCCCCTAACGGGATTATTTTGGTCACCGGTCCCACCGGCAGTGGCAAATCCACAACCTTGTACGCGGCTCTCAATGAAATTGCCTCTATGGAGATTAACATCTGTACCGTCGAGGACCCCATCGAGTATCACCTACCTTTGATCAATCAATTTCAGGTCCAAGAGAAAATCGGCCTGACGTTTTCCCGGGCCCTCCGAACACTCCTCCGTCAGGATCCGGATGTGATCATGGTGGGGGAAATTCGCGACGAGGAGACAGCCCGCACGGCCATCCAAGCCGCTCTCACCGGTCACCTGGTGTTGAGCACGTTGCACACCAACGATGCCGTCTCCACCATCACCCGCCTGCTGAACATGGGTATCGAAAGCTATCTCATTAGTGCTGCCCTCAATGCGGTGTTGGCCCAGCGGCTCGTGCGGCGAATCTGCCCGAAATGCCGGCAATCGGTCGACGTCCCTCGCCCCATCCGCAAGATGTTCGAGCGGCTCAAACTTCCTTGCGAAACTTTATGGCGGGGGGTGGGATGCCGAAGTTGCCGGAATACCGGCTATAAAGGTCGGCTCGGTCTCCATGAACTCCTCACTGTAAGCGAGGAAATGCGGGATGCCATCGTGGCCCAAGCAAATGTCACCCAACTGCGTCGGTTAGCCATCGCCGCGGGAATGGTAGAACTCCGCATCGACGGACTGCGAAAGGCTCGAGAGGGTCTCACCACCGTGGAAGAGGTCTTCCGCGTTGTCGGGGAAACTGCCGAATAACAACTCGAGGCTAATTTGCCCACATTACGGGAAAAGAATCCTAGGCGTGCTCGGGACCCTCCATTCGATGTCGGTTTCCGTTGGGAGCTTTCCGGTGTCCAAGGGCTTTTATTGCGGTGAAAAACAAGGAACCTTCCCCCGCAAAGCACGCTGGGAAATACAATCACCACCCTCCGGTCCAGGATCGGAGGGTAACTTCAGCCCACGCAAAAAATGCCGGTAGAGGGACACCTCCACCGGTTGCCAACCACAAAAACTAGCGGGGGACTGGCCCCTCGAACGTCAGCCGCGGGGCTAGGTTTACAAGACCAAACCATCGGTACCCTGGGAAAGCCGCCGAAGACAGAGGGAGGAGACAGATAAGCCAATGATCGGTTATTCGGCAATTTTTTGGGGCGAAAATTCAACACCTGGTTCCGATGCCCTTTACTATCAAGTTTGATACTCCGACACCTCGAATCGGCTTACACTCCGTTTAAACGGATCTGACGAAAATGCCTCCGATAGCTGTCCGTGATCCGCTTGCTGCTAAACGCTCCGGGAAAACCCCTAGCATGTTGGTTCAATCCCGGCCGAACCGCCCGGGAACTCTACCGGCCAAAATGGTCCCGGCTGCCAAGGGAACCTCTTGGCCAAGCCAGGGTCTCTTTGCCCCCCGGGTCTCCCGACCTCAGGTTGTCTATCTAACGGGGCAGCTTGCGGTGATGGTGCAAACCGGCATCAGTTTGGCTAATGCCCTCGAAGGTATTCGTCGCCAAGAAAAGAACCCTACCTTGAAGCGGGTTCTTGGCGAACTTGGGGAAGCGTTAGAGCGGGGCGAGTCTTTTTCGGCGGCCCTTGCCCGGTTTCCCCGAATTTTCGACCGAAGTTATGTGGCCGTCGTAAAGGCGGCCGAGGTCTCCGGGAGTTTGGGCCCGATGCTAGAAAGACTCGCATTAAGCCTCCGCAAATCCCACGAGACTCGAGCCCGTATCCGGGCAGCCTTGGCCTATCCGGTCACCATGCTCCTTATGGCCGTGGGAGTTTGTGTCTTCCTTCTGGCCTATGTCATGCCCCGGTTTACACCCCTTTTCCAATCCCGGGGAGCAAGTCTGCCCACCCCTACAAAGATTGTGCTTGCAATCTCTGAGGCCATCACAACTTGGTGGTACCTCTGGATTGGTTTGGTCGCGGTCATCGTCATAGGTGGGATCATCGCCCAAAGGAACACCAGCGGAAAACGATGGCTCGATGCAGTTAAGTTAAATCTGCCGGTAGTAGGAGCGGTTCTCAAGAAATTCGCCGTCTGCCAATCCGTGCGGACCTTGGGTACCTTGCTTTCAGGCGGAGTACCCATGCTGGAAGCCCTCCGGCTAACGGCGGATTCCGTGGGCAACGCCCAGTACGAGGCGTTATGGCAAAGGGTGGAACAAGAAATCACCGTGGGGAAAAAGCTTTCGGAATGTCTTGGGGAATCCCCCCTGGTGCCCCCCACGGTGCTCCAGATGATTGCCGCTGGGGAAGAAAGCGGCAAACTGGCCGATGTCCTCTTGCGGTTGGCTGATTACCTAGAGGCTGACGTGGATATCGCCACCAAAACGGCTACTAGCCTGTTGGAACCCATTCTTATCGGTGTCATGGGACTTATCGTAGGGACCATCGGCTTGGCGGTGCTTCTGCCGATTTTCAGCCTAAGCCGACCAATGTAAATTTGCCGGTCCCTACCCCTCGAGCCCAAGTCAAGCAACGATTTCCGCTAGCGTTTTCGGTTTCAAACGACTATATATCGCGTTATCCGGTAAACATACTTCTATGTTTTGTGTTCCAGCTATCCCCTGGGAATGAACTTACAAGTAGACCACCTTGCAACACTTGCTAGATTTTGGCCCCACCCCCGCGAAAAGCCAGTACTCTCCACACCGGGTAAGAATCCCCTCAAGCCCCCCTGTAGCCCCTCCCAAGGTCGGCAGGAAAAAAACCAGGACCTATGATACCCTTCGTTTAAGTCCGCTCGTCTGAGGAGGGCTATACTCTGAGTTCATCCGAACTTCGGGCTGGGCCCACAAGGTTCCTACCGCTTGAGAGCCCCAACGCTAGGTGGGCGAGTATTTCCCCCGTTCACCCAAAAGGCTTTTCCTTCCCTAAAAACGACTTTGCCCCTAAACCATCAACCTCAACAAACTTCGGGACTCACCCGAAAGCAGATCCTAATCGAAGGTATAACCAATCCTTCGAGCACCTACGTGTAAAGGGAACAATTATTTCCAGCTCAGAAATGACAAACTCGGCCATCTGAGACCGGGGCATCGAGGCCCCTGGCCAGCCCTTACGAGGGCCTCCCCCTTTTTAACCTGACCGACCATACCCGTAAAATCTAAGGATCCGGTTGGGGCCCAATTTACCTGGTTCGGCCAACCTCGGAGCCGGGTATTCCGGTGCTGCCATCGGTCAAAGCCCCAACAGGGAATACCATCCTTGGAAGCATTTTTCCCGGTATACCCGTGGCCCGGAGCACCCATGGGGCATTTTTCCTGGACTACCCCCAGCAGGGTGCTGGGATAGCAACAAAACGTGAGTTTCCCACTCAACGGTGCCTTGTGAATCTGAGAATTCTTCGTGCCAGAATAGAATACATAAACTCTTGGCTGCGTCACGTCAGTTGCCTTCGGCACAAATTTCTCAGCAAAATGGTGGCACACTTTCAAGCGGCAGATTTGAAACCCAATTCGCCTTTGGCACGGAGGGAGAAGCCCGATGAATCGGAGTGTAAATGTTGAGGAGATTCAATCAGTCATTGAAAAAGTAAACATGGCTGCCCAAGCGGGGAAAATCAGCACTCAATCCCAAACACATATCATTCGCTGGTTGACGGAGGCAGGTTTCGAAGACGGTCAGCCCGAGCTTCTCGAGCACATCCGGCAGGAAAAATGGGAGCTTCTAGAAGACCTCTTTTATACCGTGATTCCCTTTGGGACTGGGGGAAGAAGGGGGCGGATGTATCCCTTTGGCACCAATGCCATAAATAACCGAACCATTGCCGAAAGCGCGCAAGGCCTGGCGGATTACGTGCGGCAAACGGTCCAGAAGCCTCAGCTTTCGTGTGCCGTCGCCTACGACACTCGTCACCACTCGCGGGAATTTGCCGAGCTTTCGGCAGAGGTAATGGCGGGAGCGGGATTCAAAGTTTATTTCCTCGACGGCCACCGCAGTACACCGGAGCTTTCCTTCGCCATCCGACATTTTGGGTGCGATTGTGGGATCATGGTGACGGCAAGTCACAACCCGCCCTCGGACAATGCCGTCAAGGTGTATTGGAGTAATGGCGGGCAGCTCGTACCTCCGCATGATGCCGGGGTTATCGAGGCCGTGCGGCAGGTTCGCAACATCCGCCGCGTCCCCTTTCAGGAGGCAGTCTCCCGAGGGCAAATTCTCTTTGTGCAGGAAGAAGCCGACCGAGCCTTTATCCATGCGGTCCTTAAGCAAAGTGTTCCCGGCCCCAGGCAGTTAAGGATTGTCTACTCGCCCCTCCATGGGGTCGGAGCTACAGCCGTCCTCCCGGTGCTGTCTGCGGCTGGATTCCAAGATGTACACATCTTTCCCGACCACGCAGAACCGAACGGGGACTTCCCAAACGTTCCGAAAAATATTGCCAATCCCGAAGTGCCGGACGTTTTCCAAACGATTCTTCCCTTTGCAGATAGGGTGGGAGCAGATATTGTCTTGGCCACCGATCCGGATTGTGACAGGGTCGGATGTGCAGTTCGCGAATCATCGGAGCGGAATAGCCGGTGGCAACTCCTCACCGGCAATCAAATCGGGGCCCTCCTGACCGCAGAGGTCATCCGCCGCCAAATCCAAAAGAATCGCCCCCTGGCAGGCTGCTACGTAATCAAGACCATCGTCACTACCGAGCTGATTACGGCAATCGCTCAGGCCAACGGGGTGCAAGTTGTAGGAGATCTCCCTGTTGGTTTCCGCTGGATTGCTGCTGAAATGGAAAAACGGGGTACCGACGGGTTTCTCTTGGGGGCAGAAGAATCCTATGGTTTTCTGATAGGCGACCATGCCCGGGACAAGGATGCCGCTGTGGCCAGCTTGGTCCTCTGCGAACTGGCAGCTTTGCTTAAGTCCCAGGGGAAAACGCTCTACGAATACCTGGTCGAGCTGTTTCGGCACCACGGTTGGTATCGAGAGCGAACGTTCTCCGTGAATCTTCCTGGAGCAAAGGGGATGCTCTTAATAGAAGAGCTGATGAATTCCTTGCGGGAACACCCTCCAGCCACCATTGGCCCGTTCTCGGTCGTCCAAATTCGCGATTATCAGCGTGGGATCCGCTTACTGCCCGATGGGGGATCTGAAACACTTTCTGGCCCTAACACCGATACCCTATTTTTCGATTTGACCGGCACCGGAAACCGGGTAGCGGTGCGACCATCGGGCACAGAACCCAAAGCCAAGTTCTATCTATTTGCCTACGAACCGCCAACCTCGTTTTCCGATCCCCAGACCACCCCACAAGAACTCGAAAAGCGGCTAGATTCTTTAGAGGAAGCCCTTCGTGCTGAAGTAAACAAACGCACAGGAATTCCCTGCTGAGACCGCTCGATTACCCGCGGCCTTGCGAAGAAAAAGATCGCGAAGGTGCTCTGAAGCTTTCTTCGGCTGGCCTTTGGCACCGCCAGCCTGCTCTCGATCCGCATTTACCGGCAACTCTCTGCCGATGTGGGCAACCTTCCGATTATTCCTTCCAGAGACAACCTTTCTGAATCGAGGGAGATACTCGTTAAAGGCCAGTTGAATTCTCCTGCAAGCAAGCAAAAGCTTGTTCCCCGCAGGGTGTCAAACTGCGTGAACCGTGGCGACAATGGTCATGGAACGCAACCCCTTGAACGGTTTTCAACCGTCCCCAGTGAATCTTCGTCCTATCCGGTCCCGTAAATTCGAAGTTCCAGCGACCGTGACAAGCACCTTCTCACGAAGGTCTCCTGCGAACCTCTTTCCGGACCATTTTCGATCGCTTTAGGTCCAACACTAACGGGGCGGTACTTCTGCTGCCCAACACCCCGTGCCCGAGATGCCGGTGCCATTACGGCAGCCTTCATCCCTAAGCTTCCACCTACGCCATGCCCGAGTGCTTAAAACGTTTCGTCAGCCTCGGGGATTTCCCTCAAGAAACCATCTAACATTGACGGAGATAGGCGAAGGCAAAAGCTTGTAATCCTTGGAGCAGAACGCGGTAATGTCAACCCGTCCTTCGCTCCTCACTCAAGAGGTTGCGGACCTTCCCCAGCTCTTGTCTCTTCACCACGCCGGCGTGGAGGCCAAATCGAAACTGAGCATGGGACATTGATAGTAACCCATCGCCCCTACCACGACATCCATTCGGTAAATAGGATCTCTCATCAGGGTAGGCCGGCGATCTTGAGCAGGAATCGTGGTGACATAAATCCGCATTTCCCCCGGCAAAGTGACGATGATTTCTTCCCGCCAATCCCCAAGGATATCAGCCACGGCGACGAAGGTGCCGTCAATTGTCCCATGAGGCTCGGAGGCTCCGTAGTCGATAATCCTCCGGCCAATCAAAAGTTCCCGCTGAGGGTCTGCATCCCAGAACACTACCCGAGGTCCAAAACCAGCCAAGTTCTCTTTTGCAATGATCTCCCCCTTAGCACTCCACAAGATTCCCCAAGCAAAATCCTTTTTCTCGTCGGTATCGGCACTATAACATTCCGAACCTGGATACTTCGCGATGATATCGCTACACATCCCATGGGCGTGCACGTGACGGGTGGGACCTTCATATCCCCAGAGAATCTTCCCTGTAGCTGCCTCCACCAAGCACATGCCATTGCGTTCACGCTGGCGGCTTTCGATGCCGTAATAGATCTCTAGGCCAGGCCGCTCCGGATCAATATCCCCCACGTACGCATGGTCCGGATGCCCCAAACCTATGCTCCATAATGCCGTGCCGTCGTCATCAATCACGGCAGAACCGAGGATAATCTCCTCCCGACTATCCCCGTCGACATCCGCAACCTTCATCGTATGAGCCCCTTGCCCCCAATAGCTGCGGGGTTCGTTGGTATTGTCCCATCGCCAAAGCTCCTCCAATTTGCCATCGCGGAATTGATAAGCGACCAACTTAATGATGGTGTAGGTGCCCCGGCACACGACCAAACACGGAGTCTTTCCATCCAAATAGGCCACGCACATTTGGTTCCGGGATGCATAGTTATAGCCTCGCAAATCCTCACCGAACCCCTCCCGGGATGGCCAATCCACCCGATCCCTAATTTTTCCTGTAAGTCCGTCCAGAATGGCCAAATATTCCGGTCCTCTCCTCACTCGGCCATCGGGATCACGAGGATCCCCCTCGCCGATTTTCACAGCCACCTCCGCCCGGCCATCACCATCGAGGTCGTACACGACATACGGCGAATACCAAATTCCGCGTTCGATAGCCCAACCTAGGTCATACCGCCACAAAAATTTCCCATCCGAGCGGTAAGCTTCCAAGTTGTAAGTTCCCGGACTCGGTTTCCAGTAAAGTTCGTAGGGATCGATGTTCTCATTGGGCTGCTTAATGACAAAATCGTAACGACCATCCCCATCCAGGTCCGCAATTCCCACCTTTTGGAACGTATGATCACCGTCCAATTTGATCGATATGTAACTCTGCCGCTGGTTCGAAGCGGTTATTTCCACAACTCCTGCCGGAGAATCCGAGGGTCCGTCTACGGGGCGAACCTCGTACCGGTAGCGGCTCCCCGTTCGCACTTCCCGATCCACAAAATCCGTGGTCTTCCCAATCGGTTCACGATTAATCTTTTGGGGCTTGCCATTCGGCAGCTCTGTACGGATCACGTCGAAAGCAATCTCCTTTCCGTCCTCGGGAAGTAACCGCCACGAAAGATATACAATTCCCGGACCGGCTGCCAGAGCGATCAATCCGCGATCTAATTTCTCCGTTATCCGAACCTTCGCAAACCCTTCCACTTTTCGGCCGGTGCTCTTGGCCCCACTTTGGACTTCCTGGCCCGCAGCCCAACCTGCCACCATTCCAACACCCCAGGCAAGAACGATCGCAACGAATCCAACGGCAACGGGACTTATTCTTCGGGCCATAGACGTTCTCCTTGTCATTCGGGCAACCGTAACCAGGATACACAATCTT
>Ga0272449_1000637_pt1 | contig 40481 bp, 27 predicted proteins | sample YNPCB0241_FD_198679 | JGI IMG/M metagenome (GOLD analysis project Ga0272449, IMG submission 198679) | Hot spring sediment microbial communities from Yellowstone National Park, WY, United States - YNP-CB-024-1 | ecosystem: Environmental > Aquatic > Thermal springs > Hot (42-90C) > Sediment...
TTACCCATGACAGTGGCTTAATGGGCTTTCGTTCCCAACACGGCTGCGGGGCAGCGGAGGATTCTCACCTCACTTCCCTTGAATCCAGCCAAAAAAGTATATAAAAAATTTATATATCAAGTCAAATATTTTTGATTTTAAAGTTTAAGGATTTTCATACTAATTGAAATTACTGTTGAAAAGTCAATAAAATTTTGATAAAATTGGAAAAATTTTTAATGTCGAAGATGTTTTAAAAATTGATATATACGGAGAGTAAGGCAATGAGAACAAAATTTTTATATTTATTTCTAATGTTTATTTTAGTTTTTCCTTCTTTTTTAGATGCCCAGATGAAAACAACAACACCTCCGACAATAAAATCGGTAGATATAGGAAAAACATATTGGTGTGCTGAGATAGAAGATATTTTATTTTCTAAAGAACCTGATCAGGGACAAAAATTATCTGTTGGAGTCAGGATCAGATTTACACAGAAAAAAACAATTCCCGGAATTCAATACCAAAAAATATATGATTGTGCATTTGAAGGACCATCAGGCTTGGCTGTCAAATCATGGTCAAAAACTATGTCTTTGAGGCTTATTGGAATCAAATATTCTGAAAATGAGACTAATCTTTTAGAGTATTACGGACCAACCCCAGCTTTTCCTGTCTATCATTATAGTGGATTTCCAGTTATTGGATTTGTAGTAACTGAAAAAGATTTACAAAAAGGATATATTGATGTGTGGGGATGGGTTTCAAAAGAGCCTCTACAGTGTAGGGATTCTGCAATTTATGCATCTTTTTCTATCTACAATAATCAACACTATAAACAACAGAATGAATGTCATCCACATCCTGATTTCAAAAAGAGTTTTCATCCTAAATGCCTTGAAGTATCGAAGATTCCTGAAGGTATATTAAAAAAGGGTAGGGTTCTGCGAATACCTCAAGAAAAATTTTTAATGGAAAAACTTCCTCCGATAAAATTTATTGGTTTTCAGCCTGATGAATTCGCCAGATTTGTCACAAAAGATAAAGATGGTAAAGAAGTGATTATTTTAAAGGAAAAGACAATATGGTTTAATGACAAGCCTTTAATTACAAGAAAAACTAAAACAGTAGATTTTCAAAAATTTTTGAAGGAAGTAAATGAGATAGAAGAGGGTCTGAACAAATTAGGTTACAGTCTGAGAGATAACAAACCTATAAAAATCAAATATATATATCCAAGAGAACATTTTAAACTGCAAAAGGAAATGATATCAAAGGATTTTTTAAAGAAAGTTACAATTCCCTTACCTTCTCAGGTTACTTGTGAGGGTTATTCAGAGGGTAAATCAGAATTATCTGGTAGACCAAAGGACTCTGTACCCTTTAACTGGGAATGGAAATGGGATGAATCCTTTGGTAATGAAGACTTTGGGGTGAAACTTGTTTCATTCTTAAATATTTCGGGACAACAAAATGATTTAAATATTAATCCTTTTTTCCGTGCTAATATAATGCTTTTTGGTGAAAAAATTGAAGATATTTTAAAAATTGATAAAATAGATAGAACCAAAATTAAAGTAACTTATTTAACTTTAACACCTTTTCCAGAATGGAAAAATGTAGAATACAATTTAAATCAGTTTTATGAAAAAGAACTTTTTAAGAGAAATATTGGATGGAATACAGAGTTTGAATTTCCAGTTGGTCCCATTAACATAAAAGGAGAAATAGGTTTTAAAGGAATAGCAAAGATTGATGCTTATGGTCTTCTTAATTTGAGCCCACCAGAGACTAAAATTGGAATCACTCCATTTGTTGAACTAAAAACATACGGAGAATTGGGAGCAAGTTATGAAATAGTTTCAGCTGGTATCGGCGGAGAAATTATTCTCATTAGGGATATCTTAGATTTAAGTGCTGAATTAAAGTTTATGCAATCATCAAAAGCAGAAAACTACTCATATTTTTTGTTTTCTGTTAATGGGACAAATGATATGACACTTCTATCAGGAAATTTATATGTATGGGGAGAAATTGATTATCTAATAGGCTCAAAAAAATTTGAGATAGAGTTTTATAGTTTTGATGGATTAAGAATTCCAAGCTCTGCAATGTTCAATAAAATTATAAACAAAAAAATTTATGCAGAAAAAGACCATAGATTATGGCTAAAAATTGATAAAATTTATGGAATTACTCCATATGCTCCAAAAAATGAAAAATTATATATTGAACCTGTAGATTATTATCTTAGCGTGAATATTGACGGACAAAGCTATACAAAATTACTAAAAGATTATAATAGAGACGGAATTTGGGGTAATGCAATAGGTGAATATGAAGATCAAATTTTTGAAATTCCTCTTTTATCCTATAAGAAAATACCAATAAGTATTGAAGTATTACAAAGGTATAAGATCGGAACACTTGAATTTAAAAATACTCTTGATTTTGCAAAGGGAATATGGGAAAAGGTTGAATTATGTTATGATCCTGCAACAAGAACTTTTATTGGAACTAAATCAGGAAGTGAAGATGAAGAAATCACATCTATAGGAGATACAAGCTATTGGGGTGAGCGAAATCATGGAATTAAATTTAAACTAAATCAATCTTATTTTAAACCCGCTCCAAGTAAAGCAAAATAGAGAAAAAACAAAAATAGAAAACTATATGATTTTTTGGTATATTTAAATTAATCATTCCAGTTTTTACCAGGTTTTCCCCAGTCATAATTATCATATTTACCTATTGGATAATCGTAGGTTGATTCATAGGCAAGAAATTCCTCATCACCATTAATATTTTTAAAATCTTCATCATCACCCCAGTAAGTTTGAAACTTCGCAGGATCAAAACCCATAGCAGATTCTAATCTATCTGGTACGCCATCACCGTCTTTGTCTTCCTGTGATATCTTCTGTGGAGTTTTTCCTCTCCACCATGTATGGTAATGGTTAAAATGAGTAAATTCATGCATGATTATAACTGCAAAAGTATCAATGTGAGTATATGTAACGAGTTTTTTCTCTGTAAGAGTTGAGGGAACATTTCTGTTTACAAGAGGAATTGTAATTTTAAAATCTTTATCTGCTTTTTCTGTGAGATTGCATACATGTATTGTTTTGAATAGATAATCAGGCTTAAAAATTGCCATTACATGTTCACCTGTGCATAAATCAAATTCTGTTCCTCCAAACTCTATGTTAACATTCTGTCCAAAAGGAATGGCAGATGGAGTTTGTTTCCAGTAATAAAACCAGTTAGGATATTTACCTTCTGGATTGTTTTTTGCATCACGAGGATAAAAAATCATAACTTCTTTTGTATCCTCTAATGTGCAACCATCAATTTTAATGCGGGCTTTAACTTTCTGTCTGCCAAAGGCTTCAACATTAGGTGGTAATCCTTTATACATTACCTCTGTTCTTGGCCCTTTTGGATTAGATGAACCAGAAGAAGGCTGAATAATCCTGTATGAACCTTCCATTTCTGGAATTTCCCACTCTATAAGGTTTTCGTATTTAGTCGGTGTTACTTTTGCTTCAAGTTCTAAAATTAGTCTTCCTGTATCTCCATCATCAGAATATAAATATTTGTTTTTATTAGCAGGTTTTATAATTTCAATTTTTATATTTTTAATATTTTTGCATTCTTCGGGTCCCTCCCTTTTGATTTTAATATAAAGCATCATTGTTGAACCTATCATACATCCTGGTGTAGCCTGAGATTTTTTTCCAATATCTTTTTTAAGAATTAGAGTTCCATTTTTTATCAAATTTTCAAATTCTTTTTTGCTAATTGTCCATTCAGCCCCAAAACATCCTGTCTGTGCTCCTATTTTATTAATACCATCTATGGCGTAGAAAGTGATTTTGGGAGTATTTGCTTCTATTTTCAGATGTCCAATCTCGTCAGATGTAATATTTACAACGCCTGCGTAAAAATTAGGGAAATATTCACCTCTGTCAATCTCATAATTTATAAAATTAGCATAACTTAAACATACTGTAGGTGTACCAGGACTCCATTTGGTGCATGTTCTTCCAGCAAGAGTCTGTAATTTTATATCTGTTGATATCGAATCAATCTCATAATCTTTTTCATTTTCAAATTTTCCTTTTTTAATGTTATAAGTATGAAATACAATAAGATTTCCTGTAAAAGTTTCTTTGATGTTATACAAGATATCAGTCTTTAACTGATTGTTATACCAAATTTCTCTTTCACCACCGTTTACTAATATATATCCTTCAACTGCTATAGCTTCAGCAATTTGTGGATTTTGATTCTCTTGTGGAGAATGCTTATCAAGTAAATATTTTGCATTTTTGTATTGGTTGTTTATTATTTCCCTGCGTCTCTTTATTTCTTTTTCAGGAGTATCTGCTGGTTTTGTAGATATATTCTGCATACCTGTAAACCCGCTTTCTTCTATATTTACTTTGTCAATAATATCAATAACCTCTTTGTATTTCTGCATAATGTCATTAAGGTTTGTATTGTCCTGCATTTGCTGTTCTATTTGTCTCAATTTCTGCTCAATATCAGATTGAGATTGGGCAAAGGTTATAAAAAATAAAGAAAAAAAGGATATTGAAAGAATTATTAAAAATTTTTTAATTTTCATGTTCGAGTTTATTTATCTTATTTTTTTGATTTTTCAAGTATACCTGAAAAATTTAAAAACTGCAACCATATATTTTTACCCAAAAATTGCCGATAGGGATATAAGCAATCTTTCGTTTATGCAGTCATTCCGAGGGGTTATATACCCCGAGGAATCTCTCATTAAAGAATCTATCTGGTGAAAAAGGAGGAGATTCCTCAGTCGCTTACGCTTCTTCGGAATGACAAAATCAGTGTTTTTCTATCGGCAATTGCAGGTTTTATTGAAAGTAAAATAATTGAGAATAGCCATATCAATTTGATGTTGGAAGTTTTTAATTTAGTAATTATGTGTGACATTTCTATATTTTAACCACGTAGTACTGTCGAAGGGTTGACAGAGGAGATTGAGAATGTTTATAATTCAATAACTTCAGGCGCGTAGCTCAGTGGGAGAGCGCTTCCTTGACGCGGAAGAGGTCGTGGGTTCGATCCCCTCCGCGCCTATTTTAAAATCAAGGGTTATAAACATGGCAAAATTATAGAAGAGTTTTCCATGTTGGTCTTTGTAAAAAGCTTTCTTCAACATAGTTTTCCATTTCCATAAACATATTAAATGACACAGCAAAGGTAAATAAATTATCTCCTAATTGCTTTCTTATATTTTTTCTGGCTGATATATCAGTAAGCCCAATAACAGCCCTTGGTGGATTAGATCTTGCTTCTTTATATGCAAAAATTCCTATTGTTTGACATCCTGCTGCCCACGGAATTATCACATTGTCAAAAGTTTCTCGCCCATAATTAGCAAGTATTATCAATGCTGAGAGTTGGTGAGGGTTTACAGGAAATACTATAATTTCTGGGTGATCTTTATTGATATCAACCTCTTTAAGAGGTTTTAAAATTACATACTCAAAAGAAACATCGATGATCGGCATTTGTTCAACAAACTTTTTAACCTGTTTTGGTGTCCGTAGATATCTTTCGCCTTCATAAAAATCATCAACAAATTCTTTTGTTGCGAAAGGTTTTATCTGTTCGGTTATTTTTCTTCCCTGTTCCCAATTTTTATTGCCATTAGAAAGAAAATAGTAAAAACATTCGATACTACCTGGGAAATTTAAATAAGCATTCCCAAATCCTAACCCTACTCCCCCTCCCCAACATCCGTAAGTGCTTCTATCAAAAACTGATGTTTTACCTTTTGCCGTATTAGCAAACATCCACATCACACAGCCCCATTTGCCTTCTTTAAATTGCAACGCATTGGTCGGTTTTTCATTTGACCATATTATGGCAACTGGATGAAATTCCATTCCTAAAGCTTTAGCTATTTTACTTTCCATTTAAAATCTCCATTAAAATAGATTTATTTGAATTTATATACTTCACCGATATTCATCTTCAATATTTTGCTTTTAACATTTTGATTCAGAATTTCCTTTTGAAAATCTTCAAAGGTACCTGTCAAAATAGGAAAAGTTCCAAAATGCATGGGAATCACTATTTTTGGATTAATCCATTTTGTGGCAATTGCTGCTCTTTTGGGTCCCATTGTAAATTTATCTCCTATGCATACCATCATTATATCAACCTTATAAAGAGAAGCTATTATTTTCATGTCTTCAAATAAATCCGTATCTCCAGTATGATAAATAATGGGTCCATTTTTAATAGAAATAATAAATCCTCCAGGATTTCCACCGTAGGATAATCCTTTAGGAGTATTTTGAATTTCAAGTCCAGAACTATGAACTGCGGGAACAAATAGAACTTTTAATTCACCATCAAGTAATACAATCTCTCCACCAAAATTTCCAGTAGTTTCATATCCGAACTGCGCTTCTGGATATCCTCCATATATGACCATAGCTTTTCCTAAATCATAGGTTGCTACAAGTTTTGCTCCTGTTTTTTTAGCTATATCAACTGAATTACCAATATGATCACCATGAGCATGGGTTAAAAAAATTAAATCTACCTTTGTAAGCTCATCAATGTGTTTTTTGCTTTCCTTATTAAGTGGATTTGTTATCCAAGGGTCAATCAAAAGAATTTTTTCATTAGGAGTTTTAATTTTGAAGGCTGAATGGCCATACCATACAATTTCAGTTGAACCGAAAACTAAAACAGGTATAAAACAGATAATAAAAAATAGTAACAAGACCATTTTTTTCATGTGACTGACCTCCTTAATTTAAAAATTTATAATGCATTTTAAAGAATTTTGAGCTTTAGCTGTAATCTCATAGGCTTTTGCTGTTTCTTCTATTTTAAATCGATGAGTAATGAGAATATTGAAATTTATTTTTCCATTGGATATAAATTCAAGTGCTTTCTTAGTATCATCAGGACCGCAGGAATAACTTGTAGTAATGGTAATATCATTAAAATATATTTCATTAACCGAAAGAGATAAAATTTGCTCAGGTGGGGTAGGTGTAAATATCAATAAAGTACCTCCCTTTGAAAGCAGACTTAAAGATTTTTCAATAATTTTAACATCTCCTGGTCCTACGATAACTGAATGTGCCATTACTCCTTTGGTATATTCCTTTAATTTTTCAAGAATATTTTCTTTGCTTACATCAATAACAAAATCAGCTCCAGATTCAAGTGCTTTTTTTAATCGAAAATCAACCATATCAGCACCAATTACTTTTCCTGCACCAAATTCCTTTGCAAGCATTACATGTATTTGCCCCATAACACCGAGTCCAATTACAAGAATGGTATCACCTTTTTTTATGTTTGCTCTTTTAAGAGATTTTACGACACAAGCAACTGGTTCTACCATTGCTCCTTCTTCAAAAGATACATTGTCAGGAAGCTTGAGGGTGTCATTTTTAAGAATAACTTCAGGTAGTAAAATGTACTCAGCTATTCCACCTGGAAATATTTTTGACTCCTTCCATGTTTGACATTGAACATGGTCTCCTCTTTGACAATAAAAACACTCCATACATGGTGCATGGTGATGAACTGATACTCTGTCACCTTCTTTAAGATTAATTTTTTCTTTTATTTCATCGCCAATTTTAATTATTTCACCCGAAATTTCATGCCCTAATACAAGGGGAGCTTTTTTCTCTATATACCATGGCATAACATCTCCAGAGCATATGCCACAAACTTTGACTTTTACAAGGGCATCTCTTTTACCTATTTGAGGGACTGGAATTTCTTCGATTCTAATGTTATTGAATTTATATAGTTTGGCTACTTTCATTGGTATAATTTTATATAATATGGTCAATAATAAAATCAAGAGTTAATTGACAAAAAAAACATTTTTCTTTTATTTTAGTAAGTGCTTACATGCTGATATAGTAAGGGGGTAAAATGAATATATATAAAATAATTTCATTGGTTTTTTGTTTATTTTTTATTTTTTCCTGTTCAAAATCTCCTAAGCAAAAGCAAATGCCTCCAGTTCCTGTTGTTGTAGCAGAAACGGTTTTAAAGGATGTTCCAGTTCAGATAACAGCCATTGGAAATGTAGAGGCTTACTCCTCAGTTACAATCAAATCAAGAGTTGAAGGTCAGCTTATTAAAGCAAATTTTAAAGAGGGAGATGAAGTAAAAAAGGGACAGCTTCTTTTTGTTATTGATCCAAGACCCTTTGAAGAGGCTGTGAGACAGGCTGAAGCAAATTTATTGAGAGATAAAGCTCAGCTTGATTTTGCAAGGGCTGATCTTGAAAGATATGATGAACTCCTAAAGGAAGAACTTGTATCAAGGCAACAGTATGAAAAAATAAGAACTACCTATGAATCTCTTAAAGCAACAGTAAAAGCGGATCAGGCAATCCTGGATAATGCAAGGTTACAACTCAGTTATTGTTATATTTATTCTCCCATTGATGGTAAAATTGGCTCCCTTCTTGTTCATCCAGGAAATATGATAAAGGCAAATGATACACAGATTGCCGTGATAAATCAAATTGTTCCAATACTTGCTCGTTTTTCAGTTCCAGAACAGGAACTTTTTAGAATTAAAAAGGCTATGTCTCAGGGGTCCCTAAAAACAGAAGTTGTTGTTAAAGGTATTGATTCAAACTATACTGCAGAGGGTAGGGTTGTATTTATTGATAATGCCGTTGATGTAGCAACAGGAACAGTAAAGCTTAAGGCTGAGTTCCCTAATAAAGATAAAATGCTTTGGCCAGGACAGTTTGTTAATGTAGTTTTAACTCTTGGAGTTAAGAAAAATGCTGTGATAATTCCATATAGGGCACTTCAAACAGGGCAAAAGGGTCAATATGTATGGATTATAAAAGAAGACAAAACTGCTCAAATGAGAGAGGTTACCCCAGGATTAAGATTTGGCGATGAAGTAACAATTGAAAAGGGGCTTTCTCAGGGAGAAATTGTAGTTGTTGATGGACAACTAAAGCTTACACCTAATGCCAAAGTGGAGATTAAAAAGTAAATGAACTTCTCTCAAATTTTCATCCAGCGACCTGTAATGACAACTCTTTTAATGATTGCCATTGTTGTTTTCGGGTTAGTCGGATATCGTTTTCTTCCAATAGCTGAGCTACCAAATGTTGACTTTCCTACAATACTTGTTACTGCAAACCTTCCAGGAGCATCTCCTGAAACAATGGCATCAGCAGTGGCAACCCCCCTTGAAAGAGAGTTTTCAACAATCTCTGGATTAAAATCAATGAATTCTGTTAATGCTAAAGGTGTAACTCAGATAACTCTTGAATTTGACTTAAACAGAGATATAGATGCAGCAGCTCAAGATGTTCAGACAGCAATAGCAAGAGCGGCAAGACAACTACCTTCAAATATGCCAACTCCTCCAACATATAATAAAGTAAACCCTGCTGATATGCCCATTGTTTATTTTGCTATAACTTCTCTTGCAATGCCCCTTTACAAACTTCATGAGTATGCAGACACTCTTTTAGCTCAGAATATCTCAATGGTAAACGGAGTGGCACAGGTTCAGATATTTGGTGCACAAAAGTATGCGGTAAGAGTAAGAATTGACCCTCAGGCAATAGCAAGCAAGGGAATAGGAATTGATGAGGTTGAACAGGCAATTAAAAAGGGTAATGTTGAGCTTCCAACAGGAACTCTTTATGGAAATTATCAAGCCTTTACAATTGAAGCAACGGGTCAACTTTTAAATGCCTCCCATTATAATGAATTGATTGTAAAAAGTAAAGAAGGCTCTCCAGTAAAAATCAAAGACATCGGTGAAGCTATTGACAACGTTGAGAATGATAAATTGGCTGCGTGGTATGGAAGCGGGGAAAAACTTCAAAGAGCAATGGTTGTAGCAGTTTATCGTCAACCGGGAACAAATACAGTTCAGGTAGCGGATGATGTAAAAAAGAAGGTGGATGAACTGAAAAAACAGATGCCAGCAAGTGTTTCTCTTCATCTACTCTATGACCGTTCTCAATCAATAAGAGAATCTGTTAGAGATGTTCAGTTTACCCTTCTTTTTACTGTTTTTCTGGTAGTACTTGTAATTTTTTTATTTTTAAGGAGGCTTTCAGCAACTGTAATTCCCTCTGCTGCCCTTCCAATTTCAATAATTGGAACTTTTGCTGTTATGTATCTTCTTGGATATAGCCTTGATAATCTCTCTCTTATGGCACTTACTCTTTCAATTGGATTTTTAGTTGATGATGCGATAGTTATGCTTGAAAACATCGTAAGGCACATTGAAAGAGGAGAAAAACCCTTTGAGGCAGCTTTAAATGGTTCAAAGGAGATATGGTTTACTATTCTTTCCATGACTCTTTCTCTTGTTGCTGTTTTCATTCCTGTTCTTTTTATGGGTGGAATTGTTGGAAGACTTTTTAAAGAGTTTGCTGTAACAATCTCAGTTGCTATATTAATTTCAGGATTGGTTTCTTTGACGCTCACACCAATGATGTGCAGTAGGTTTTTAAAGGTTGAAGAGAAAAAACATGGTAGACTCTATCTTGCCTTAGAGAAGGGCTTTGAATGGATGATTAATGTATATAAAGTAAGTTTAAGCTGGTCTTTAAAGCATCACAGATTAATCATAATTGGTTCTTTAGCTGTTTTGATTATTACAATCTATATTTTTATTAAAATACCCACAGGTTTTCTGCCAAGTGAAGATAAAAATCAGATTTTTATAATAACAGAAGCCTCAGAAGACATATCCTTTGATGAAATGGTAAGGCATCAGCTTCAATTAGCAGAACTTGTTTTAAAAGAGCCTTCAGTTAAGAGTTTTATGACATCTGTTGGACCAGGTCCAGCCAGCCCTGCTCCAAATAATGCAAGAATGTTTATACATTTACAATCTCGTTCTGAAAGACCTCATGTGGATCAATTAATTGAACAACTAAGACCAAAGCTTAATTCAATTCCGGGACTTAAAGTTTATCCACAAAACCCGCCAACAATCCGAATTGGTGGAACTTTGACAAAGGCTTTATATCAGTTCACTCTATCAGGGAGCGATTTAAAGGAGCTTTATTATTATGCTCAAATCATGGAAGAAAAAATGAAACAGCTTCCATTTATTCAAGATGTTTCATCAAATTTGCAGATAAAAACACCCCAGCTAAATGTAGAAATTGACCGATTGAAAGCTGAATCTCTTGGTGTTACAGCTGAGCAGATAGAAAACGCCCTCTGGGGAGCCTTTGGAAGTAAATGGATTTCCACAATTTATGCTCCAAATAATCAGTATCAGGTCATACTTGAGTTAAAACCTGAGTATCAAAAGGACCCTTCAGCACTTTCAATGCTTTATATTCGATCTTCAAGAGGAGAACTTGTTCCCCTTAATACTGTTGCAACGATAACTCAGAGTTTGGGTCCCCTTACAGTTAATCATACAGGTCAACTTCCATCTGTAACAATTTCGTTCAATCTTAAACCAGGAGTATCTCTTGGTGAAGCTGTAACAGAGATTCAGAAAATTACAAAGTCAACTTTGCCAGATACTATAATGACAGGATTTCAGGGTGCTGCACAGGCATTTAAAGAGTCTTTTCAGGGATTGTGGTTTTTGCTTATTGTAGCAGTTTTTGTTGTCTATTTAGTATTAGGAATTCTTTATGAGAGCTTTATTCATCCTCTTACAATTCTTTCTGCTCTTCCTTTTGCAGGATTTGGAGCTTTGGTGACATTGCTAATTTTTGGAGTCGAATTAAACATTTATTCCTTTGTTGGAATTATCATGTTAATTGGACTTGTGAAGAAAAATGGAATTATGATGATAGACTTTGCCCTTCATGCTCAGAGAAACGAAGGTATGAAGCCACAGGAAGCTATTTACAGCGCTTGTCTTATAAGATTTCGTCCCATTATGATGACAACTGCTGCAGCACTTTTTGGGGCACTACCAATTGCTCTTGGAATTGGTGCAGGTGGAGAAGTTCGTCAGCCCCTTGGACTTGCAGTTGTTGGTGGATTACTTTTCTCGCAGATGCTCACCCTTTTTGTAACCCCTGTATTTTATCTTTATATGGATAAGCTTCAGACATGGTTTTCTAAGAAAAATTAAATAATTTTAGATATTTTTCTATATCATTTGTTGACCAACAGTGGCAAATAAAATTAGAATTGTTAATAAAATATTTTTGAGGTTTACCTTTGAAAAAAAAATTATTAATATTAATAATAATCTTACTTATTATCTCATCTGTTTTTTTTAAATTTAATGTCTCTTCTTTGACAATTACACCTCTAAAAAAAGAGATACAGAATATGACCAGGTTAGAAGTATCAATTGGAAAAGTTTATCTTAATTTAATTCCTCTTTATATTGAAATGAAGGATATATCTTTTGTTTCTCCTGAAAATGAAAAAAATTTTTTTATTCTTTCAAAAGCCAAAATATATATATCTCTTAGCAGAATAATTAATAAGGAGATAGATATAAGAAGATTAGTTTTATTTAATTTTTCTTATTCATCTGATGAAGTTTTTTTAAATAGCTTAATTGAAAACATAAAAGTTTATCTAAAAGAACCAACAAAAATACCCTTTAAAATTATAATTAGCTCCTTTGAAATAGAAAATCTATCGGCTATGTTAGATAAAAATAATTTAAATTTGAATATAAATAATCTTCACGGAAGAGCAATTTTAAAAAATGAACTAAAATTTAATTTTATTACTAATTTAAAAATATCAACGCCTGAATATCCAAACATTGATACAAATATTAAAACTTCTTTTTATGTTAAAGACAATAAAATTCTGTTACAGGAAATTAAAATATTCGATATTCATTCTCTTGTCAAAACCTCTGGTGTTTTATCTTATGATAGCTTTTTTGGTGAATTTTTTATTACAGGAAAAATATTTTTTAATTCATTAATGAACTTTTTAGGAATAAAAGATAAGTCAAATGGACAGATTAATCTTGATGGAACAATTTCATTTCAAAATGCAACAGAATTACTAGATAAAGTCAATTTAGATATAAACTTCGATGGACATTTTCTTCTTCAGGAACTTATGAGAATACTAAAAGTAACTGAAAAATTAGAAGGTTATACTACAATAATTCAAGGGAAAGTTGAAGGTTCTTTGTCGAATTTTCAAGTATTTGCAAAGGCACAACATGAAGATGGAAATATACTTGGTGTCAAAGTAAAAAGAATAAATACAGATATATATTATAAGAATGGTATTTTGGAGTTTAAAAATGGAAAAGTTAATCTTTATGGAGGAACAGCAAATGCTAATGTTTGGATAAATCTTCCAGTGGTAACGAAACACTATGTCCATGTTGAATTGAAGAAAGTCTCAAGTTCAGGAATCTTTGATTTAATAAACTGGAATCCTCATATTGCTGAAGGCGAAGTAGAAGGCTGGTTAATATCAGAGGGAAATAAATTTTCACCGAAAGGAGAATTTGTCTATTTAAAAAAGGGTAAATTACCTAATGACGTAAGAGGTAAAATCGAATCAATTAAAGGTGTTTTTGAATCTGATGGAGAATTATATAATTTTAAATCATTAAAGATTAGCCTTTCAAAGACTAATGCTTTTGCTCATGGGGCTCTGAATCTAAAAAATATGAATCTTAATTTCTATTTTGAAGGCAATACAGAGGATGTTAATGAACTCTTATCTCCCTATCAAACAGCCTTTCATGGTGATGCTTTATTACAAGGCTCTATTGTTGGAACAACAGAGGATCCTCAAATAAATCTTCAATTTTCATCGAAAATGATAAAAATTTTTCTGAAAGAATTTATTAAATCTTTAGATGGCGAACCTTTAATTATAAATAACTTATCAGGGGATTTTAAATATCGCAAAAATGAGCTTATCATAAACAAATTATCAAGTTTAGACATTATTTCAGTAACAGGAAAAATTAATTTTCCAAGAGCTAAAATTTTATTTGATTTGCAAGAGCCCTATTATAATCTTTCCTTTATGATACATAATCAATCGATTAAGAATTTATACCTTGAACCACTTAATAAGTCATTACATACAAATATTGATATAACTGGATCTATAAAAGGTAAAGGGGATATTGAAGGAAACCTTTATTTATCTAATATTTTTATGGGAAAGGAAAAAATATTTGATAGTATAATAGCTTCAGTAAAATATGAAAAAAATTCCATTTTTATCAATAAGTCAGTTTTTTATTCTGGATTAGATAATATTAACTTGAATGGATATATAAATTTCGATGGCAATATTAATATTACAGGATATTCAAAGAATTTTGATATTACAAAGTTAATAAAAGAAAATGCCGAAAAAATTGGTGCAAAATATCTACAATCTTTCGCACTACAAAATTTAAAGTTTAATATTATAAATTCCTATAAAGAACCTGATATATCTATGCAAAGTGAAGTTAATATTAAAAATAAATCAGGACGAATAATAGATGGAAACATAAAGGCAAACCTTGAAAAAGAAAAAATCCATATAAATTTTAATTTGCTTAAAAATACAAATTTTAAAATCACAGGCTTTTTAAATAAAAAACAATGGAATATTCAGGGTGAGTTGAAATCATCAAGAATTGATCCAATTGTTGGATTTTTTATCAATAACTTACCAGAAGATTTAGTAATTTTAGTTGATGGGAAAATTAATAGTTTAATTGATGAAAACGAAAAAATTAGTGGTCAATTAAACTTTAATCGTATTTTTACGCGATTGTATGGAGTAGGGCTTAATAATAAATCACCTGTAGCTGTAATAATAAAAGATGGAAATATTTATTTTGAGCCAATCACTTTTATAGGACAATCTACAGAGATAAAAATAAAAGGTAAAGTAGTTGATTACTTTGATATTCTTGTCGAAGGCTCTACAGATTTAAGACCCTTTAAGAGTTTTATTAATGTAGATGATATAAAGGGAAGGGCATCAATGCTTGTATACATATATGAAAATAGAAAACATCCAGAAATAGCAGGAGAGATAGAAATAAAAGACAGCTTTCTAACTATAAGAAAAGATATTCCGACTATAAGTAATCTAAATAGTATAATTTCTTTTAATGAAGATAGAGTCATTATTGAAAAGACTAATGGAAAATTTTCTGAGGGAGATATTCAATTAAGTGGCAGTTTATATCTAAAAAATTTTGAAATTGACAGAATCTCATTAACAGGAAACTTCTCAAAGGTGCGATGGATTTTTTCGCCTCGTTCATGGGCTTATTTAGATGGAGATCTATTTCTAAGTGGAACTAAATTAAACCCTAAACTATCTGGTAATATAAATATTAATAGAGGAAGCTATCTGGAAAGAGTTGATCTTGTTGAATTGGCTCTTAAATCAAATATTGCAAAAAAATCTGTTATAAAAAATAGTTGGTTTAGTAATTTATCCTTAAACTTAAGAATACAGCCCCATTCTTTTTATATCAATAATAATATTGCGGAAATGACATTGAAAGGAGATATGATTTTAAAAGGTACTCTCAATACTCCTTCGATACTTGGATGGGTAACTGCAAAAGATGGCTGGATATACTTTAGAAATAATAAATTTGAAATACTTAGATTTCTTATCCAATTCAATGATCCCAATACAATAAGACCTTATCTTAATATTTCTGCAAGAACCAATATCTCCCAGTATAATGTAAATTTAAACTTGAATGGATATATTGACCAATTTAACCTTATTCTGAATTCAAACCCTCCTCTTTCAGAAAATGATTTACTAAATCTCTTAGTACTTGGACAGAATGGTGGGAAGGGCACTGTGCCTGGAAGTTCTGAAGCAACATCATTTATTACAGGACAGATACAAGGCGTAATGGAGGAAAGAGTAAGAGGAATAACAGGACTTGATGTATTAACAGTAGAACCATCCATCTCAAAAACAACAGGTTCAATTTCACCAAGAGTTACAGTTGGTAAAAAACTTATGGATGGAAAATTAACAGTTACTTATTCTATTGCCACTGGTACAACCGCAGAACAGATAATAAAAGTTGAGTATTCAGCAAAAAAAGGAATTTATCTTATCGGATTAAGAGATGAAATAGGAGGACTTTCTGGTGCTATTAAGTTTCGTTTTGAGTTTCATTAGTATTTTTCTATATTTCAGTTTTTCCTATGCTCAAGAAATCAAAATCAGCATAGAAGGACTTCATTCTATGGAACAAAAGGAATTTCTTTATCTTTTAGGATTGGATAAGGGAAAATATATTGATCCAGATGTAATAACAGAGGGCATAAAGAGAGTTTTTTTAAAAGATATTTTTGATGATATAGTGATTGAAAAGAAAGATAAAGATATATATATAAAAGTAAAGGAAAAGCCTTTTATTAAATCAATAAATTTTGAAAACAATAAGTACTTTTCTCAAGATTTTTTAAATAAGTTTATTACTTTTAAAAAAGGAGAAAAACTTAAAAATATAGAATTAAAAAATTCAAAAACAAAAATCGAGGAAACATTAAAAAAACTTGGTTTTATTCAATGTAAAGTAGATGTTAAAAAAGAATGTATAAACAGTTTCTGTAATATTACTTTTTTAATATTTGAAGGGTCTCCCTTAATAATAAAAAATATCAAATGGACAGGGGATAAAGATGAATATATCCAAAGTTTCTTAAAATTAAGTCCCAATGAACCCTTTGACCAAAACATATTGGAAGAATTTATAAAAAAAGCACAAAATTATTACGAAAAACAGAATATAGTAGGAACTGAGATTTCTTATGCTTTTGTGAATAATGAATTGATAATTAATTTAAAGAAAGGAAAGGCTATTGAAATCGAAATTTTAGGAGCTAATTCTTTAAGTAAAGGTGATTTATTTAAGATTATAAAACCTTTCTTTAAAGATAAAATAGACGAAAACATAATTAAGGATAGTGTTAACAGCATTATCTCATTTTATCGAATTAACGGTTTCATTGATGTAAAAGTATATCCTTTAATGGAACAGTCCGAGGAGACATTAAAGATTTCATACATTATTAATGAAGGAAAAAGAAGGTCTATATCACAGGTAGAAATAAAATATTTAGATGCAAATGAAATATTAGAGAAGGATGAAGTAACAGGTATTATTATTAATAATCCTAATTCATACTTTAATCCTGATGAAATGGAAACAGACAGACAAAGAATAGAAGAATATCTAAGATCTAAAGGTTATTATTATGTAAAAGTTTATCCTGCAGAAATTCAAGAGGAAGATGAAAAAATAAGAATTTTATTTAAAATCCATAGAGGTCATCAAATAAAAATAAAATTTTTAAACTTTAAAGTAATTGATGACATATTAAAGGAAAAATCTATAAAATTACTGGAAGAATTTCAACAAAAAACATTCAATGAATCAATTATTCTTGAAATTAAACGAAAAATAAGAGAAATATATGTTAAAGAAGGATATTTTGATGCTAAAGTGGATGTTTATTATGAAATAAAGGATAATGAAGCCCATATTGATATCTCTGTTGATCCTCAAAGTAAAAGATATTTTGGTAAATCGATTATCTTAGGAAATAAAAAAACAAAAACAAAATTTATTTATGAAAGACTACATCCTAAAGATAACATGCCTTATAATCCCTTTGTATTAGAGGAAGAAAGACAAATACTTTATCGTTCTGGGCTTTTTTCACGTTTAGACATAAATCACAAAAATATAGACGATTCGATTGATATAATATACAACATTGAAGAAGCTCCTGCAGGAGCTTTTGAGTTTGGTTTTGGATATGGAGAATATGAACGATTTAAAGGATTTGCAGAATTTTCTTATATAAATTTATTTGGTATGAATAAGCAAATTTTTTCAAGAGTTGAACTTAGCCAGCTTGAAAAAAGAAGCTATATAACTTATATTGACCCATGGTTTTGGAAAGACTTAATATTTAAATCTTCCTTAACCTATGAAAATACAGAGTTTAAAAACATTGATACCAAAGATATTTTATATAAATTAAAAAGATATGGAGTATCAGCAGGTTTTGAAAAAAATTTTTTAGATTACTTTAAAGGTGAAATTCTATATGAAGCAACTTATTCAAAAATATGGGATATGATACCGGATGTTATTATTTCTGATATAGATATAGGAGAAATATTTATAAGTGGAATAAAAGCTTCACTTATTTATGATAGCAGAGACAACCCTTTTGATCCTAAAAAAGGATGGCTTACCGGTTTTACTTCAAAATTAAGTAATAAATTTTTTGGTTCTGAGATTAATTTTATGAAAACTTCATTTTATATAAATAAATATATAGAATTAATAAAAGATATAGTTTTGGCAACCTCTTTAAGAGGAGGTTGGTCATGGCTTTACGGAAAAACAGAGAATTTACCTATATCTGAAAGATATTTTCTTGGAGGTAGAGACACTGTGAGAGGTTATGCTCAAAATACTCTCGGACCAAAGCAAAACAATCAACCAACTGGCGGAAATGCCTTTCTAATGGGGAATATTGAATTTAGAACCTATCTCGGACAAAATTTTTTCATAGTAAATTTTCTTGATTTTGGTAATGTCTGGAGTAGAGTAGGTGATATTGATATTCCAAATTTTAAATATACAACTGGAGTAGGTCTTAGATATAAAACTCCAGTTGGTCCTGTTAGAATAGATTATGGATTTAAATTAAATAGAGAAAAAGGTGAATCCCGTGGTGAAATTCATTTTAGTATTGGTCATGCTTTTTAATATAATACTGGCAAGCATCTGTTACTGTGAAATAGTTGACAGAATATTAGCCTATGTTGAAAACCAAGCTATTACCCTTAGAGATTTCGAGCTATTTAGTACTGATATTAAAAAAAGAATACCAGATATTAAAAATGATGAAATTGTTGAATTACTTATTAATAGAACACTACTTATAAGAAAAGCTAAAGAGATATTTTTTGAAGGTAAAGATGAAGAACTTATAAATAATTATATAGATTTAAAAATAAGATCAAAAATCATTGTTCCTGAAAGTAAAATCAGAGATTATTACGAAGAACACAAAAATATTTTTAAAGACAAAGCCTATTCTTCAGTTAGAGACGAAATTGAAAAATATTTGTTTGAAAGAGAATTAAATATCAAACTTAAAAAACATATTAAAGAATTGCGTGAAACTTCAGAAATCAAAATAGTTTTTATTCCTTAAAATTATAAATAAGAGCAATTTCATCGCATTCTGGAAATTTGGGACATCTAATACAGTCACCCCAAATTTTTTGTGGAAGCTGAGATTTCTCTATTTCTTTAAATCCAACTTTTTTAAAAAATTCTGGAATATATGTCAGAACAAAAACTTTTTTTACTCCAAATTGTTTAGCTTCACTGAGACATTTTTTTACAAGAAGAGTTCCAATGCTTTTTTTTCTGTATTCTTTTTGTACAATAAGAGATCTAATTTCTGCAAGGTCTTCCCATAGGATATGTAAAGCGCATACTCCAAGAATTTTTCTGTCTTCTTCAGCAACAAAAAAGTCTCTAATATTTTCGTATAATTCATTTAAAGATCGAGGAAGCATTTGACCTTTTTTTGAAAAATCATTTATTAGTTTGTGAATTGTTTTAATATCGGATATTTTTGCTTTTCTAATTTTCAAAAAGAGAGAAACCTCTTAATATAAGTTTTTTATTTATTTCAATCATTTCTTTTCTTTTGGCAGGAATAATTTCTTCTATTGTTTCAATAGCTTTATCAATTTCAATCAGTTTCGATAACTTGATAAAAGAACCCAAAAGAATCATGTTAGCAAGTTTGGGGTTAGCAATTAATGAAGCTTCTTTAGAAGCTTCAACAGGATATATATTTATATCTGTTCTACCATGAGAATTCTTGATAAGGGAAGCATCATAAATAAGATATCCATTTGGAGTTACTCTGCTCATAAATTTATTATAGGAAGCCTGATTTAAAACAATTAAATAATCAGCTATTTTTACAATTGGAGAACCAATTAATTCATCAGATACAACAACCATACAATTTGCTGTTCCCCCTCTTATCTCTGCTCCATAAGAAGGAAACCAGGTTACCTCCTTATTTTGCTTCATTGCTGCATGGGCAATTACTTTACCTAAAAAAAGTATTCCCTGCCCACCAGAACCTGCAATAATTATGCGTTTTTCCATTTGTCTTTTATAACTCCTAATTTGAATTCTTTCATCATATTCTCTCTAAGCCACTTTAAAGATTCTTCTGGAGTCATTCCCCAGTCAGTAGGGCAAGGAGATAACATTTCAACGAAACTGAAACCTTTATTTTCTAATTGATATATAAAAGCTTTTTCTATATATTTTTTAGTCAAAATAATATTTTTGTAACTATCAAGAGAACCCCTTGCAATAAAAGAAGTTCCTTCAAGGACAGATAAAAGCTCTGAAACATGAATTGGATATCCAGCTAAATCTGGTCTTCTACCAGATGGTGAAGTAGTTGTTCTCTGTCCTATTAGAGTTGTAGGAGCCATTTGTCCGCCTGTCATACCGTAATTAGCGTTGTTTATAAAAAATATAGTTATATTTTCTCCTCTATTTGCAGAATGAATTATTTCAGCAGTTCCAATTGCAGCAAGGTCACCATCTCCTTGATAGGTAAATATTATTTTATCAGGACATGCTCTTTTCATTCCTGTTGCAGCTGCAGGAGGGCGTCCGTGAGGAATTTCAAGCATGTCAATATCAAAATAATCATAGGCAAAAACTGCACATCCTACTGGTGCTATCCCTATTGTTATTTCTCTTATACCAAGTTGATCTATAACCTCTCCAATAAGTCTATGGGCAATGCTATGACCACAGCCTGGACAATATCTAAAAGGAACATCCTTTAATGATTTTGGTTTAGAAAATACCTTTTTCATAATTTTTGATTATAACAGAATTTCATATAATTTTTCATTACTCCTTCCATTAATCCATGATCACTTACTATGATTGTTTCTGCTTCAACATAATTCACTATTGATTCTAAGATTAATAATCCGGGTAATATAATATCCACTCTGTCTGGCAAAATACCCATTATATTTTTTCTTATTTCATATGGTGTTGAAGAAATTTTTTCTACAATTTTTCTAAGTTTTTTTGATGATATTTTTTGCCCATGTAGAATTTCTGGGAGATAACTTGAGATTTGTAAATCAATCATCGCAAGTGTAATAGATGTACCTCCTGTAGCAATGATTGTTTTAGTTTTTAAATTTGGAATCGTTTTAGATATAATATCTTTAAGAAAATTCAGAAAATTTATTATAGCTTTTTTTTCATTATTATCCTTAAAAAAGTTGGAATAGGCTTTTAATGCTCCTATATTTAAACTACCTTTAAAGATATTATTATTCAAAGAATATATCCATTCTGTACTTCCACCACCAATATCAATAGCAAAGATAGGATGAGTAGAGTAGGGTAAGTTTATAAGTATACCTTCAAAAGTAAAAAATGCTTCTTCTTCTCCTGATAGAATATATACCCTTAATCCTGTATTTTTCTGTACTTTGCCACAAAACAGAATTCCATCTTCGGCTTCCCTTAGTGCACTTGTTCCTATGGCAATGATTAAATTTGATTTAAAATTTTCAGCTATTACTTTAAATTTACTTATAGTTTCTATTGATTTTTCTATTGAATTTTGATTCAGTTTCTTTGTAAAGGCTAAATCTTGTCCCAAACGGGTAACTGTTCTGTCAGTATAAATTCTTTTTATTAAACCATCCTCGAATTTTCCAATTAAAAGTCTTATAGTATTACTTCCAATATCAATAACTGCAATATTTTCAATAGGTTTCGTAATAGGCATTAACAATCTCTACAACAGCCTTATTTATGGATACCATTTTACTTTCTTTTGTTCTTCTTTTCTTGATTTCAATCTTGTTATCCTTTAGTCCTTTTTCTCCAATTATTACCTGTATTGGTATACCAATAAGATCTGCATCTTTAAATTTAACGCCAGGACGTTCATCTCTATCATCAAGTAAAACCTCCATATGTCTATCAGCAAAACTATTATATATTTCAGATACTTTTTCATATAATTCTTCAGCAATACTTACAGTTTTTTTATCTGACATATTAAGAGGGATTATCTCAATATCAAAGGGCGCGATACTTTTAGGCCATATAATGCCATCTTTATCATGATTTTGCTCAATTGCTGCTGCAGCAACTCTTGCAGGACCAATCCCGTAGCTACCCATAATAATTGGTTTTTCTTTTCCGTCTTTGTCTAAAAAGAAAGCATTTAGAGGTACAGTATATTTAACTCCGAGTTTAAATATATTTCCAATTTCAATAGCTTTTTCTATTCTTAAAGAACCTCCACATTTTATACAAGTATCTCCTTCTTTAACTTTTCTTATATCTACCCATTCAGCATCAAAATGTTTAGTTGGATTAATGCCTTGAATATGATAATTTTTTTTATTCGCTCCTGAAATGTAATAAAGATTTTTATCAATTGATAGATCTGCTAAAATTTTAATTTTCTGATTAACAGGTCCAATAAATCCTATTTCAGTACCAATAATTTTAATTGCTTCATCTGGAGAAGCAAAGGAAAATTCTCCTATTATTCTTGCTAATTTTTTTTCATTTAATTCTTGATCACCTCTTATCAAAACTAATACTGGTTCTTTTTCTGTTATAACAAGGAGACTTTTGATAAAATATCTCTCATCGAATCCTAAAAAATCTGAAACTTCTTTTACAGTCTTTTTATTTGGTGTATAAACTTCTTTAAATTCCATATTAATTGGAGGAGGGAAACCTATATTGCTTTTTGCTACCTCGATATTTGCAGAATAACCACATTTATCACATAACACAATATCATCTTCACCTGCTGAAGTAGGTGCCATGAATTCATGGGATTCCATATCTCCCATAATACCAGGGTCTGATTCAACTTGATAATATTTTAACCCGCACCTTGTAAATATACGATGATATGCTTCAGCATGTAATTTATAGTTTCTATCAAGTCCTTCTTCATCAGCATCAAAGCTATAACTGTCTTTCATTATAAATTCCCGAGTCCTTAAAATACCACCTCGAGGTCTTGCTTCATCTCTTAATTTTGTTTGAATTTGATACCATACTTGAGGAAGCTGTCTATAAGATTTAATTTCTTTAGCAGCAATCCATGCCATTATTTCCTCATGGGTCATTCCAAGACACATATCTCTACCAGTTCTATCTTTAAGTCGAAACATTTCCTCCTTTATTGTGTACCATCTACCTGTTTGTTGCCATATTTCCGCTGGATGAAGTATGGGCATTGAAATTTCTTGGGCGCCGATTCTTTCCATTTCTTCTTTCAATATAGAATTGATTTTATTCAGAACTCTCCAACCAAGGGGTAGAAATATAAAAAGACCAGCAGCAAGTTGTCTAACATATCCTGCCTTTAACATTAGTATATGTGACAAAGCATTAATACCAGCAGGCGTTTCCCTCATTGTTGGTATAAAAAGATTAGTGTATCTCATTTTTACCCCTCCATAAGTAGGTTTAATAATTTATAAAGTATATCATAATACCGTTATACTTTTCCTTATCTCATCTTGAATAAATTTAACATAATATACATTATCAGACATTTTAAATACAATCAAAAACCGTTAAAAAGTTGTTTAAAAAGGTGTTTGTAATAATGCTAACTATTTAATTTTTATGGTAAATTGTTAAATTGAATTATAAATAGGCAGTTTATATTCCTAAGTATTTTAAAAAGATACAGTCTAATTAACTAATTTTCCAAAGGCTTGGTTTTTATCAATGTTATTTATAATAATTTTTGCTAAATCTCCCTTTTGCAATTTTGAATCTTCAAAGAAACATTTAATATAATTATCAGAAGTTCCTGAAAATAAATTATTTTTTCTACTTTCAACAATTACTTCAACAATTTTTCCAATAAAATTTTTCAAATATTTATTCCTTTTTCGGCTTGCAAGTTCATTTAAAATGCTTACCCTTTCTTTTTTTATTTGCTCATGAACCTGTTCGCTCATTTTAGAAGCTTTTGTAAATGGTCTTCTTGAATATGGAAATACATGGAGATAGGAAAAACTTAAGTCTTCAATAATTTTTAATGTTTCTATAAAATCGTAATCTTTTTCAGATGGAAATCCAATTATGACATCTGTTCCAATTGAGATGTTAGGAAATCTTTTAATTATCTCTTCAAATTTTCTTAAGTATAGTTCTGTATTATAAGGTCTATTCATTAGTTTTAATATTCTATCGCTTCCATGTTGTAATGGTATATGGAGATGTTTACATATTCTTTTATTATCTATAATATCTAAAAATTCCTCGTCTATATGATTTATCTCTATTGAGCTTAGTCTTATTCTATATATAGAAGTTTTTTTAAGTATTTGTTTAAGGAGCTGTTTTAAATTTATTCTTTTTTCTGAAAAATCTATTCCATAAAGTCCTAAATTTATACCACTTAAAATTATCTCTTTTATTCCCATTGATTCATATAAATTTATTTCTTCTAAAATTTCTTCTGGAGGAATGCTTTTTGGTTTTCCTCTTAAATAAGGGACTATGCAATAAGAACAATAATTATTACATCCATCTTGAATTTTAATAATAGCTCGATGTCTTGAAATTTTTAAATTTTTACTTTCATTTATCCGACTAAAGTTATTAATTATTAAATCTTTATTGCAATTTGGAATAAATTTTATATTTCCTCCATCTAAATTTTCCGTAAGATTTACATAACAACCAGTAACAAAAGTCTTTATTCCAAGTTTTTTTGCTTTATTAATGATTTGTCTGGATTGAATTTCAGCTTTATGGGTAACAGCGCAGGTGTTAATAATCCAAAAATCAGCTTTATCCTTTTCATCTGTAATTTCATATCCATAGGCATTTAAAATTCGTTCCCACTTTTGAGATTCTGCTTGATTTACTTTACAGCCGTAAGTAATTAGGCATATTTTCATTATTGAATTAACTCTCCTTCTAAGGAATGCCGATTAGATTTTACAATTTTAACTTTTACAGTCTGTCCTTTAAGTAAATCACAATTAATTTTTACTATTTTATTTGTTCTTGTTCGTCCAATGGTCACACCTTCTTCATTTTTATCCTCAATAAGAACATCATGAATTGTATTTTCATAAATTTTGTTTTTTCTTTCGGTTATTTCATCCTGTAGATTTAAAACTTCTGTAAGCCTTTTTGATTTAATGCTTTCTGGAATTTTACCTTCAATCTTAGATGCAACAGTTCCTGGTCTCGCAGAAAATTTGAATGCAAAAATTCCATCAAATTTAATTTCCTTTAAAGCTAAGATAGTTTTTTCAAAATCTTCATCTGATTCTTGAGGAAATCCAACAATAATATCTGATGTAATTGAGATATTTGGAATAGCTTCACGCAACCAGGATATTTTCTCAATATATTCCTCATAGGTATATTTTCTATTCATAAGTTTAAGAATTTTATTTGAACCTGCTTGAAGAGGAAGATGAATGTGTTCACATACTTTTTCACAGTCTTTCATAGTATTAACAAGTTTTTTTGATAAATCTTTTGGATGCGATGTTACAAAACGAATCCTTTCGATTCCTTCAATTTCATTCAATTTCTCAAGCAATAAAGGAAAATCAATATCTCCATCTCTATAAGAATTCACATTCTGTCCTAATAGGGTGATTTCTTTATATCCTTGTTGTGCAAGAAATTTAACTTCATTAAGTATGTTTTCTGCAGGTCTACTTCTTTCCCTACCCCGGGTATATGGAACAACACAATAGGCGCAGTAATTATTGCATCCATAAATTATATTTATCCATGCTTTTACAGAATCTCTTCGTAAAACAGGTAATTCTTTAATTGCTATATCAGGATTTTCACTAAGAAACAATTTAGGTTTTTCATTTTTACTTTCAACTATATTTTCAAGTTTATCAATATTGTCTGGTCCAATGACATAATCAATAAAGGGCATTTTTTTTAAAAGATTTATTCCCTGTATCTGAGCTGAACATCCTGCTACTATTATTTTGAGTTCTGGTTTTTTATTTTTTATGTGTTTAAGCCTTCCAAGACTGCTAAAAAATTTCTGTTCTGCCTTTTCTCTGATAGCACAGGTATTAAATATGATAATATCAGCTTTCTTTGGCTCCTCAACTTCTAAAAATCCTCGAGATGCAAGAATCCCGAGCATTCTTTCTGTATCATGTTCATTCATCTGGCAACCAAATGTTTTAATATAAACTCCCCTACCCTTCATATTTTTATTATACCAACAATAATATTTGTAAATAAAAATTGGTTTTTCACAATTAAATCACTTATGGTAATATATATAGTCTAAACTACTAAAATATTATTTAGGAGGAAAATGAAATGGTTTTGAAAAAATACTTGCTTGCACCAGGACCAACTCCTGTCCCACCTGAAGTCCTTGTAAGCATGGCAATGCCTATAATTCACCATCGTAGCCCTGATTTTTTACCAATCCTTGACTCTGCTAAAAAAGGTCTTCAATGGATTTATCAAACTAAGAATGATGTTTTAATTCTATGTTCAACTGGAACAGGTGGAATGGTAGCAGCTGTTAATAACTTCTTTTCACAAGGCGAAAAAGTTCTTGTCATAAATGGAGGTAAATTTGGGGAAAGATGGGTAAAAATTGCTCAAGCTTATGGTTTAAATGTTATAGAAATTCCTGTTGAATGGGGTTATTCTGTTGATGTAAATAGAGTTGAAGAAGAATTGAAAAAAAATCCGGAGATAAAAGGAGTTTTTATTCAAGCAAGTGAAACCTCTACAGGGGTATACCATGATATTGAAACAGTAGGAAAGATAGTAAAAAATTATGAGGATACATTATTTATTGTAGATTCAATCTCTGCTCTTGTTGCCCATGATATAAAAACAGACGAATGGGGAATTGATGTAATGGTAAGTGGTTCTCAAAAAGGATTTATGCTTCCTCCGGGATTAGCTTTTATAAGTGTGAGTGAAAAGGCATGGAAAAGAAATGAAAAATCAAAAATGCCAAGATTTTATTTTAATCTTAAAAAAGAAAGAGAAAATCTTGCCAAAAATCAAACAAATTTTACATCAGCTGTATCTCTTATTATAGGACTTAATGAGGCTTTCAAATTAATGCAAAAAGAAGGACTTGATAATATATTTCGTAGACATGCTCTATTAGCTCATGCTACAAGAGAGGCAGTGAAAGAAATAGGACTTAATTTATTCCCTAAAGGCACACCAAGTAATGCTGTTACTGCTATAGAGGCACCTCAGGGTATTGATGGACAGGTAATTTATAAAACTCTTAGGGAAAAACATGGTATTACAGCAGCTGGAGGACAAGATAAACTTAAAGGTAAGATTTTCCGTTTTGCTCATCTTGGATATGCTGATAAATTTGATGTGATTGTTGGTATTTCAGCTCTTGAAATGACCCTTAAGGAACTTGGTTATCCAGTAACTTTTGGTAAAGGTGTTGCAAAGGCAGAGGAAATCTTTTCAAAGGAGGAAAATCAAAAGTGAAGGTTCTTGTAAGTGATAACATTTCTTCAAAGGGAATTGACATTTTAAAAAAAGCAGGGTTTGAGGTTGATGTAAAAACAGGACTTAAACCTGAGGAATTAAAGGAAATAATAGGCCAATATGATGCTTTGATCATAAGAAGTGCTACAAAGGTAACTGCTGAAATTATTGAAGCAGCAGATAAACTAAAAGTAATAGGTAGAGCAGGAACCGGGGTAGATAATGTTGATAAAATAGCTGCAACAAAAAAAGGAATTGTTGTAATGAATACCCCTGGTGGAAATACAATAACTACTGCAGAACATGCTATTGCAATGCTTTTTTCTCTTGCAAGAAGAATTCCACAAGCTACTGCTTCAATGAAGGCTGGCAAATGGGAAAAGAAAAAATTCATGGGAGTAGAACTTTATAATAAAACACTCGGTATAATAGGACTTGGAAGAATTGGTTCAGAAGTAGCAAAGAGAATGCAATGCATGGGAATGAATGTTTTAGCCTATGATCCTTTTTTAAGTGATGAAAGAGCTGAAGAACTCGGAATTACAAAAACTGACCTTGAAAACATCTTTGCTCAAGCAGACTTTATAACAATTCATACTCCATTGACCGCTGAAACAAAGTATCTAATCAATAAAGATACAATCGCAAAAATGAAAAATGGAGTTTACATAATTAACTGTGCCCGAGGTGGTATAGTAAATGAAAAAGACCTGTATGAAGCAATTCAGTCTGGAAAAGTTGCTGGCGCTGCCTTTGATGTTTTTGAAAAAGAACCTCCAGAAGAAGGATACCCTTTAATAGCTGATGAAAGAGTAATTTGTACTCCCCATCTTGGTGCATCCACTGTTGAAGCTCAAGAAAATGTCGCAGTTGCTATCGCAGAACAAGTAGTAGATTATCTGATAAACGGAACAATTCGTAATGCCGTTAATTTTCCTTCCATTCCCTTTGACCAGGTACCTCTTATTAGACCATATCTTGTGTTACTTGAAAGAATGGGAAGTTTCGTATCTCAGATTTTTACAAAAGGCATTAAACAGATTCAAATTGAATATCTTGGTGAAATTTCGGGATTAAACACTCAGGCACTAACAGCTGCGGCATTGAAAGGAATTTTAGACCCAATTCTTGGTGAACCTGTCAATTATGTTAATGCCTCATTCATTGCAAAAGAAAGAGGCATAGAAGTTAGAGAGATAAAAGGAAAAGAAGCAGGTGATTATCAAAGCCTTGTTAAAATAATTCTTATTGGCAAAGATGATAAGGCAGTTATTGCTGGTACACTTTTAAGTAGAAAGGATCCAAGAATTGTTCAAATTAATGATATTTCAATGGAAATTATTCCTGAAGGTAACATGATATTTATGAGAAACTGGGATCGTCCAGGAGTTATTGGTAATATTGGGACATTACTTGGACAAAACAATATAAATATTGGTCACATGCATTTTGGAAGAAAAGAACCTGGGGGCATAGCCTTATCTGTAATAAGTATTGATGCTTCTTTAACAGAAGAAATAATTGAAAAAATAAAGAAACTTCCAAATGTTTTGGAAGTAAAATCAGTTTATATCTCTGCCCATTAAATCGATAAGGAGAAGAAAAAATGTCAACAGTTGTTATTATAGGTGCTCAATGGGGAGATGAAGGGAAAGGTAAAATCGTAGATTTTTTAACGGAAAAATGTGATTATGTAGTAAGATTTCAGGGTGGTTGTAATGCTGGTCATACAGTAGTTGTAGACGATGAAAAATATATACTTCATCTAATTCCCTCAGGCATCCTTCACAAAAATAAGAAATGCATAATAGGTAATGGTGTAGTTCTTGATCCTGAAAGTTTATTAAAAGAAATAGATACTCTTATAAAAAAAGGCGTCGAAATTGATAATAATCTATACATCGCAAAGCACTGCCATCTAATAATGCCCTATCACATTGCCATAGAAGAGCAATCAGAAAAGAAGAAAAAAATCGGAACAACCAAAAAAGGTATAGGTCCATGTTATACCGATAAAATTGCCCGTAATGGTGTAAGAATGATTGATCTTCTTTATCCTGAGGTACTTAAAAATAAAATTCAGGCAAACCTTGAAATTATCAATTTCTTACTAAAAAATTTATACAATGCAGAAACTCTTGATGAACAAAAAATATTCAGTCAATATATGGATTATGCAGAGAAGCTTAAAAAATATATTGATGATGTAGATATTATGATAAATAATGCAATAGACAATGGTAAAAATGTTTTATTTGAAGGTGCCCAGGGAACTCTTCTTGATATTGACCATGGAACATATCCCTATGTAACTTCATCAAATACTGTAGCTGGCGGTGCCTGTACAGGAGCAGGAGTCAGTCCAAAAAAAATTAATAAAATAATAGGTATTGTAAAAGCATACACCACAAGAGTCGGCGAAGGACCTTTCCCTACTGAAATAAAGGATGAACTCGGTGAGCAAATAAGGCAAAAGGGTGGAGAATTTGGTGCAACTACAGGAAGACCTCGTCGATGTGGATGGCTTGATCTTGTAGGATTAAAACATTCTGCAAGAGTAAATGGATTTACAGGCATTGCAATAACAAAACTTGATATTCTTGATGGAATTGATAAATTAAAAGTATGTGTTGGTTATAAATATGGAAATACTGTTTTAGAAGAATTTCCAAAGGAACTTGAAATTCTTGAAAAATGTACTCCTATTTATGAAGAGTTACCTGGCTGGAATGAAAGCACTAAAGGCATAAAAGATTATGATAATCTTCCAGATAATGCAAAAAAATATCTACAATTTATTGAAGATTCATTAAAGGTTAAAATCCAGATTATTTCAACAGGACAAAAAAGAGATGAAATTATCATTAAGGAGTTTCCTTTATGATTTAATTTTTCAAGATAAATGTCCAATTTGTAATAAGAAATCATATTGGAAGTATTTTCCTTTTTGTTTGGATTGCTGGAATGAAATAAAGCCTTTACCAAATTTCAAAATTACAACTGGCAAATTTCATCAAGAATTCTGGAAATATATTGATTCTCTTTATACTTTTGCTCCTTATGAAGGAACTATAAAGGAGGTTATACATTATTTTAAATATTGTAAAATAATAAGACTTGGTAGAGAACTTGGAAAACTTTTAAGTACAATTTCACCTCCTGTCTTGGATATTTTAATCCCTGTTCCATTACATAATAAAAAGATTAAAACAAGGGAATTCAATCAGACAGCAATTTTAGCAAAGGAGTTATCAAAGTCATGGAAAATTAAATTAGAACTTGAAGTTCTTATAAAAATAAAAGATACGGCTGATCAAGCATCCCTTGATGTTAATCAAAGAAAAAATAATGTAAAAAATGCATATTACTTGAAGAAAGAGGTTAAAGATTTGAACATAGGATTAATTGATGATGTTGTTACCACTGGTAGCACCCTTCTTGAATGTGCAAAGGTTTTAAAAAGAGGTGGTGCAAAAAGTATTCATGCCTTTACTTTAGCCAGAGCATTGTGAAAATCATCCTACCCATACTGTTTTATTAAAATCGAACATACCTTCTACAAAGTGATTGGTAGTTCCTCTGTATCCAACTTTTAATTGTTCTTCAAGATTGTAATATTTTAGACAGGTACCGCAGGTAAAAATTTCTGTACCCATAGATTCGATTTTTTTAAATAATTCGACGAACTCTTCATCTATGGTTGTAAGTTTTACTGCAGTATTCATAAGAAAAATCACATCTGGGAGTTGTTTTATAGCTATCATAGTTTCTAAAAAAGCTTTCATAAGAATTCTTCCAAGTTTCTCATCTCTACCAATGATATCAGATGATATTATAAGAAGTAATTTTTTCGAGGGTTTATTTTCTGTAGTCGGGATTGAACACATATATCCTTTAACTATTTTTACTTTCCAGAATGAGTCCTCCTGGTCTATTTCGTAGTAATAACCAAATCTTTCTGCATATCTTTTCAGGTTATCACGTGATACTTCACTGTCAACCAAAACAGTAATAATTCCCTCATTTATTTTTGATAAAACCTCTTCTGCAAGAATTATTGGCTTTGGGCAGCCTAATCCTCGTGCATCAACAATTTCCATAACCTACCCCCTCTGATGTTTTTCATAAAATTTAACATTTATTAGGTATATAATAAAAATAGTTTTTTTCTATTAAATTGATTAAATCTATAGAAATGAATAATTAATCTTCTGCCCATTGTTTTGGATCGAGGGCATCTCTTAAGGCTTCCCCAAGAAGATTAAAGGAAAGGACAGTTAAAAATATAGCAATTCCTGGGAACAAACTCATCCACCATGCAACTGTAATATAGTCTTTACCAACGCTTAAGATTCCTCCCCAGCTTGGTTCTGGCGGTTGAATTCCTAATCCAAGAAAACTTAATCCACTTTCAATGAGTATTGCTCCTCCTACGGAAAAAGTTGCAGCAACAATAACTGGATAGATTGCATTTGGAAGTATATGTTTAAAAATAATTCTTCCAGAACCTGCACCGATTGCTCTTGCTGCAAGCACAAACTCTCTTTCTTTAAGGGAAAGCACCTCTGCTCTAACAAGTCTTGCAACATCCATCCAGCCAGTAAGTCCGATTACTATCATGATTATATAAATGCTTGGTTCAAGCACAGCAACAACAGCAAGAATTAAAAAAAGTGTTGGGAAAGCAAGCATAACATCTACAAATCTCATTATAATTGTATCAATGAATCCTCCGTAGTATCCTGCTATTAAACCAAGTATGGTTCCTGTTAGAATTGCTATTCCCATTGCAATAAAACCCACTTTAAGAGAGACCCTTGCTCCATAGATGATTCTTGATAAAACATCTCTTCCAAGTTCATCGGTACCTAAAATATGTTCTTTAGATGGTGGTTCAAGAACCTTATAAACATTGATCTTATAGGGATCATAGGGAGCTATATTATTTGCAAAAATTGCTATAAAGGAAACAATAAAAATAAATGTTAACCCTGTGACTGCAAGTTTATTTTTCAATACTCTTTTTATGATTAATTTAAACATCCCTTTTAACTCTAATTCTTGGGTCTATGATGAAATATGCAATGTCTGCAAGAAGATTGCCTATTAATGTCAAAAATGCACCGATAATAAGAATCCCCATTATTGTAGGATAATCCCTTGCCATAGCTGAGGCATAAAAAAGCTGACCCATTCCGGGAATTGAGAAAATACTTTCAAAAATAACACTTCCACCAATAAGTCCTGGAATGGCAAGTCCTAAAAGTGTAACAACAGGCAAAAGGGCATTTCTTAGTGCATGTCTTACAATGACAACTTTTTCAGGTAAGCCCTTTGCTCTTGCAGTTCGAATAAAATCCTGTCTTAATACCTCAAGCATACTTGAACGAGTATATCTTGACATACCTGCAAGTCCTGCAAAAGACATTATAGTAACTGGTAAAATAAGATGTTTTATCCAGTCAAGGAGTCTTTGTAAAAAAGGCATATTTTCATTGCCAATGCTTTGAATTCCTGATATAGGAAGCCATCCAAGATTTACTCCAAAAATAATCATTGCAAGCAAAGCAAGCCAGAATGTTGGGATAGAAAAACCTGTGAAAACAAAAACTGTAAGAGCTCTGTCAAATATACTTCCTGGTTTCAGGGCTGAGTAAACTCCAATAGGAATTGAAATAATAAGAATTAAAAGAAGAGAAAGAAGATTCAAAGTCACAGTAATTGGAAGTCTTTCTTTAATTTTTTCCTTTACAGCTCTTCCATCGACAAAACTTTTTCCTAAGTCCAAAGTGACAACCATCCGAAGCCAGTTAAGGTATCTTTCATGAATGGGTTTGTCAAGTCCGTAAAGCTTTTTAAGAGCCTCCATTGCCTCTGGAGAAGCCTTTGGAGATAGTTCTTCAGTGAAACTTGCAGGAGAGCCTGGTGCGAGATTTATCACAACAAAACAAATAAGGGTAATACCAAAAAGAATTGGAATCATTAGAAAAGCTCTTTTAATGAGATATGAGACCATTAATTGTGATTATAACACAAATTACATCCTCTACCCTCAACCTATATTATGATTATGGGATATAATTTGATTATGAGAAGATACTGGGAGGACAGACTAAGTTCACCGTCATTGGTCCTTAGAGATCGTTCAGAATGTTTTAGTCTGTCCTTCCACTTCCTGAACCTGGACTGAAACATTAGGCTTAAAAGCCTGTATAAACCCCACGATGATAGGGATTTAGAAAAATCAGAGGTATTAATACTTATGGAATAAACAGGAGTATATCATTTAACACTGGCAGAGTATTTAGCTTAGAGAGATTATCCATCTCTATTCAATGAAAAATTTTATTGAAGTCAAGATAAGCAGGGTAAAGATTGTCCTGAGTGAAGTCGAAGGGACAGATAAAGTGGATTCAACCCATATAGCAGAGTATGGGAAGCAATTTTTTTGATGGAAAACTTTTCAAACCGAAGACAGAAGTTCAAAAGCAGATAGAGGAAAAACTCAGGATACTAGAAGATTTTCAGAAACATTTGCTTTAATTCATATAAAGCAGACTTAACTGAGGGGTTCAGTATAAGGGTTTTTAACATGATTTTTTCATAAAAAATTGGGTTACCTTGTCTGGATATATGTTGATGGCAATTTTCATTATGCCGATGAAGGCATTTTTGAGTTTCAAAAAGGTAAAAGTTTATTTTTTTGAGGACAACCTTGCATAATTTGGGTTTAAAATATTTTAACCTTTATTCTGACATTAGCAATATTACTGCAATATTGTTTTAAATAATTTTGCAAAATTTCATTTTATAATATAATCATGTCCTTGAAAATACTTCATAGTTCTGACTGGCATCTTGGGAAAACCTTTAAAGAAACCACCTTTGACCTTCTTCCCATTCAAAAATTGATTTTAAAGGAAATCCATAAAATCGTAGAAGAACAAAACCCTCAAATTATCCTCCTTGCAGGAGATATTTTCGACACTTACAATCCATCTTTTGAAGCAGAAAAGCTTTTTTATGAAACAATAACCTCAATGGCAGAGAGAAATTCTCTTATTGTCGCAATTGCTGGAAACCATGATTCTCCAGAAAAACTTCAGATTTCTCAACCATTAATAACTGGAAAGCACTCAATCTTAATTATTAGCAATTTAATTAAGGAATATAATAATATTTTTGAAAATAGTAATTTCAAAATTAACATCGAAGACTATTTTATAAAAGTTCAATTAAAGGAATTTGCCAAAACATTAGCGATAAAGGCCCTACCCTATCCATCAGAAGTCAGAATGGCAGTTAGTGGTGAAGATTTTTTAACAAAATTAAGGGAGATTGCATCTAAGGAACCTCAATTTACATGCGATTACTTTATTTTTGTTTCCCATCTTTTTATAAATGGTGCTCAAAAATCTGGTTCAGAGCGAATACTTCAAATCGGCGGAGTTGAGAGTATTCCTATTGATTTTTTACCAGAAAAGGCTCAATACATTGCTCTTGGACATCTTCATAGATATCAAAATATTGGAAAATTCATATACTCAGGCTCTATATATCCCTTTGATATCGGAGAAGTAGAACATAAAAAAGGAGTTTGTCTGTGGCAGGAAAATAATCTTCAGTTTATTGAATTTTCTACCATTCCTAAGATAAAAAAATTAGTGTTTGAAACAGTGGAATCTGCAATAGAAAAAGTACCAGATGATGATAGTTTTTACTATATTTTAATCAAATCAGAAAAACAGTATAGCCCCTATCAAATAGAAAATTTAATAAAAGCATATAAGGATAAACTTATAAGCTGGAGGTTCGAGGCAACAGAAATTAAAGAAACAGAACAAACAATTGATATTTCAACATTAAGAGATGAACAACTTTTTAAAGAGTTTTACAAGTCAAAGTACAATGATGAACCCGATGAAGAACTCTTAAAACTCTTTCTTCAGTGTCTTGAGGAGGCAAGAAATGCTTCCAGTTAAGCTTTCTATAGAAGGACTTCAGAGTTATTCCGAAAAAGTGGAGATAGATTTTGAAAAATTTCATAAAAACAGACTTTTTGGAATTTTTGGAGACACTGGAGCAGGAAAATCTACAATTCTTGATGCAATTATTCTTGCCATATATGGAAAAACACCAAGACTTGGCGGTAAGAACTTACATGAAGCAATTAATCCAACAAAGGACAGAATAAAAATAAATTTTATCTTTAAAATATCAGGTAGACAATATCTTATTGAAAGGTCAATTGGAAAAGATTCTAAATGCAAACTATATGAAGTAAAAGACAATGTAAAAATCCCAAAAGCAGAAAAAAGCAAAGAATTTGAAGATGCCATTAGACAGATCATTGGATTAGAACATGAAGAATTCTGTAAAGTTGTCATATTACCCCAAAACCAGTTTGCAGAAATTCTAAAAATTAAACCAGCAGATAGGGCTCAATTACTTGGTAATCTTTTTGACCTCAATGTATTCGGAGAACCTCTTTCTGAAGTTGTAAAAAATCTTGCAAATAAGACACAACTTGAGAAATCCTCTGTTGAGAATAGACTAAAAGAGCTCGAAGAAATATCAGAAAAATCTATCAAAATTAAAGAAGAGGAGATAGAAAAAGCCACCATAAATCTGAAAGAACTTGAAAATCAGCAAAAACAATTATCAGAAAAACTTGAGCTTATTAATAGATTTCATGAACTTAATAACCAAAAAATAGAATTAGAACACGCATTAGCTGAACTAAAGAAAAAATCTACAGAAATAGAAAAACTGAAAGAAAAGATAAAAATTGACGAAGAAATGGCGCAATATAAAATTTTTTATAATGAATGGATTAATCTTAAAAGTTCAATTGAGGCAAATCTCAAGATAAAACAAGAAATACAGGAAAGTTTAGAAAAAATTTCAGAGAAACTCAACAAAATCTCGAAACAAAAAGAAGATTTTGAAGCCTCTTTTGTCAAAAAACATGAGGACTTAATAAGAACCATTGCTGATGCTGAAGAAGCAATAAGAATAAGTAAGAAGATTGAACAATTGAAGGCTGAGCAACAGGAAATTGAAAGAAATATTTCACTTACTAAAGAGAATCAAAAGAAAATTGAAAAAGAAATTCAGAAGATTACTAATGAAGTTGAAAAATTAAAAGCTCTTATTTCAGATAATCAGAATAAATTTAAAGAAATATCACTGAATGAAAAAGAAGAGCAACTCTACAATCTTTTACCAGAAGTTTTACCAAAAGTAAACGAGATTAAAAATCTTGAGGTAGAAATTGATAAACTTAAAACCACCCTTACTGAAGCAAAGAAAAATAAAGAATCACTTTTTAGAGAAATCGCAAAGATGCTTTTGCATAAGCTTCAGATAACTATAACAGATTCTGAAGAAATACTCTCTACTATTGAAATAAGAAAACAACAACTTGAAAACCTCCTTGATGAAAAGAGAAAAACACTCAAGGAACTTGAACTCAAAAATATGGCAATTACATTAAGCAGACAACTTACAGAAGGTAAACCCTGTCCTGTATGTGGAAGTACTCTTCATCCTCAACCAGCCTCAGGTGAAATTGAAGAAAAAATTAAAAATATGGAAAATGAAATAATAGTCATTGAAAATCAAATTAAAGATATTGAAACTTTCAAAAAAGACATAAAGCCACATCTTAATGAAATTATTGAAACAAATGTTAAGATCAGTCAAACAGAGAATGATATAAAGGAAAAAACAGAAACATTAAGCAAATTAAAAGAAAAACTTTTTAATATTTTTCCCAATGAGCATTTTCCCCATGCATTAGAAATTTTCAATCAATTAAAAGAAAGAAAAAGAAACTGCGAAAAATTAATGACTGATTTAAACAAGCTAAATAATCAGTTTAATGAAAAAAACAATCTTTTAAATGAAAAACTTAACATGAAAACCCAAATGTCTGTTACATTAGAACAACTTAAACCCCAACTTGAGAGATTAAATAAAGAAATAGGACAGAACCTTGATATACTGAACCAAAAAACTAAAGGAAAAAATCCTGAAGATTTGAAAAAGGAAGCAGAAACAGAGTTAAATAACCTTAAAAATACTAAGGAAAATCTCGAAAAATTCCTTAAAAGTAAAGAAAAAGATAAACAGGAAAGAGAACTTCAACTACAAAAAATCAAAACTGAGCTTGAAAATGAGCAAACAAGATACAATGACATTAATAAGCGTCTTACAGAAAAAGCTAATGAAAAAGGAGTATCTATTAATCAATTAAAAAATTTCTTCCTTGATGAAAAATTGAAAGAAAAAATAAAGAAAGAAGTTGAAAATTATGAAAAAGAAAGAAACTCAAAATCAGGAGCCTTACTGCAAATAATAAAACAAATAGAAGAACTTCAGATAAAAGAACTTCCTACAGGTGAACCTGATAAAACAAAGATAGCTTTAGAGACAGTGCGGAAAAATATTGCAGAGCTAAATAAAAAACTCGGTGCTTTACATGAAAACATAGAAAGAGAAAAAGAATTACTAAAAGAAAAAGCACAGCTAATTGAAACACTTACAAGTCTTGAAAAAAACTTTAAAAACATAAAAACTCTTGAAAACATTATAAGAGGAAAAGAAATGGTAAAATTTTTCTCATGGTATCTGATAAAAGATATCGTTTCTCTCTCAAACAAACTTCTTGAAGAGCTTATTGGAAGAAGATTTTATTTAACTGTTTCACAAAATCTTGAATTTACAATAAAAGACCTTTTTTATAATTCAACTCGTTCAGTGGCAACACTTTCAGGTGGAGAAACCTTTATAGTCTCCTTTGCTCTTGCACTGGCTTTGTCATATTACATACAGCACCGAAGAAGAAGACCGGTACAGTTCTTTTTTATTGATGAAGGTTTTAGTTCCCTTGATAAAGACCTTCTTGATTCTCTTTGTTCCATATTAAATGAACTTCGCTCACAGGATAGATTGGTAGGATTAATATCTCATCTTGAAGAATTAAAACAGATTATTCCAGAACATATTTATGTATACCGAGAAAAAACAGGTTCAAGCAAAATAAAATATTTTAGTTACAATAACCTGTTAGCATAAAATTTCAGTTGACATACGAAATAATATTTTGATTTAATTATATAAAAAATTGTTCTTTGACAAGACGAAGTCTTTTTTAGAGGGCAAAGCCCGAAAAAATAAAAGCTGAAGTATTATTTAGAGAGCGAAGCCTAAAGAAAGCGTCTGAGCTTCTTTTTTGTCATCGTATATTATGAATATGGGGTATAATCTAATAATGAGAGGGAAATGGAAGGACAGACTAAGTGAATTGTCATTCTGAGCCGAAGGCGAAGAATCTTCTCCTTAGCAGGATCTCATTTTATCAAGTTTTAAATATTGATGTTTCATAATCCATTGAAAATAGCTGATTTTCTTATGTCAGAAAATCAAGCAATATCAATGGTTTACAGAATAACCGTAAGTGAAAAATTCCTGAAAAATTTGCAAAACCCTCCTTATAACATATTGAAAAATAAGAGAAAAAAAGAGGGGGTCTGTAGGAAACTTGACCTCATTTAAAAGGGATTGCGACGCGCACTCTGCCCTCTTTGTCTGTATAACAAGGAGTCTGTAGGAAACTTGACCTCATTTAAAAGGGATTGCGACCCCAGCCTTCATTTTTTTCCTTTTTTTCTCTCATTCTAAGTAGGAAACTTGACCTCATTTAAAAGGGATTGCGACTTTGTTTGATATTCTCTCTCCGTATTTTTCGACATTTGTAGGAAACTTGACCTCATTTAAAAGGGATTGCGACCCAGTTCTGCCTTCTCCCAACTGGTGCACCAGTCGGGGAGAGAAGTAGGAAACTTGACCTCATTTAAAAGGGATTGCGACTAATGCTGTTTTTATAAGACTCTAACAATATTATGGTAGGTAGGAAACTTGACCTCATTTAAAAGGGATTGCGACCCAGTTCTGCCTTCTCCCAACTGGTGCACCAGTCGGGGAGAGAAGTAGGAAACTTGACCTCATTTAAAAGGGATTGCGACATGGTGGGCTTGAAAAATAGGCAAAATAGCCAGAGCTTAAGTAGGAAACTTGACCTCATTTAAAAGGGATTGCGACTTAGCCAGTTCTGGATCTTTTTAATTGTTATTTCGGCAGGTAGGAAACTTGACCTCATTTAAAAGGGATTGCGACCCTTAAGGTTTTTTATTTTTTATTTTTTATTTTTTGTAGGAAACTTGACCTCATTTAAAAGGGATTGCGACCTTTTTTCTTTTTCCTTTCCACTGCTTTTACCTCCGTAGGAAACTTGACCTCATTTAAAAGGGATTGCGACACCTTATGAAATTTTATAGAGATAAAATGGAATTTATAGATAAGTAGGAAACTTGACCTCATTTAAAAGGGATTGCGACTTTATACCTCCATAAGCAATCTTTATAAGCTAACTGCAACGTAGGAAACTTGACCTCATTTAAAAGGGATTGCGACTGCAACCGTTTGCCGTCTGCCGTCAATTCATTACAGTAGGAAACTTGACCTCATTTAAAAGGGATTGCGACATCAAGCTTATCCTTTTTGCTAAACAGGAAGGGGTGTAGGAAACTTGACCTCATTTAAAAGGGATTGCGACGTGGTGGATCTTCTATGTCTATTAATGTTACAGTAGGAAACTTGACCTCATTTAAAAGGGATTGCGACATTATTTAATTCTCCTTTCCTATAATCTCTACTATGCGTAGGAAACTTGACCTCATTTAAAAGGGATTGCGACAGCCAGTAATAAAACGCTTCCAATTCTTTTTCGGTAGGAAACTTGACCTCATTTAAAAGGGATTGCGACATTATTTAATTCTCCTTTCCTATAATCTCTACTATGCGTAGGAAACTTGACCTCATTTAAAAGGGATTGCGACAGCCAGTAATAAAACGCT
>Ga0272449_1000638_pt1 | contig 40477 bp, 34 predicted proteins | sample YNPCB0241_FD_198679 | JGI IMG/M metagenome (GOLD analysis project Ga0272449, IMG submission 198679) | Hot spring sediment microbial communities from Yellowstone National Park, WY, United States - YNP-CB-024-1 | ecosystem: Environmental > Aquatic > Thermal springs > Hot (42-90C) > Sediment...
GATCTTTTCTCATGCAAGACTCGTGCCAAATCTTGGAAATCCAGAACTCCGCAATCTTCTTAGCTTTTCTGAGATTCCCTACTTTGGACATTTTGGACAAGTTTGGACAATGTCCAAAATGTCCAAAATAAAGAGATAGACAAATAAGGTTAGTAAGTCCCTGGTCTGAGCAATACTACATCAAAAACGTTATAATATGCTGGCGTCTGTCCATGAAAGACGAGGGATGGGGCTTTTGGTCCGAAGCTAATGTGGAGCATCAATGCTTGGATTATCTTGTTGGTGTCGTTTTTGAGCTATCTTGGGGTTGGAGGTCAAGTGCAAATGGTTGGCGATTACAGCGAAAGAAAAAAACTTTCAGCGTCTGAGCGGGTGCCCAGGTTGGATGAGTTCCAGGTAAGGCTCTTTAGAAGCAAATCATTGGATAAAGATGCGCTGAATCGGGAACATCCAGTTCTAGGGTTCAAGGCAGGTTCTGGCGCTGTTTTGTCTTTTTCGGCGTCAAAAAAAAACCGTGGGAGAACCTGCCCCTTACACTGTGAGATTGATATCGAAATCCCTCCTACTATATCACATAAGGGCGGCTCTATGACGATAGGACCTGAAACACCAGCCGTTCTCGCGATTGGCGGAGAGGGCGGCGTGGGCTATCTGTCCAAAACGGCTAAAGGCGATCTGAGCCTAAAAGCAACTCCAGATGGGAGATGGTCTGGATGGATAAGGGTAAAGTTTGGGAAGCCCGATTTCGATAAACTCGGTCTTGACAATGTGAGCATGGAATGGCAGGGCGAGTTTTCGGCAACAACGGTTCAAAGCCAGTAACCCCATGTTGCTCTGCCATCATATAGCACCCTTTAGCTCTGATGATTCGCTCATTCGTGAACCCCTTCTGCGCCATTTTTATGAAAATCTTAGAAAAACCAATCCTTAGTGCGGATTGCTTTCGAGTTTGTCAAAAAATATGCTAGGCTTTGCTTGGCATTTTAGGGAGCGGAAAAGTGAATGAAAGCCCAAACAAGATAAGGGAGCTTCGAGCGAAGGACCTTACAAGACGGGTGAATCTACGCAATCTTAAGTTCAAGACCACTCTAGACCTTGAAACATTGGGGGGTGTCATCGAACAGGAAAGGGCAATGGATGCAATAGAACTTGGGCTAAGGATTAAGAAGCGCAACTTCAACATATATGTGGCTGGGGCATCAGGCACAGGTAAGTCAAGCATAGTCAAAGATGTGCTTACGAGGATTGCGAAGCAGGAGGAGGTTCCGCCTGACTGGTGCATGGTGCACAACTTCAAATACCCTGATAGACCTATTGTCTTTTCGTTGAAGCCTTCAGAGGGGCGGAAACTAAAAGAGCATATGGATGCATTGGTCGAAGATCTAAAGGTCGAAGTGCCAAAGGCATTCCATGGGAAGGTGCATCAAGAGCGCATCCAAAGGATATTGAACGACGGTCTAGAGATGGAAAACCGTGCGTTCATGGAACTCGTTCAGCAGGCACAGGATGTTGGATTCCTCGTAAAGAGCACGAAGGATGGTCTTGTTACAATACCCTTGCTGGACGGCAAGCCCATTGGACCAAAGGAATATCAAGAGATAAGCGACCAGGAAAGGGCAGAGATAGAAGCAAGAAGGCAAAGGCTTGAACCCTTAGTTTCTGCTTTCCTTGAGAGGACGAGGGAGATAGAGTTACAGGTGCACAAGAGGATTCAAGAGGCTCAAAAAAACTTAGGGATGAGCGTTGTGCAGAAGCGCATCGCAACCTTGAGGAAGATGTTTTCAGACTATCCTGCTGTTCAGTCTTATCTGGACAGCGTGGAAGCGCACATGGTCGAGAACATCATCCGCTTTTTGCCAGAAGAAAACAGTGGAAAAAGAAAAGGCAAAGGCGATGATATGACTGAATACAAGGTAAATGTGCTTGTTGACAACTCTGAACTATGTGGGGCTCCAGTCGTGATTGAACCAGTGCCTACATATTACAACCTGATAGGCAAGTTCGAGCGCAGAATAGAACACGGCGTCTATTACACGGATTTCACCATGGTAAAGGCTGGGGCACTGCTAAGGGCAAATGGCGGCTACCTTGTGCTCCACGCCAAGGATGTGCTGACCTATCCATTTGCATGGGATGCGCTAAAGCAGGTTTTGCGAAACCAGAAGCTCGTCATCGAGGAGATGGGTGAGCCATTCCAGTTTTTGCCCACCACTGCTCTAAGACCCGACCCAATACCTGTCTCTTGCAAGGTCGTGCTTATAGGGTCTAACTACCTTTATCATGTCTTGTGCTTTTTGGACGAAGACTTCAAGAAGACCTTCCAGATAAAAGCGGAGTTCGATTCTTCAGTGCCTATAACTCCCAAGACCCTCGCCGAATATGCAAGGTTCATAGCCACGACCTGCAAAAGGGACAACCTCCTGCCTGTGGACAGAAAGGGGGTCGAGGCTGCAATCGCTTATGGCGCAAGGCTTGCTGGCTCGAAAAACAAGATGACACTTCGTTTCAACGAGATATTGAACCTGCTTATCGAGGCAGATGCCCTTGCCAGGATGGAAGGCGCTAAATGCATCTCGAAGAAACATATTGAAGATGCTCAGGAAAAGCGCTATCGGCGCATCTCTTTGTTCGCCGACTTGACCATAGAAGACATTGTTGACAAAACCATAAATGTCGCAGTCACAGGAAAAGAGGTTGGTGTGGTGAACGGCATTGCGGTTTATCATTTTGCTGACCTTGTCTTCGGAAGACCGCTCAGGATAACTGCAAGGACATATCAGGGGAAGGCGGGAATAGTGAATGTTGAACGAGAAGCAAGGCTTTCTGGGAGTGTGTTCAACAAGGCGGTTCTTATAATACAAGGGTTTCTTGGTGATAGGTTTGCCCAGAAAAACCCATTGTCCCTTACTGCAAATCTTGTCGTAGAGCAATCTTATGGGACCATAGAAGGCGATTCTGCATCGTGTGCCGAGGTCTGCGCCATAATCTCTTCGCTCTCGGGTGTCCCGTTCAGGCAGGACATCGCCGTGACTGGAAGCATAAATCAACTTGGCGAAGTTCAGGCGGTCGGAGCGATAAACGAGAAGATAGAAGGGTTTTTCAGGGTGTGTCAGAAGAAAGGGCTTACAGGGACGCAAGGGGTCGTTATCCCTGAGGCGTGCGTAAAAGACCTCATGCTTGGAAGGGATGTAGTAAATGCAGTGCGGGCGAAAAAGTTCCATGTGTATGCTGCGAAAAGGATTGAAGAAGTGATTGAACTATTGTCAGGGATGGAGGCAGGCGAGATGCAAGAAGATGGGAGTTATCCTGAAGGAACCGTGTTTGCGCTTTGCCTGCAAAAGGTCAAGAAGTTCGCTGAGTCGGCAGAAAAGGGGAAGGCATGAAAGTCTTTTTCTGGCAAAAGAAGAGCTTCTTTGAGATGCTTCAAGAAAAAGGGCAGAGTCTGGATAAACTTAGAGAAAAAGGGGCGGACTTTTTTGAAAGGGTGATAAAAAGCCACGAAGAAACTTGCGAGGCAAGAAATAAGGTAAGAAAAATCCTTGAGAAGGCAAAGATAGAGGTTGTATCCCCAAAGGTTTTGAGGCGAATCCCTGATAACTGTTTTGACCTTGTTCTGGTTCTGGGGGGGGACGGGACTGTTCTGGATGTTGCAAGGCGTGTAGGTTCTACGCCAGTTCTCGCCATCAATTCATCGCCATCAACTAGCGTTGGGCACTTTTGCTACACGGATGCAGAAGGCTTCGAGGAGGCGCTTCAAAGGGTGCTAAATGAAGAACCAGTGGAACTGACAAGGGTCCGTGTGGTGACAGAGTCTGGACCATACCCTTTTCCAGCGCTAAATGACTGCCTTTTCGCACATAGACTCCCTGCAGCCACATCCAGATACATAATAAAGGTCGGGCAAGAAGAGGAAGACCAGAAATCCTCTGGCGTGTGGGTCTCGACTGCTGCTGGTGCAACTGGCGCAGTCATGTCGGCAGGCGGTGAAATGATGAGCCTTGACGACAAAAGGCTTCAGTTCATCGTCCGTGAGCCATTCTTGCAGGCAACACCAAACTCTAAGCCTTATAAACTGCTTCGTGGTTTCGTGGGGAACGATGGCATCATGTTCATATCGAGGATGATGGAGGGGCGCATATATCTGGATGGGAGGCGCACAGCCATCCCTGTCCGCTATGGGGAATCCTTTTCCCTTTTGCCCGATGCGCCACCTCTTAGGATTTATCTAAAAGAAAAAGGACGGAGGTAACCATGCCTTGCGACCTTCTTTGTGGATTTGGAAAGGCTGATATAACCCCAAAAGGTTTTGAGACCACATTGTTCCTTGCAGGCTTTGCACCAGAAAGGAAGGCGACTGGTATCTTAGACCCCATAGAGGCGTGTGCCTTGTCTTTGGAACTTCAAGGAAAGGAGGTCGTGTTCGCTTCACTAGATGTGATAGGTTTTCTTTACCAAGATATTCAGGATGTGAAGAATAGATTGCGCAAAGAGGTGATCCCTGGATACAAGGGGAAAAACCAGGTTCTTATAGTTTGTAGCACTCACAACCACGACGCACCAGACACTATCGGGCTTTGGGGAAAGGCTTTTTTAGGAAAAGTCCCATACAGGTCAGGGGTTGATTATGGTTTTATGTGGCTATGTCGTCAGGGGCTAAGAAGGGCAATCAAGGATGCAAGCAGAGACAAGGCAAAAGTGCAGATGAAGGTTGCTCGCTTTGAAGTGCCATCTGACCTCACAAGGAACGAGCGAAAGGGAGGCACAAAGGACGACTTTGGCTATGCATTGGGCTTTTACAGTGAAGATGGGGCGCTAAAAGCCTGCCTTGTTTCATTTGGTGCACATGCAGAAACCTTGTGGGAACATAATACTTTGATTTCTGCGGATTTTCCTGGCGCGCTAAGAAGGAGGCTTGCTGAACTTGGTTGTAGTGGTGGGCTATTTGTTCAAGGTGCGTTGGGTGCAATGGTCACTCCAAACTGCCCGCTTGATGCTACATTTGAACAGCGGTGCGAGTGGGTGAAACGAGTTGGCTATACGCTCGCAGACAAGGCTAAAGAGGCGCTTGACAAGGCAAGTTTTGTAGAAAAGCCCATGCTCTTGCATCTTCAGGCTCCAGTGCTATTGCCCCTTGAAAACAAGCGCTTCTACCTCGCGGGAAAGGTGGGTCTTATAAAAAGGGACTTGCATGATAACAAGCTCGTAACCGAAATGCACCTTCTGAAAATATCCGATAACACCATGATCTTGACCGTGCCAGGCGAAATCTCGCCCGAGGCTTCAAGGCGCTTGCTTGAAGTCCTTCCCTGCGAAAACAAGGTTTTGATTGCGCTTGGCGGGGACGAAATAGGCTACATACTTACCGAAGAACAATTCAAAGACAAGGAATACACCTACGAACAAAGCATGTCTGTTGGTCCAAAGACACTTCGCTGCCTTATAGAAACAGCGAAAAGGCTTGTTGATGGGATAAAAGGTTTGTCTTCATGAAGATTGCAGTCATAGGTGCTGGGAGTTCCAGACTTCCGTTGATGTTAGCAAGTCTTGCCTCTGCAAAGCCCGACGAAATCGCCCTTTACGACATAAAGTTCGAACGAATAAGGTGCTTGTTGCCTGTGGCTTTGTTTTTCTTGCGAGAGGCGTCATTAGATGTGCGTGTGCGGATATGCGAAAACCCAGAAGATGCAATAAGGGATTCGTCATTCATCATATTGACTGCAAGACCTGGCTTTGAAGAAGCGAGGGCAAAGGACGAAAGGATTTGTCTAGGGATGGGGATTTTGCCTCAAGAGACAACAGGAGCATGTGGTTTTTCGTTCGCCTTGCGCTCAGTGCCTGTGGCGGTCGAATATGCAAAACTTGTCCTTAGGTTTGCGAAGGACTCGAGGCTTTTTGTCTTCATGAACCCAGCAGGGCTTATAACCCAGGCGATATGCGAAGTCACAGGGCTTGATGCACTTGGGATATGCGATTCTGCGGATGTGGCTATAAAGGCTATTGCCAGAAAAAATGCGGTCTCTGTGGATGAATGCGATTTTATTGTAAGGGGTCTAAACCATCTTTCGTGGACATATTCTGTTTCGTGGAAAGGGAAAGATTTGCTACAGGACGCCCTCAGGGATAGGTCTTTTCTGGCATCGTCCTTTCCGTGGCTTTCACCAGAGGCAATTCAAAGCCTTCAAAGGATTCCAAACGAGTATCTAAGATACTTTTATTTGCATGAGAGCGAGATCAAAAAGATTAGGGACAGAGGCATGACCAGGGGTGAACAAATTTTGAGGTGGAACAAGGCAATGTTCAACGATGTAGAGAGTCTTGTTGGATCAGGGCAAGAAGCCCTGGCATTTGAAAGGTATCTAAGATACATCGAGGAAAGAAACGGTGTCACGAATCCAAGTGGTTCTGCGATGGAAAGGTTTTTGACTCAGGTTGGTGGCTATGCAGAGGTGGTATCTACCCTTATCCGACAAAGCCAAAAGCAAAAAAAGGTCGTTTTGAATGCAAGGGCAGGCGAGGCGATAGCGGGTCTTTTGCCCTCTGATGTAGTGGAATGCGACGGAATCTGGCAAGACAATAGTTTCATCCCTCCAAAGCCTTTGAGGCTTCCTGATGAAGATGCCAATCTTGTGTTCAGAATAAAGGAATATGAAAGACTCACTATCAAGGCAGCACTGACAGGGAAAAGGGAAGTGGCAATCAGGGCTTTATCTTCGCATCCTTTGATACAAACCCTTGACCTAGCAGAGCGCCTGCTCGATGCTCTAAAGCCTCCATTGGGTTGCTAATAAGAGACTACATCTTTCGCACTCGCCAGATTCTGCGCTCGGCAGTTCTTGGGGTTTTCCTGACTAGTGCAAACAGCGCTCGACTGTGATACCATCTATCAAGCCTTTGTAAAACGGTGGATTGTGAGCCAACAGAAAATAATCGAGCCACTAAGGAAAGACTTGGTGATAGAAAGCACGAGTGCGGGGAAATTCGAGATCAGGGATGCACAAAACCTTCGCCGAATAACCCTGGATAGGCGTGGGTTCGAGGTTCTGTCTTTGCTCGATAAAAGACAAACAAAGGAAGAACTGTTGCAAAGGATTGCAAGTAATGGCAATCCCATGAGCCCTGAAGCCCTTGATAGGGTTCTGGGGGTCTTGATGGATTTGGAACTTCTGGATGTGAAACAAGATGAACAAGAGACTAGCCTCCTGATACCTCGTGACTTGCGCTTCTCTTGCCTTGCGTGCGGGTCTTGCTGTGTTGGGGTAAATATAGGACCAGTAAGCGAAGAGGTTGCAAGTGTGGTGCGTGAAGATTTGGCTTTGCTAGACACCTCAGGAAAGCCTCCTTTCTTCGTGATGGAAGAAGACAAGGAAAAGGAAAGGTTTTTGGTGTGCCAAAGTAGGAATGGGGCGTGTGTGTTTTTAGACAGGGATGGGCTTTGCAGGATACACAAACAAAAAGGGGCACAAGCAAAACCATGGGTCTGTAGGGTCTTCCCTTTTAGGTTCGTTCGAACTCGTCGTGGCATAAGGGTTGGGCTTATACCCGAATGCAGAAACATGCTACGCTCTTTCAAAGGCAAGAGACTATGTGAGCAAAATAGGGAGCTCGAGGCACTTTTGCAGGGCACATCAAAACTTGCTGTTGCGCCAGGGTTCATCTCGCTTACAAAATCGAAGACCATCTCTTTCGAGGAATACGAAGCGATCGAAGAGGAGATCTTCAAAGCAATAAGGCGCTCAAGAAAGGGGATGTTCTATCAGTTGATAGAAGCATGGAAGATCATTGTCTCTCGCACTGGCGAAGCGGTGGGTTCAGAGGGGATAACGGTCGAAGATACAGTGCACAAACTTTATTCTTTGGTTCAGGAAATCGCCCAGAGACTTGTATCACTAAAAGGTCTGTTCAGGCAGGAGACAGGCGAGATCAGGTTTCATTCGGAAAATCTTGACATGCTCGTCGAGGCGCTCTCGGATTGCCCGCTATACATGTCGAAAATCCTTGAAGATGACCCAAAAAACATAAGAAGTTTTTCTAAGGTCATTATGTTCAACTATCTTTGGTCGCTCGAGGGGCTGGAACATCGAAGCGTGTCTAGTGCCCTTTCATGGCTTGCGATCTCATGGTTCTTCACGAAAAGCCTTGCATTGTCCAGGGCGGTCAAGGTGCACAGGTTCTTGTTGTTCCCGCAGGACATCGTGGACGCATTCATCTGCGTGCACATGCTCCTAAGAAACCATAGGGTCAAAAAGACCTTGCAGGTTTTGGAAGAAAAAGTTGAAGAGATATTTGGGCAATGCTTGCCTTTTTTGGTTGGTCACGGTCCAGAGATAGAGATAAGCGACCAGAAGACGGATTTCCATCTTTTTTGAGCGCAAAAACAAGTGGCAAAAAGACGATACAATCTGGTCGCTTATTGACAAGGACCAGGATTTAGCTGCGACTCCTCAAACCCCCTGCACTTCGTTGGATAGCACGCGTTGGGATATGTCACAAGGTCAGGACCGCACATAGGATTTGGCGTGTCATAGGGGTTACTTAGCGGTCCACAGGATATAACGCAGTCATCGCAAAGCCCGTCCTTCACGAATGTTGCACCTTTGCAGTCAAGCCAGCACCTATCTGGATATGTGACATACTTTCCGCTTATCCTTCCGCACGCAGGGTTTGTAAACTCGGTCACTTTGCATTGCGGACATTCGGTCTTGCAAGCCCCCTCATAAAGCAATGTTAGTCCAAGGCATGTGACCCAGCAATCATTGGGATAGGTCTTATACACATTTCCATCGCCAGCGCACACCTGATCCCCAGTGCCAGGGCAGTCGCAGATGCATTCACCGTCATACTTCTTCTGTAGCCCTAGACATGTGAGTGTTTCCTCGTTCGGGTAGGTCTTGAAATCGCTTCCGCAGACCTTGTTTCCTGTTATCCCTGCAGAGGCACAACAGGGCGTTGTGCTATCTGGTGGATATACATACACGACCTCTTTCCGAGCGCACTGTGTTGCAGCGCAGGCGTTGGCATAGGTTACGCCATCGTTTGCACATACTGGTTCAACTGCCTCTGTGGCGCACTGCTGACAGAAGTTTTCTCCGAGGCAGGCACCGAGGTATTGTGGTGTAACGCCTTGCATGGTCGGACACGCAAAAAGCGCACACAGACTGGGATATGTGACATTGTCACTCCCGCAGACAGGGTCTTTGGGTGAGTTTTCGCATTGTGGGCAAGGCGGGGTGACCACGCATTCACCAAAATAGTAGAAGTTCTCCTGATACTCATGATCACAAGCGTATCCCTGGTTCTCGATATACCATTTTTGCATGTCGCAAAGCGTTTGGAATGTTTGATTATTGATATCGCACACAGGACCGCAACGGGCTCGGACATGCAACATAAACTCACATTCATCTTCCTCTCTGCATATACATTCCTCGCACTTTGCCTTCTGCTTTATCCAACCATTTGGACCCATCGGGTCTGTCGGGTCGCATTCTTTATCGCCAGTGCATCCGTTGCATTTGAACAGGTCCTGCTTGCATATTGCGCACTTGGCGCATTGGTCATTCTTGTAATCCTTCCCGTCAATGCCGCAAACCCATTGCTCGATGCTTTCATCGCAAGGGCACTCAAGGGGTGGCACATCGAACTCGAATTTGTCGAGGTTCGTATCTAGCTCAGCATCCACTACTCCTTCCTCGCCCCCATCATCGCCTTTTGATACTTCGTCGTGTTGCACCGAGCGGTCATCGGGCAACACCGCATCGTCCTCCACAACCCCCTGGTCAGGAGCACTTTCCATGACATCTGCGTCCTCGGTGGGACCCAGGTCAGGCCTATTCACATTTTTCCCTCCTCCACCGCAGGCAAAAAAGCCAAAAACAAGCAATGAAACAAGCATTGATGCGAACCGCCCGCTCATGTTGCCTCCTTTTGTTCAAAAAGCATAACGCGTGTATTATAACAAAAAAACAAAAGACTATTCACCTGGCACACCCGGCAAAAACACCCTTATAGAGCCCTGAATGATGTATTCATTCTTGTTCCGAACATCGTGAGAAAAAGAGCAATCGAAGCCAAATAGCCTGGACACATAGCCGAGCCCGACCGTCGCCCTTAGCAAGTCCTTGTCTTTTCGGGTCCTATCCCATATAAATCCTGCCCTTATTGGAACAGAATCTACGACCAAATATTCCAGACCAATGGCAGGGCTAGCGGTTGTATGGTTTCTTGTCGAAAAGTTCATCAGGACAGATACACCCATGTCAAATCGAGGCGCACTAAATCCTATCCCTGTGCCCAAGAGTTTTGGTGCATGAACATCGCTTCTGCTAAGAAGGTTTTGCCCCGCAACTCCTACATGGAAAAAGTTATGGACATCTATCACGAACCCAGAGTCGAAGGCGGCCATCGAGACAGGCTCTACCTCGCCTGACACATGGTCTCCGCTGACCTTCAAATACCTGAAGGTAGAACCAAAGATGAACCTTACTTTGGCTGGGTCACCAATCCAGACCGCTGTTCCAACCCTCACATCATGAAGCTGGAACCGCCTTCCTTCCTTCGGTGACTTGGTCATTGTATAAGAAAGACCGCCAGCGACCCACCGGTTTGTCTGTGAATCCACGAGCGAGATGTGAAAATCGTGGGCGTTCGCATTTGAATAATAGCCATAGCCACCATCAATAGCATACTGGGCAATCTGTCCCATGGTCGCAGGATTGAAATATAGTCCCGCTGTACCCAACCCTACAGCGAACACCGCATCAGCCATACCAAGAGCCCTTGTCGAGGCGCCAAAGTCACGGGCACTGAGAGATGAGCTAAAGAAAACTAAAAGTGTTATGACAGCAGGAGGTCTAATCCAAGCAAACACGCTAAAGCATAAACCCCAAGCGCCAGACTTGTCAAGAAACAAGGTGCATTGAGGGTAATGTCACTTTTGGATCGTTCGGGGGTAGCTTTCAGGCAGGGACCAGCCAGATGCAGGCGAATATCGCCATTCCTAAGATGATGCGAGCGCCTCGAGCGCCTTGATGTCTGGAATGAAGAACCTCTTCCCCTCCCACGAGATTAGCCCGTCGTTGCGAAGACGGTTCAATGTCCTGATAGTTGTTTCGAGCGTTGTCCCCGTGATATCTGCAAGGTCCTGCCTTGTCAGTGCAAGGTCAAGGATTACGCCTCTGCAATCCCCATAGATTCCGTATCTTCGTGCAAGATTAGCCATCACCTTGCACAACCTGCCCTCGACCTTATAAACAGCAAGCGAAGAAAGATTCTCTACTAGTTCTCTGTATCTTTGACCCAGTTCTTTCATGACATTGGAAGCAAAGTTGGGCCACTCAGACAGAAGTTTCCTGAAGTTCTGAGCGGACATCTTTAGCACCGTGCAGTCCGTCAATGTCCTCGCAGTAGCATGGTATGACTTCCCCTCGATGATGGCGGCTGCGCTCAACTCGTCTCCTGTCGAATATATCTCGATGATCGTGGCAGCCCCAGATGGGGCGTGACGCAATAGCTTCACACGCCCTTTCATGACCACATAAAGCGATGTGGCAGGCTCTCCTTGCCTGAAGATATTCTCATTCTTTCCAAATTTCTCCTCTGTCGTGAGCTCTTCGACTTTCAAGAGTTGAGCCTCGGAAAGACCTTCAAAAATGCGAACTTTTCTTAGTCTATCGTTACACACCATCTTTGTCACCTCGAAAAAGCCACCCGTTCTGATAGCAAACTTTGTGCCAACAAACGGTCATTGTTTTTTTCAAAACACTTGTTAGACTTGCACCTTGGGAGGTGAGACTATGAAGACAATCATAGAACCGTTTAGAATCAAGATGGTAGAGCCGATCAGGATGACAACACGCAGGGAGCGGGAAATCGTCCTTGAAAAGGCTCACTACAACCCCTTCAATATCCCATCCGATGCCTGCATCATAGACCTTTTGACCGATTCTGGCACAGCCGCAATGAGCACGGAGCAGTGGGCATCTTTGATGCGAGGGGATGAGGCTTATGCTGGATCGAGGTCATTCTATCGCTTCGAAAGTGTGGCAAAAAGCCTCACAAATATGAGACATATCATACCAACGCATCAGGGGAGGGCTGCTGAACGGATACTTTTCTCGATCGTGGCAAAGGAAGGGATGATTATCCCATCTAACACTCACTTCGATACAACAAGGGCGAACATCGAGTATGAAAAGGCAGAGGCTTTAGACCTTTTGCCCAAAGAAGGCAGTGACCCCCAAACTATATTGCCCTTCAAGGGCAACATGGACTGCGATGCGCTAAAGCGGCTAATAGAAAAGGTCGGCAGGGAGCGGATACCCCTTTGCATGTTGACGGTTACAAACAATGCAGCAGGTGGTCAGCCTGTCTCGATGAGCAACATAAAAGAGGTCAAGTCAATACTGAGTCAATATGACATACCTCTGTTTTTGGATGCAGCCAGATTTGCAGAGAACGCTTGGTTCATCAAGCAGAGGGAACCAGGGTATCAAGACAAAAGCCTTGTCGAGATCGCACGGGAGATGTTTTCTTATGCGGATGGGTGCACGATGTCCGCAAAGAAGGATGGGCTTGCGAATATAGGCGGGTTCCTTGCGCTGAATGACGATGAGCTCGCAATGAAGGCAAGGTCATTGCTTATATTGACAGAAGGCTTTCCCACTTATGGAGGGCTTGCGGGGAGGGATTTGGAGGCTATTGCGCAGGGGCTTCAGGAGGTTCTTGATGAAGATTACATGCGCTATAGGATACGGTCGGTCGAGTTTTTGGGGGAAAACCTTTTGAAAGAAGGGATACCCGTGTTTCAACCAATCGGAGGGCACGCAGTATATGTTGATGCAAAAAGGTTCTTGCCACATATCCCTCCAGAACACTTCCCTGGTCAAGCGCTTGTGTGCGCGCTCTACCTTGAAGGAGGCATAAGGGCAGTAGAGATTGGCTCAGTGATGTTCGGAAGGCGAAATAGTGATGGGACTTTTGTGCCAGCGACGAACGAACTTGTGCGCCTGGCAATACCAAGGCGTGTGCTAACACAAAGCCATATCGAGTATGTGATTGAGGTGATGGTTGAAATCAAGAAGAAAAAAGAAACGCTGAGAGGCTTGAGGATTGTCGAGGAATCTCCGTTTTTGCGGCATTTCACAGCCAAGTTCGAGCCTCTTTAGGGCTTGAGGCTCTTCGTGTCAAAATGCGTTTTTAGGCTCAAGAACAACTATTTTTGTGGCTTGGGGGAGGCTTTGAGGTGTGAAGACCACTGTGTGCGACCCCAATTTTTCGTATGTGCTAACAAGCGCGAGAAAATCACTCAGTGGGCGTAGCCTTAGGTCGACAACCTTTTCCATGTAATAGTGCATGGGGATTGCGACCTTTGGCTTCAGGATGGAAATGAGCTCGACTGCTTCTGATGGTCCTATGGTAAATGTGCCACCCACAGGCACCAACAATATGTCCACATTGCCAAGGAATCGCACTTCGTCTTCACTGAGCACCCTTCCCAGATCGCCAGGGTGAAAGACCGAGATATTGTCGAGCTCAAACTTCAGTCCAGTAACAAAGCCTGCATCCTTCCCTGTTTCGCTTCCGTGAGGGAGTCTTAGACCTTTGAACTTTACGCCCAGAAAAGTGCCTGAACCCTTTACGATAACTGGCGTGCCCATCCTTCTGTCAATATAGAAGTGGTCAAGGTGGTTGTGTGTGGATGCCACAATATCAACCCTTTCTGCAAAAGGCTTGAGTGAGATGCGACCATCGAAGGCAAAAGGCTTGTAAGGGTCTAGAAGGATGCGAAGACCTTGCTCGGATTCGCAAAGAAAGCAGGCATGACCTATGAAAGTAATCTTCATACAGTCTAGAAGCCCATAACTGGCGGCTTTCTAGGGTCTATGAACAGCGCTTTCGCAACATTGTCGCCATAGCTGATACTTAGACCATTCACTGCCGCCTCGAACCATGCGACGAAAAGGTGCCCATTCTGAGTCTGTGCACCTGAAATACAAAAAGTCCAGTTTGCTTCGTCATACAGGGCAAATGGCTTAGGCCCAGTGACCTTCATGCCCTTAGCGTCAAGCACAATAGCTTGTGGAACTGAAAGTGATTCTCCATGAGGACCGTCAATAAATGCTGGCGAGATAAATATGAAGTTGTTCGAGGGATAAGGCAACATTGTTCCGATGAATGGAAACAGGATAAGCCCTGTCTCCCCTTCTATGAGCGAGTGGATCTCTCTAGGTGAATAAACAGTGTTATCCCCTTTCCTTGCAGTGATAATGCTGAAAAGAGCAAGGCGTTTGGGGTCTTCTTTGGGTGCCAGGAACAAAGACAGATAGCCTTCCTCGTGGTTTGCACATAGAGGAGGAAACATATCGCCTGAGCCTTGCCATGAGTCGAACTCTACAAACTCTGACGACTCCGCCAAAACCCTAATAGCCCCAACATGGGTCATGCGCTGTTGTTCTTGTGTTGTCTCTCGCCGCAACAAAGTTACGAATGCCTCGTTGCCATCGCTACATACATTGCCAATAGGTGCGCTGTCTCGAGTTTCACATGTGCCAGAAGTGATGTCAGTAGTGCTGAGCAATGAAAGAGAAGAGAGAGTTGCTTTAAAGGTCGCAAGCCTTGCAATAGTATATGAACCATTCGAGTCGCAGAGGATTTTCTCGTTCCAAGCCACAAAAACCCTGTCCTCCCCTGCACCCGAGCGGATCGAAAATCCAGGAGAACCCTTATAGGGAACTGCAAGAGAACTGACCTTTACACCACCGTCCAAGTCAATCACATATGCCATAACCCCGTTTTCCCCAAGGGCTCCAATGAAATAGCCATCTTTGCTGGGAAGAGGGGCGATGCTTACTTCATAGATGATGTCAACTTGAGACTCGCTTCTTGTCGTAAACTCCCACGGAACTGTATCAATAGGTCTTTCAGACGAGAACTCTGTTTTTCCTGTGACTGGGCGAGCGACGATGTATCTGATATATTTTTCCTCTCCATTGCTACCCCTTACAGGGTATTGCTTGGGATACACAACTATGCCCCTATCCAAGCTAGAAATCCATGCAATCTGGGGCGATCGCCCCCCTGTTGGAGGCGAAGCAAGAAGAACGGGGATGTATGCGCAATCCTCGCTACACCCCCACCCCTCTTGACCATTATTTTGCCCAGCATCGCAAGACTCGTCTCCATCTACGATGTCGTTTGGACAGCAATCTGGAATCACATCGAAGACGCAGCCCTTTTCTGGGTCACAGCGGTCACTTGTGCACTTTTGAAAGTCATCGCACACAAGATTTTCTTGCCCAATGCACACGCCATCCTGACAAATGTCATTTAGTGTGCACTTATTGTTGTCGTCACAACTATCGCCAGTCACCAACTCGGACTCGCATTCACCTGTTTGGGGATTGCATCCTTTGGACACTGCGCACTCTTTTGTCTCGCATTCCTTTTTCGGGTAGATGCACTCCCCATTTTGACATACACCGTCGCCAATAGCACATCTGTCTTTGTTTACATCAGGTGTGCACTTTTCGCCATCCTGCGCCCCAAAGCACCAGACCCTCTCCAGACGAATACACCCTTCATCAGGGACGCACTTTTCTAAATAGTTGCAAAGTTCGTCACTCGGTTCGAATACACACTTCTTCGTCTTGTCCGATAACAAAACACAAAAGTCCTTGGTGCAAGAGATACGGTCGTTGCAGTCTTTGTCTTCCTCGCATTCGTTCTTATTTTGCCCTAAAGCTGTAATATTCCCTTTGTTGCATGCAAGAAGCGACAAAACTAAACACAAACAGGACCAAAGTTCCTTCATCCTAGTTTCCTTTCGATGCTACAAAAGAACTGTTCATCGTGCCGCCAAAAGGGGCACAAAAACCTCCTTGCTCCAGGTTCTCACCAAAAAGGAACACGAACAGATGCCCTGAACTAGATGGAACCCAGATGCGGTTCAAAAACACAGCAGGAGCGGTATTTACCTGAAAACTCGTGGAAAACCATAGCCCTTTGACGAAAGAATCCTTGCCCTGAGGAATGAACGAGACTATCTTGTCTTGACTCACCAGCATTAGCCTTGTCTTGTCAGTGATAAATAGAAATGAGGGTGCAGGAAATTGGTCCAGAATCGTTTTCGACTTTTCTACATCCATGCCTTTGTCAACGATTTTGTATATGCCTTGTCTAGTTGCTACAAAGATGTTACCAAAACGGTCGAGGATCGGGTTCGACATAACCTCACCATCCAGAGCGACATCCCATCTTTTCCTTCCCGATGTCAGTTCAATCGCAGAAACCGTGCCATCCGCAGAAAACGCATACAGTGTTCGTTCGAACGGCAAAGCGAATATGATGTGCGAGACATCTTGCAAGGCATAAAAACGAGGGGCTTCAAGTTCAAGGATCCTAGCATCGCCAAGGCTTGTGACCATAATGCCATAAAAGTTGTTCGCTACAAGTGACTGAACCGTATCGCCAGATCTCGATGGCTCAACTGCCTCGACGACCTTCTTTCCACCCGACACTTCGTCATAAACCACGACAGCATTCACCGAGACAGGCCACAAAACCTTGGATGGGGATAGTGCTACCAGGTTGCCTTGTGGTGCATCACCCGAAATGTCCCTTTTCATTTCAAGACGGTTTTCTTCTGCGTATGCGAATGCCTTCACTCCCTGTGAATGCGCAACATAAACTAGTCCGCTGTTGCTTACAACCACAGGTAGCAACCTATCGCACATACTGCACCTGCCGACCTCGACCCTTTCTTGCACATTTAGTTTAGAATCGAGCAGGTAAAGAACAACCAGAGCCTTGTCGTTTTTCAGGACATTCGCACTAACTACGATTTTAGACCCAAGCATCGCAGGTGTCGAGACTTCTCCCTGCAAAGACACATCGCTAACACAATCGCTATCATTTGTTCTATCACCTTCGAAGTCAGGGCAACACATGTCTTCTGGAAGCGGTGGGGAATGCTTGCAGGCATCAGAAAAAAAGCAATAGTTTTCCTCGCAGACATTGTAAAACATTGGCGTGGCTGGGCACTGAGCAAGGGTTTCACACGAGGGGGCCTCGATGTCTTTAAAGCACCCCGCAAAAGAAGCGCTAAGAAGACATATCGAGAAGTAAACTAGCCACCTAAGATTTTGGGCAGGGTCATCTTTTCCTTGAAAGCACATTCTCGATCCCCCTTGTCGCATCGTCAATAAGGTCATGCGCCAGAGCACGCAAATGGACGAAAGCGCCATCAACCGACTCCTTGAGGATATGATTCACTATGCTTGTTGCCTTTTGTGTCAATGATGAAAAGCGTGAGGAAGCAAGACCTTGTCTTTGCGCCACAGAGGATGTGAAAAGCCCTATCGAGCGCTGCATGGCTGGCTCTACCAGCGGGTGGACAAGCCTAAGTCCATACTTTGCAAAACCTAAAGGTCTATCCTTGTCCAGAATGGGGTTATATTGTTTGAACTGGTCCTTGTTGTCCACGAATCGGACAACACTTATGGGTTTCTTGTTCCTGTCAAAGCCCGTGCTGATAATCACATTCCTTGTCTTGTATCCCCATATACCCTTGATGAATAGGTCTCGCCCAGCGTCGTCAGGACGCAGGTCGGGCACATGCCCTGTGTCAAGAAAATAGCGGTAGACAAGGACAAACAGAACGACTAGTTTTTCAAGGACATCTGGGTGTGAATCCAGAGTCCCGAATCTGCCTTCAACCAAATCCTCCAGGGTCAAGACCTCGACCAAGTCCCCTTCCCTCGTTATCGGGTATTGAGCCTTTTCCTGAAAGGAATAGAATGTCTTATCGAGCCTTGTGAACTTAGCAATGCCCCCGTCCCTTGTTGGTATTCCCCCTCGCATCGTTGCCTCGAACAACATTGAATTGACAAGGTCAAGAAACTGTTCCCTGTCGTTTCCGCTTAGCCCCTCGAGGAACCTGGCTACCACCTTCACTCTGGATGCAAGATTTTCGCTGATTGGCACACGCCTTTCAGGCAGATCTATCCCGCTAAGATACGCAATCCCGTACAACAGAACCCTTAGTGCTAGTTTTGCTGTTGCGGTGCTGAAGACGCCTGAATATGGCTCGACATCGAACAAAGGGTAGTCGTGGTGTGCCTCTAAGATTGCCCTGGACAGTTCGAAAATATCGTCATCGCTTTTTCTTAAAGTCCATGACAGGGGTGCCTTTGCTATGAACCACGAGGCAAAAGCCCTTATCGCATGTTCGTTCGCCTCGGTTGTCGCTCGAACACTTTTCTCGTCATAATCGCCTGAAACAGTGTAATAGTTTACCTCTGGAGGCAAGAAACTTTCGTGCCCATGTTTTTGGAAGCACATCCTTATTATCCCTTCTGCCTCGGCAAACTTGATGTCTGGATGTCTTGACCCCTCGAACCACCTGAGCACATCCCTGAAACCCACTGTGATTGGCGCATCGAAGAAAGCCACAAGGCGCTCTCTCAGGTTTGCGTCAACTGGAAATGCCCTTATGTGCCTCTGAAAGTCAAATAGGCTTTGCAGATCGGGCAAGGGCTTTGTCAGATAAGGATCCTTTCCCAGAAAATCAGGCACTGTTAAATAGGTTGTCTCACCATCCTCTATGACAAGAAACACTGCGGTTTCAGGGCGTTTTTCAGCCTCATTTCCCTGCAAAGCGCCTATTATCTCACCCAGACAATCAGGGGCAAACTGTTGCTCCTTTGTGCCATAGCCTAAATAAGGGATTGGTCTGCATGCCTCCCCACAATCACGGATAACCTTTTCCACATGGGGGGCAAGGTTGTAGCCCACAGGACCGAAAGTTTCAGACATGTAGTGCCGCGGGATTATGGTTTCTTTTCCACCTTTGAGCTTTATGACATATTCTCTTATGTTTCCTTCTTTGACTATAAATCTTTGGGCAAGCCTCCTTGTAGCCTTTTCAACCCTTTCGGGTGAAGCGCCTATGCTTGATGCGTAGTCTCTTATCGCCTCGACCGCTAGCTCTTCGTCAATCCTGTAAGGTGTTGTGTGAGAGCCCCTAACTTGGGATAGTGGTTTGAACGCAGGCTTGAGGATTCTTATGAGAGTTCCGACAGAAGGCGGTGTGTCTTTCGCCACTTACTTTCCCTCCATCCCCTTTCTTATAAGTTCTTCTAGTTCCTTTGCCTCCCCTTCGCCATATTGAACTGGACTGATGCTCAACTTGAGCCCATCCTCATCTTTTCTCGGGATGATGTGCAGGTGGTGATGAAATACCTCCTGCCCTGATTCCCTGCCATTCGTATTGAAAAGATTGAAGGCTTTGAACCCCGTGACTTCCAAAATCACCTTTGCCAGTCTTTTTGCAAGCACGAGTTCCTCGCGAAGGACATCATCTGGCAGGTCGAGCAGGGTCATGGCGTGAACCTTTGGCACGATCAAGGTATGCCCCTTGTTTATTGGTCTAATATCGAGAAAAGCCACGAACATATCATCTTCATAAACAATGGAGGCAGGTATTTCATGTTTTGCGATGCGACAGAAGATGCAGTCTTGCATAAGAAACCCCTGAAAACGCCATATCCAAGCATAGCACAAACAATGAAGCACATTCAACACCCATTTTGTTTTGACCAGGTGTCGTCATTGAGAATTCACGCCAGGATAGCCATAAAGTTGCAGGAAATGGTAATATTTTGCGATGCGTTCTTCTAAGGGCACTCCGTCTGATGCAGTCCTTTTTACCCCTGTTTTGAGTGAACTTGGGTATGCGTCACTGGGTTTTCATTCAGCATTCAAGGGGCTTATGCCTTGTGAACATGCGTTTAGAGATGGTTTCTCTGTGGAAACAAGGAGGGGACTGTGCGAGTTTGAGGTTATATATGTCAGTATCGCATGGGAACTCGAGGTCCTGGACATGGCAAGGACCTTTGAGCGCCACGGGATAGAGCTGGACAGGAAAAAGCGCACCCATGGACCATTTGTAGTTGCAGGAGGTCCACTGACCCTATCGAATCCCCGCCTGTTAGGGAGGGTGGCTGACGCGATCTTCATAGGCGAGGCAGACACTAAGTTTCAAGAGATTCAGAGCGCAAGAAGAGAGGCCAAAGACAAGGAAACATGGCTTGAGAGCCTTGCGAAGATAGAGGGGATGTGGGTGCCATGCGTGCATAAAGAGGTTCCAAAGCCTTGTGTGGCGCCAAAAGATGCACTCCCCACAGCGACTTTTATCCCGCACGAAAAGAACATGTTTTCCGATGCCTTTCTGGTCGAGGTATCGAGGGGTTGCCCAAAGGCTTGCACTTTCTGTATCTGTCGTTCATCAAACAGAAAGACCACCTTCGTGCCCAAAGAAAAGGTGCTCGCTTGTGTCCCACCTGATAGGAAAAAGGTAGGTCTTCTGGGGGCTTCGGTGTCACTACATCCCCATCTTCCCGAGATTCTGGAGGGTTTCATTGCCAGAAATCAAAAGATTACATTGAGCTCCCTGCGTGCTGACCGCATTGATGTCGAGATTGCAAAACTGTTGAGAAATGCTGGGCTTGTGACTGCAACCCTAGGGATTGACGGGCTGTCCGAGAGGCTTAGGTGCAGGATAAAAAAGGATTTGACTAAAGAACAGGTCATAATGGCTGCCCGAATCTTGAAGGAGACTGGATTCAAGGGGGTCAAAGTTTATACAATGGTGGGGCTCCCTGAAGAGACGGAAGACGACATCATCGAGGGGGCAATTTTGTTGCGTGAGATTGCCAAGTTTTTGCCACTGACTGTGTCTGTGTCCCCATTTGTGCCAAAACCTAGAACCCCACTGGCTGATGCGCGGTTCGTGGGCATAAAGGAGGCAAAGCAAAGGCTTAGGGTGCTCGAGCGGGCAGTGCGGGGTCATGCCAGAATACAAACAACCTCACCTAGAACAGCGATGCTAGAATGGAGACTGGCACATGCGGACGAGGACGAATCACAAAGCCTTCTACAAGCCTTTATTGAAGGAAAAAGCCTAATCTAGGCGCAATCTTTGAAGGTCTTCTTCTTCGAGCCCAAAGAAGTGCCCAACCTCGTGGATCAGGGTGACCTGAATCTCCCTCACAAGGTCTTCCTTTGTGCGACAAACCCTTTCGATATTCTTCTGATAAAGATAGATGGTCGAACAGGGCGCCATCTCGGCACCAGGGTCACGGATAGAAAATCCATCGAATGCCCCAAGGGCAAGAGGGGAAAACGGTTCGTCAGGGTTGTCTTTCGGCTCTGGTAATGGCTTTACGATCACCTGAATTCGTTTGAGCAGTTCCCTGAACTTCGAAGGTAGGCTTTGGATGACGCTCTGGACGACTGAATCGAACTCCTCTTTCGTTGCCCTGACTGGCACAAAAAACCTTTCTGGGTCGAGCTTGTGGGCGATTGTGAACTCTTTTTGAGCCGCGGTATGACGCCCTTTGAACTCCAGAAGGATCCCTTTGCAATGGTGTGCAGTGGCGCAGTTCTCGTCCAGTTTCAAAGCCTCTTTCACCTCTTCCCATGCCCCCTTCAACCTCCCCATCTCTATAAGGCAAAAAGCCATGCTCGCGTGTGGTTCCGCCCACTCGCTATCAAGGAAGCTTGCCTCCATGTAGGAGTCGAGAGCCTTTTGAAGGTCACCTTGCTCGTAGTAGCAGTCGCCCAAAAGCAAACAGACCTCGGGGGCATCTGGATATTGATCCCTCAGTTTCCCTAAGGTAACAAGTGCCTCCTTTGTCTGCCCGAGTTCTATCATGACATCACAAGCCTCAAGCAGTCCATCGAGTTCCAAAGATTCTTCAGCCATGACCTCTTCTCCTCAAAAACAAAGAGCCATCTTTGAACCTTGTTTCTTGATCATTGAAAGCATACTGCGCCTCAGGCGCCTTTGTCTCGATACCTCCATACTGTCATCTACAAAGCCTCTGAGCACCCTTCTCCTGTCCTTTTGCCTTTGGAACAGGTCGCTTACCTCGTCAACTCGAGCCAGACTTTCCCCATAACTTACAAGCGGCATGTCTACTTCAGAGCCGCCCTTTGTCTTAAAATACTTTGAGAACTCGACAAGTGAGTCGATCCATTCTATGTCTTTATCGAAGTCATCTTTGACCATTGCGAGTCTGTTTGCCTGTTCGTCCCACACCTCGATGACGAGGCTCAAAGGCTTACGACACCAAAGCCTCTTTGCCCATGGGTCGTCGGATGCAGAGATCAACCGCCACAGATATTCGTCATCCCAGTACACAAACTCTTCGGGGTCTTTCTTCATCCTGAGATTTGTCGCCTCCAGAAACTTTCTAAGCATCCTGTCATAGATGACGGTCTTGTGGTGCAGATAGACCATCAAGAACATGTGAAGCCTCGACAGAAGGAAATCTTCGAAGGTGAACAGCGCCCGTGCGTCAAGGACAAGTAAAAACCTTTTCTCTTGGTCTCTTGCCCTAAGGTGAGACAACAGCCAGTCCCTATCAAATCTTCCATAGGCAACGCCAGTGAAATACGAGTCCCTCATCAGGTAGTCCATTCTATCGCAATCGAGCTCAGAGGAGATGAGCTGTCGTAAAAGGGGTCTAAAAGAAAATCCTTTATAAAGAAAGAAAGATTCGTCAGCATGGTCATCCTTCAAAAGACTTGCAACCGCCATGCGACAAACCCCTTCATCCTTCCACAGCGAGTCTATCAAATCGCCAAGAGAAGAGCGCTCTATCAAGAATGTGCTCATCTCTTCGTGAGTCATGGGCGCGCTGTCTTCCTCAGATGCGCAAGGCAAGACCCTTTCACCGCTATGTGAAAGGGGGGGGTGACCGAGGTCGTGCAGAAGTGCGGCAAGCCTCAAAGTCTGCCTTAGCCTTTGCTTTTCGTGGCGTGGAAGCATTGGAATGCCGTCGAAGATACGGTCGAAGGCGATCCCTGCAAGATGCATAGTGCCAAGCGAATGCAAGAATCTTGTGTGGGTTGCCCCAGGGAAGGCAATCTCGCCAAAGCCAAGTTGTCGCACCCTCCTAAGCCTTTGAAACAAGGGATGGTCCAATATCGCTTTCTCTTTGTCGTTGATCTCGATTGGTCCGTGCACTGGGTCCCTGACTTCCATGACCATTACAATAACCATATTTTGAAGCAATTGCAAACGCTTCCCCTGAACCTTCAGCTTTGGGGCTACAAAAGACACGCTGGTTTGCTAAACGCGACTTCAGGCAACTGAGGGTTCAGAGCCACCCTCGTTCTTATTACGCACAACAGGGTCATTTGAAGACTTTGCCCTGCGACGCCTGCGGTCTTTTTGACGCCTTATCTTTTCTATCTTTTCCCGCGCCAACTTCGGGTAAAGCATAGCCTCGACCTTCTCGCAAAGCCTGCGCCTTGCAAGAAAGCGATTGAGTGCCTGACTGCGACCTTGCTCGCATATTACTGAAATCCCTGTCTTTTCGTGAGTAAGGATAACTTTTGTTGCCCTTTTGTTTACATGTTGCCCCCCATGCCCTGACGACCTTGCAAACTGCTCCTTGATGTCTTCTTCCTTTATCCCGAGTCTTTCCATCCACTCGAAAAGCTCTTTTGCCTTCTTTGGGCTTACGGGGAAATCAGGCATCACTCTCCCCATCTCACCGCGATCTTACATTCACTTCCACTGGCTTTAATAACAAGCGGGGTTACTCCTGCACTATCGTAGACAAACCCATCTTCCACGCCTTCCAGTGCGCTTACCTCTGGCAACAAAATAGCGTCTTTTGTCACTTCAGCAGGCTTCTTTTCGATTCCATATATCTCGAACACAACCCCAAAACGAAACTCCTCCCCCCCTTTATAAGACAAACTAAGCGCTTGTTCTGTCCTTTCATGACCAAGTATAGTGCTGTCGAATAGCATTTTTTCGTTTGAAGCCACAGGAAATACACGCACATACAAAAGCCCAGCGCTTGTGGCATAGGAATCTATGGCTTCAGGATTTGCAACAGGATTCAAGGTATCAATAGTTGGTCTTAGCAAGGGGACAATGCCGTCCTGCCTCAAAAAAACAGGGATTGACCCCAAATCCGCATCCACATCCTTTTCCCCTGAACCTTCAAATATCATTCCATTCAGAAAATGCACCCATTTCCCCTCAGGCAAGAAAACCTTTCTTGTTCGCCTTCCCCTTTCCATCACTGGGGCAACCAGAAGTTCATCGCCAAGCATGTACTGGTCCCATGGATGCACCCCAAGCTCAGGATATTGAAGACCAAAAGGTCTTTGGATAGGTCTTCCTGTCTTTCTTATTTCAGTTGCGAGGGTCCATAGATATGGCCACAATCTTAGGTGAAGCCTTGAATAGAAGCGATACCATGAAAGCATCTCTTCGTCGTAGCCATTGGGTCCGTGAAGTTCCCATGGAACTGTGCTTGCCCCGTTTCCAACCTGCATCACTGAAGAAAAGCAAGTTTGTTCAAACCACCTCGTGAAAAGCTCCTTGTCAGGGGGTGCATGGATATACCCACCTGTATCTGCGCCATAAAAAGGAAATCCAGAGGGTCCAAGCGAAACCCCGTATATAACAGAGGTAGGAAATCCTCCAACCGCCTTTTTAGTCCCGCCATCTTTAGAGATTGGGGCACCGTGCATATCAAATGATGCGTCGAGGTCCCCAGGCCACACGATTGGCGCATGAACCTGGTCCCCAATCGTGCCAGTCCTGACAAGCAGGAAACCGCCATCTTCAGGTAGGGTTTCTGCATAGACCTTGTGATACCAGAACTGATAAAGATGATGCATGGTGCGCTCATCCGAGCCATCATAGAAAAGCCATGGCGTCCTTGCTCCAAGAAAACCAAGCACCACCTCTTCACCATAGTCAAGTTTGTAGCCCTCAACACCTATGCTCGTGTAGCGGGAAAGCAATGATTGCCACCACTTAGTTGCAAGCGGATTCGTGAAATCCACGATCGGTCCCCACTTCCCTGTGACCCCTACTACAGGTGGGAAGAATCCGTTTTCCATTGCATAATCAAAAAGTGGTTTGCTTGCCTCCTCTTTTGGGTTCACATAGGGGGAATGCCAGAGGGCTATCTTGAAGCCGAGGTCGTGGGCGGTCTGGATCATCGAGGCAGGGTCATAGTAGTCAGAGGGATTGAAATCAAAGGAGTTCACTGCGCTTGCATAGGGTCTATCAATCCAGTATCCAGTTGTGGCAAGGTCATAATCCCTTATAGCCATAAGGTCAGATATAACCTTGTCCTGATCCACCCCTTCATCCCTCCATATCCACGGACCCAAAGCCCAGCTTGCTGGTAACTTTGGAAAGCCTGTGAGTTCATAATAGTGTTTTGTGATGTCCAAAGGATGGTCTTCTGAAAAAAGATAGAACAAAAGCCCGTCGGTCGAATGTTTTCCAGAGCCCACCATGATTTCCAGAAGGTCTTTTTCCTGTGATGCGCAATCAAACACCATCCCAAAGAGGGAGTTCACAAACATCCCAAACCCTGAAGACCCTATCAAAAGTGGGACGCGGACATGTCCATCGTTATGCGATGTCTCTGATTCCAGGTCTACCTCCATCTGCATGACCCTTGTCTTTCCCCTGTGGTTTACATGGTCGTGCCACGCACCAAGCCCATAAAAAGCCTCGTCCTCATTCGTCCTTGCCCTAAGCCTAAAAAACGCCACCCTTTCACCAAGTTTTTCTGGCACAAAGTGCAAAGCGACCCTATCATCTGCGTCCTTTGACACAAGTAAAGAAGCCTCGAAGCCCTGATCATAAAACAGGCGCAAAGAAAAACTCTCACCATCTGCATTTGTTACTTCTGCATCTAGCACTTCCAGGAAAACAAGCCCTTCTGGCGGTGAGTATTGATCTTCTAAACCTGATGCAGGGTAAAGATACCATGGGTCATAAGAGAGGTTGTCAAGTACTTCGTTTACAGCGCCCAAAGAAAATCCGTCCTTTTCAAATGCGAGCAAAACCTTGTCTTTTCTGAACAAAGACAAAGTCAGTGTCTTCTTGTCGAATACGACCCTTGTATCCAAAGCGACTACCTGTGCAGGAGCGGGAGGGGATGCATCGCCTTCATCTTCTGTGGAGGCATCATCCCTTTGCAAATCAGACGCAATCTCTAGAGCCAAATCAACATTTCCCTTTGAGTCGCTTTCAAGCGAGTCGGTTGCATCCGAACTTGAGTCAACTGCTATCTGGTTTTTTGAACTAGCACACCCAATAAAAATCCCAACACCAACGAAAAACACATACTTTTTCATAGCCTACGCATACCTCAGCACAACAAGCCAAAGGACGACAAAGACCAAAGAAATAAAAAGGTTTTTTGCCATCTTCTTCACAAGTATTTCGCCATCTTTAGTGATCCCACCATAAAAGGCACGAATAGCGAAAAGGATCCACACGAAGAAGAGCAAAACTGCAAGCAAGGCAAGGAAGGGGTTGGGCGAGAAGTCCCTCCTCAAAAGCTCCAGGTGCTTTTCTTTTGGCATTTCGTCTTCAGTGAGCGTTGCTATTCGCTCGTTTGCCTCATCTAGCATCGATGCGTCGGGCGTAAAAAGCCATCTAGTCGAAAGTATCGCTGAACGCAGATGCCTGAAACACCTAAGGCTTTTATCCCTGTCCTTTGCTTTTTCGCAAAGAGCCTTCAACTCGAGCCTTGCGGGCTTGTGTGCGCCAATTATTGGCACATAAGCCCTGCCTGCCTTTGAATAGAAGTAAAGCGCAGTGTCATAAAGCCCTTGTTCAGCGCATTCTCTGGCGGTCTTCAGGTCTGAATAACCAGACCACAAAACCCTTGCAATAAGAAGTGCGAAAAAAGCAAGAAAAAAAAGGAAGCCATGCCACAGGGGCTTCAATTGAACTCCCTCCGCCTGAACACGAGGATCGCAAGGAGGATAAAGAAAAGGGAATATCCAAGGGAATAGAGGAAACAGCCAAACACATAGTCCCATGTAACAGGAACATCAAGGATTATCTCCTTGCTGACATTGAAAACACCGAGGTCAGGGAACACATAAACAATCGCTTTTGCGAGACCCCGCAAAAACTGGCTCGTTACTATGGCGCCTTTCTTTGCGCGCAAGATGTCCTGAAGCACGCTTGTGCTACAACCAACAAGGTAGAAGCCAAATGTAAAGATGCCTGACATGATTGGGGTTGCAAAGGAAGAAAAGAAAAGGGCTACAGATACAACGATGCTCGCCTCGAAAAGCACAAGTAGCAAAGCCTTTGCCATGTCCTGATTTATCTCGCAATCTCGAATCTTCATCGCAACGAACCATGAAGCACCCATGACAATGATTACGATGAAAAGCACCTCCATCAGCCCAAGATATTTGCCTAGGATGACCTCGTGCCTGTGGATAGGTTTGGGGATGATCAAGTAAAAAGTCTTCCTGTCAATCTCTTTGAAGATAAGGATCACGCCTAGAACCACTGCGGTTATCACTGAAAGCAAAGATATGGCAAACTGCCCGAAGTCAATGACAACCCTTTTTGCCTGATCCCTTATCGCAAGTTGCGACAACAACAAAGACGCTATGACCAGAAGAACCGCAAGTATTGACAGCCCAAGGAAAGCCCTGTTCCTGTATGCCTCGACGAAGGTGTTTCTAGCGATTGCATGGATGCGCCCAAGTGCCCCACTCATTTTGCCTCCGCTTCTGTTAGTTTCATAACAAGTGCCTCCAAAGACATGCGCCTGTCAGAGACGCTGTGGATGATACCACCCTTTTCGATGACCTTTGCCACTATCTTATTCGTATCTTCAGTCTTGAAAACTATGCGCAAAACCTCGCTGTCTATCTTTTCCACAGCACTTACACCTTCCCATGTCCGCACCTCTTCTTCGCTAAGCCCTTTTACAAGTGCCTCCTTTTCCCATGAGCGCTGTCGTAAAAGTTCTTCAAGGTCGCCTACTGCCTTGACCATCCCCTTGTCAAGCACCAAAACCCTATCGCAAAGTCGCTCGATGTCTGCAAGGATATGAGACGAGAAAAAGATGGTCTTTCCCTTTGCCTTCAAGGACGCAATCAGGTCGGAAAACTCCTTCCTCCCTATGGGGTCAAGCCCTGACATTGGCTCGTCAAGGATGATTAGTTCTGGGTCATTCAAAAGTGCCTGAGCAAGCCCAACCCTCTGCAACATCCCTTTCGAATACTTCCTTAGAACCCTATCGCCAGCGTGTGCAAGCCCAACCATTTCAAGAAGGTCTTTTATCTTCCGTTTTCTTTCATCTGCCCCCATCCCGAATATGCGCCCGAATATGTCCAAAAGTTCTGAAGCCTTCAGGTAGTCGTAAAAATAGGGTTGTTCAGGCAAAAAGCCGATCCTTTTCTTGGCTGTCATAGAAAAAGGTGATTCGCCAAAGACTTTTATCTCGCCTGCGCTTGGCGTGATAAGACCTACGATCGCCTTTATTGTGGTTGTCTTCCCAGCGCCGTTTGGTCCAAGGAACCCAAAGACCTCGCCCCTTTTGACCTCGAATGTTATGCCACGAACCGCATGTATCCTCTTCAGGCGAAAAGGGGGCTTGAAGGATTTCTGGAAGTTTTTTACCTCGATTACATATTCCATCTTTAGAGTCCTCCTTCGCGTAAGACCTCACCCAGTGCTTTTGCGACAGTCAAGACCTCTTTTCTTGTCATCTCTTCGAAAAAGGGAAGGGCAAGGAGCTCCCGAGCAAGCATTTCTGATACCCTCGCCTTTTTGTTTCCCCATCTTTCCTTGAAGACCCTTTGCGAGACAAGCGAGTATCCAGCAGGACAACACTCTATCCCTTTTTTTAGTAGCGCATTTGCCACCTTTTTTGCCTCCCCTCTTATCTGAACAGCGAAAGTCTGGTATGTGCACCCATCCAGAAAATAGCCTTTTGGAACATGGATACCCTCGATATCTTGAAGCGCTTGAATGTACCACCCAAATATCCTCTTCCTTCGTTTTAGCCCCCTTTCAAGCCTTTTGAGGTTTTGCAGAGCCACCCCTGCCAGTATATCGCTCATCCTGAAGTTCAAACCCACTTCCTCGAACTTTGCATCGAAACCCGAGCCTTTTCTACCATAGTTTCTAAGGGAAAGAAGCGTTTGCAAGTGTTTTTGGTCGCATAGCAACATCCCTCCCTCCCCTGATGTGACGATCTTTCTTGGGTGGAAGGAAAAAATCGCTATATCGCCTATGGTTCCAGCCATTTGACCCTGCCTTGTCTTTCCCCCAAACGCACATGCAGAATCTTCTAAAAGTGCAATCCCACTTTCATCGCATATTTTTCTTATCATCTCTATCCTTGCAGGGATACCAAGTTCGTGCACGACCACAATAGCCTTTGTCTTTCTTGTAATAAGGCGCTTTATATCTTCGGGGTCTATTCCCAGGCTATCTTCCTCTATATCCGCAGGCACAGGTATTGCATCGAGCCACATGCAAGCCATGGCTGAAGCAGGGAAACCAAAGTCTGGGACAATAACTTCGTCTCCTTTAGACACACCAAGCGCCTTGAGTGCCAAAAGCAAAGCCGCCCCCCCGCTCGATACAGCCACAGCATGTCTCTTGAAAAGACGCGATACTTCGGTTTCCAACCGCAAGACCTGTTTTCCCTGCGCTATCATCCGTGACTTCAACACCTTGACCACTGCCTTCTCTTCAGCCTTTGTTAGCATTGGTTTTGCCAGTGGTATCATATCTTTGCCTTGTACCACGCAATCGTCCTCAAAAGCCCATCTTCAAGGTCGACCTTTGGCTCAAAACCAAGAAGTTTTTTTGCCTTGCTTATGTCAGGGATGCGAAGCTCAACATCCGCAAATGGCCACTCCACAAACCTTATGCGTGATTTGGACTCGGAAAGCCTGATAATCTCTTTTGCAAGTTGGTAGATGGTTATCGTGTTCTTTGGATTGCCTATGTTGAACACCTCGCCCACTGCTTCCTTTTTCGTCAATGTCAAAACAACCCCTTCCACGATGTCGTCAATATAACACCATGACCTTATCTGGCTTCCATCGTTATGGATTATCAGGTCTTCCCCGCGCAAGGCACGGACAATGAAGTGATGGATTGCCCCTTCCCCCACTTGACCCGGACCAAAGATGTTGAAGGGTCTGACTGAACATGCAGGAAATCCGAACTGCTTGTAATAACTTATGGCGAGGTGTTCTGTTGCAAGTTTGCTTACAGCATAGGTCCATCTTGCCTCGCCTACTGCCCCGAGATGTGATATGTCACCTTCGTGCACCTTGAACGCATACTGTCCAAAAACCTCGCTTGTTGAAAAGTCCACGAACCTCTCGATATTTCCTTCTTCGAATGCAGCCTCCAGAACATTAATAGTCCCTTTCAATGCGACCTGCATTGTTAGGACTGGGTTTTTCATTACTGTGTCAACCCCAGCAATACTTGCCATGTGCACAACGATGTTGCATCCTTTTACTGCTTTTCTTACCTTTTCTGTGTCCCTAACATCCGCTTGGATGAATTCAACATGCTGAAGGAGGTCTGTGTACGCAAGGGCATTCCTGTGGAGGTTATCAAGGACAACCACTTCGTATTCTGGCAAAAGCCTTTTTGCAAGGGATGACCCAATGAATCCTGCCCCGCCTGTAATGAGCACTCGCTTTCTATTGTCCATCTTTAGACCTTATAGCGTCCAGCACCTGTTTGGTAACATCAGTCTTGGTCCCGCTGAACAATATTGAAAACAAGGAGAGCGGGACATAAGGCATCTTTTTGTATGCTCTTTCCTCTTTTTCTACCTGGTCAGCGAGCACATCCGACATGATCTTTAGCCTTCTAAGCATCTGTTCCCGCTGTTCCTTTGTCGCGTCAAAGTATTTTTGGAGGGCATAGGCCAAACCAAGGCTCTCTTCGTAGGCACTTTGAAAGATGGCAACAACGAAGTTCGGATCTATGGGCGCGCCAGGCAAGGATGCTGCTTTGGCAAAATGCTCCCGTGCCTTTATCTTGGCTCGGGCTTTGTCGTTTTCGTCTTTTCCCTTGTATTCGAAATACAGATTGAAGCCAAGGTCCATGTGCAGTTTGAAGTCATCTGGGAATATCTCGAGCCCTAGTTCGAGAAATCTGTTGGAGCGTAAGATCGTTTCGTCATCTATGATTTGCCCGAACTTCACGACCTGAGATGCCCAAAGATAGAACTTGGGATTGTGGGGGTCGAGGGCGACCATGGCATTGAAATAGTTGTCAAGCCATTCATATCTTCGATCGGCAAAGAAATGCGAAAGAAAATAGGCGTGAGCCCTCAGTAACACTAGATCGGCAAGGGTAGTGCCATAAGACAAAGACAAAAACTTCAAAACAGGCGGTGGGGGGATGTAGAGCGTCTCTGCAACGATGTCGGAGCCCTTGGACAGATAGCGCCTCCTTTCGTTCTCGTCAACTTGTCCTGATTGCACTTTTTCCAGAATCTTTTTATCAGTGATGGGATTGTGGCTAGCAAACTTTATCTCTACAAGCCCAGCGCGACTAAGCATGAATGCGAAAATAGCGATAAGCACAAGCAAAAGTGATGTCGCAACTTCTCGAATCCTCTTCATCTGGAGAACAGAAAAATGCTGTTTGATGTTACCATAATCTTTGGTTTTTTTCGTGATTTTGTGTGGGACGAAAGACTCTAAAGGACAAAGCCTTTTTCGTTCTAGTGATTGCATGCGCCTCATATCTTGCATGGTTCAAGAGCGTTGACCCAGACCCTTTCTTTCATCTTGCTGTGGGGCGTCAGATAGTCGAGGAGAGAGAGATTACACCAACAGAACAGTTTTGCCTTGTAAGCCATGGCAAGCCCTTTTTGAACCACGAGTGGCTTTTCGATGTTGCATTGTTTTCTGCTACTATGGTCTTAGGCGATGAACTTGGCTTGACATTGTTCAAGGTGCTTTTCGCCTGCCTTCTTTGTGTCTCTGTCATTTTGCTTTCTTTGAGCTTCGGGGGGGATGTTGCTTTTGCTTCTTTTTCGGTCCTTTTGGCACTGCCTATCTTCAGGTACTCTTTGGAACCAAGACCACACCTTGTCGCATACACCATTTGTGCCCTTTTCGTCCTTGCGCTCAAGAGATTCAAAGCCCAAAACATGTTGCACTACCTTTTTGTTTTTGGTCTTTTCGTCTTATGGGTCAACCTTCATGGCTCATTCATTCTTGCTTTTTTCATAACTGGGTTTTTCATCGTCTTCTCGCAAGAGCAGAGGAAGCATCTTTTTGTGGCGCTTTTGATTCTCTTCCCCCTCTCCCTTTTGAACCCTTATGGGATGGAACTTTATAAAACGGTCTTCCATCATCTAGACCCGTCATATCGCAGGATCGTGCCCGAATGGAAGCCTTTTTTGTCTGCCGGCACTGACCCTGGCCATCTATTTTTGGGCATCTATTGTGCCTTGGTGCTCGTTTCGTTTCTATGGAAGAAAAACTTTGAAAAGGTTCAGAACTTTGCCTTCTTTGTTTTCTTTCTTGTGCCTATCTTCTTCTCCATGCGCTTTTCTTTAGGTGTGCTCGTGGGCTCAGTCCCTGTCCTTTCTAAGAACCTGCAAGGGATAAGGATGAGAGGGATTAAGCCCGCCTTTTTTGGACTATCCTTGATTTCTTTCTTGTTTTCGCCAAAAGTGATTTCCCCTTACTTGAAGCGTGGTATTGGGCCCGATTATGACGAACAGCCGAAATCCGCTGTTGACTTTGCTTTTTCCAAAGGCATATCTGGCAATGCATTCGTGCCTTTTCATGTGGGTGGCTTTATCTCTTACTACGCCTATCCCGCATTGAAGCCATTCATTGATGGCAGGGCTTATGTGCATGAAAAAGAAGGGATTGAGGCATATCTAAAGGCACTCCAAGACTACGATTCTTTCTTGAGGCTTGACGACATCTTTCATTTCGAGGCAGTCATTGTCGAAATAACAGACCCATCTTTTCCAGTTCTGTCTAAAGGGCTTTCTTCGCAAGACAGATTTGAACTTGTATATCTAGATTCAAGATTTGCCCTTTTCACAAGGGGCGAACGAGGTCTTGAAAGATTCAAGGTGCTTAGGGCAACGACTGACCCCAGATACCTTTTTACACTCGACCACGAGGGCATCAGGCAGGCAGAGGTGGAAATCCAGAAGGTGTTTCAAAACGAGAATGGAAGGTTGATAGGGCTTCTTCTGACAGGGGTCTTGTCCTTGCACAAGGCGGATGTCTTCAGGGATACTGCCTTTTGCGGTGAGGCAAAAGAGGCATTCGAGAGGCTAGTGCAGGAAAGAAAAGATGTCGTAATGTTCAAGGTCTTTCTGGCAAAATCCCTTCTTTGTCTGGGTTTGGAACAGGAGGCAAAGAATGTGGCACACGAGATACAAGGCCAGGTTGAGGAGTGATTTTTTGCTTTGAGATGGCTTCAGGGTTGTTGGTTGAAGTTCTTTTTTGGCTGGTGAGAACCTTTCCAACCGCTTTGTTAGCCTTTTATGAGATTTGATCATCGTATCCTGACGAGCTATACACCCGATGAGTCTCTTTGCTAGTCTGTTATGAAACTAGGCAGTCTTGCACACGGCTTGTGCTCTTGTGCGAAAACTACAAAGTTGCAAGCCAAGGTACCTCCTTTTCTGATGACTTAGTCATTGGCGTCCCTCTTTGATTATCTCCTTCCGTCGTATCTGGGACACCTGACCGACTTGCGCACACCACGACCACTCCCACCCCCTATGGTCGCACCTCACCGACCGCCACCCCCCGGCCCCCCATGGGGCCTCCCCCGCGGTCCAGCCGCACGACAGACTTGAGCCTCCGCATTTCTCATGCGCCCTCCATCGACCCACCCAAGGCCTGCGAGTCCTCGCCATCCCCGCGGGCAGTGGCAAGAACCGCACATCTGTCACCCAATTAATTCGCCCGTTCACCCAGATTCGTTTCACTCGAAAGATGATTTTTGTCACAGTTTGCCCAACATCGAACAAGCGCAAGAACCGCTCGCCCGACCGCCAGCCCTACTCTCATCCTTGCCGCCAACAAACCAAACATATTTCCGCCACGATATGCTATAATACCTGCGGCGCTTTTGGGAGATTGAGATGCCGTTTGACTGGTACAAGCCAAAGATCCCCGAAGACTTCAAAAAGAAGATAGAGCCAAGGTTTGTCGAGATGCACCTCAGAGAGATCATCGAGAGGGCGAGACTGTTGTTCAACTTGCGCTATCCAAAGGAACTTGCAATAAAAAGGATTCAGGACAATATCGCTTGGGATTTTGAGCTCTCGAAGATCCCCCCATTTTACAACGATGTCCCTGCCATAGTGGAACGAGTGTATTCAAGGAAATCTCCTTACGATGTCTTTGGATAAAAGTTTCATTCAGCATCTAGAAAAAAAGGCGCAGGAACTCAGAAGGCTTCTTGTCGAGGTCACTTTCAGGACAAAAGGCGCTTATCTTGCGCAGGCGCTTTCTGGCATTGACATGATGACTGCTGTCCACTATGGCTTTCTTAGAAGCGACCCCAAGCATCCGTACGATGAATCGAGGGATAGGTTCCTTCTGTCCCCCGGGCACTACGCCCTGGCTTTATATGTGATCCTCGCAGATCGCGGGTATTTCGACAAAGACCTTTTGTGGACATTCAAGGACAATGGCTCGCCGCTAGAACTTGCCTCTCACCGCCATACTGTGCCTGGCGTTGAGGTCAGTGGCGGTAGCCTTGGACAGGTGCTTTCGATCGGGGTTGGGATGGCTCTTGCAGGAAGGCTAAAACGCAATGACTACAAGGTCTTCGTATTCATGAGCGACGGCGAACAGGACGAGGGTCAGGTTTGGGAGGCGTGCGCGAGCGCTTCGCACTATAAACTATCGAACCTTATTGCCATTATTGACTGCAATGGTTTTCAGGTGGATGGTGCCACGAAAGATGTCATGAACATGGAACCCCTCGCTGAAAAATATAAGGCATTCGGGTTTGATTGCGAGGAGTGTGATGGAAACTCGATGGAACAGGTATGTCATGCATTGTTCAGATTCTGCAATGAAAACAATGACAAGCCCAAGGTTTTGATTGGAAGGACGATAAGGGGGAAAGGTATATCCTTTATGGAAGGGAACCGGGATTTTCATTACACAAGGCTCGACGAGTCGCTTCACGAGAGGGCGCTCGATGAAATGTTCGGCGGTGATTCGGATGCGTTGTAAAATATGAAGGATGTGCTCTTAGAAAAGACCGAAGAAGTATTTTCGCCTTACAGAAAGGCTTTGGTCGCCCTAGGGGAAGAAAACGATAAGGTCGTAGTCCTTGGCGCTGACCTTGGAAACTCGTGCGAGATAGACCTTTTCAAAGAAAGGTTCAGCGAAAGGTTTTTCAATGTCGGCTCCGCCGAGCAGAATGAGATTGGCTGCGCTGTTGGGCTTGCTTTTGAAGGCTTCATCCCGTTTGTCCATAGTTTTGGCGTGTTTATCACGAGGCGTGCTTACGAACAAGTCTGTGTCCAGGTTGCGATGCACAAAGCGAATGTAAAGCTCGTAGGCGTCTTGCCAGGACTTATTTCCCGCCTTGGACCGACCCATCAGGCGATAGAGGACTTATCTCTCATGAAAACATTGCCGAATATGGTCGTGATTGACCCTGCTGACGCTACCGAGATAGAACAGGTCGTCCGAAAGATTGCTGAATACGATGGTCCTGTCTATTCAAGGATGCAAAGGCGCGAGGTAAAAAGGTTCTTTTCACCGCAAAAATATAGTTTTGAGATTGGTCGAGCGGTCTTCTTGAAGGAAGGGGAAGATATAGCGCTTGTTTCCACAGGCTTGATGCTTGAACACGCACTTCAAGCCCATGCAATGCTAGAACAACAAGGGATCAAAGCAACTTTATTACATATGCCTACAATAAAGCCTCTGGACGAATCAGCGCTTCGTTTTTGCGCAAAGGAATGCGGGGCATTTGTAACAGTCGAAAATCATCTCACAACCGGAGGGCTTGGTTCTTCAGTGGCTGATTTTCTTACGCAAAACACCCCCTGCCCACTCGAAAAGGTGGGACTTCACGACACTTTCGCAGTGCCTGGAACACCTGAATATCTTTTCGAAAGATACCATCTGACCGCCCCTCATATCGTCGAAAAGGCTAAGAAGGCTCTTGCTCGCAAAAATCATGGATGAGTACCCCCTTCAGGTGTCTTACAGGGTTAGAACCAGCGCAGACAAGGTTCACGAAATCGCCCAAGAGATCGCCATAGAACAAACTGTGGAGGTCACAAGACCTTTGTGGGATGTTGATGGTGTTCGGGACAAAACAACGGGGAAGGTCGTAAGTGTAGAGCGTTCTAGTAAAAACACATTTGATGTGACCGTTGCCTATCCTTTGAGCACGACATCCTATGAAATCCCGCAGGTGCTGAATGTGATCTACGGAAATATAAGCCTCAAAAGGGGGATAAGGGTTCAAGACTTCTGTTTGAACGAAACAATGGCGAAGGCTTTTGGCGGTCCACGATTCGGCGTTGATGGCATAAGAAGGAAACTTCGAGTGTACAATAGACCCCTTGTCGCAAGTGCCATAAAGCCCATTGGCAGGAGTATTGATGAACTTTGCGCATTTGCAAGCAAGATGGCAAAAGGCGGGCTTGATTTGATAAAGGATGACCATGGTTTTTCGAATCAAGTTGTCGCACCTTTCGAAAAGCGGGTCATGATGTTTGCAAGCGCTGTGAAGGAGGGGGCGCAAAAAGGGGGAAACAAAACTTTGTATTTTGCAAGTATTACAGGTCCTGCGGACGAAATCTTGCACAGGGCGCTGTTCGCAAAGGCATGTGGCGCAGATGGGGTTTTACTGCCTCCCATGATAGTTTCTCTGGACACGATGAGGCTTGTGAGGGACAAGACAGGCATGATAGTGATGGCGCATCCAGCGCTTTGTGGTGTTTTCTTCTCGACCAAAACTCACGGTATTTCTGTTGAAATTATGCTTGGAAAGCTCTTTAGGCTTTGTGGTGCAGACATCGTGATATTTCCTTCTTCTGGGGGCAGATTTCCTTTCACAACTAAGGATTGCAAGGCAATCGTGGGTCAACTGCTTGGCGACCTGTGGGGAATAAAAAAGGCTTTCCCCTGTCCTGCTGGCGGGATGAAGGTTCAAGACTTGATGCGCCACCTGAAAATCTACGGAAAAGACAGCATCTTATTGATAGGCTCAAGCCTTTACGAGCAATCAGAAGACCTCGAATTGAACACGAGACAGTTGATGTCTAAAGTAAAGCGTGTGTCTGATAATGCGCAGGAGGAGGCTTAGGGTCGAATAGGCTCTGACCGTTCCTTTTGCTGGTCATTTTGAGACTAAAAACAATACCTCATATCTAGCCAGTAAGTTGATTCGAGTCTCCAGTTTTTCAAAGCAAAGCATGTAAGCCCGTTCTGAAAGTCCGAGGAAGTTGGGGAAATCACATCAAGAAGTTTCGTTTCATGCCCTCTCCTAAGTTTTCGCAGCGTCCTTTTCAGTCTCGACACTAAAAACCCTTACCTTCCCCCCATTTCCCCGTGCATTCATAACCATAACCTCCCGAAAGGAAAAGCCTTTTTCCGCCTGTGCCCTTGTATTTTCGTCAACTATAATGCCCCCATTCGGTGCAATCCTTGAAAACCTCTTCGCAACAGCGACCCTCGAACCGCTAAGCCTTGTCCACATATTTTCTTCCTTTACCACCCGCACAGGCACCCTGTCCGTTGCAATGCCAAGTCTTACCCCCACTTGCCTTCCAACCGCCTTTTGAAACCGTTCAACCCTCTGTTTCAAAGAGATCGCTGCCTCAAGCGCAAGCCTTGTGGACTCTTCACCGCCCTGAAGCCCAAAAAGACAGGTGCTCTCCCTTTGCCCTCCAGAATAGACCCTCCCTCCTAAAGCGATGACATCCGCTTCAAAAGCCTCGACCTCGGGTCTGAAAAGCGCTTCTGTTTCCCTTTGTGCCCCCTCGTCCCCTTCATAAGAGAAAGATGCATAAAGAAAGCTAAGAAGCACTGTCTCTTCGCCATTTATGACCTTGCATCGCTCTACAATCCACAACGATTTTTCGAAGCCCCTTTCGACCTCCTCTGGGACATCCACAACCACCGTCGGAGCGATTCTTGCCACCTCGTCAGACGAGAGCGCTATTGTGGGTTGCTCGTGTATCTGCAAGGTATCTTTTAGCTCCAAAGTCTTTCCACCATAAAGGGGCACAAAATCTCGCATTGGCTTTAGGGCTTCTTGAAACATAAAAGTATCAATAATTTGTGCCTCGTCTGTCCCAAGCGAATCGAGCAAAGATGAGACAACCTCTTTTACCTCCCTTGCAGACTTGGGGCGCTCATCCCTCGACTTGGCAAGAAGCCTCATGACCAGGTCTTCCAACCTTTGCCGAACATCTGGAGCCAAAGCCAGCGCAGGCAACGGCATTGGCTTTTCACTAAGATGCTTTTTCATGGTCACAATAGGGCTTTCATCCACAAATGGAGGTAATCCAGCAACCATCTCGTAAAGAATCACTCCCAACGAATAAAGGTCACTTCTATGGTCAACCGAGTCGCCAGATATTTGTTCTGGACTCATATAGGCAGGGGTGCCAAAGACTTCAACCCGGTCCAAGCGCCCCCTCGAAGGCTCGTCGCAAGCGCCAGCAATCCCGAAATCGAGCACCTTGCAGACATGCATACCCTCAATCTCCATGATAAAGCAATTTTCTGGCTTCAGGTCACGATGCACAATACCCATTTCGTGCGCATGCACCAACGCATCGCATATCTGGCTTGTGATGTTTAGCGCGTCAACCAGCGATAGCCTTCTTCTTTTGCTCAATAAATCTGCAAGCGACAAGCCTTTCAGGAGTTCCATTGTGAAATAGACATAGCCTTCCCTTGTAACCCCAAGGTCATAAACCGTGATTATATTTGGGTGATGCAAATCCTTTGCTGCCCTAGCCTCAATAAAGAACCTTCGCACCACCTTCTCGTTTCGAACAAACTCTGGCTTCAAAACCTTTAGTGCCAGATCCTCCCTCTTCGCTGTGTCCCAGCACTCAAAAACTGCTCCCATCCCCCCTTCTGCCACAAGCCTCTTCAGGATGTATCTCTCGTTCAGAAATGCCCCAACCTCTGGAAGCGAGGAAGGCGCAGGAAACAATGATGCACCACACAAAGGGCAGATGTCGGATTGTCTGTTGTAAAGTCGCAGGCAGTTTTTGCAAAAGGATGCTTCCACTCCCACATGGTTATTTTACATTTCGAGCGCCAAACATCAAAAAAATCGTCGCCCAACAAACAGGCAACCCAAAAAACACAAACACTTGCCCCCTCTTTGTGTCATCTACAGCGCAAGTCTCGACCGCCAAACACCAACTTGAAAACAATAAAGTCTTTTCTTACAAAATCCCGTCATTGTCGAGGCTATGATGCCAAGGTGGTTTGGAGCTATCATCTTTTTCCTTGTTGTCTTCACAATCTGGGCACTGTTGCACTTCTATGTTTATCACAGGGTCGCATCTGGTCTTAGACTCCAGGCACACGGAAGACTTTATTTGAAGATAGCACTCATCTTTCTGGCAAGCATTTATCCATTGGTTCGCCTTCTGAGTCGCGATGGGCTTGAACTTTGGGAAAAGTTCTTGTATTTCCCCGCTGCATCTTATCTTGGTTTCTTTGTGCTTCTTATAACAGGTTTCTTGCTTTTTGAGGTCTTTGGCACACTCCCTGCGCATCTTGCAATACGCTCAGGTGTTTTGCCCTCGTCTAAAGAATTCTTGGAAAAAATAGCACTATTTCGAGTCCTTTTCGCATTTTCTTGCGCCTTGATTCTTGGGGTTTATGGCATATTTGTAGTTGCGAAAGGTCCAGAGATCAAAGTTGTGGAGGTTTATCTTCGCAATCTGCCTCAAAAGTTGGACGGAATAAAGATAGCGCACCTGTCGGACATACATGCTGGTGGTGCGCTAACAAGGTCTTATTTTGAACGGATAGTTCAAAAGACATCATCGCTTGGTGCAGACATCGTGGTTATTACTGGAGACATAACAGACGAGCCGAATGGGCAAAGCGATGAAATCATACGGGAACTTTCAAACTTGAAATCAAGATTCGGAGTTTTTGCGGTCTCGGGGAATCACGAATACTACACTGGGAAGGAAGAAACCTTGAAGGGTTACATGGAAAATGGACTAAGAGTCTTGAGGCAAGAACATGTAATCATCGAGAATAGATTGGTCCTTGCAGGGATTGATGACCCAAGCTTTTTGGGGGGGCGCAATATGGTAGAAAAGGCGATTGAAAAGGCTTTTGAGGGTGCGCCAGATGGTCTTCCAAAAATACTTTTGTCCCATCAGCCCGTTGGGTTGAAGTTTGCAGAGAAGAAGGGTGTTGACCTTATGCTTTGCGGGCACACCCACGGGGGGCAGTTGCCTCCAATCCATCTTATGTCAAAGATTGCTTATGGCATCCTTTATGGGCTTGAAAACATTGGAAACATGAAAGTCTATGTGACCAGTGGGGCTGGATTCTGGGGACCACCAATACGAGTGTTCGCAGAACCCGAGATCGCACTTATCGTGCTTAGGTCTTTGGAGAAAGCACAACCGTG
>Ga0272449_1000639_pt1 | contig 40402 bp, 29 predicted proteins | sample YNPCB0241_FD_198679 | JGI IMG/M metagenome (GOLD analysis project Ga0272449, IMG submission 198679) | Hot spring sediment microbial communities from Yellowstone National Park, WY, United States - YNP-CB-024-1 | ecosystem: Environmental > Aquatic > Thermal springs > Hot (42-90C) > Sediment...
AAACCTGTATTCCAGCCGCTTGGGGACTAACACCGACGGGAGGGAAGGGACGGCCCCCGACCGGGGGCAAACGATCCGGGGAAACTCCGCCCGACCGAAGGGCGGATCAAGAGCCGTGTTACCTCCTATCGATCGGCCGGCAATGAGAGTTTGCCCTCACGCGTGATCAACACTGATGGCGGTAGCGGAGGTAAGGCAGAAGGCACTTTCTGGGATAAATGGAGGCCCACCGATGCAATCGGAAGCCAAATCAAGTCCTCCCTACGAATGGATTATTGGTGAAACTGCCGGGATTGTCTGGCAAATGCTTCATGACAACGGTCCGATGAGCATCCGCCAGCTTGTCCAGCAACTAAAGTCCGCCGGTCGCAATCGCGATCTTGTTATGCAGGCTATCGGATGGTTGGCCAGAGAGGACAAACTGCTTTTCGAGATTGATAAGCGACGCCGCCAAATCCGTCTAAAATAGTCGTTCTTTTACCCCCAACGGGTCCAGGATGCTCGCGGAGTGGAGAGCCGGATGCCCAGACTTGGCCACCAACCGGCCCGACGGCCATCTAGGCCGAGAAACATGAAGGAAATCGCACACCTACAGGGGCTTGGTTTCTGAGATGCCTGACAAGTTAACATAGGAGGACAGGTTACCCGAGCCCGCCAAGTTCGCGGAAAATCCCTCACACTCGCAACCCGCTGTCAAGGAACTTTCCCAGCCTAGGCAACCCGATCGTCTACAAAAAGCTCTCACCGCGAAACCGCAATCCTAGGGGCATTCGGTCATGCGGATTTTCACGGCTCCCGGGGTTCTTCCTCCCGTCATTGCGGTATCTTTAGTAGGTTCCCTGCTCTCCGGCATGGGAACTTCCCGGCAAACCGCCTATGCGTTTGGCAACGGCTTTTCCGCAAAAGATTACCTCACCGGCCCGGCTCTTCGCAGTCGGCTTGAATGGCATGTCAATGTTGCTTTTGTGGAACGTCCCTTCCGATCAGTACTTCGATCTCTTAGCACCGGTTACCAAATTGGCGTGCTTTTGGACCGGCGAGTTGATCCCGATCGGCCAATTACCCTCCAGTTGAGAGACGTAAGCCTAAAAGTTGTTCTCGAACAGCTTGCGAGGGAGGGCGAGGCGGAGCTTTTGTGGGTAGGTCCGGTGGCCTACATTGCTCCGGTGGGGAAAGCGTGGCAGGCACTTGCCGCCGCGGAAACGTGCGAGGAGATCCTTCGACTTTCCGCCCCCACTATTGCCGCCGAATGGCGACGGCCTTCACCCCTTTCCTGGCCCGACTTTACGGTTCCTCGCGAGTTGCTCGCTCAATTGGGGCAAGAGATCGGGTGGAAAGTGATCGGCCTCGAAAGGATCCCTCATGACCTTTGGGCCGGGGCTGAACTTCCGCCCCTTACGGTCTTCGAAAAGCTGGCATTAGTGGGAGCTCAATTCGATCTTCGGCCTATACCCGAGGCCCAAGCGAAGGAAATCCGGCTGGAGCCTGTGGAGCCAACTTTGCAATGGCGACGCACTTATTCCCTCAGTCCCGCTCAAGCTGGAGCTATTCAGGCTCTTCGCCGGGACCTTCCCCAAGCGGAGGTAACAACACGGGGAAATCAACTTGTGGTGTTCGGAACCTGGGCCGAGCATGAACGGGTAATGCAATGGCTTTCCCGCGAAGATGATCGCCAGCCTGCTCGTCCCACACGAGTACCTGAACGCAGGTACACGCTACGTCAAGCTCGAGGTCGATTCGAGACTGTCTTCAAACAGCTCAGTACTGCTTTGGGGTTGGAACTGCGGCTAGACTACGAGGGCCTCTCACGGGTAGGAATTCTTCCCGACACCCCGGTATCCTTCAGTGCGGAGAATGCGACCTTGGAAGAGCTACTCCGAGCTGCTACTGACTCTGTGGGATGTGATTACCGGCTGGAAGGAAACGTGCTCTTTGTCTTCCCCAAACGGTAACGGTTGGATCTTGGCATATGCCAATTCGTGTTTCCGAACGCTTCGGCCGCTCAAGGGAAACAACTGGTGGCATGCCAGGGTGTAAGGTGCACTTTTTTCCGATTTTAACTCTTGCACCAAGCATAGTATGCGAGCGGGGCCCGTTGCGTCGCTGCTAGCGTCTCAGCCCGCCGGAGAAGCGGATGGGTGTTGCTACCTCTTAGACTGCCCAGTTCGCATTAAGAGACCGAATCTTGGCGAGAGGATCCTACAGCTAGAAGTAGCGAATTTAAGGCTGTTTATTCAAAAATTTCGTAATATTCGACTTAAAATCCCTAACCTTACCTAGCTTCCCGGAACTCACATTTTTTCTGTCTCCCCCTCTTGACATCCTTTGCGTGCGTGGTAATCTATCACGTGAAGGCTGTCACTTGCTTGCCCGACAGGCACAGTGGAGCGGAAGGAGGATTTCCGGAAGTCCGCAAGATCCCGCAATAAGATCTCCAAAGAGTGCTTACTTCGCCTAAGTTTGGAGATTGGTCCCGCCTTTTAAGCCGGCTCCAAAGGGAAGTTGATCCCCTTCGGGAGTTTTAATCTGGGAAGTGTTTGCCCCACGGTGCAGGGTTGTGTGGTTTGTTGAAGGTGTTGGTTTTTTAGAAGAGGAGGGATACCGATGAAACGCTGGATGGTCGTTGCGTGTGTGGCTTTGGGCCTTGTGGGCCTGATGCTCAGCACCGCGGATGCCGGCATTCTGCGGACTTGCCGGCCTGTGACTACCTGTGCGGTGGTCACTTGCAAACCCTTAACCACGTGTGTGGCGGTCACTTGCAAGCCGGTGACCACTGCTGTGGCGGTGACCTGCAAGCCGGTTACTACTTGTGCTGTGGTCACTTGCAAGCCGGTTACTACTTGTGCTGCGGTCACCTGCAAACCCGTGACTACTTGCGCGGTGGAGACTTGCTGCCCAGCAACCTGCTGCCGACCGCTGCTGGCGCGGCTTCGCTGCCGGCTGGCCTGCGTATGTGCGACATGCTGCCCAGTAGTTGAGGAGCAAGAAGATCAGGAGCAACAGCAGGCTCAGCAGCAGCAGCAGTAAGTTTGTGGACGTAGTTCAGCTAAATTGCTTCGTTTGTGTCGCGAAGGTTGCATTCTCGTGTGAGATTTGGGATGGGAGGCGGCGGAGTCGCCCGGAGCCATCCCAGCCCGCAGAGTTGAAGGTTTTCGTAAGGGTTAGTGACCAAGTGGAACGCGGGCTTAAAAATGGCCGGACCGGGAGGGCTAACCGGGTCTGGCGAAGCCACCGCATGTGGCGGGGGTAGCGAAGGTTCGTCAGGAAGCTAGGGGTCGAGTGCTGGCTCCTGCCGACCAGCAACCGTGGGGAACACTTCCGTGGCAAAGATAACTCGGGGTCGGTCAAAGATGTCTTGCAGAAAGCACTGACCGAACCGAGGAAAGTGTGTCCATCTGCCGTCTGGCCGGATTCCTAAAAACGGAACCGGCCTTTTTATTTTGCGATTCCCCTATCGAGTCAGAACGCCTGTCTTGGCGGGAATGCTCTAGCTTTGGAGGGGGATGAAAGCTCTCCTGTGATTTGGCGACGAGCAAAATCAGGCCAAGGGAGAAAGGGGGTTCCCGGGCGTCACTGGTTAGGGGCGGTAGGATCTTTGACGAGCTCTTCGATCCGGATGGCTTTATGGCCTTTAAAGATTCCAGGCTTGGCCCAGAATTTTGGGGTTTGTTCCAAGAACACCAAAATCGGCTCCCGGACATCCTTGGCGGTGGTGATGATGTCCCCCACCCGCAAACCGATCAATTCGGCGGTAGTGATCCGGGTGGTGGCCAATTGGGCTCGTAAATGAACAACTGCTCCTCTAATATTCCGGCCGATTTGAGCCAGCGTGTCCGCAGTGGGCTCGCGTTTGCTGTAAGCCACCCAGGAATTCGGCGTAAGTCGGTTACTAATCCTCTCCAAGGCATTGTAGGGGATACACAGATTGAACATTCCCCGGGTATCCCCGATGGCTAGTTCGAAGCTGATCACCACCACGACCTCATTGGGCGGGACGACCTGCACCAACTGCGGATTACTTTCCACTCGATCGATCTCAAGCTCAAGAGCAACAACGTCGGCCCAAGCCTTCTTTAACTCATCGATGAAGAGGTTAGTAATCCGACGCATCAGGAGCTGTTCGATCTCCGTTAGCGGCCGCCGAGCCACTACCGGAACTTCCCGCCCGCCACCTAGGAGGCGATCGATTAGCGGAAAAACCACCAAAGGGCTAAATTCGACGATGACCGTCCCTTCGAGCGGCTTCGCCTTAAGCAAATTGAAGCAGGTAGGGTTATCCAACGCAAAGATAAATTCGCTATAAGTCAGTTGATCTACCCCCGTCAGTTTCACCTCGACGATCGAGCGGATTAGTCCGGAAAGAGCCGCGGCAAAATTCCGGGCAAAACCTTCATGCAGTGTCTGGAGCACCCGCATCTGCTCCTTTCCGACCCGCTCCGGCCGCTTAAAGTCGTATGGAAGGATCTTCACCGAGGAGCGTGGCAACCCCCGGCCGGAAACTCCACGAGAACTAATAATCTCCCCTCCTCGCTCGGCACATTCTCGGGTGGAGGCTAGGAGTTTTTCCAATTCCGCTTGGCTGAGAACTTCGCCACTCATATCGGCATCCTTGCCGCACATCATGTCCAAGAGAAGGAACTACCAAAAACTTATGGAGGCAATAGACAACCCGACAAGGCAAGCAAGAGCCGTTTCCGTCCCTCAAATTTCCCCTTCCGTGCGGAAGTTATTCACGGACCTGGCCGTCGCCATAGACCACCCACTTGTAGGTGGTCAATTCCTCCAGGCCACAAGGTCCGCGAGCATGGAATTTATCGGTGCTTATACCAATTTCCGCCCCCAGGCCGAACTCGTAGCCATCGTTGAAACGGGTACTTGCATTCACCATGACCGCAGAACTGTCGACCTCCGCAACAAACCGCCGAGCCGCCTGAAGGTCTCGGGTAACAATGGCATCCGTGTGATGAGATCCATAATGGTTAATATGCCTGATAGCTTCATCTAGCGAATCCACAACACGGACTGCGATGATTGGGCCGAGGTATTCTCGATAATAGTCATCTTCCGTAGCCGGCTTCGCCTGGGGGAAAAGCCGCTGGGTTTCCGGACAACCGCGAATTTCGATGCCTCGCTCGGCCAGAGCGGCACAAACCCGTGGCAAAAGGGTCTCCGCCACAGCTCGATGAACTAACAGCGACTCTGCGGCATTGCAAACCCCCATCCGTTGGCATTTCGCGTTGACAGTAATTTTCACCGCCAACTCCGGATCTGCACTGGCATCGAGATATACATGGCAGTTCCCTGTAAAGTGCTTAATTACCGGCATTTTCGCTTCTTCAGTGACCCGGCGGATTAACCCTTCTCCTCCCCGCGGAATCACCACGTCGATATATTCAGGCATCTGCAGTAAATAGCCCACAGCTTGGCGATCTGGGGTTGAGATCAACTGAAGAGCATCGCGGGGAATTCCCGTCTGATCGGCTGCCTCCCACAAAAGCTCCACGATCTTTTGGCTGGAGTGGGCCGCCTCCTTTCCGCCGCGAAGGATAACCGCGTTTCCACTTTTCACACAAAGAGCGGCAGCATCGGCCGTTACATTAGGCCGGGATTCATAGATGAAAAAGATCACCCCAAGCGGTACCCGCACCTTTTGCACATGAAGACCATTGGGCCGAACCGAACTCCAAATCACCTGCCCCACGGGGTCCGGCAGCAAGGCCACCTCTTCCATCCCCCGGGCAATGGCCTCGATTCGGCTGGGATTCAGAAGGAGGCGATCTACCTGGGCATCGGTTAAGCCGAACTCGGGAGCCGCCGCCACATCCCGCTGATTGGCTTCCAAGATCTCTTGCTGTCTGTCTCGAAGGAGCCTCGCCCCCAATCGAAGCCATTCATTTTTCTGTCGCCCTAGAAGAGTAGCCATCTTGGCCGCGGCCGCTTTGGCCCGCTTTGCTACGTCCTCACAGTAGGCCCGGAGATCTGAAATTGCTGCGGCTGTGCTCATACAGAGTCCGCTCCCTTATGCCGATTACTTGCACCCGGTGAAAAACTTGCCAAAAGGTCTACAAGCCCGAGATTTGCCGGCCTAACACTGCAAAGGCGAGCAAACTCCAGTAACACTGTTTCCCTCGAGGGACTCCATTAAAGGCAAATGTTTCTCGAAAGCCGGCCCCCCAGTTAAATTGGAGGCCAACGCCTGTTTTCCTCCAATGGCCATCCTAATCGAAAAGGTGCCAACGATCATAACCCTTTCCGGGAGCAAATAATCCTTTTCCCCGGATTATCACGGGACCACGAAGGAAACGTCAACCTGTTTTGAGCGTTTTGCCAATTCACCGGCTTGCCCGAGAATGCCCTCCCAGTGGATATCTCCTTGCGATGCCTAAAGGTGCAAAATATACCGCTCTTTGCACGTTTAACCACCTGCGAGGTGGAGTAAGCAGTACGAAAAGCCAAAAAGTGTGTGCCTTCCGCCAGAGCTGGGCCTGTGCCGGGATCCCATCCGATTACTGCCAATTGGTGAGGACCTTTTTAGAGGAGGCCATACTATGCCCCAAAGGAAATCCAAAAAAGAATTCCCTAAAGGATTTCCTCACCCTGCCTTACCCAAATTTCGTTTTTTCCCATAGCCTGGTAGTTCCCTAAATGGTAGGACTTTTCGCTTTTCATAATTTTCCCGACCTCATCGCCCCCACCGGAGCAGGGATGATCCTCGGGAAGGAAGTTTTAGTCAGGGCTCAGCTCAATATGCCCAAACTATGGGATTTTTAACTAGCATTTACGGGAAAATTTGCAACTTTTCGTCCTCCGGCCAGTAGCAAAAACGAAATTTGAACCACGTCCTAAATAAGCCTTGACCAGGCCGGAAGTTTCGGGTTGTCGAGAGGATTTGACATTGCACTTGGTCGTCTTTCTAGCAAAGCGGGGTTTGCCGAAGAATGCGAGTACAATCCGGGGGCTTGATCCTTTACGAAGAAGGGGCCGGAGTTCATCGAGAAATTACCGGGGTCAACGTCTTGGAAAATTTGGGAAGGCCCGCGGGAAAAGGCCCCCTTTTTAGGCAGGCTCTTCCCGATCATGAGCCTGCCCCTTTTCCGGAGTGTATCGAAACCAGGTAGAGAAATAGCTGGCAGGCACAGGACATCCCGAGAAGCCCGGTTATCCGCAAGTCCAGGAGCCGGCAAACCCATCTTATTGGAGGCGGCTGATATTTCGAAGGGTATCAGACCTAAACTCGGCCAAGCAAATATAGCCGGAGGAAGTTCAATGCATGCTTTGCGGCGAGAGGTTTCATAATGGCAGGATGTCCGGCGAGCCCCACCTGTCGCGTACGGATTTCGTCCGGGGTGGCCAGTGCCACACTCAGTTGACCGGGGGCATCCCGGTGGGGAGTATCCTGAGGAAAAGGCCCTACAGCAAGGGCGAAATCGCAGGCGAAGGCATCTCGACATCGGGCCGCCATGGCTTCCGCAACCCGCGGTTGTCGCAGGTCTTGTTGAGCAACTACGTCCGGGGGTAGGCCCAACACCGAGGCTAAACTCTCTACCCCGCTAACCACCCATCCGCCTACAAAGTGCGGTGCTCGCTGTGGTACTTCGCCCAGCCAGGAGGACACTAGTCCACTTGTGCCCCATTCTATCACTGCCAGCCGTTTCTGTTGCTTTCGCAACAGAGCGATCACTGCATGTTGCAACCCTTCTTCGTTCTCTCCAATGATCAGATCCCCCAAGGTATCGTAAATTCTCCGAACCACAGGGTCCATGAGCTGTCTGCACTCCTCCTCGGTCCGTCCTGTGGCAGCAATTCGCAAGATGATGGTCCCCTCGCTGGCGTTGATTCCGACCCGAGGATTGGATTGGCGACCAAAAATTCCCTGGAGCATCGCTTCGACCTCACTTTCCGGCCGCCCAAAGGTATTAATGGTTCGGTGGAGGATAACTGAACCACCCCCCGCGGCCTGCAGCACCATGGATTCGACCGAGTTATTCCACATCTCCCGCATTTCTGCGGGTACCCCAGGAAGGCAATACACAAACACCGGTCCCCGGCCGGAACGCGGCACCTCCATAGCAATCCCCGGTGCTGTGCCATAGGGATTAGGGATGGGCTGGCTTCCCTCGGGAAACCGGGCCTGCTTTCGATGAGCTTCGGTGAATGGCCGATTCCGTCGGGCAAAAAGATTACGCAAATGTTCCAAGATAGCCGGATCTTCCCGAAGCGGACGCCCTGTCGCTTTTGCCAATCCTTCCCGAGTCAGATCCGTCTCCGAAGGACCGAGCCCCCCCGTGGAAATCACCACATCGGCCCGGTGGAAGGCGATTCGAAACACCTCGGCTATTGGATCCAGATCGTCCCGAACCGCTGTGTGGTAGAGCACCCGAATCCCCAAGGATTCCAAACGAATACTGAGCCACTGAGAATTAATATCCACGATGCGACCACTCAGAATTTCATCACCGGTAACAATGATCTCTGCATTCATGGTTCGGTCATCCACTGCGTGATAGAAAGATCAACTTATTTAGCTTCGAACCTCAATGCCTACGGGAAGCATCCAACAACAAAGCCGAACCACAACCCAAGAATCCCCAACGCGAGGAAGTTCGGCTGCACGATCTCGGGATTTGCCGAGGATTCAGCCAACAAGTTCTCGGTAGCCTTCAAGACTTTAACGATTTGAACCTTTAACGCGGACTTTCATTCCTCGGACGACCAAAGATGTTGGTCCTAACCTGGCCCGAACCCTCGCTGCGGCCGATGCATTTTGGGGCCACTGCAATTTCGAGGAAACCCCAATCGGGGCAGCCTCCCCGGGTCCGCTCACCAGTGTTAGAGAATTGGGAACGCCGCCACTAGTTAACTGTGGGAGTGCTCGGGCTTTTTCGGTTTCTCGTTTCGTGGCCCTCTAACGACAGAAATTTCCCAGGGAAAGGAACCGGCAAATATGGGAGGCCCGCAGTCGTTATTCCCTCGGGAAAGTCTATGCGAACTAATCGTCTCGATTTCCCAAAGGATTTCGGTTCCTCCACCAATAAGTTGAAAAAGTTTGGAACTATCTTACGGCACGCCCCTGTCTCCTTTCAAACGAAAGCTAATTACATGGTCTGGCCAATAATGGGCCGGATCATCTTCGTGGATTTCTGGAGATTGGAACCGCTACGGATCCTTGGATTTCAGCAAGTCGGAGGGCCCCTCCCCATTCGACGCTAGATCGTTTGAAAAGGATTCTTCCCGGAGGAACATCGGGACAGAGGATATCCTTTCACCGGCGTTTGTTAACGGTCGGTACTACTCCTGGGTGGCGGAAACAGAACCCGACTCTCGTGGAGAGATGTGCTGCGGGAAGGCGAAAATTTCTTCCGGGTGGATCCGCCTTTTTGGTCGAATCCGCCAGCCACAGGTTTAGAACTAAAAAGGGGGAAAGGGCCTTCCCGGGAGGTGCTCCCCGAGTCTTCCAATTCTCTCCCCTTTGGGCAGCCCTCAAATGAGCAGAAAGGGTACAATGCTAACCGCTTGAGAAAGCGACATTTTTGAGCGGATAACGAGGAGACCCGGGAATCTGACACTAGTGGTTCCCCGGAGAAGCCAGCGAGAGAGGCCGGAATCCTGAATCTCCGCGATCTTGAATAAGTTTTCTCGTTGTGGTTTTCTGTGTAGCCAGCCTATTTTCCCTGAGCTAGGCGGCAGCACCTATTTTGGGCCAAAAGTGGGTTTGAGCTTAAAATAGCAGCAGCCGAAGGATGAAGCGTGAATTTCCCGTTCTGATGGGTTTACCTAATTTCACAGGTTTTTTCGGTTTCCCGTAGCTTTCGCCGAATTGTGAGCTAGATGAAAGTGGAGAGTTGAGCGTCATAGGTCCCTGCCAGGTCGGGAGGAAGAACCCACGTTTATACGCTCTTTTGATGACATAGTTAATGAACTTTCCGGTCCGATCGAGTCCGCCCTCAGCAGGGTGCTAACATTTGGGTCTTCTGTTCCCCCCCGATTGGCGGAAGCCCTACGATATGCGGTGTTATCCGGGGGGAAACGGGTTAGGCCGATTTTGACGTTGTTGGCAGCCCGAGCTTGCGGGGGCTCCCTCCAGTCGGCGTTACCGGCTGCTTGTGCGGTTGAGCTAATTCATTGCTACTCGTTGGTTCATGATGACCTGCCCGCAATGGACAACGACGACTTCCGGAGGGGGCGACCGACGTGCCATCGGGCCTATGGAGAGGCCTTGGCCATTCTGGTAGGGGATGCCCTCTTGGCCCGGGCCTTTGAGCTCCTGGCAACAGAAATTTCTCCGCCTGAGGTGGCCGTGGCTTGCTGTGCCACTCTGGCCTACGCCGCAGGTCCTGAAAATTTAGTGGGCGGTCAGGCAGACGATATGGGAATTGGAGGATTGGGCCCATCCTTGAGCCAGATGGCTAACCTGTCAGATCTTCCCCCGCCAGTACCCGGCAAACTCCCAGATTTTTCCGCTCCTGAAAATGCAGGACACACAGAGGGACTAGGCGGATCGCCAAACAAACCTCCAGGAAGCCAGGGTGATATTCGCACAGATTCCGCGGAAGAAAGCGTCGACTTGGCTCTCCGCCATGTACGATCGATCCACAGTCGAAAAACCGGGGCCCTCATCTGGGCAGCGGTCCGCATGGGGGGATTGGTTGCCCAGGCGGGCAAAACCGAGTTGGAGGCTTTAGAGCATTATGGACGAAAGTTGGGCCTTGCTTTCCAGATTGTCGATGACCTTCTGGATGCCTGTGGGGACATACAGGAGATGGGAAAACGAGTCAGGAAGGACCAGAAGCAAGGAAAGTGGACTTACCCGGGGGTCATCGGCATCGATGGTAGCCGGCGAGAGGCCGATCGATTAATTCGTGAGGCTTGCGAAGCCCTCTGCCCTTTGGGCGAGCGGGCAACCGAATTGGTGACCCTCGCCCAATTCGTCCTTCACCGGAGGAAGTAACCTTTCCAGGGTTGTGGAAAACTTCCAACCTCATGTCATCCGCTCATCAAACCAGGTGATGGAGAGAAACCTGGATGGACGAGTTATTGCGACAGGTTCAGTCTCCCGCTGACTTAAAGGGCCTCTCCTACCGGAAGCTTTCCCAGTTGGCAGGAGAGATCCGGGAGGCTCTCTGCCGACTTTTGGGCAGCCGAAGTGCCCACTTCGCTTCTAATCTTGGTGTGGTCGAGCTTACCCTGGCTTTGCACCGAGTATTCGACTTTAGCCAGGATCGACTCATTTGGGATACCGGCCACCAGTGTTATCCCCACAAGCTGGTTACCGGTCGTTATTCTCAATTTCATACCATCCGGACCAAGGGGGGACTGATGGGTTACCCCAACCCGGCGGAAAGTCCCTACGATCTTTTTCTGACTGGGCACTCCGGAACCAGTGTTTCCTTAGCGGTGGGACTTCGCGTTGGTGATAATTTGCTTGAGGGTCCGGAATCTCCCCGGTTTGTGGTGGCGGTAATAGGAGACGGAGCCTTTGGGTCCGGGGTGGTGTTTGAGGCCATGAATCATGCCGGGTGGATGAAAAGCAGCCGATTGATCGTGGTCCTCAATGACAATCGAATGTCGATTGGTCCCCGGGTGGGAGGGTTGGCGGAATACCTTGACCGGCTCCGAATGACCCACTTTTATCGTGGTCTGAAAAACGAAATTCAGCGGATCCTCAGTCATGTGCCCGTGCTCGGCGACCCGGTAGAACGTTTTCTAGAGCAAGCCCGCAACGCTCTTAAAGCCGGGTTATTAGGGGGAATGCTTTTTGAAGAGCTCGGTTTTCATTACTTGGGCCCGGTGGATGGGCACAATATCCCGCAGTTGGAACGGTATCTCCGTTTGGCCAAGAATTGCAATCGGCCTGTGCTTCTCCATGTGGTCACGAAGAAGGGTTATGGGTTTAAGCCTGCGGAAGAAGATCCGATTACGTTTCATGCTCCGGCTCCATTTGCCCGCTGCAACGGTACGGAGGTGGTGCTGAAAGTCTCTAATCAACCGACCTATACGCAGGTGGCTCGAGATACCATCTTTGCGGTAATGGCGGAGGATCCCCGCGTGGTAGCTATCACCGCTGCCATGTGCGAAGGGAATATGTTGGAACCCGTTCGGGATCGTTATCCCCAACGGTTTTTCGATGTTGGGATATGTGAATCTCACGCGGTTGCGTTTGCCGCGGGGCTTGCTAAAGCGGGTTTGATCCCCATTGTCGATATTTACAGTACTTTCTTACAGAGAAGTTACGACCAGATCTTTCAGGAAGTAGCCTTGCAAAACCTTCCGGTGGTCTTTTGTATGGATCGAGCGGGCCTCGTTGGGCCGGATGGTCCTACCCATCACGGGGTCTTCGACATTGCCTATTTCAGGCACTTTCCCAATATGGTTGTTTTGGCACCTGGGGATGCTGCCGATTTAGAACTTGCAATTCGGTGGGCAGTTCGGGCGGGAAGACCTGTAGCTATTCGCTATCCCAAAGCTTCCGCCGAGTCTGTCCGAAGGATCCCTTCCCCGATGGAGCTAGGGCGGTGCGAAATTCTCCGCCGCGGCCGAAGTGGGTCTGTCATTGCTTGTGGAACACTCTTGCCTGCTGCCGAGCGGGCTTGCCAACGTCTTGCCGAAGAGGGAATAGAAATGACCTTGATCAACGCCCGGTTTGTAAAGCCTTTGGACCGGCAGATTCTCGACGTGGTGGCAAGCTCGCCGTTTGTGTTGACGGTGGAAGAGGGTTGTCTGCAAGGAGGCTTTGGCTCGGCTGTACTGGAAGCGGCCAACGATGCAGGCTTGGAAACTCGGCATATATCGCGACTAGGAATTCCCGACCGCTTCATCGAACACGGAGAACGAGAGGAGCTCCTAGCCGATCTCGGCCTCAATGCCGAGGGAATCTACCAGCGGTGCCGCCAGCTGTTTGAGGCCAGCTCTCCTGCCAGGCCGAGCCCAGCGGAACCGCCGGCCGGTCGAAGATTAAATCTCTTCGCTCGGGAACAAGTCTTGGGGCCGCGGTAAAGCTGCCGATGCATGTTAACCACTCGAAAAACCGGCACCTTGAAAGACTGGAATAGGGGCAGTTCCTGAACCGAAAAGCAAGTCGAAAAAGCCGGTCCCGTAAAGCCCCGGCTTTCTCGTCATGTCTCTTTCCGCTCTTCAGGAATAACTCGCCTGCAAATCAGGAGCCACTCTACCTTGCATGGAATCTCTGGGGGTACTGCCGCTTATCATGCAATCTCGTAGAGGCAGTGCCGGCGGGTGGATCCTCCCTCGAGTTTTCTTCGCCCGGCCGTTGCCGGCCTGTCCGCAGGAGAAAATAGCACTTCTCCCAGGCAAATCCTTCGCAACAGGGCCCGATACCTCAAACCTTTCCTTAAACCCATGGTGGTCATCTGTTCGCATAGGGTGCCCAAATGCCTTCGGCCAGGGCCCCCTTCGCTCAGCATCTCCTGGATCTCTTCCGGACTTTCAATGGAATTAAAGATGAGTTTCCAATTTGGTTTCGGCAATTGTGGTTGCCTGGATTTGAGGATCGGCAAAAAGCCTCAAGAAGCCCCAGGTCGGACGGCAATCCGACCGTCGGGCTTGCCCGGGTCATAGGCGGGATTAGGCGTGGGGAAACGGGCACCAACTTCTTGAAGCCAATCCTCAAGAACTCTTCGCAACTCTGCCACTTTTTCCGGATGTTGGGAGGCCAAATTGTGCTGCTCGCCAATATCCTGAGCCAAATTGAATAGTTCCCAAGAATCGTCCTCGTACCAGTGGATTAACTTCCAAGGCCCTTTCCGCACGGCAGAACTGGGTGCTCCCCCTTGATTGCCATAATGGGGGTAATGCCAGAACAACGGTCGATCCGCAGGGAAATTTCCTCCGCGGAAAAGAGGCACCAGGCTTTGACCATCCACCCGAATTCCCTCCGTGCTTGCACCGATCAGTTCGGCGATGGTCGGCCAAAAATCCACGCTACAGACCGGAACATTACAAACCGATCCTGGGGGAATCACCCCTTTCCAACGGATAATAAGGGGAACGCGTATACCACCCTCGTAAATCCATCCTTTGCCGGCCCGAAGAGGCAGATTGGAGGTGGGCCAGCCTTCGCTCGTGGAAAGTCCTCCATTATCGCTGGTGAAAAAGACCACGGTATGCTTGCTCAGGTCCAAGTGGTCTAACTTCTCGAGCACCATCCCCACTGCCCGATCCATGGCCTCGACCATGCCCGCGTAAACCGGGTGTTCCTGAACAAGTCGGACATCGCGAGGACCTTCCCGACCGAACCGAGCTTCCAGGCCTAAACGACGCCGTTTTTCCTCATACTTTTGCCGGAGATCTTCTGGGGCCATCAGGGGAGTGTGCACACAGTAGAAACTGAGAACTGCTAGAAAAGGCTGCTCGCGATTTTGGTCGATAAAGTTAGCGGTCTCCCGACCTAAACGTTCGCACAGATGCTCTCCTGGGGGCCCGTCGGGAAGTCGCGGATTGCCGTACGGCGAAAAATAGCGGTTTCCTCCATATGGTCCCCCGCGTTCTGTGCCTCCTAGGTTGATGTCGAATCCCTGATCCTCAGGGTAAAAGCCCTCCGGTCCCAAATGCCATTTGCCGGCAAAGAATGTTCGATAGCCCCGCTTTTTTGCTAACTCGGCGATCGTGATTTCTTCCAGAGGAAGAGAGGTGGCATAGGGAGCCGGGAGAAGTTTGGTATTTCGCTTCCAAGCATTCGGCTGGGGTGCTCCGAGGTAGTCGGTGATGCCGACCCTTTGCGGCCATTTGCCGGTCATTATGGCTGCCCGAGTGGGAGAGCAAACCTGACAGACAGCATACGCATCGGTAAACCGCATGCCCTCCGCAGCCAATCGATCGACATTCGGTGTCTCATAAAAGGAACTGCCGTAACAGCCCAGGTCCGTCCACCCCAAATCATCTACAAGGAAAAAGAGGATATTCGGCGGCCGGTCCGCAACTTGTGCAAGCCCTGAAGGGAGAAAGCTAGATCCTATCACGAATAGAGCGAACACTAGCAGGAAGGGCCGCAACAGCCGAAACATGGTTACCACTCCTATTTTCTCGCTTGCACCAGTGTGGGACCGTCTCCATGAATAACCTGGCGGGTGGGTGACCTCGAATCCCTTTTCGAGGCATCTCTCCCGTCACCATAACCTTGGGTGGTGGAGGGGCGATGCGTTTCAGCGGAGAGCCGAAAGTTATCGCGAACCAACCAACTGTTCTTCGGCGGGGACCGCAGCCACCTCCCCTTGCTCTTTTTTCTGGCGGTACCGGCAAAAGGCTTGACAAGCCTCGCCCACCAACCACAAAGCCATCCCAACGATTCCAAGGGTAATGATCACCAACGGCCAGTTGGCAGACCGGATAAATCCGAGCAATTGGAGGCTTAAGGCATAAAGGGAGATACCTAACATGATCAGCATGGGGAGAGCGGTGTATACAATGGGTCGGCCAAGCTTGAAGAGGAAAACGGACACTGTCAGCAGGCTTAAACCAGCCAAAAGCTGATTGCTTGTCCCGAAAAGGGTCCAGAGGGTTTTGCCGCCGGTTGCAAGAAGGAAAGCAAAAAACCCAATGGCCCCCACCGCTACCAGTGAGGCTACGAACCGGTTTGCCAAAGAGGATAGCCCGACAGAGCGAAATAGTTCTTCCACATTGAACCGGAGGAGCCGAGTGGCTGTGTCCAGCGTGGTGAGGGCAAAGGCCACGATGGTTACAGCCAGAAGGGCCGAGCCAATGGCCGGGGGAATCCCGAGAAAACCAAGGAGATTGGCCCCACCTCGTACAACAGCACTCAATTGGACCGCCAGACCAGCTCCACCCAGTCCCTTCCAACTTCCATATTCTCCTAGTGATTGCCAGGCGGCAGCTCCTAATCCGGCGGCACAGGCCATGATCACTAGCACCGCAAGCACTGCCTCCACCAGCATTCCCCCATAACCCACGGGCAGAGCATCGGTCTCCCGGCTGATTTGCCGAACCGTGGTACCGCTCGAAACTAGCGAGTGAAAACCGCTCACGGCACCGCAGGCAATAGTCACAAATAGCAGAGGAAACCAAGAAGGTGCGTGAGCCACTGCCGACAAGCTCTGTCCTGGCCGGAGGGGTTCCAAAGGCACCACCGGCCGGAAAGCAGCCGCATGAATCCGGGCCTCTGATGCCCCTAACAACCCCGCCACCAAAAGCCCGGCAAACAAGGTGGCCAAAGCAAAATACAGCTGGAAGCTGTTAATGTAATCCCGCGGTTGAAGCAACAGCCACACCGGGAGAACTGAGGCCAAAAAGGCATAAATTAGCAAGGCCACGATCCAAGCGTTCTGGGTTTGTCGGAAGGCTGCACGAAAACCAGGTGAAGCCGCCAAAATAGGCTCAGCCAAGCGTTTGGCAGTTTCGGCCGAGGAGCCCCCTTGCCCTTCCACTTCGTGCAGCCAATGTTCCAGCTTGGAAAAATACTGGGTAATTTGAGCAGCCCCGTACGGCCTCTGCCATTCCAGCTTGGGCACGGAGGTGGACCGGATTTCCAAAGTGCTCGTTTCTGAGGGTTGATTTTCTGTTATGGGCGGTGTGGGGAGCCCTCTTTCCAATTGCCGAAGGAGAGACTTTTGGTCCTCGTCAAGAAACATCCAATAGGTGAGTACCGGTTGCTCTACCCCGATGAGAATTAACACAGCAAATGCCACCAATCCCGCTATAGTGGCTCGGAGTAAAGGAACCCGCCAACGGTACACGGCGATACCTACGCCCATGGCCACGATCATCAAACCAACGGAGGGGACAATGGCGTCCGGATTGTAATTGACCAATAGATCGGAAATGGCCAACACAAACGAGCCCATAGCCAAAGCCAACAAAAAGAAGATCAGGATCAAAGCTAGCAATCGGGCCCGCGGGCTCATGAGTTCCCGACAGATATCGCCGATGGAGCGGCCTTCGTGCCGCAAGCTGACCACTAGGGCCCCCAAGTCGTGAACGGCCCCAATGAAAATAGCTCCAAAAATCACCCAGAGCAGTGCCGGAACCCAACCCCATATCAAAGCAATCGCCGGACCTAAGATCGGCCCTAGCCCGGCAATCGACGCAAAGTGGTGGCCGAACAACACTGGAGTCCGAGCCGGCACAAAGTCGATCCCGTCATAAAACTTGTATGCAGGAGTTTTCGCCTCGCGATCCAATTGGAAAATCCGTCGGGCAAGGAAACGCCCATAGGCTGCATAGGCGATGCCTAAAGCGAAAATCGCAAGGATTGTCACGATCAAAGCATTCATGGAAACTTCACCTTCGCTAGAATCCCAACGGCTTCAACTCCTCAATGTAGGAAGGGGAAATGCCGCTTGTTGTTCACGGGGTTCCAACTTTTTGGCTTACGCCCGGAAGACTTCTCCGTCTTTCCCCCTGATTTTCCTTTTTAGCAGCCAGAAAGTTTGCCATCCTTTAAAGTCGCGTGGATGCTCCTGGTTGTAGTCATCGCACGCCGTTGCCCGAAAGCATGCTCCCGCTATTGCCTTACTGCCACAATTTGCTAAAGGGGTTTCCATCGGCAAAGCCCCATTCCAGGTCCGAAAGCCTATCAAAAATTTGGTTGACAACCATCAGCACGGATCAATCGAAGGCCAGATCGTCAACTGTCTTATTGCTCAATCCAGAAGCTCTAGCTCTGCCTTCTTGGTAATCAGCCCTGTATTTTCCCGAACCACTTAGGCTGCAAGGGGAAAATTGCCCCCAATTCCAGCCCTTTAGCAAGAAGCTTCCCCAGCGTTCCATGCAAGGGGAGAGCGACGTCTCCGAGCTAGCTTTGACCCTGCCCCGGAGTTGACCAGGAACCTTTTTTTCGCCAAAGCTAATCCCTACGGCGAGGCTTTTCCCTCCACCTCTGGGCTTTGCTCCGGGGAGATCGCAGAATTTGGCTGCTGAGGCTGAGCCTCGGCCGAGTTCATGTTGGAGTCGGCTGGCTTCTCGTCGCCAACGCCCTCCGCCAGTTGAGAGTCGTCCCTTTCGGTGTCAGACTCGCCAGATTCAATTGCCCAGGGTACTGGGTACGGCCTCTCGAAATAGAACTCGGTAGGAACCTCCGTTAGGATCTCCCCCAGTTCTTCCTTGGGGACTGCCGGCCCGCAGCCTTGAAGGATAACAAAAGCTGCGACCCAAGCGAAGATCAAGGCTAACCACGCTACCCGACGAGCTGGCAATGATCGCGAATGTGACCTTTTGGGGTTCATCTCTCGTTTCAACGGTGTGTCCCAAGCTGTTGGAAAATTAGCTCTCCCAGCCAGCCTAACCACTTTCCCGTGTTTTTCGCCCCCCTATCACTCTCTGGGCCATGCCGAAAACCAAAGCCACCGGCCTTCCAGAGAATGCCAGTCTATTTTACGGACTCTCCTTTAACCCCCTGGGCTTAGCCTGGTTCAGGCTGTACGTGTCCGACTTTTCTTAGAGGGGGCCTTCAAGAAACCGGAGCGAAACAGGGCCGGATATCGTAACACTTGGTACTCCCGCGACGGCCCCGAGCCGTCCCATAGGCTCAACCCAGGCCTTCGGGGTTTCCCCTCCACAGACGGTGTTAAGACATACTGAAGGAGGGGACTACTCCACCGGACCAACAAATCCGAGACAATCCACAGGATAGTTCAGAGTTTCGCCACACTTAACCAACGATTTTTTGACCTCCCTGACCAACAGGTCTCAACATCTTCCCGAAAGGAGGGATGCGGAAGTAAGGCGGAGGCCCCAGCCCTCGGGTTCTCAAGCCTTGCTGAACTCACATTCCCCCGGTCGACCGGCTCTCAGTTATCGCATCATCGTTTTGCCGGTGATTTACGCGGATTTTGCCGCCGATCAATCCGGGTGCCGGTCCCCGCCAGAAAGGATTTTTTCCCTGTGGTGCCTCAAAAATTGGGATCTATGAATAGTTTATTCTGCCGCCACGGAGAATTCCCACCCGTAAGCCGTCAGGGCTGGGAGAGTCCCTTCCCACCGCCACCGAGTTTTGTCTACCACGCCACTGGGGATTTCAGCAGGCCGGCGACCAATAACCCGAGCCTCCTGAAGGGAGGAATCTCTTTCCCCCGTTCTCAAAAGCCCCTCCGCTAAGTTTGCGGACAAGACGGCCGGTTGCGGCTGTGGGGTCATGTTAATTGCAAGAAGCAACAACCGCCTTTTGGCCGGGAGTTTCCATTGTGCCGTGAGGACCGCGGGGAGCGTCACCACGGACTTTCCCTGCCATTTCCAATCCGCCGTGACCAGAGGGACTTGGGTTTCGAGGCACGGGGGGCGGCCCATCTGCCCTGCATAAAAGTACTCCCGAAACTCCCAGCGAACCTGAGCTAAATGGCGGAGGAAAGCAGCATTCTCCGGTTCTTCCAGAATCGAAGGATTGATCCACCCCAACTGCTCCCCAAATGCCAAAGCCTGGGCCAACCGCATGCGAACTCCCCGATGGTGATTGTCAAGCTCCTCTTCGGAGGGAAATTGCTTTCTCCCCACTTCCGAAAACCATCGTCCAAACATCTGAATGGTCCCGCTGTAAACCGCGGGAAAGAAAGGCACCTGATTGTCATATTCCCAATGCCACGTCAAGTAACCGTCAAACCAGCGGATAAATGGTTCGGCATTGCATTCGGTAGTGAGCATACAATGCTCGGGCTTTTCCCGCCGGATTTTGTCCAAAAGTGCCCAGTATCCCTCTGTCCACCAGTGTCCACCGCCTAAAGGGTGACCATGGGAAGGATCGGCACACAACGTAGGTGAGGCAGCTGCAACCTGGTCAATGTACACCCCGTGGGTTCCACATTCCTGGAAAAGCCGTCTGACCAGCTCGGCCACCTTTTCTTGCCATAAGGAGGTGGTGGGACACATGACGGCCAACCGGACCGGGGATCCGTCGCTTTCCTTGCTGCCGTAAGTCTCAACAAAAGGTTCTCCTGCGTGGTTCTTGGTAGCAGCAGGGAGTGCAACAGCTGTAAACTGATAATCTTCCAGCCCTCGGTCGCGGGTATCCCACAACCGACCGTTGATGTAGGGCATGACGTGTACCCCAAACTGTTGGAGCATCCTCACCCCATCCGGAAATCCTTCCTTCGTGGGGAAGTAGTGCGGATAGTCGTTATCGAAGGGGATTTGATGCCAGTTGTACCAATGGAATCCGCACGGCAACTCCATAAACTCCCGGAATCGGAGGACACCGGGGGAACATTCCGCGGGGGCCCCGCCGCTCAAGATCCACAAGGGCAGTTCCCGCATCCAAAGGGGAGTATCTTCTCGACCGGCCGGTCCGAGCCGCGGCCACCACAGGGCTTCCGTTTCCGCCCACTGCCGATAAATTTGTGCAGCATCGAACCAATCCCCCTCCAAAAATTGAGTGACGAGATTCCCCGACAAATTGAACCTTGCCCCTACCCGGCCCATATCCGGTACCGGATGCTCCACGGTAAAGTGAACTACTCCTGCGGAGGGTTCACTTCGCCAGTGCATTTCTTTGGTGCTTGCCCTCGGATCATGGAGCCCCAGGTATATTCCGCCGGAACCATCCTGCGAGTAGGCCGCCGTAACTTGCATGCTCACCCAGCCGCTTGGGTACCGGCCCCCGAATTGAAAAGGCCGCCGCCAAACCCCACTTTCGGCCACCCCAGGAGCCTTCGGATACAAAAGGACAGCATCCGGAGATAGTTCGGGAATGGCAAACACGGGGAATGCCACCGTCCAAAGCGAATGCTCTTCGCCTCCTCCCGTGACCACCAAAGACCAGTGGAGAGCTGACCGTTCAGGATCCGGTTTCAGCCGTAGGACTGCCGTCACGTCCAGAGGAAACTCAAAGCCAGGTTCGCTCCATCGGATCTCAAGAACTTTGTTATCTTGATCCCAATTCTCCTGGACATTTCGCCAACCGGTATCAGCCCCGAGGGTTTTGTTCTGGCCACTGGGGAGATGCCGGACGGTAACCCGAAAAAGCTGCGAAGTTCCCAAAAGGACCCGCTCAAGCGAGGGGACCTCCAACCGTCCAAGCTGCAATCCCTGAGGCAGTTTTTCGAATTGATATTCCAGCTTTCCTGCCTGGAGGGTTATCCGGTCGCCTTCCATTTTCACAACCGCATTTTCGGCAAAAGCTGGACTCATCCCAGGAAAACCGGCGGCCGATTCTTCAAACCCAATCTCCAAAATGCCAAGACTCCCCAAAGCACTCATGGGGACAAAGATTCCCCACATCAAAGCAAGCCTTCTTCGGGCAGATACCTTCCGAGCTTTCTGGCCCGTTACCTTTGTGGCTAAATCGGCAGTGGACATGACGTTCTCCTCCCTGTGTACTTGCCTTCCGGAAATCAAGATGTTCCGGTTTTGTGGGGAATGGGTGGGTCCTCATGCCCCGCGGAAAAAGGTTTAAATAATGGCCAAGCTGCCCACCGAACACGTGCTCGTCCTATCCCGCTTCCAATACCTTCACACGCGGCAACTACCCCGCAAATCGGTCGTGGACTATCGGAGGGACTTTTCCTCGGTGCCGGATTTGCCGAAATTTGAAAAAACCGAGGCTCCCTTCCCTAGCGATCCATCGCCTCTCCGGAGTTTCCCCTCTGAACGCGGTTGTAGCCGTCGGGGTCTTTTCGGTCCGCCCGTTGTTGAAAAAATTAGGTCGTTCGTGGTCTGCTTTGGCAGTTCCTTCTCGGAGAAGGATTTGTTCCAGGCCATTCAGGAACCGTTATTTAAATGGCCTCCGGCAAAAGATAAGGGGGCCGCCTTGGTCGATCCAGCAAGGCATTGGCCTCCGGATCATCGAGGAACTGTTCTTTTTCCGGATCCCAGCGGAGTGGCCGACCCAATTCCCGGGCAATATTGATGAGGTGGCAAATCGTGGCTGTCCGATGACCGATTTCCACATCTGCCACCGGCCGTTCCCGAGTCCGCATACAATCCAACCAATTCTGCAGGTGATTGTCGCTGCGGTAGAGCCGAATGGCCCCTTCGCCTAGCCGTTCTTTCCCCAATTCCGGAGGATCTACCACGAATTTACCCCGATCGATGGTGATGGTACCCAATTCCCCCTGGAAAATGGCTCCCCCGGCCGGACCATTTTCCAAACGAACTACCACTCCGTTGGCATACCGGTAGCACACCTTGGGCACCGAGCACAGTTTGTCCCCTCGTGCACGAGATTCCGGTTGTGTATAAGTGGGTGGGTTGAACCGGGGCCCTTCTGTCCAAATTTCCACTGGCCCGGTTTCATCCGTACCCAAGGCCCATTGGATTTGGTCCAGACCATGACTTCCCCACCCGGTGACTTCTCCACCGGACCAAGGCCGGAAAGAAATCCACCCCGGATTGGCCCGCGGAGTAAAGATGTCCCGATGGTAAGGAACCACTGGCGTCGGCCCACACCACATGTCCCAATCCAGTCCCTCGGGTACAGGTTCCCCTGGCAATGCACAATGCCAAGGACTGGGATAATTGTGAGCAATGACAGTGTGAACCTTTCCGATCCGGCCGTTGCGGACTAGCTCGCAGCCGAGTCGATTGCGGGGATCGGATCGCTGCTGGCTTCCCGTTTGAAGCACCCGGTTGTATTTGCGGACTGCCTGAACCAACAGCCGGCCCTCGCGGATGGTTAAGGTTAACGGCTTTTCGGCATAGATATCTTTCTCGGCCTGGCAGGCCCGGATACAGATGATGGCCCGCCAATGATCCGGTGTGGCCACCACAACTCCGTCCACCTCCGGAAGATCCAACAGATGACGGTAATCGGTAAAGGCTTTCACTCGGTACTTAGCGGCAACAGCTTCGGCCCGAGGCCGATACACATCGGCCACGGCCACCACCTGCCCTGCCGGCGGAAGGTTCCCCAAAAGGGCCGATCCTTGCCGACCCACACCGATGAACCCAATCCCTGCCCGATCGTTGGCCCCGGGACGTCCTTGGCCTCCCAGGACACCCTTGGGAACAAAAATCGGAAGGGAAATCCCCCCGGTAACAGCTCCCATTTGCCGGACGAAACTTCGCCGCGAAATTTGCCGTTTGCTCATGTGTACATCCCCTCAGTCAGAAGTGGATTTCGATAAATCCCTTGAATACCGAGACATTCAAAGCTAAAACCCAGTTCCTGGCTTTCTCGCCGTTTTTCTAACATCCTTTATAACCCGGGACCTACCAAAAGCGAAGGCGACCACTACGAGGACCGAGGTATTGGCCTCTGAAGCCAACCGTTAGCACCTGCGGTCTTCGTGGGAATTTTTTGTTAAGGAAGGTTTTTCCACGGGGCCATCCGCCTTGGATAAAGGTGGGAGGGAGCCTCTCGCCTTTCTCTTGCCGCTCCAGGTGCTTGATCGGCACCGGGACCTCCGCGTTGTCCATTTTCAACTTGGGCATCCGCCCCTTCAACTCGGCGATCTCAGCCACCAGTGCCGGGGCTTCCGACGGCTGGCGAGGACGATTTCTTCCGTGATTGCTCATCCCAATCCTTGCTTTGCCACAACAAGCCGGATGGGAGTCCGGATGATTTTGTCAGAAAAATCGCCGTTTGGTTGTGGACAGAGAGAAATCTGCTTTTTACGCTTTTTTATGCTTTCCCTGGGCCCGCAGATGTTCAACCGTTGACTTGCCCGGAAATGTTTAAGGGGTTTCACCGGTTATGGTACCAGGCATGTGTTCCTTCCCCACCCAAGGAGGATTTACTATGAGACGATCAACGCGGCGAATGTTTCTCAAGGTCTCTGGGGCGACATCGGCTTCTGTTCTGACAGCCACGCAGTATGCTCGTGCCCTGGGAGCTGGAAATCGGATCGTGGTGGGAATCATCGGCTGTGGAGGCCGCGGCAGTGGCCTTGCCCGGGCTTTTGCGGAAATCGCTGAGGTTGCCTATGTTTGCGATCCCGATCGGGAGCGTTGTGAGCGGGTCCAAGCTGCTGTCAACGCAAAACACGGTGTCGCTGATGCCCGAAGAGTGCTTGACGACCGCTCTGTGGATGCTGTTGTCATCGCGACACCGGATCACTGGCATGCACCACTTGCCATTTTGGCTTGTGAAGCGGGCAAACATGTTTACGTGGAAAAACCAATGAGTCACAACTTCCGGGAGAGTCAGCTCCTTGTTGCGGCGGTGCGGCGGGCGAAGGTTGTCTTCCAGCACGGCACCCAGGCTAGATCTAGCCCCGTTGTGGCAAAGGCCATTGAATTGTTGCGGACGGGCGTTATCGGCGACGTACTTGTCGCCAAGGTCTGGAATATCCAACGTCGCGTGAATATCGGCCGCGAGCAGCCATCGGAACCACCCCCAGGCGTCGATTACGATCTCTGGGTCGGGCCTGCCGAGTTTGTACCCTTTCAGAAGAACCGTTTTCATTACCACTGGCACTGGTGGTACAACTTCGGAACAGGCGACATCGGAAACGATGGTGTCCATGAGCTTGATTATGGTCGTTGGGGACTGGGCGTAAAAGGTCTCCCCGATCACGTCGTCGCACAAGGCGGAAAATACTTCTTCGACGACGACCAAGAATTCCCCGACACAGTCACCTGTGCCTTCGAGTGGTCAGGAGACGGAAAAGTCGGAAGCAAACGTCAATTGATCCTTGAGATGCGGATTTGGTCCACCAACTTGCCATTCGGTGAGGAAAATGGTGTTGAATTCTATGGAACGCAAGGCCGCATGGTGCTGGCCAAAGATAGGAAACTGGAAATCTATGGACAGCATGATCGTCTTCGCGATGATGTCAAATTGGACGAGCTCCCCAAGATGGCCCCTAGTCACCAAGCCGACTTTCTGGAAGCCATCCGCACGGGGCGAAAACCAACGGCCGACGTGATTGAGGCGCACCACTCCGTTGCCTTAGTCCATCTAGCTAATATCGCCGTACGTGTAGGCCGTGCCCTTAAAGTCGATCCCCAACGCGAGGCCATCCTTGATGACGAAGAGGCGACTCGTCTTTTGCGGCGGAAGTACCGCGAGGGTGGCCACTGGGCGATACCCCGTGGAGTGTAAAGTACGGCAGATAGCATAGAGGACCGCTCCGTTTGGGGGCTTAGAAATCGGTCCTATTTTGCGGGGACCAAAGACTCTGTCAACGAGATGGGCCCCACACGCCGTAATGAAGGCAGCTTAACCGGCTCGCAGCGATTTTTGAGTTCGCAGGACGCAAGTTGCTTGGCGGTGGGGTTGGTCATGCGAGCATCTGCGACGGTGCGAATCGCGGTTGCTGGTCTCCGCTTGCGCTGTCCGGATGGGTTCCCGGAGCCTGACCGGCTTTATTTTTGGTCGACGAGGGCAAGTTTGCTGCACTCGAGGGATACTCTGGCATGGGGAATCGAAAGGCGCACTCATGAAAGCGCCAGCAACGGAATCAGTGGGCGGCCCGGAAGCCGAAGCGAGCCCGGAAACGATCGGATTGGTGGGGGTGGGTTTGCTCGGCGCCGCGATGGCGGCGCGTTTGTTGTCGCATGGCTTCCAAGTCAAGGGATTCGACGTGAACGCAAGCCGGCTGGAGGTTTTGACGGGACTCGGCGGGAAGGCCGCCGGCAGTTCGGGGGAGGTCATTACCTCCTGTCGGCGCGTCATCCTGAGTCTGCCGGATAGTGCGGCCGTCCAAACAGTGATCGAGGAAGCGACCCCACATCTCCGCGCTGGACAGATTATTATTGACACTACGACGGGTGCACCTGCTGCGGCGGAAGTTACCGGGCGGAAACTGGCCGCTCAGGGAGTGGCCTACCTTGATGCGGCCATCTGCGGCAACAGCGAGGAGTTGCTGCGTGGCGATGTGGTCGTGGTGGCAGGCGGGCCAGCAACCGCATTCGAGGCATGTCAGGATGTCTTCGGCACCTTTGCCCGCCGATCCTGGCGGGTGGGTGATTGGGGGGCCGGATTGAAGATGAAATTGACGACAAACCTCGTCCTCGGCCTCCACCGGGCAGTTCTGGCGGAGGGACTCACCTTTGCCGAGGCCCTGGGGCTCGACCCGGAACTTGCGCTGGAAGTCCTCCGCGGGACGTCCTCCTATTCGTATGTCATGGACCTTAAGGGCCAAAAGATGCTTAAGCGAGATTTCACGCCTCAGGCCCGCCTCTCGCAACACCTAAAAGATGTGCAGCTGATGCTCGAAGCAGGTCGGAAAGCCGGAGCAAAGATGCCATTAAGCGAACTGCACAGGGAATTGCTTGCACAGGCGGAAGCCGCCGGGCTGGGCGCCCTGGACAACAGTGCCATCATTGAGGTGTTTCGACAAAAGTAAGCACACGTGGCGCTTCATGCAAAGATCGGCGGGGCATGCCTCGACCCCGAGAACTTCGGCAGGGCCCCAGCGGTGTGGCTGATGCGGAACAAGTGCGGTAGGATTGGAACGAAGCGGACGTCCGGTGCAGCGGCTAGCGATTGTCGTCCCCCGGCTGCGGGCAGTCAGCAGACTTCTGAAGCTTGAAATTTGTCAACCTAAGAAGCGTGCCTCTATATGGAAACCACCGCTTTCACGTCCTCCCCGTCGTTCATTGTGGATTGCCAGAGCCACCTGTTCTGCCCCGAACACCTAGCTTTGATGGAAAAGCGCGACCGCGATCCGATTGTCCGTCTCAGGGATGGGGAGCGCTGCGTGATCATGGGACCGTGGCAGCGGAAAGTGCTGCCAAATCATAGCGACGAGGATGCCTTACTGGCCGATATGGACGCCAACGGCATCCGCTGGACCGCGCTCAGTCCCAATGACCCGGGGCCGGAATGGTTTGGCAGTGACGGCCCGGCTGTGGCAGAGATGCTCAACGACTACATCGCCGGTATTGTGGCGAAGCATCCTGACCGGCTTTTTGGCTTGTGCGTCTTGCCACTCCAGGATGAAGCAGCCGCTCAGGCCGAATTGGACCGATGCATCAAGAAGCTCGGCATGAAAGGTGTCTTGCTCTACACCAACATCGCCGGCAGGTTCCCTGACGAACCGCAGTTCCGCTGGCTGTTCCATCGCGCAGTCGAGCTGGATATCCCGCTGCTTTTGCATCCGCCTTTACCTATCACAGCGGAGATTGTAAAAGGCTACGAAATGATCTCAACGCTGGGAAATATGTTCGATGATACCATTGCCCTGACGCGGATCATCCTTTCCGGGATTCTGGACCAGCTGCCCAATTTGAAACTGGTCTGTCCGCACCTTGGAGGAACCCTTCCGTACATCATAGGCCGCATGGACCACCAAGTTCGGGTCCTCAAACGGGGGCCAAAGTGGCTGACGCGCTTACCCAGTGAATATCTGAAGATGGTATGGCTGGACATTGTTTCGCCCCTTCCCCTGGCAATCCGGTACGCCTACGAATTGATGGGCGCCGATCGCCTTCTGTTCGCCAGCGATCGCCCATGGGTGAGTCCCAAGGAAATTCTGGATGCTCTGCGCTCTTTGCAGTTGCCCCCGGACGATGAGGCAAAAATCCTGGGCGGCAACGCCCGCAAGATTTTCCGCCTATGAATCAAGAAGGGTGTGCCAAACGATGCCCCGCGCAGGGCCAAATTGCAATACGGCGCGGAACCGGGCTGAATCACGATTAGGTGTGAATCCGGTGGATCAAGAGACACAAAAGGGTTGACATGGAATGAGTACAGCCACGCCAGGTTCAACGCCGCAGCCGTTGAGCCGCACCGCGCGCTGGGCAGTCTTGACAGCAGCGTTTGCCGGGCTCGTTTTGGCCGGCTTCGAATTGGCTCTGATGCCTGTGGCTGCGCTATCAGTGTCGAAAAGTTTGCTGGGCGCCGCCTACACGGATGCGCTGGGGGGTGAGTGGTTTGCGCGTTTCACCGCCAGCCTGATGCTGGGGATGGCATTCGGTGGGATCCTGATGGGCAATTTGGGAGACCGCATTGGCCGCACCCGGGCCATGGGCACAAGCATTGTGTTCTACGCGCTCTGTTCGGGATTGGGTGGCTTTGCCCAGGCGCAGGAGGAAATGCTCGTTCTGCGGTTCTTTGTCGGTCTGGGCCTGGGGGGCGTGTGGCCCAATGCGGTGGTGCTGGTGTCCGAATGCTGGCCAAGTGCCTCCCGGCCCGTTGTGGCGGGTGTGATGGGCGCCGGTATCAACTTTGGTATCCTGCTGCTGTCGCAACTGGTCCGTTTCGTTCATATCACTCCGGACTCGTGGCGGTGGATTTTCTGGTTGGCCGGCCTCCAGGCTATCTTGGGCTTGATAGTTTTCTTCGGGCTTCCCGAATCCCCCAAGTGGCTTGCCAGTCGCGCCCGGCGAAAAATGATCCCATCCCCTGTCCCCACCGGTGGAGGGACATTGTCCATTCCATCAAAAGACAACGTGATGGGACGTGCTTCCAATCCCAGCATCTTGCGGGAACTTTTCCGCCCACCACTCCTGTGGGTCACTGCCGTCGGCATTGTGCTGGCGTCGATCCCTCTGGTGGGTGCCTGGGCGGCAAGCAAGTGGATGATTCCGTGGGCAGACAAGGTAGCCACCGCCCAGGATCCTGGCTATAAGGCTGTGGTGCAGGGTTGGTGGGCTCTGGGAGCAACCTTGGGCAGCTTTCTAGGTGCCCAGGTTGCAGCGTGGCTGGGACGCCGACGTGCTTATTTCTTGATCGCCCTGGGCGCGACAGTCCTGACTATATCCATGTTTCAGCTCACCGCGCCGCTACGGCCGAGCTTTTTGCCCGTGGTCTTTGCGCAAGGTTTTGTGGCCACGCTGTTCTTCGGCTGGCTGCCGCTTTATCTCCCGGAGCTTTTCCCCACGCATGTCCGTGCCACAGGCGCCGGTGTGGCAATGAACACCGGTCGTTTTGCTACGGCTGCCGGGGTTCTGATGTCCGGTATTTTGTTCTCCGCACTGGGTGGAAGCTACCCTGCGGTTGGTACGCTGGCGGCTTTCATTTATGCCCTAGGTATGATCGTCATCTGGTTTGCCCCGGATACGAGCAGAAAGAACCTTGACGATTAAGACAACTACCCAACCGGCACCAGGGTCCTAAGCGTGTCCGTTGGCCGGTGATTTTGCGGTAGCCCGAGAAAAGATAGGATCCTAGGGAAACCAGCGATGAGGAAACTCCTAGCTCTGTCGGCTGCGGTAGGAGTATGGGCGGGGTTCACCTGCCTTGCAGCGGAAGGGACGTCCTCGAAGAACGAACTCCACTTCGAGTGGGGCAATGGTAAGCTCGTTATTTTATGCGACGGGCAGGCCGTCGGTGAGTTTATTTATCGTGACGAAAAAATTCCACGCCCCTTTTTTGCAAACCTGCGCGCACCCGGCGGGATCCAGGTCACGCGCAATTACCCGCCACGGCCTGGGAAGGACGACGTGGATCACGCCACGTTGCATCCCGGGGTATGGTTGGCGTTTGGGGAGGTGAACGGACAGGATTCTTGGCGCAACCGGGCTGCCATTCGCCATGAGCGTTTCACCGCTGAGCCTGCGGTGCGGGAGGGACGGCTTCGTTTCGCCACCGAAAGCCGTATGCTAACCACTGAGGGCCAGCCGCTTTGTACCCTACACTCGCAGTTCACCTTTAGTGTCCGGCCTGCTGGATATTTGCTGATCTGGGATGCGGTATTCCACGCTGACCAGCGAGAGATTGTCTTTGGTGATCAGGAGGAGATGGGGTTCGGGGTGCGGGTGGCCACGCCTATTACGGAGAGAAATGGCGGGCTTATCCTCAGCAGCGGCGGAGATAAAACGGCCAGGCACACCTGGGGCAAAGCCTACCAGTGGTGTGATTACTCTGGTGTCATCGGTGGTCAACGCGTGGGGATCACTCTGATGAGTGATCCCAGCAATTTCCGCCCCAGTTGGTTTCACAACCGCGACTATGGGCTGATGGTAGCCAATTCGTTTGGCCGCAAGTCCATGAAGCAAGGGGAAGAAAGCAGGGTCGTGGTGCAAAAGGGCGATAAACTGCGTCTATGCTTTGGCGTGCTCCTGCATGCCGGGCCGGCAGACCAAGAGCTGGATCTGGCTGCCGCTTATCGAGATTTCGTAAAACAATTGCCACCGCGTTGAGCGGAAACCCCTCGCCGCCGCAACACTGATCGACCAAAAACACCCCTCATTACCACACACGAGCGACAGGGCCGTTCTCCATCACCCGGCCGAACTATCCTCGGTTATTCGCTCCTACCGGAATGGTAGCAAATCAAACCCTGCCTTGCCCATTCTCACAATGTCCAATTAGCACTCCGCAAAAGTTCAGGTGCACCTCATGCCTGTGGGTTTTTCACCCACTGCCACGGAGTTGGTGGGGGAGGTCCTCTTTGCCGAGGATGCTGCTCTCCCGCATCGAGATAGCCACCGGTGGATGCGTTGGGCTAAAACTTTCCCGAAAAGAACCGATTAGGCTTCCGTGTACGATCCCGGAGCCTGGAAAAGCTCACCCGGGCCTTGGTCTCTTTGCGAAAGTAACTCCGAAGAAGTATTCCTCCTACTGGACCTTCTAAAGCTCCTGGAAGGCAAAAAACAACCATGCGAGAAGGTTCTCTCCGTCCGGGCTGATCAAGCCAACTGGGCCTTCACCATCCCGACGCGGAGTCACCTTTTAATTCCCTGTCCCGTTGGAGGCTTGTCCTGATTCCCTGGCCAGTTCCACCTTATCCTGGGCCCGGGTAGGACGAAATTTGTAGTCCGGCCAAAGGGGACAGTTAAGATCGATCCAGCACTTCAACGCATGAATTTCGTCCCGGCTAAACCGCACGCCATAGTGATCTCCTTCAAGGACCCGCCAAAGTCGACTTCGCAAGGTGCCGAAACTCATTGGCTCCGCTTTGTGATGCCGAAGATTCCAGTGATAGTCAAAATAATGGACCCAACCTCCGGAAATAAGCGTTCGGTAAGAGGCTGGGACAAGATCCTCATCGCGGGTACCTGTCAAGTCCAACGGGGCCGAACCTCCAGGCCGATGACAACTTGTACAGTGACGATCTAAAATCGGCTGCACCACTTGTTCGTAGGAAAAAGGTCCAGAACCCCAAGGTGGTGGAATTACCGGACTAATCCCTTGCCGCATGGCCAAGATATTTTGCGGCGGTGGAGTGCTTCGGCGATCTTCGTGACAACCGATACAACCGCGATATTCCCCCGGCTGAAACTGTACCACACTTCGCATCCGCTGGAGTTCGTTGAACTCGGCATCTAGCACCTGGAAATACAGAACTTTGCCTGCGGGAACTTCAAAAGTTGCCGAGCCCTCCTCATCCAATTCCACCAGTCCATGAACGGCTTTCGCCACGTAACTAGGCCAGCCATGGGGGCCACTCACCTTGTGGACAGGAGTAGCGTAAAAATCCAGGAATGGTTCGTGGTCCCAGCGATATTGACCGTCGGGAAGTTCCTCCAGCCCCGAGCGTACCTCCTCACAGACCCGGAGGTATCTGATCCTCCCCGGCTCCACCGGAGGGCTGACACCTACGTAAGCGTTCACCAGACTGACCAAAGCTTTCCCTTCCCTTCTCAGGCGGGGATCTAAAGCCGTCGGCAGTACCGGTGGCTTCACCCGAGGCCAAAGGACCGACGGCGACATGCTCCCAATTCGCGGATCCAGATACAGCAACTCGCGATTGCCATAACGATCGATCACGTAAAGCCCGAAACGGTCCGCCGGGGCATGACTCACCAAAATGTATTCCCACGAAATCGGATAAGGATCGCGGAAACATTCCCATCGGAGCCAGTTCATGTTGTATTGCGGCGTAACATCGGGAGTTATGTTGGTGATGGCCAGGGGATCGAAAGGACTCCGCGTCCGGTCAATCAAAGCAATGGGGCCATTGTGGTCACCTCCATGGGAAATCAACGTGCAACAGATTTCTTTGGTACCCGGCATCTCATGGGCATTGATGTAGCAATTAGGGGTGTTATTCCCGAAAATTAGCTCGGGGTGAGTACCATCTGGCCGGATGGCCCACAAGGTGTGCCCGAAATCAGCACCTTTATCCAGATACTCCGAGCGGGTCCAAAGAATCCGACCATCCTGTAAGAGTGTAGGTGTCCATTCACTGAGGTTGGCAAAGGATAAAGGCCGAGGTTCTTCCTCCTCCGGTCCCATCCGGAAAAGAACGAATGCCTGCGGCCGCCAACACAGGAATCGGCAGCGAATTCTTGTAGAAATGAAAGCCAAGCCTCCGTCCGGTAACGGACAAGGATAATAGTCATGGAAAGGTCCATCGGTCAGCTGCCGCAAATTGGTTCCATCGACGTTCACCGCCATTAGATGCCAATAGGGTTGCCAGCCCGGCCGAGGACTTTTCTGCGGTCGGTAGGCGAAGTAGATCGTCCGGGCTTCGAAGTCGGCCACCGGGTCACGAGCAATTCCCTCGGAGGCATCGAACAGTTGCCGAAGTTGACCCAACCGGGGTTCCAACCGACCATCAATCCAGGGAATTTCCCAAACATACACACCCCCGCCTGGGCGGAACTGGGAATCCAAAATGTCGCTGTAATTGTGAGAGGCATGGTACGGATGCCGCTTCACAAAGAGAATCCGCCGAAGGGGCAACAGATCCGGATCCCGGAACATCGCTTGCCGCTTGGCATGGCGGGCCGCCAGATAAAGCCGAGTTTCTTCCTCGGCCGAGATCGGATGATTTTTCTGGAGGTTCTCCCACCGCGTTCTTAATTCCCGTAGCTGTTCTCGTTCAAAATCCACGCACGATCCCTTGCCGCTAAGGCGAACCAATAACTGCTCGAAGAGGAAGAGCGTTCGCTCTACAGCGGACATCCGGCAAAGTTTGGTCCAGTATGGGGGGCCGCCTGGGACCGCAGGCCGGTCCGAACGCAACGGGGAAAGGTGATCCTCCGCGGAAATTTTCCCCCATGTGTGCCGCTCACATAAAAAGGCATACTCTAGAAGTTCATCCCAGGAGGGCCGGCCCGAGAGGCGGAAAGGCCCCTGGTACCGCGGTTGGGACCCTGAAAGCACAGGATGGGCCTCCACCTCGGCCACCGCAATCCATTCTTGCCCGTCCTCCGAAAGCAGCACTCCCCAGTGCACAGGCAGCCGATCGTGATACTTGCCCTCTCGGTCCCGGGAAATAACCACCCGATGGACTAACCGCGGCTCACTCAGATCAATCTGGGCCCATTCCTCCCCTGTGGTACCCGCGATCCAGCTGTAGCTATTCCCATACCGACCATCGTTGAGATGTTCGATCCGGTGAATGGCATACCCGGGCAAGCATGATCGGGCACTAGCCCGGGCACCCGTGGTGGCCAAAGCTAGGTTTTCCTTTGTTTCCGGGCCAAAGATCTCTAGCTCGTCGATACATACCTGGCCCGCGGCACTCCGGTAGATCACAATCCGCACAGCCTTGGCCATCCTTGGGGGAAACTCGACCGCAAACGGTTCATCCGCTCGGATTTCCCCGGAAATAAAAACCGGTTCCCTTTGGCGTGGCTCCGGTCCAGTTTGGCTCTCTTGAAACGCCCGAACCTCATAGCCCCCAAGAAACATTCCTCGATAAAGAGCGAGGAGAAAAGCTACCAAGAATTTGCATGCGAAACGGGATCTTGGCGGGTACATCGGTCAGTCTCCCCAGAGGAGACCCCTGTGATCGATTCCGGGTTTTAGCACGTGCCTTCGCAGGGGGAAGATAACGGTCGTTCCATTACTGCGATAGCCCTTCGCCCCGTTTGCTCGAACGATTCCCTTGCGACAATGTTCCTAATTGACGGAGGAATGCCAGGGAATAAATTCCGGTGTCATGGCCATCGCTGAAAGCAATCTGATAGGCATAGTTGCCCACCGGTTTTACTTGCACAACTCGGAGATCGGCTGGGAGGACTTCTTCGGAAGGCGGTGGGTGATTGGGAAGGAGGGACTCCACCGGCACCAGCCCCGGAGTTTGGCAGCACGTCCGCTCACTTTCTCGGGCGGACCGTCTGGCCATGCACGTGGCACACGGGCAGTAGCGACGGAGAACCTCCGGGCTCAGCAACGATACTACACCATCCTCCCACACAATCTCCAACTGACCTTGTTTTAAGGAAATGGCGGTCGGGAAAATCAACGTCATGGCCGGGGCACAATCGATCTAGTCCTCGGCGAGGCACCCATCCGGAAGGTCTCCGAGCCAAAAGGTATACCGGCAAGTTTTCGCTTTTTCCATTTTAACTGGCCTCAATCGCATGATACCAGGTGGGCACAAACGCGAGCAAAATCACCCCAAGAGACTCGTGGCCCTCATCGAGGCCCCCGGTCATGTGTGCTATCGCTACCGAATTCAGCCTTTCGAGGCTGCTTTGGCGTTGCAGGGGGGCCTCGTCGAAGCCTGGCCCATTGCTCGCGGACCGATCCGACGCTTCCGCCAATTTTGGCAGCTTCGCCATGCGGATGGGGTGCTCCTCCAGCGGAAACTCTTGGCACCATGGGAAATCGCGTGGTTACGGAAGAACTCCCGGACCTTGATCTATGACATCGATGACGCGGTCTTTCAGCGGGATAGTTTCCATCCGAAAGGACCCGACAGTCGGTACCGCCGGCTGCGATTTCGGCTTACGGTAAAAGCTGCCGACCTGGTCGTGGCCGGAAATGCCTATTTGGCCCGCTGTGCCTTCATGGCGGCCCATTCCGATCTTGGGCCCAAAGACGATAGGGACTTCACGCAGCAATGCGAGCCCATGGCCAAAGTGGCGGTAATTCCCACTTGTGTCGATCCCACCTTCTATCCCCTACGGAATACTTGGGGTAACCAAGGGCCGATCCGGCTGGTATGGATCGGCAGTGGGGCTACTCTGCCCTCGCTTGAGCAAGCGGCAGCCCACCTCCAGGCAGCCAGACGAAAAGTCCCGGGAATTATCCTCCGGGTGGTTTGTGATCGACTTCCCGGAATTAGCGGGGTGCCCATGGAACTTTGGAGGTGGAGCCCCCACTCCGAAATCGATGCCCTCACCTCCGCCGATATCGGTATTGCCTGGATGCCCGACGACTCCTGGAGCCTGGGTAAGTGTGGCCTTAAGGTGCTCCAGTATATGGCTGCTGGGTTACCCGTGGTGGCAAATCCAGTAGGGGTGCATCGGGAAATGATCTTGGACGGATGTACCGGTATACTTGCGTCCACTCCCGAGGCCTGGGCAGAGGCGATCTTCCAATTGGCTTTTTCGCCAGAGCTTCGCCAGCGGTTGGGACTTGGAGGCCGGGCCCGTCTTGAACAACACTACAGCCCGCAGGTGTGGGCCCCCCGATTGGTCCAGCTAATTGTCGGCCTTTTGCTAAGGGGAAAAGGAGACTTTCCGGATAAGGCCGCCAGAGTTTCCCCGAGTCTCTGCTCCTCGAAAGTCAACTCTCTCGCCCTTTCGACAGTTGACCCCAAGGGGCCTCCCTCTGGCGACCACTTTACCCCAGACTCCGTCACTCCCTATCGACACGCTTCGGATTCCAGCCGGAAAAATCCCGATTTGAACCGTGCTTTGGCGGCTGAGTAGGTGGGGGCCCATAGCACTAGCGGATTTTGTCCAGACCGAGACGGCTTGCTACCGGTCCTGTCTTCCTGTCTGCCCCGGTTCTTCTCAAGAAGACGCTAATTCTTCCGGTTTTAGAGAGTAGCCTGCCCAGCAGGAAAAAACACCGAGGATTCCCTGCTTTTGCTCCTCCCCGAGGAGACCTTTCCAGAAATGCTCCCGCGAAGTTGCCTTTGTCGAAGAACTTGCCGGTGAGAGTTTGTCCCGGTAACCGGCGTAGGCTGGAAATCACCGTGGTTCTATCCGGAACCATTCTCCGGCATGAGAAATCTCCCGGAGATCCGAGGGCAAAGCGAAGGCGGCAGGCAACGGATCATTTCCTTGGGCAAGCCTCGCCCCTAAGGTACAATAACCATGTCCGCGATTCTGAGGGGCATTGTGGGAACTGACGTAAAGTTTCCCTGGAGGCAAAGCTGTGGATGTCATCGTACAGCAGGCGTTGGAAGGGCAGTACGGGTTTAAGCTTATCCGGCGGATTGGGGGGGTGGCTTTGGCGAGGTGTGGGAGGCCCGGACCGCTCAGGATGTCCCCTGTGCCCTTAAAGTCTCATTAGATCCGCTCGATACCGAAAACCCCCTCATCAGGAAAGAACTCGAGAACCTCCAGCTCATCAAAGAGCTTGCCGGCCATCCTCACCTAGTGAGTCTTCAGGACTTTTGGCTTCTTGCCGGTTACTTGGTGACCCGCTGGGAGTATGCCCCCGAGGGGAGCCTGGAAGACAAACTGCGGGAATACCGGCGTCAGGGGCAGGCGGGAATTCCTCTAAATATCCTCTTTAAATATCCTCCTTGGCTACATGGCCGATGCGGCGGCGGGGATTGATTTCTTGAACTTCCGGGGGATAGTGCATCGGGACATCAAGCCGGCCAATTTGCTTCTGTTTTTTGATCGGGTGAAGGTGGGGGATTTGGGGCTTGCGAAGCTTGTCGGGACAAGCACCGCTTCGCACATGGGGGCGGGTACGTTGGGATATCTACCGCCGGAGGCTTATCAAGGGAGGCTCACTCCCAGTGCAGATCTTTATGCTCTGGCGGCCAGCTATGTGAAACTTCGCACTGGCCGGGAACCCTTTGGTACCACCCCGCCGGAGATTATCGCCCGGTAACAGCAAGGGCAGCCAATTTTCGATGGCCTCACCGGGGCGGAGAAACCTCCGATCTTAGCCGCGATATGTCCAAACCCGGAGAAACGTTTCGCCCACGCGGCTAGGGCTTGGGTGCGGCAGGTGTACGAGGCCATCAAAGGGGTAAAAGCTCCGCCCCCGGTTATTGGTCCCTCCTCTCGGAGGCCTTTAAACCCGGAGGCCGTTGCCGCCCTTCAATACCGTCTGCGGATCTCGCCTTTGGAGGGGACGGGGGAAGTTTTGTCTGTAGCCTTTAGTCTGGACGGGCGGCAGGTGCTGACGGGCTCTGCTGACAACACGGCCCGGCTGTGGGATCTCCAGACAGGCCAGGAGATTCGCCGGTCCGAGGGGCATACGGACTGGGTCAGCTCCGTTGCCTTTAGTCCGGATGGGCGGCAGGTGCTGACGGGTTCCGGTGACAAAACGGCCCGGCTGTGGGATGCAAAAAGCGGCAGGCAGATCTACATTTTCTACGTGCTCCGCTCTGGCGGCTGGATTCCCCTCACCGACCGCGCCTTTCTCTACGATGGCAGCAAAACCACCCCAAGATTGCTCCTCAACCATCTGACCGTCGCGGACTCCCAAGGCAAGCAGCGACAGCTTACGGAAGAAGACTTCGCCCGCTTCCACCGGCCGGATTTGGTGGAGGCGGCCCTTCGCCGCTGAGCAAGGCTTGCCCTTTTGTAACTCGCAGCGGGCACCTTTTCCCGGGCGGTTCGGTAGCAATTTTCCTTCGAAAAGGCGGTGGTTCCGAAAGGCGATCAGGTCACCGGGGCCCACCAGCGGGCTCTCGTGTCAACACCGGGGCAGTCTGCGGCGTCGTAGCCCCGAAATAAACCTTCCCTGACCAGGGGTAGATGTTCTGGGCTTGCGGGCTCGGCAGTATTCCCCGCTAGTTGCGAGAGAGATTTTCTCGACCGGCGGAAACCCTCGAGCTTGAACCGGAAGGATTATTGAGTCCCTTTGCGTGGGGGGATGGGGATTTCGACGGCGGCCAGGTCATACCCGCCCCAGGTTTGGCGGGCCGCCCGCCGCAGCAAATGAATCCGCACATAGCGGGCCTGGGCGGGGGCAAACCTCGCCCGATGCGTCGCCTTCCAAACCTCCCACGGCAAGTTTTTTGCTTCGTAAACCCGTCGCCAACTGGCAGGTTGAGAGGGACCTTCTTTGGCCGTTTCTATGGCGAAATGCTCGGCGTGAATTTTCCACCCCCAAATCAGGTTTACTTGGTCGATAGAACAGATCTGGCCGAGGTCGATCATAATCCAGGCCTCTTCCGCCTGGGTAGGAGCCCGCCACGAGGTGTAATAATTTCCATCTACTGCGGCCGAAGCATTTTCGCCCCCTGAAACCGTCACCGGCCGGCCTCGGGCAGCATCCACTAGACGCACGTTCACGTGGATTCGATTGGAGCGGAACCGCTGCCCGGCATCATCAATGGCCACAGCCCGCAGATCATAGCAGCCGGTAGGAGCATCCGTCCATTGCCAGCGGAATTGTCGCGGTGGGTTGGCCAGTTCTCCCACGAGCTGATCATTTGCCCAAAACTCTAGTCGGACCACCTGGCCCCGTCGGTCCCCGGCGTAACCCTCCACGGTTACGCTACCTTCCGGAAACCAGGCACTACCATCGTCCATCGGCGAAAGGATACCCACCACCGGCGGAGGATCTTCGTCGCCGAAAGCGGGAAGTTCATCCAGCGTGACCACAAATGGATGCCGCATGGTGGCGATCGCTTGCTCCACCGGCCGACGTGCCGAAGGTGTCCCCCACCACGGCAACCCGTAAAGCCAAATGGGGAGCCTGCCGGCCGCCAACTTCTCCAGGTTGGGAAGTTCATCGCACTCTCCCAAGGCTAGCATTTTCCCGGGCGAGACCTCCCCCATCGCTCGGAAGAAGGTCCAGTAAGGCTCCTCATCTTCGGCGGGATTGACCCCGTAGAGGTCAATCCCGGAAATATCGACATACTCCGCTCCTGGATAAAACCGTTTGCGGAGTTCGACGGGCTTTTTCTTCAGATCACCTACTCCCGCACTGTAAACCCAGATAAGATTGTTCAGTTTGCGTTCCTCGGTGAAATAGCGGAACATCATTCGCCAAAGTTCGGCGGTATTCTCTGGCTTCTCGAGGTCAGTCCACCAGAACCAACCGCCGTCGATCTCGTGGAGGGGCCGCCAAAGGACCACGATTCCTGCCTCCTGAAGTTTTTCTAGGACATCGGCAGCAGCGGCCATTTCCTTCATGGCGGTAGCATGCTCGGGAGTACCCGGGGTCACTACTCGTGCCACATTCACGGGGGTTTTCCGCTTGGACTTCCATGCCGAGTCCCCACCAAAAAACCAGTGCCAGTGAATGGTGAGCAAATAGCCGTGGGCCTTCACATGAGCAATCACTTCATCCACTGGTGGGAGCCACTGCATATCCCGGCCCCAGATCGCGGCGAGCATCCCCGTTTGCTCGTAATCGTCTGGTGTGTGCACGTACACGTTGTAGCCGGAAAGAATCCGCTTTCCGTAAATGCTTTGGAAATATTCCAGGATCTCACGGCCCTTAGGACACAGATTCGGATTGGCCGGCTCGATACCTAAAACTTCCCCGCCGAAAAACCAAGGGAAAAGCAATCCTAACGACACTCCTACCCAAAACCGGTTCGTTTTCCCTCGCCGGAACATCATCGTCCGATCCTCCTTTTCGACCGTAGGTAATCGTTTCAACAACTGGCGGGAGAGAGTACCTCGGGCAGCCGCTTGCAATTCCAAAGGGGATCCCGCCGACCTCAGATTTTCGAAACTGGCGAGGGCCTCTGCAACTGTTCGGTGGAAAAACGCTGGAGTGTTCCGATCTGGCCGTTATAAGGAGCAGGAGGTTGGTACTAAGCCAGCAGGCCGATGCCTGGAGAAAACAATCCCTTTTGGAGGGCCCAAGCTCCTCAGCACAGCCCAAAAGCCCCAACGGGCTCTGATGTACAAAAGGAATGCTCTTATGGCGTCTTGGCAGAAGAGGCAAGGAGCTCGAGTTTGCCGACCAGTTCGCGATATTCCACCAGGCCCGCTTGGAGGGCAGATCCATGGGGACCTTCTTCCAGAATTTTCAGAATTTCTCGGTGATACCAAAGTGTGCCGTCTCTTCCGCCGCGGAATTTTTGCCAAACAGTCTCCCCCCACCGATCGTAGGCAGAAAGCAATTGTCGCAAGTTATCGATTTTGTCGCACAGCACAATTCGCTGTACCGCAAGCGAAGCCGTCCGTAAGCTGTCCAGGAAGCGTTTTTTCCGCTCTTCCCAGGGAGGTCTGGGAAAGCCAGCGCTATCGCTTAGTTGAAGGACTAAGTCAGCCACTTGCGTGCCGAATTGTTCCCGGATCCGGTGATAAGTTTCCATTCCTCCCTGGTCTTCGACGGCATCATGGAGGAGTGCGGCGACGACTTCCTCTTGCCCACCGCCAAACTCGAGCACCAAACCTGCTACCCGGAAGAGATGACCTAGATAAGGAGCCCCGGTAAGTTTCCGTTTTTGCTCCGCGTGGAGGCTGGCTGCTAGCTCGACAGCCCGAGCAAGCTGCCGGGGGTCGAGGGCCGAAAGGTCCGCTTGGTCCATCAAGAAGACTCCTGGCTTAACACCTTTGTCGAATTAGGACTTCATCAGATTCTCACCCATCCAGGTAATTGGCAAATTGATAAAAACGCTTGCCGGCCAGACTAAGCACGGTGAAACTTTGGTGGGGAGATGCAATGGGATTATAGGCTTTGCAGGAGCCGAAATGGGGCCTTTTGCGTAGACGAACTCGCGAGGAGCGGCTGCGGCAGGGAACCATTCGCTTGCCCAGCCGGTTAGAACAAGCCGAAGAGCGGAGACATGCGGCGGCCGGGGCAGCCGTTTTTCGGCCGTAAAACGCAGCCAGCAGGGAA